>Ga0114944_1000286_pt1 | contig 12815 bp, 15 predicted proteins | sample OV2TP2_FD_89582 | JGI IMG/M metagenome (GOLD analysis project Ga0114944, IMG submission 89582) | Hot spring microbial communities from Beatty, Nevada to study Microbial Dark Matter (Phase II) - OV2 TP2 | ecosystem: Environmental > Aquatic > Thermal springs > Hot (42-90C) | place: USA: Beatty... | reverse complement strand
GTGTAGGAGTCTCCTCCTCGCCGCCGCAGGCTGTGACCAGCAGAAGGAAGATACTGAAGAGACCTATGGCTAAAAGACCCCCTTTTCTCATGTGACCTCCTAAAACATAAAAATTGGCCCCTCGGGGCCGCATGTCACTTTTACCATAATCTTTGAGGGCCTGTCAAGAAGGGGAAGTTTCGGCGCTGCCGATCAGCCCAGTATCGGCTAGCTCGACCGCTTCACCTCCAAGGTCTCACCGGGGGCCAGGGCGACTCGACGCACGTTGATGCCCAGCTTCAGGAGCCAATAACCAAGGGTGGCCTTGCTTACCCCTAGCTCCTGAGCAGTGACGGAGAGACCTTTTTCATTGACCATCTCTGGAAGGAGTCTCTCCAGGGACCTCTGGTAATTCTCCTCGACCCTCTGCATCAGCTTAGTCTTTCTCGCCATATCAGCCTCCTTGCTCATCATATTCGACGTAGAGTATGATACCATGCGTTCTGGCGTTTGTCAAGACCAGTATATGAAAAATTTTAAACAAGTCTAAAATTAGTCCAGAACATCCAGGTAGCCCTACAGCCAGTCTGCAAAAAGTATCCCCAACCCCGTCAGACCTGTCACTATGACCCCAGCAATCGCGGCTCCCAGCCCTATGGATAGCAGGGCCCGCCAGAAGGGTATCTCAAAGGCCCACGCCACCAGACACCCCGTCCATGTACCGGTCAGAGGCAACGGCACAGCCACGAAGATCGCCAGCGCCAGCGCACCATATCTGTGGAACCTCTGGGCGTTGTGCCTCCTGAGCTCCTGGCTACGCCAGATAAGCAACCTTCCCAGGGGATTGGGGAAACTCGTCAGTATGAGCCCTAGCCTGGGCAGGACCAGAAGCCAGAACACTGCCGGGACCATGTTGCCTATCACCGCTACTGGAAGCACTCCATACCATGGTAGGTCATAACCCTGCATACCTACCAGCGGCAAGTCATAGGTCCCCATGCCCAGCGGTATGGCGCAGCGCAGCTCGCAGATGGGGGCCATGCTCCATAAAAATGTAAAAACGTAATCCATTGATGTGCTCCAGGGAAGTCGAGTCTATGACCTTGACCAACCCGTACTATAACGGCTGGAGTCACAGGGCGCAATGTTTGACGTCCGGGGAAGCATGTATCGCGTTAGGAGGTAGACATCTCCGCCAGCTCGTAGTAATCTCGTGAGGTAATTAGAGTGAGTTTGTGGCTATCCTGGGTGACATTGTGGTCGGGCTCTGGCTGGTGTTGAGGACATCCGAAGATGCCAGCCAGCCTATCAACACGTGAGCAGGTGGTAAGGGATGAAAGTAGGCAAGTTTCCGATGGACCTGCTGGAGCTGCTCCTTTCCAAGATAGACATTAGAGACGAGAGGGTGCTCCTGGGTCCCAGCGTAGGGGAAGATGCTGCACTGCTGGACTACGGGGACCGTGTTCTGGTGGCTAAGACCGACCCCATAACCTTCGCTACCAATCGCATCGGCTGGTACGCGGTCCAGGTAAACGCTAACGACGTGGCCTGCACTGGAGCTACGCCTCGCTGGTTCCTAGCCACTTTGCTTATTCCCGAGACCTTTACTGCGAAGGAGGCAGAGGCCGTCTTTGACCAGCTCCTTGATGCCTGCAACTCCCTTGGCGTTACCCTGGTAGGGGGACATAGCGAGGTTACCAGGGACCTTGCACACCCTATCATAGTGGGATTCATGCTAGGAGAAGTAGAAAAAAGTAAAATAGTACGTACCGGCGATGCAAAGGATGGGGATAGCATAGTGATAACCAAAGGCATCGCTCTGGAAGGGACTGCCTTGCTGGCCCAGGATGCGGCAGAGGCCCTGGGCAGAGGTGGGGTCGCTGCTGGCACCATAACGAGGGCGAAAGAATTACTGTTTTACCCTGGTATAAGTGTAGTCAGGGACGCCCTCACGGCGTGCTCCACAGTTCGGGTGCACGCCCTCCACGACCCCACCGAGGGTGGTCTGGCTACTGGCCTGTGGGAGGTAGCCAGAGCAGCTGGGGTGGGGCTCGCGGTGGAGGAGGGGAGCATCCCCATTCTGCCCGAATGTGCTGAGATATGCCAGGCCCTTGGCCTCAATCCCCTGGGCTTGCTGGCGTCGGGAGCGCTGATTATCACCCTGCCACCCGAGGACGTGCCACGGCTTTTCTCGGCCCTGGAAAGGGAGGGCATAGACGCCTTCGAGATAGGCCGTATCACCGGCCCCGAGGAGGGCGTCCACATTATCAGGGGGCATGAGCTGGAACCCTTGCCCCGCTTCGAGAGGGACGAGCTGGCCCGCTTCTTCAGCCCGTAGAGCGCATGAAGCGGTCCAATATGCTGGTGGAGGTATCCGTTTGATCATTACAGCATCAGCAATGTTTCCCGGTGGGAGCGATAGCCACTCTCCGATTGTTTTGGTGCATGGAGCAGCGAACTCCGCATATGTCTTCTGGAAGTTCTGGCAGCGAGAGCTTGCCGCTCGTGGCTGGCCTACCTATGCTATAGACCTGCGTGGGCACGGTAACAGCGACCCCGCAGACCTGTCGCATACCAGCATGAACGACTATGCCGACGATGTCTATGCGCTAGTTAGACAGCTTAGACGGAAGCCGATCCTCGTTGGCTGGAGCATGGGCGGGCTGATAGCGATGATGGTCGCATCATCCGGTCATGGAGCCGCTTGCGTTGCTCTAGCTCCGAGCCTACCAGCACGACAGCCCAACCCATCAATCGAGCTACGTACAGGAGAATTCACGGCAGAGGAGTACGGTATCTTAAACCGCGACCCTGAAGAGCAGCCAGCCATGCCTGACCTCGACCTGGAAGAGAGAAAGGTCGCTTTGTCTTCTCTCAGCCGTGAATCACGCCTGGCACGAGATGAGAGACGGAGAGGTATTGTCATAGAGGCTTTGCCATGTCCGTTGCTTATAGTCACCGGAACCCTGGACGAGCAGTGGCCAAACCATCGCTACGATGACCTCTGGCTCAGGGCAGACCGCCTTAGCGTAGAAGGAGCGTCTCACTGGGGCCTGGTATTAAACAAACGTGCTCTTGCCAAGGCCATTCCCGAAGTGCTGAACTGGATTGAAACGTCATGCGGGCTGATAGTTCTCCAGCACCTCCCTTAGCTGGGCCAGGGTTATGTTGCCGCCGCTGACAACTATGGCTACCTTCCTGCCCTTTATCCCTTCCTTCTGCTTGATTGCACCGGCCAGGGCCGCAGCGCCGGCGGCCTCGGCCAGGGTGTGGGCCTTCTCTATTAGAATGGCGATGGCCTGGAGTATCTCCCTGTCATCCACCAGAAGGAAGTCGTCCAGCAGGTCCCAAAGGATGCCCTGGGTCAGCTCGTAGCCGGTAGCGGTGGCAAGGCCCTCGGCTGTGGTCTCCATCGCCGCCTGGGTGAGGCTGCGGTTCTTCCAGGAGAGGTATCCTGCCGGTGCCTGGGCCGACTGCACAGCGAGGACCTTTATCTCAGGGTTGACGGCCTTGGCCACGATGCAGGCCCCAGCGGCCCCGCTGCCACCACCCAGGGGGACAAAGATGGACTCCACACCAGGGAAGTCCTCTATTATCTCCAGGGTCTCTGTAGCCACCCCAGCGACCAGGAGAGGCTCGTTTACCGCATGGACATAGCGGTAGCCCTCCTCCCTGGCAAGCCGCTCGCAGTACTCCCTGGCCTCGTCGAAGTTCTTCCCGTGGAAGATTAGCTCGGCCCCCAGGTTTCGCATGGACTCTACCTTCAGAGGATTGGCATTCTCAGGAAGGCCAATTATGGCGCGGGCACCGAAGAGCTTGCAGGCGTAGGCTATGGACTGGCCGTGGTTGCCCGAGGAGGCGGTGATCACCCCACGGCTGCGCTCCTCCTGGCTCATGTGGGCCAGGAGATTTATCCCGCCACGCACCTTGAAGGCGCCAAGGGCCTGGTGGTTCTCGTGCTTGAGGCGTATCTCGGCATCGAGAAACTTGCTCAAGGCGGCGTAGTAGTGGAGGGGCGTGCGGGGTAGATACGGGGCTATGGTCTTTCGTGCCTCCAGGACATCATAGAGGGTGGGCCGCTTCATATCCTTCTCCTTCTTCACTCGACAGATGGTTTAAGGCCTCCTGAGAGGCTATCTTTTCTCATTCTTCCCCGAAGAACCGCCTGTGCGCTGCCTCATCAAGCCTCTGATCCGGCCCGCTCAGAAGAACGTCCGGCTGACGCGTCCTATCCTCCCGCCACAAGGGGAGCGCCCTGGCCCGGCGCGCATCGGCTTCCGGGCCCATCTCCATAAACATCTGCGTCATCCAGGACTCCATAGTGTGGGCCACCTGATAGTAACGGTCGTGCTCCTCGGCGTAGGCATGGCCGGCCTTGTCCCAGTCTTCGTGCCGAAGCAACTGGTCCCGGAGGACGCGGACGTCCCGGAGGGTCAGCGAGAGCCCCTGGCCCCAGGTGGGGTCACTGGCTGCTGCGGCGTCCCCGATCAGAGCCACCCCATCCCGGTACGGGTGCTCAACCCAGGCGGCTGCGCCATCGAAGGTGGCCAGAGGGCCGGCAGCTTTCGCCTTAGAGTAATGGTCAGCAGGCGCACCAGATTTCAAGGAGTCCTCAACGAATCGCGTCATATCTGTGCCGCCGCTGAGGCGATACCCCGCTTTTGTCTGGTAAAAGACATAGGCCCTCGCCCGCCCATGCCCTTGAGGGAAGATGAAGGTCGCCAGTCCCAGGGACGAGTTCAACCAGTGATGAGCGGCGCTGTCTGAAGCCGGTATATCGTCTAACAGCACTCCAGCTATCAGGTTCTGGTCTGGGTCGCGCTGGACGTGGAAGCCTCCTAAGCTTCGTACTATCGAGGCCCTTCCATCAGCGCCGACCACCAGACGGGCTCTTATTTCCGTTTCGCGGCCGCCTATCTCGGCTACCACCATCGGGGTGCCACCTGTCTTGACCCCCCACACCCTTGCGCCGCGTCTTACTTCAGCACCAGCGACCTCAGCAGCCTCGATAAGGGCCTCCTGCATGTTCGGGTGATAGAAGGCGACTATCGGGACCTTTGGGACCGTTGTGACGATGAGGTCGCGATGCCCTGTCCTCCTGGGTCCAATATAGGAGTCCCACCACGGAAGCTCGTGGCCGCCTGCGGACATGATGGTGTCGTAGATTCCCAGCTCCCTGGCCTCCGCAGCGCCCCAGGACATCATCGCCTCGCCACGCACCCGGTCCCTGAATCGAGTCTCCGGCTCCAGGACAAGCACGCGGGCCCTGCGCTCCGCCATCGCCGTCGCGAGAGCCGAGCCGCCGAGCCCACCGCCGATGGTGATGATGTCATAAGTCCTGGAAGCCATAAGTCCCCTCCTTCATTCATGGTTGGCAATACGCGGTTCAATCACAGGGTTAGATTACGGCAGCCAGAGCATGGAGGTCAACCCTACGACGGAATGTTGAGAGGATCGGCCTCATGGGGCTCAAGCAGGAGCACACGGTTTGTGCGCTCTTCCATGAACAAGGCAAAGTGAGAGATGATGTCCCTACCTAAAAGAGAGGGAATAGGAGGAAGCGGGCCAGGCGGCGGTTCCAGAATCGGGAGGGTTAAGCGGACTGAGAAGTTGCCAAGGGTTAACACTGCTTCTATGGTTCGCGTGTCTGCCTGCCCACCAACACCAGCGCCAGGCGCACCTCTGGGAAGGGCAGCAAGGTCAATACCCAACCTTCTGACCATCTGCCCCGCGTCTCTAGGAGAGATTAGAGTTCTGTCGGCTCCTGTGTCCACAAGGAGCCTCACTTCCAGACTCCGGTCGGTGACACCACCAGGGAATTGGAAGACGCCATCAACGTAGGGGCGATTCCTGCCCCCTGTAGTGGAGAAGTAGCCTCGTATCATGTGCTGAGAATCCAGATCTCCTCTTTACGGGTCAGGTATTCAATCAGACCCTTTCCTGGTGGGACACCTCTGGCCTCAAGGTCATCGAGAAGCTGGTCAAAGTCTGGTGAGGCCCCCACTACCTGCTGGTTGTAGATGGCAACCCACTGCTCCGAGTACTGCTCCAGCAGCTCCTCATAGTGGGCTTCGTAGTATGCGGTGTCCCTCTTGAAACGCTGCAACTCTGCCTGAACGTCTTCCATATCGCATCCTTTGAATGTGGATAGCGTCAACCTCGTAGAAAAGTATAAGGAGGGCCCCAGGTGGCGGGGCCCTCCTTAATCAGACATCGGAGACCCTATCTTGCTCCTAGCTCTCTTTGATGTTCACTGGTATCACGCCGGGGCCCCACCACCTCTCCCACATCTGGTCCACCTTTCCCTGCACGTATTTGGTATCCTCAGGGGTAAAGTGGGCGAAGCGTCCCTGGCGCGTCAGGTACTCCTCCACGGGCTTGCGCCTCTTCATACCCTTGGCGATGGCCCTGGAGGGGCCGTTGAGGATCAGCTCGCCGTCTATGATCTCGTAGAGCACCCACAGCCCCGTCTCTATGGCCAGCATACCCAGCTCGTGGGAGAACTTGGGATCGTAGTCCCAGCCCTTGGGGCACGGGTCAATGCTATGGATGAAGGTGGGGCCGCCTATGGTCAGGGCGCGGCGCACCTTATTGGTCATGTCCAGGCCGTAGGATGCGCAAGCAGTAGCCAGGTATCGGCATTCGGGGTGCCCGGCGGCCAGCATACCCACCATGTTCTTCTTCCACCGGGTGTTCATGATGCGACGGGCCTTGCCCGGCGGGCTGAAGGTGGAGTTAGCGCCCCAGGGAGACATCCCTGAGACCTGAATATCGGTGTTGGCGTAGGACTCGTTGTCGTACAGCAGAACGAGATGGTTATATTCGGGATGGGTGAGCGAGGCGGAGATGGCCGAGAGGCCCATGTCTGCGCCACCACCATCGCCACAGAAGGCGATTACGTTGATAGGCTCCTCCTTTATCTTGCCCTTGCGCATAAGGGCCTTGAGGCCAGCGGCGGTGCCCGTGGCTGCCGACCCCGAGGAGCCTAGCTGGGTGTGCATCCAGGGCACAACCCAGGGGGTAGTGTAGTAGGTGGTGTTGGCCACGTACATACAGCCGGTGCTCCCCACCACTATCGTCCTGTCGCCCGCGGCTTTTATCATGAGGCGCATCACCAGGGCGGACTCACAGCCCTGGCACGTCCTGTGCCCTGAGGTGAACATCTCCTCTATGGGTATATTCTTAACCCCTTTTACCTGGGGCAGGTCTACTGTAGTAGCCATAAATTACCCCCTTACTCCTATCCAGTAATTCTCTTGTTCTACCTTGCCGGTTTCCAGGGCCTTGCGTACTATATCCGTCATTTCAAAGACATTCTGGGCCCGAATCTCTCGTCCACCCAGCCCTGCTATGAAGCTAAGCACCAGGGGCCTCTTCGCCAGGGGATATAGGACAGACCTGAGCTCGTTAAACAGGACCCCTCCGTAAGATGGTGAACCATAAGAGTAGTCCCTGTCAATAACCCCGATGCCCTTAAACCGGGAGAGCATCTCCCTTATCTCCTGGGTAGCGAAGGGGCGGAACCACTTTATCCGCACGAACCCCACCTTGACGCCCTGCTCCCGCATTCTCCTGACGGCTACCCTGACGGGCATGGACAGGGTCCCCATACCCACAAAGACGATCTCGGCATCCTCAGTCATGTACTCCTCGTAGAAGGGGCTGGGACTGCCCCTGCCGAAGACGCCCTTGAACTCCTGGTACACCTCCTCGATGACCCCTTTAGCACGGCGCATGGCCTCATCCGTCTGCTTCCGTATCTCCATCAGCCAGTCTTCATTCACCTGGGGAGCGATGGTGATGGGGTTGTCAGGGTGCAGCACCAGGTTGCCACGGTTGTAGGGTGGCAGAAATTTCTGCACCAGGCTCCTGTCTGGGACCTTGACCAGGACCTGGGAGTGGGTGAGGAAGGAGCCGTCGGCGCTGATAGCGCAAGGCAGGAACACCCTGGGGTCCTCGGCTATCCTCCAGGCCATGAGAGCCGTGTCCAGGGCCTCCTGGGCGGTGGATACCCAGTTGAGCATCCAGCCCAGATCTCTCACCGCCAGGGCATCGTTGTGCTCCACACCGAAGGCCCCTGGGTCGTCCAGGGCACGGTTGCCCACCATCGCCACCACGGGAAGCCTGAGGCCCGCGGTGACGGTGATGGCCTCGAAGGCGTAGAACCAGCCGACGCCGCTGGAACCGCAGAAGACCCTGGCACCAACGGAGGAGGCGTGCTTCACTATCTCGAACTGGGAGTGCTCGCTCTCGGCAACGATGAACTCGCAGTCAAGCTCCCCGTCGGCGACGAGCTTGGACACGAACTGCATCACCGTATCGTAGGGCCGGATGGGATAGGCGGTGATGACATCCACATCGGCCAGGGAGCAGGCTACAGCGATGGCCTCACTGCCGCTGATCAGTTGCTCCCGCTCCAGAATCTCGGCTGTAGTCATTACTTATCCTCCATCTGGGCGATCTCTTCTTTGTACTGTCCCACGTGGTGGAAGCCATGAGACCTATCCTGGGCCTTCTGCTTCTGAATTAGCTCTGTCATCCACTTCTTGTAGCCGTCCTTGTCCTTCTGCCACATCTCCCACTGGCCGGCGTTGTCGGTAAACTCGGCCTCGTTGACCATGGTGATGCAGTCGGCCACGGGGCAGACGGCCTCGCACACGCCGCAGCCGCAGCAGGCCTGCATGTTGGCGTCGTATAGGCCATCGGGGGTGACGTCGAAGCAGGTGTCGGGACACTGGAGCCAGCAGAGGGTGCACTTGATACAGGTATCGAAGTCCACCACGGGGCGCATACTACGGGTGCTGTACTTCTTGAAGTAAGGGTTCCTCTTGGGCTCGTATCCCCCATCACCTTCGCGGAAGCCCTTACCTTGGGCTATACCCCTGACCACTATCCCTTCCTCCATCTGCGTCCAGCCGGGCAGGTCAAACCTGAATGGGGTCTCGGTGTTACCCTCGCCTGGCTCGACCACCCGTGTCTCCATCCGCTCGTAAGACTTGTGGGCGGACTGCACCTTTAGCTCATCCTTCCACTGCTCTCTTATGGCCTCCTCCATCTTCTCGATGCTAACCAGCCCTGGGCACACCTTGCAGAGAGCCCCCAGTATCCTCACATCGGTGTGGTCGTCCTTGTATACCCAGAGGCCGGAGAAGCTCACCGTCCCCTTTACCACGCCGATTTTGTAGGGCACATCCTTCTGGTGAGTGTCCTGGATCAAGTCGCCCCTGCCCTGCATGGAGGTCACCAGCAAGATGCCATTTTCCCTGGTGAGGGCGTTGATGGGCTGGAGTCCGTACCAACCCCAGGATTCCACCCCCTTGCACAGAGTGTCATCCACGGCCACGGTGACATCTACGTTGTCGGCCTCATACATAGCCAGATTCTCTTCCAGCTCCTCCTGGCTATCGGCCACCACGGCGAATTGCTTGGCCGGGATGCCGTTCCGCTCCGGGGAGTCACCGTAGCGGCCAAAGGATATGCCTATCTTGCCTTCCTTCCTGGCAGCCAGGACGATGCCGCGGCAGATGTTCCTTGCCAGGTTTTTCTGGAAAATACCCCGGTATACCACCTCCACAGCTACTTTGCCCATACGGGTCCCTCCTGATGATGTAAGCTTTCAGGGGCCAGCCATCAGCTATCGGGTGTCAACTGACTGCTGACGGCTGATAGTTGACTGCTGATAACTGACCGCTGACTGATATTCGCCGGTTCCACCTCTGATATGTGGTACTGCATAGCCGACCTGGCGCCTTCTGCGTCCCTTCGTTGAATCATGTCCAGGATGTGCCTGTGAGAAGCGAGGGACCGCTGCGGCCGGCCAGGGGTCTGAAGGGACTGGTCGCGGGACTGCTGCAATATGTCTGCTATGGTGGAGATGACCTTTACCAGGGCCCAGTTCTGGGTGGCCTGGGCCATAGCAAAGTGGAAGGCGGTGTCCCCCTCAACCCCTGTCTCGCCACTGGCTATCTGCCCCTCCTGCGCTTCCAGGGCCTCCACCATGCGCTGGATATCATCCTGGGTGGCGCGCTCCGCTGCCAGGGCGGCTATTTGCGGCTCCAGCAGGTGGCGCACCTCAAAGATGTCGTTTAGGAAGTCCCTCACCTGGGTAAGGGACGAGGCAACGATGGAGATAAGGGCGTCCATGCTCTCGGAGCTGACGAAGGTGCCAGCGCCAGGACGGCTCACCAACAAACCCTGTAGCTCGAGGGCCCTCATAGCCTCTCGGAGGGAGCTACGGCTGACATGAAGGCGGTCAGCCAGCTCTCGCTCCGGAGGAAGCCTATCTCCGGGCTTCAGGACTCCCTCACGAATGAGCCCGTGAATCTGCCCCACGATGTCCTGGTAGAGCCTTGTACGCTTTATGGCTTTAAAATCTTCCATTCCTTCAACCCCGCTCATAGCAACAGCAGGCCCGATGGTCAGTTGGTCAGACCAGTTTCAGGCCATACCCAATTATACACGCAGAAATCGGTTTGTCAATACCGACCCGTGAACTTTCATCTCTGGAAGTATTGAGAACGGGCTACGGGCGGGTTATACTGGTGTAGCACTTAGGAACTGGAGGTAACGATGAATCTAGGACTCTTTATGATGCCATCCCATCCACCGGAGCGGAATATCTACGACGCTCACCAGTGGGATGTGGACTACCTGGTGCTGTGCGACGAGCTGGGCTACGACGAAGCCTGGATCGGAGAGCATTTCACCTCTCCCTGGGAGCCCATACCGGCTCCGGACCTCATGATCGCCCAGGCGTTGATGAGGACCAAGAGGATCAAGCTGGGCCCTGGGGTACATCTCCTTCCCTTCCATCACCCGGCTGAGCTGGCCCATCGTATAGCCTATCTGGACCACCTGGCTCAAGGTCGGTTCCTTCTCGGCATCGGCTCCAGCGGGCTACCCAGCGACTGGGCCATGTTCGACGTGGACGGGTTCAACGGCCAGCACCGTGAGATGACCCGTGAGTCGCTGGAGATCATGCTGAAGATATGGGAGAACAAGGGACCCTTTGAATACAAAGGGAAGTTCTGGAACATCAACGTCACCGACACCATGTACGGCCTCATACACTTTTTCCTCACTCCGTATCAGAAGCCCCATCCGCCCATCGGTGTGGCAGCAGCGAGCTACAAGTCGCCCACCCTGATGATTGCAGGGGAGAAGGGCTACATTCCGATGAGCCTGGCACTCAACACTGACTATTGCAGGAGCCAGTGGGAAGCCGTCATGGAGGGGGCCCAGAAGACTGGCAGGACTCCCTCACGAAGCGAGTGGCGTCTGGTGCGGGACGTGTACGTGGCCGACACCGACGAAGAAGCTCGCTACGAGGCCATCAACAGCATGACAGGAAGGGTCTGGCGCGACTACTTGCTCCCGCTTTTCAAGGAGTTGACTTTCCTGCCCAGCATGAAGCACGATGTCGAGGTCCCAGACGATGCCGTGACCCCGGAATACCTGGCAGATCACGTGTGGCTGGTTGGCTCTCCGGAGACCGTCGCCAACAAGATAAATAAGCTGTACAACGATGTGGGTGGCTTCGGCGGACTTCTGGTGCTGGTGTACGACCACTGGGAGAACCAGAAGGGATGGGAGAAGTCTACGCGCCTGCTGGCCCAGGAGGTCATGCCCAGGGTAGCTGAATTGACGGGGGCTTAAAGAAGCCGGGCCGGTGTGTGAGAAGTACCCCACCCTAGAGGATGGGGCATATGCTCCGCCCTTTAGGGTGCAGTATGTTCGATGCTCCAGATGTGTTGCTCCACCCTTTCCCTGCCCCCCTCGCACACTCTCGATGAGCAAGTTTTGGACTAGAAACCCCTGGGCGTATGAGCCGTCCAATATGCCCAGGGGCTCCATAATAACGAGCTTTCTTAACCAGCCGATTCTAGCCTACTCGAAGGGACAGAAAGCTTTGTCTTTATCTATCGCGCCAAGGGGGTGATCGCCCCCACTCTGGATACCGATACCAGTGCCACCCAGGCGGCCCGGTGAGGGAGCATGATAGGCAAAGCCTGGGGAGGCAACTGCCATCAGTAGCGCCAGCGCAAACACGATGACAATGACGAGCTTCTTCATCCCGAACCGCCTCTCTTGAACTTCAGCGTAGCACTCCAAGTGAGCCGGATTGTACGCACAGCTTGACACGATGTCAAGCGTTCGTCCAATCAGACCAGGGTCTTCCAGCCCTTGCCTGGTGGCAGGTATCGCTCCCTCGCCCTGAACCTGTCGAAGAGCCATACAAAGATGAAAGTTCGGGTTTTAATTTCTGTCCTGGTATTCTCCATAGCTGCGGTCTTGGCCTGTGGCCCGGCTCAGCCGACGCCCACAGAGCCGCCGACACCGACCCGTTCATTGGTGCCCACACCGACCTCTACACCGGTGGTGCCTACCCCGATCCCTGGACCGTTGCCGACACCAACCCCCACGCCGCTGATGCCCGCGCCGAGTCCTACCCCAGCGCTGCCTACGCCGACCCACACACCAGTACCCACGCCGACCCCTACGCTGGTGCCACCTGCACCAAGTCCTACTACGCTCGTCCTACCCACACCAACCCCTCGACCAACGCCACAGCCCACCCCTGCGCCGACACCTTGTCCGAAGTCTGCTCCAGGGCCGGTTTCTGACATCACGATTGATGCATGTATCCAGTATCAGACGATGGAGGGGTTTGGCTCTACGGCCCGACTCTTCGAGGATTCCCACATCTTCAACAATATCGTTCCAGGATCAGATGGAAGGGCGGCAACAGCCATGCCTAAATCAGAACAGGAGAAGGTCCTGGACCTGCTCTATGTGGACCTGGGACTCACCCGTGTCCGGACGCAGGCAGAGGGAGC
>Ga0114944_1000285_pt1 | contig 12853 bp, 8 predicted proteins | sample OV2TP2_FD_89582 | JGI IMG/M metagenome (GOLD analysis project Ga0114944, IMG submission 89582) | Hot spring microbial communities from Beatty, Nevada to study Microbial Dark Matter (Phase II) - OV2 TP2 | ecosystem: Environmental > Aquatic > Thermal springs > Hot (42-90C) | place: USA: Beatty... | reverse complement strand
GTGGTCCGTCATCGGAGAGATCTCCCCGGGTAAGAACAACCCGGCTCCGCTCTATGCCTGCCGTATTTACCCTGCACACCTGTCGCGATAGCTTGGGGCTTTGTCTTGTGTGGCAGACTCGCCCGATGTTGCCCGGGCCTCAGGTCATGCGGTTCGTGTTCCTCGGGTCGGGAGTTTGCTCTGGGACAACCTTGCAGATTCCACCTCGCGGTGGACACCCTTGCCTTCGGCTAGCGGTTGGGGCTATCACCCTCCGCGGTGGACTTGGCTTTACGGCCTCACCACCAAGTTGTTGCCCATGCCGGGCGCACATAAAGCCGCCGCGATGTCTCCTGACATCACGGCGGTTGAGCCCCGAGCGTGCAATGGGGCCACGCTCATCAGTACGGAGATGACGAATACGAAACGGTCCCGCTTGTCGGATCGGCTATTGAGCGGCGTTTCTCAAACACCCCGTCGCCATCCTCATCAATGATGCGGAACCACCGCCCGCCGTAGAGGTAATCAATCGCCTCAATCCGCTCGCCAAAGTATCCCACCTCGCCATTCTCTTCCGGTCCATCCTTGCGGCGGATACGGAGCGTGTCAGAAGACGCACTTGCCGATCGAATCGTGCGATCGTGGTATACCGACTTCGGCTGCCAGTACTCAACGACTACCGTGTTCGCGTCAGAGCGCTTGAAGTCACGCTTAAAGAAATCGATCCGCTTTACTTTCTCAAGTTCCTCGAGGCGCTTTTCCTCGGGGGTTTTCGCGACCGCATAGCGGATATCAAGCGAAACTGTAAGCGTCCCGTATGGGAATGGCACGCGCCATCCATCGGCGCTCTCCGCCCTCTCCCAGACCTCTATCGTTGTCTCGCCCATGCGCACGATCTCGGTATATACCTGCCGCTCTTTGGGCTTTCGGCGCTGCGGTTTGTCGAGTGCCTCTTGTCTCCGCTCGAAGAGCGAAATGAGCTTCCCGCGAAGCGTGCTGTCAGTCAAAAAATTCTGCGCCGTCTGCGCGCCAAGATAGTACTGATACACCTCGTCAGGACTCCCGTGACCACTCGTCCCCTCGGGATCGTAGTCGAGAACGAAAACAGTGAGCTTGGTGCCGCCAAATGAAGTGAAGCCGCGGAGCGCCGCTCGCTCCTCACTCGTACCATCCTGCCGCAGACGGAATACCTCAAGGTATTGCAAGACATTCTCGCGCGGTTTATCGCCTTTTGGCAGTACTTTATACCCGTCGATTTTCCATCCCCGCTTCTCGGCGTCCCAACTAAACTCATTGGCATCGTAGAGATTCGGCACCTTCTTTGCAAGATCCTGGCGTGTCTCAAGCCGCACTGAGTCTACAAGCAGAAGGATGCCTTCGCGCTTTGCGTTTTCTACATAACGCGCGGTAAAAGGTATCGCCTCGAGTCGGTGCTCGGGGTGCGGATAGAGCAGACGCAAGGTGTAGTTCTTCCTCCCTGCAGAGAAATAATACGCCTCTTCAGCCACCTTGAGGTCCGGCGGCAACTCCCCGACGAGATCAACGAACTCGTTGTACGTCTTGACATACTTGAGCCGACTTGCAACATAGTGATTGACCCGCTCTTCCTTGAGCAGCCCCTCGCGGAACCCTTTCAGCGAATCAATAAAGTCAGCCCAACGACGACGATCATAACTCAAAAACGCATCGAGCGTCTTCGTGATGTCGTCAACGACGCTCTCGACCATCGAGAGAGGGATGCCACCGGGATTTAGTTTCCAAATCTCGTTCTTTTCGTCAAAAACGAAAAGATGCGGGATCGCGGTAAACAATGCTTCGCCATTGCAGACAATGCCTGCTTGTCGCTCGGTGTATTTCCACTCCTCGTCCGCGCTTTGCGCCAAGCTCATGCAAGACACGGCATACGGTGTCGCACAGCCGCCGAAGACGAGCGCCACGGACACTATTCCAATCGCCCAACATGCAAAACGTCGCATTGTACTATCTCCTGCCTGTTTTCAGTTTGATGGGTTTACTCGGTACTTCAGCACGATTATATGAAATTAAGAAACGCTTCTTCTATCGAGGTATTCTACTCTCATTCAGACTAAAAACAACGGCGCTGTCAACTATACAAAAAAGCGGCCTCGTGGCATTGTAATCTACCACGAGGCCTCTCTACGGAGCCGCTCCCCCGAGCGGCTATCGTACGCTACGAATATGAGCGAGGACTCCTGATCCGGCGAATAAACGCCGGAGTTCAAAGATGGCCGCTGCGTCTCCGTCTTCTGCCCGGACGGCAAGCGACTGTACGCGGGAGATAAACTCACGCTGCTCATCGGGAGCCATAAAGAAGAGGCGGGAATGAACCGGACACTTCATGAAGCCGCCGAGGTCAAAGGCTTTGGAAATATCCTTTCCTTGTTCTGTTTCCTTGCCGGTTTTCTCCATCGCTTTTTTCGCAAGGCGGCGGATGCGCCCCGCATCGCGCTCGCGTGAGAGCCATTCTTTCGTCTGCTGCGCAGCGGGGATCACCTGTCCATTCTTGTCTTTCTTGTCTTCGTCGAAAATCCCCGCGAACTCAAACCGAAGCGCAAACAGAAGTCGCCAAACGGCCGCGGTATCACAGAGAGCTGTATTGACCGCGCTCCAACCCAGGGGGTCGCTATAGAACTGGACCATGAGTCCGTTCTCGGGATCCTTAATAAACGCAAGGAGCTCTGAGACAACGCGCCGGTGCACAGCCGCATATCTGCGGAACTCATCCTCGCGCACTTCCTGCGCGCCAAACTCGCTTGGCCAAATCCGCCGCTTTACTTCTCTGAAATCGTAGCCGAACGCGTACTTTGCTGAATCGGTCACGACAGAAAGATACGGATGGTCGTACTCGAGCATGCCGCCGGAGAGATTCGTCGTTAGTGCCGCCCACATTTCGACGTCGTAATAAAACGCCATTGGCTCGCCTTGGAGGTAGGGGTTCGTGTGCACAAACTCATGCGCCGCGATAACATACCCGCCCTCGATATAATTGAACGCGATGCCAAGAAGATCGAGGAACACAAGACGCTCGGTGCCGACCGTCTTAAAATTCGCAAAGCCGCCAGCGAATCGATTCGGTCCGATAACAAGTACGTCCGGCAAAAAGTCCTCCGGCCTGACAAAAGGCGGCCGCATGACGTCCTGCACGCTAACGTCACTTCCCTTCTCAACGAGCTCAGCGAGACGGTCTTCATAACGCGGATCGCCAAGCGCCTCAGCATGTCTCGCAAGGACGCGCTCGCGCAGCTGCATGTCCTCTGCATAGTCCTTGACGTTCTTGGCGATGCCGTCCTCGACCACCTTGTGGATCTCGGCTTTTACGGCCTCGAACTGCGCCCACCCAAAAATACTCTGGATACTGCGCCACTCGGTATCGCTGATCTGGCCAAGTGCCCATACCACCTTATAACGCTCATAGAGGGGCGCATGCACCGCAAGGTTCTCCTCACCGAGCGCTCCCCAAAAGACGAACATGCCGCTTGCAGGATCGTAGTGGTGGTGCGTATAGAGCACGCGCACTCTCTTGCCGGCGATCATGAGCTCTTCGTGGAGTTGCGTAGAGCCGGGCGGCACATAACTCTCGCGCGTCTTATCCATGATGCCTTTCGCGCGGAGCGAGAACGCAAGGCCCTTGGTCTGCCAGAGCTTTTTTGCCATCTGGTACTGGTCCCACTCATCGGTCTTCCTCTCAATCCCGAGAAGGAAATGAGGTTTGTCGGGAATGCGGCGTACGTCTTCGCGATACTGCTCGGGAACTGCCGCGAGCGTCGCGTCGAGACCGAACGCCGCGTGATGCGCGTGGCTCGTACGGGCAGCGCCTACGCCAAGCACGCATACGATAAGCACGGGTACAACCAGTCGGTGTATCGGATACATCGATATGTCCTCTCTCGAAAATTGTTCTTCTTCGCAACGACAATGTACAGAACAGTAGACCGCGCGAGACGCAAACGTCTGATACGGCCTGACACGACAGCCTCTCTCTGACATTACGTTAGATTGTAAAATGGTAAAACGTCAAGATTGACAGCAATGAATTTTTACTGAACGGCCGTCGGCGCAAAGCGCCGACGGCCGTAAACCGCACGAACATGATAAGACGAGACGTCTTATCGATAGGTTTCTATTACGAACTCATCCCGTGTCTCTCCCGTGCGTCTAAGAAAACGCCCCACAAGCGTCAGCTCGTGCCAGAGTACCTTTTCACCAGCGCGGCGTGCAGGAATCCAAAGCGCTGACCACCACAGCATATAACGTCCAAATTCCGGTTGTATCTCGTGCATATACATAGCCACAAGCGACTGGAGCACATGGAGCTCAATCACCACTTCTACACCCTCTCGTGTCACAAAAGTCACACGGAAACACTCCATATCAGTCGTCGGTGTCGTGTTCTCGCACGACGAAATGCGGATAGGTGTAGCGGTGTGATGCCCTGGGATATTTTTCACGGGGATTTTCTTGAGACCTACAACAAGGTGCGGATAGTGCAGTGCGCCAAAAGACGCACCTCCGGGATCGGCTGGCTGCTTGGTCGCAGATTTCTCCTCATCTGCTGCGCGCACGCCCCCAAAAACAAGCGTACACAAAGCGACTACAACCATCGTAAAGACGCCTACGGCGCCTACGCGCGAACATACCAGTATCTTCTCGACCATCATTCACTCCTTCCATGGGAAAACCGCGCATCAGAATACTAACACCACGTCACCCTATTTCTTTCTGCAGTATATCCGCTCTTCTTCCCCTGTCAACGCAGATGTGTCTTGACGCGCCTATCCACATGCACTACACACGATGCGAACAAAATACGGCGCATTGAACGAGGTACGCAACATGCGGCGCGTGGTACAATGAGGCGTGCGGTGAATTACGAAATTGCCGACGCCGACATCCGATGCCCTCGAGTGTGCCACGGCTAACCACTTTGGTGGAAGATGGCTTAACATCGCCTCATTAATTCCTCTGTCTGGAGCGGGAGACATCGGATGTCCTGCAATTTCGTAATTCACAGCGATATACTATGGCAAACGGCAGCACCACATTCTCCTCAGTCGCCTCTCCCCTCACCCACCTCAGAATTCCCCCGCAGCATCTTGAGTCCGAGCGCGCGCTACTCGGGGCGATTCTGCTGCGGCCCGAGGCGTTCTATGAGTTTGTGGACCTGCTCTCGCCCGAGGCATTCTACGCGGACAAGCACCGGCGGATCTATGGCGCGATGCTTGAGCTCTTTGCGCGCCGCGACCCGATTGACCTCCTCTCGCTCACCGCGCGGCTTGAGGAGCGCGGCGAGCTTGCCGCACTCGGCGGCCGCGGGTATGTCGGTGAGCTCGTGGCTGCCGTGCCATCGGCCGCAAACGCCCGCCACTACGCCGAGCTAGTGCAAAAAAAATTCCTGCTGCGCAAACTGATTGAAGCCGCGGACGTCGTCGCGAACCTCGGCTACGAGGAGCAACACGAGCTCGACGATGTGCTCGAGGAGGCGGAGAAGCGCATTTTCGAGGTTACGAACCGCTCCGCCCATGTGCGAGTGACGGAGCTCAAGCAACTGCTTGGCGAGGCATGGGAGCGCCTCGACCGCCTGCACAACGCAAAAGGCACGCTCCGCGGCGTGCCGACCGGCTTCCCGGAGCTTGACCACAAACTCTCCGGCCTCCAGAAATCAGACCTCATCATCCTTGCGGCGCGGCCCTCGATGGGCAAAACGTCGCTTGCGCTTGACATCGCGCGGCTCGCCGCGACACTCCACAACGTCACCGTCGGCATTTTCTCGCTTGAGATGAGCGCCCAGCAGCTCGTAGACCGAATGCTTGCCGCAGAGTCGCATGTTGACGCATGGAAACTCCGCACCGGGAGGCTCTCGACGGACGAGGAATTTGGCAAGCTCCGCGACGGCCTCGACAAGCTCGCGAAAGCGCCGATTTTCATCGACGATCAGGCGTCGATCAATGTGCTCAAAATGCGCTCAGTGGCGCGGCGGCTCAAGAGCGAGCGTGGGCTTGGCCTGCTTATCGTTGACTATCTCCAGCTCATGTCTCCGACGAATATCCGGTCGCATGACACCGAAGTACAACAGGTCACCGATATCTCGCGATCCCTCAAGGGCCTCGCGCGCGAACTTGATGTGCCCGTACTTGCGCTCTCGCAGCTCTCGCGGGCGATTGAGAGCCGCGGTGGCAGGCCACGGCTCTCGGACCTACGCTCAAGTGGCTCTCTTGAGCAAGATAGCGACGTCGTCATGTTCATCCACCGCGAGGACAAGTACAAAGAAACGACTGACAAGCCGAACATCGCCGAGATCATGATTGAAAAGCACCGCAACGGCCCGACCGGCAAGGTCGAGCTCTACTTCGACGACCGGAAGGCGACGTTCCTCAGTATTGAGAAAAGCGCTTTTGGGGAGGTGCCTGCAAGCAATGGAGAAGTTACAGGAACAGAGTGGTAACATCAGATAATGCTACGGGTCTTGACAAAGTCGGTATGTAACAAACTCAAAAATCAAAGCTCAAAGTCACAGCTCAAAAGTCAAAAGTTTTACAGCTTTGCGTTGTGGTTTTGACTTTCGGCTTTACTCCACCACCCTGTTTAGTAACAACACTCCGACACTTTTTTGCAAAACGGCTCAACAGAGCCATTTTGAATTTTGAAAATGTGGCTTAAAATAAGGGTTTCCTAAAAAAGCGTCGGAGTGTTGAGTAAGAAAGTATGGATTCTCTCTCAAAACTCGCCGATCTCTTTCTTCGCTTCCCCGGCATCGGGCCGCGGCAGGCGCGACGATTCGTGTATTTTCTGCTGCGGGAGGACGGCCGCTACCGCAGCGAGCTTTCCCGGCTCGTGGCAGAAATCAGCGCCAGCGTGGCGCAGTGCGCACGGTGCGGCAGATTTTTTGAGCGACGCGTGGAAACCGACACTCCCGAGTGCTCGATCTGCAGCGACTCGAACCGCGACCGGAGCATCCTCATGGTCGTCGAGAAAGACGCGGACCTTGAGGTTGTGGAGCGGAGCGGCTGCTACCGCGGGCGCTACTTTGTCCTCGGCGGCACGGTACCTCTCACCGAGAGCACCACAGGGCGCCGGCCGCGCCTCGCGTCGCTTCTGGAAAAACTCACCGAGCGGGGCGAGATTAAAGAAATCGTTCTCGCGCTCTCGCTCACCACCGAAGGCGAGCACACGGCCTCACTCCTCACAGACCTGCTCAGAGATGCCGCGGCACAAAACCGCGTCAAACTCTCCACGCTCGGCCGCGGCCTCTCGAGCGGACTTGAAATCGAATACTCTGACTCTGAGACGCTGCGGCAAGCCCTCAAGAGTCGCAAAAATACGCTGACTGAACGCAAACGTGCGCAGAAGTAAAAGTAAAATTTGTGCAGAAGTAAAATTTGCAATAACTATGCGATCGCATTATTATTGCAAATTTTTCAATAGACTTCTTGCATAACCCACTCCTATTGCAATTGCCTCGTTTTTGGCTGCGACTTCGTCAAAAACCAGAGAGTTACGCAAGCACCGCGCGGATGCGGCGGATGCCGGAGGAGATAGCTTCTTCTTTTATAATTTTGAAGTGCTTGCCGCCCTCGCCGAGCTCACAAGTGTTCCCAACGTGCGGGCCACCGCAAAATTCAAACGAGTAGAGCCCGTCCACGCGGCTCTCTCCCTCGCCGATCTTGTACACCTTGACCTTCTCGCCGTATTGATCCTCAAAGAGCCCGATCGCGCCGCGGCGCTTCGCTTCCTCAAACGGGAGGATTTCAAATGTGACTGGAAGCGCGTCGGCGATGCGCTCATTCACCGCCGCTTCGACACGCGCGATCTCCTCCTGCGTCATCTTGCGCGGGTGCACGAAGTCAAAGCGCAGACGCTCCGGCGTGATGTTGCTGCCTTTTTGGAACACATGCTCGCCCAAAACATCGCGCAGAGCCTGGTGAAGGAGATGCGTTGCGGTGTGATAGCGCAGCGACATCTCGGAGTGGTCCGCAAGGCCGCCGTGGAATTTTTTCTCCGCACCGGCACGGGAAGTGTTTTGGTGTGAGCGAAACTGCGCCTCAAATTCTTCGCGATCTATCGTGAGCCCCTTCTCTTGCGCTAACTCGAGTGTCATCTCGAACGGGAATCCGTATGTCTGATAGAGGTCAAACGCGGCTGTGCCGCTAAGGCCCGCCGCACTCGCACTCATGCGCTCAAATTCTGAGAGCCCCCGTGCGAGCGTAAGCCGGAACTTTTCTTCTTCTCGCTCGATTTCCTCGCGAATGTCGCGCGTCTGCTCGACCAGCACAGGGTACTGATCGGCGTAGCGCTCGGCGACGAGAGGCACGAGCTCGTGGAGCGTGTTCTCCTGCATGCCGAGGAGGTCCATGTGGCGCACCGCGCGACGCAGGAGCCGCCGCACGAAGTAGCCCTGCTCTTTGTTGGCGGGCAGCACGCCGTCGGCGATCATGAACACGGCGCCGCGCAGATGGTCGGCGACGATGCGAAACGAGCGAGTCGTCCGATCATCCGCGCCGTAACGCGCGTCCGTACGCGCCTCAATCCCGTCGATAAGTGCACGAAGCGTGTCGATACGGAAGACATCGGGGTCGCCCACGGTTGCAGCCGTCATGCGTTCAAGCCCGCCGCCGAAGTCAACATTTTTCTGCGGCAACTCGTCAAATCCACTGTCCGCACGTTTGCGATACTGCATAAATACCGAGTTGCCAATCTCCATAAAACGCCCGCAGTCGCAGTTCGGATGACAGTGCTCACCGAATCGTTTGTCATGCATCGCGCCGCTCGGATCAAAGTCGAAAAACACCTCCGAGTCCGGCCCCCCCGGCTCACCCGCGGGCATCTTTGCCGGCTCCCCCATCCTGCTCCACCAATTTTTCTTCGCGCCGTAGAAAAAAACCCGCTCGCCTTCTTTCATGCCGCGCTCCGCGCCCGCCTTCTCACTCCCGATCGCGGCAATGAGAGCGTCAATCCCCTTCTCTCGAAAAAGTTTCCGCCAAATCGCCGCCGCCTCATCGTCTTGTGCAATACCACTCTCCGCGTCGCCGCCAAAAACTGTCACGTAGAGCCGCGATGGGTCGAGGCCGATACCTGCCTCACGATCAGTTAAAAATTCAAAAAACCACGCGAGTTGCTCTGTCTTGAAATAGTCGCCGAGCGACCAGTTGCCGAGCATCTCAAAAAAGTTAGTATGGCGATTGTCACCCACCTCGTCTATATCTTCCGCGCGGAAACACTTCTGAGAATTAACAAGCCGCCGCCCCGCAGGGTGCAGCTCTCCAAGGAGGTAGGGCAACAGCGGCTGCATCCCGGAGCCGGTGAAAAGAGTGGTAGGATCGTTCTCAGGTACGAGAAGCCCGGACGGAATCACTACGTGCCCCCGTTTCTCAAAAAACTCAAGATAGCGTTTTCTCACTTCTGCGGTTTTCATTCTGTGGATAACTTGTGCAACACTCGGTGTTGAACAGCTTGCTCAACTCATTCTTTCGCTTTTGAAGCGCTTCGATCTTCTTCTTGAGCTCGACGATCTCCTTCTTGATCTTGCGCAATTCTGTTTGGTTCTTGGCTCTGCGCAGGTAGTCCTCGCCATGTTTCTCAACGATGTAGTGCTCGAGCTGCCTCCTCAAAAGCCTGATATACGGATTTCCCCACATTGAACCCTCGCGGCTCTCAAGTTTGCCTGCCTGGATGCCCTTAACAATAAATTGTAGGTCCACGCCGTATTCAGCCTTGGCTGTTACGTCGCTCAGCGTCGCTCCCTTTCGATTCCATTCACCGTATTCGGCACCATGCATAATAAATTTCTAAATAACCGTGGTGGACATCGGATGTTCACCACCGAACCTGGATCTCCCGTAAAATGCCTATTAGTTCATCGAGTGTCAGCATCTTGCCAATAGTAACGATTGCCATATCGCCAGTGTAGCAAAAATATGCCGTTCAGAAAAGCCGGTCGCCTTGCAACATCTCCGCGGCGTGTCGCAGTGCGTTATCCACATTGACGCGCGGCGCACCCATGCCGTACTCTAAACATGCGCGAATCGTTCGCGGTAAACCGACCACGAACACGCGCGAAAAAAATACGAACAACGCCGCAGCATGCGTGTTTCCCCGCACCAGCTGCAGACAAAAAGTCAGCGCCGTAGACGGGGGCTGGCTTTATATTTTTTGTGCGTGAATGACGAAATCGCAAGACATCCGATGTCCTCCGTTCATGAAGTTATGAGCATGCGAACTGTTATTACGAGATATCACAAAAGGTGATTGGGCGCGATTGATTCGGGGACATCGGATGTCAGCGCCTGCAATTTCGTCATTCCTTTGCGCTTGTCGCAGAAAGACGTCACGTGTGAGACGCGACGCCTCTCTGCGATCGGCAAAAATTTTCACAAACGATGCCGGTCAGAGAAAGGTCGAACATTACAAGATTATTCAAACGATAAAAAGTTCTATTAAAAAACTATGACAAAAAGCAAACTTTTCATCGCTTCCGCAACCGTCGCGGGCCTTTTGCTCAACTCGGCAACGGCTCTCATGGTCGGCGCGACTGTGACTCCGGAAGAAGTGAACGATGTCCTAAACCCCGGCGAGACACTTTCTCCGGATGTAAAAAAGGAGGTTACTATACCAAAAATCCCCGCAGTGGTAGATGTTGCGATCTCAATGGACTTAACGGGGAGTATGGGTGGAGAACTAGCTGCGCTAAAATCTGAAATTAGCGGTATCATCACCGACCTTTCGGCGGAGTCTGCTGATCTTGAGGTCGGAATAGTGTCCCATGAGGATTATAATGGAAGCTTCGACTCTAATCCGACCTGCGCTTATTCAGCAGCGTATGGATCCGGAGGAAAACCGGATGTACCTTACCGACTCGATCATGCTTTGGATAAGGATTTCGCGGGAGCAGACGCTGCGGTCCAGGCAATGTCGCTTGGTTTTGGTAATGATGGCCCGGAATCTTATGCTCGCGTAATGTTTGAGGCTGGCATGGATGCACAAGGTGATCCAACCGCAGGAATTGGCTACCGCGCCGGTGCTCAAAAGATGCTGGTTATGTTCTTGGACAACAGACCGCACGACTGCGATCTCGGAGATGAACTTGCAGGCATCGTAACGGGAATTGATCCCGGCCGCGATGCGACGATTGGCACCGCAGACGACATTGACTTGCAGGATGACGCTATTGACGCGCTGATCGACGGGGACGTTACGCTGCTCGTGATAAACAGCGGCGGTGACAACGCCTGGTGGAATACACAAGCTGCAAAAACTGGCGGTTCTTCCACGCAGATTAATGCTGATGGGAGCGTTCCAGGAGGAATCAGCTTGAGTGATTTAATTATCGGTCTCATTAGTGAAGTGAAGACCGACGTATGGTATTCCACCGCCTGTGAGGCTGGGCTCAATGTGAACCTTACGGCAGTGGGACCATATGCGACAAATCCACTTTTTCCCGGGGTACACTTTGGTGTTCCTGGGGGATCAACCGTGAACTTTGACGAGACAATCTCTGTAGACGCGGGCGTGCCAGAGGGTTCAACCCTTATGTGCGTGGTGACTTTCTTCGCGAACCACTATCCCAAGGAGGGTTCGGTGGTCGGCACGGAAAAAATCACAATCCGGGTACCTGACGTGACGGCACCCGAGGCAGCCTGTAAAGAGACCGTCAACCCGCACGGGAAGACTACCCCGCCTGCAGGCAGCACCACGCTCCCGGGCCCGAAGGGCGGCATGAACGAGGATGGCTACTATGCTCTCGGGGCCACGGACAACCTTGACCCGGCTCCGGCAATTTGGGTGAAAGATTCCGGCAGCGGCACGGTCTTCGGTCCGTTTGTCATTGGTGATAAAATCAAGTACACCGAGGCAAATGGCGCAACGCCGAACTCAAAGAAGATCGGCAGCACAAGCGGCCAGGCAGGAGCGATTATAGCCCATATTACGGGCACCGGCGACGCGGCAGTCTACGCGACTGATGTTTCAGGCAATACCTCACCGGAGGTCGCGTGCCTCGTCCCGCCACTACCGAAATAATTCCGCTCGAGTGTTTGGGTGAGACGACTACAACGACTAAAACGGGTATGCCCTTGCGGGCATACCCGTTTTGCGTGCCTACCACTCTTCGGTAAACGACACGCATAGAGTTTAAGCGCGCGCCCGGGGTCCCTACGGACAACCGCGGCACGCAGCAACTTGGAGGATCGGCATCCCCGGCCGCTGCGGTTCGGCCCACGCATGGGAGCCGGTGAGCAAGTCAATATAACCCCTACTCAAGCTCTCCCATGCAGCCATGCCCTTCACGTTCCAACGCGTGCTAGCTGCGTGTAGATTGAGGCCGAGCGCCGTCAGGTCTCCGCCTCTACGGCGATTGACGTGCTCCACGACAATACCAGCAAGCCCGGGTTGCGCCCAGTGCGATGAATGCCGGTAGTCAGTGATTGGGCCGCTCGCAACGCCCCACAAGCAATTGAGGCCGTTGAGGAATGCGATTTGGCCTCGATGCCACTTCTCCTCAAATAGCGCCTTATTCGCCTGTGAGACGAACAGAACGCGTTCAAAATACCCTCGAATAGGGTACTCAATGTCGAGGTAAATGTGTGCCGGCCCGATGATTCTGCCCGAGACCGAAGCGATTGCCCCCGGATACTCCTCGACCGTTCGGTCGTGAAGCTCGATTGCGGCAATCGGGTCCACGCCACCGCCGAGATAGTACAGCCCCTGCGGTTCGCAGAGGAGCGGCGCACGGTATGATTCCCCGAGGCCCCGCCGCACGATACGCCTGAAGCGCGACTCGAGCAAAGCTAGCAGTCCCGGGTTCACCACCTGTTCCGTGCCTCGCGGATCTGACTCATCCTCAGCGCGCTCGGCACGAACT
>Ga0114944_1000284_pt1 | contig 12864 bp, 12 predicted proteins | sample OV2TP2_FD_89582 | JGI IMG/M metagenome (GOLD analysis project Ga0114944, IMG submission 89582) | Hot spring microbial communities from Beatty, Nevada to study Microbial Dark Matter (Phase II) - OV2 TP2 | ecosystem: Environmental > Aquatic > Thermal springs > Hot (42-90C) | place: USA: Beatty... | reverse complement strand
GTAGTAGGAGTCGCCTGGACCGCTGCGCGGGTAGGGGTGGGGGTTGGGACTGGTGTAGGTGTTTCATCGCCGCCGCAGCCTACGACGAAAGCTAGAGCCACTAGCACAGCAGTGAAAAATATCGTCGCAGGGTTCCTGAACCATTTATAGGGCATCACGTATAACCTCCTTAGCTTCCTTAGATTTCCAGACTACAGTCCAACCATACATATCCTCTGGTCCGATAACAGTCGAGCTTCCGAGACCTCCGGGCCAGAGTAACAGCATACCCAATAATATAAATCTGGCCCATTTGTGGTGTCAATAGACCTGGAGGCCCCCGCAGATTTGGCGAGAGTGTGAATAGGGATTCGATCATGGCTTTTTCTGGAAGGGGTCAGTTAGCTCAAGTTCCTCGCCAATCTCTCGTACTGCAGGCATAACTTCCTGTCCGATAAGCTCCAGACACCGCATGGTATCTTTGTGGGTAATGGAGCCATCATTACATCCTCCTCAGTATAGTTGGTGTAGGCTCGTTCGGTGAACCGCATCAGGAACATAAAGGGTCCTCCTGACAATTTCGGCTCTTCGGTCTTTCGTGAGGGATTAATCCCACACAAAACTCTGAAGAACCACTATAACTCATCTTTCCACACGGCTATGTCAGGCATGGTATGATGCTCTCGCCTGACGATAGGCAAACAGACGTCCAAGGCTTGAGGGTAGGCGCAATAGTTTTGAAACCAGCCTGGCGATCGGATCACACGTTTCTCTGTTTGGGGTCCAGGCGGTCCCGCAGCCAGTCACCAAACAGATTCAAAGAGAGGGTGACCAGAAGGATAGCCAACCCTGGGAAGAAAGCCACCCACCAGGCGGTGACTACCAGCTCACGCCCATCGGAGACCATCACCCCCCATGCCGGAGTAGGCCGAGGGATGCCAGCCCCCAGGAAGCTCAGGCTGGACTCAAGCACGATGACGAAACCTACCTGTAGGGTAGCCAGCACCACAATGGTGTTCACTACGTTGGGGAAGATGTGGCGGAAGATAATGCGGAAGTGGGAGCAGCCCGCCACCCGGGCTCGGGCGATGAAGTCCTGGGTTACAACGCTCAACACCTCACCCCTCACCTGCCGTGCATACCGGGACCACAGGACGGAGACTATCACTACTATCACCCACTTCAAACCTGGCCCTTGCGACGCCACTATCGCCAGGGCCAGCAGGACAGGCGGTATTGAGAGGGCGATGTCCACTAGCCGCATGATTATTGTATCCGTCTTCCCTCCGAAATACCCGGCGATAAGGCCCAGGGCGACGCCAATTACCCCGCTCACCACGATGACGCTCAGCGATACTATGATGGCGTACTTGGCCCCGTAGAGGATACGGCTCAGGACGTCCCGTCCCATCTTGTCAGTGCCCAGAACATTGTCCCATGACCCACCTTCCTGCCACACTGGGGGTTGCAAGCGCTTGGATAGCTCTCCCTCTAAGGGGTTGTGGGGTGCGATCATGGGGGCGAAGGCCGCTGGTATGACCAGGACTGCTATCAGAAAAATAACAGGCAATATGGGATACCGCCGGGCCTCACGCCCGAAGCGGCTTAGCCTGGAAGGATCATACCACGGGGCGCGTTTTACCAGTATGGCCGTATCCGCCATATGATGTCTCCTCTCTATACTCTAGCCAGGTTTTCAGCTTGCCCGCTCATGGTGCTTGCTGTTACCTGTTACCTCTGCCTTAAACCTACGTGTAGCGAATGCGAGGGTCCAGATAGGCGTAGAGGATGTCAACTACCAGGTTGGATAGGACGAAAATCGCAGCAAAGATGATTACTACAGCCTGCACCACCTGGTAATCCCTGGCTCGAATAGCATCTATCGCCAGCAGGCCGGTGCCCGGCCAGGAAAAAACGGTCTCGGTAATTACTGCGCCGGTAATGAGTTGCCCGGCAACAATTCCAAAGTAGGTGAGGGGGGGAATGGCAGCGTTGCGCAGGCAATGTTTCCAGATCACTTTCCATTCTGGAATCCCCTTCACACGAGCAAGCTTCACATACTCGGCGTCCAGCACCTCTAGCATAGCGGACCGCACCAGACGCATCATAGCCGCCACTGGAAACCAGCCCAGGGTGATGGCCGGGAGGATCAAGTTTCGCACGTCCCCTCTGCCTTGGGTAGGGAGCAAGTCCAGGTTGACGGCAAAGACGAATATCAACACTATACCTAGCCAGAAAGGAGGCAGCGACTGCCCCAGCAGGGCAATAATCTTCCCTACGAAGTCGAGGGGGGTATCCTTCTTCACGGCCGAGAGCACGCCAAGGGGCACTGAGAGAATAAGGCAGATAACTATAGAGATGCCTGCCAGCTCAAGGGTGGCGGGGAAGCGCTCCACTACCATGCCCAGAGCGGTGTGGTCGGGCCACTTGACCGAATCGCCAAAGTCCCCTTGGAAGGCGTTGCCTATGAACTTGGCGTACTGGACCGGCAGTGGTTTGTCCAGTCCCCAAATCTGTCGCAAGGCATCGCGCTGCTCTTGACTAGCATCCAGCGGCAGCATGACATCTGTCGGGTCGCCGGACATTCTCGCCAGGCCGAAGACGATCATGCTGACGATGAATAGGACGACGATTGAGTAAAACACCCGAATAATGATAAAGCGTTGCATGCTACCTCAAACTGGTGTAGTAAGGCGATCCCCGTAATCTAGCACAATCGAAACCCCATTGAGTGTAAAGGAACTCTCCTAACAGGAGAGTCACCCCAATATACATTAGTGATTCCGTGCCTGTCAATAGAATACAAGCGGCGCATCCGGCTCGGACCCGTTGAACCCCATAGCCTGCTGGAGTATCATGAGTCCGTCTACTCCAAGTCAGGCTTTCCTGTTGGCAAGACATACCTTGAGCGCAGTCGAATGAAAGGAGGCGAGGCACCATGCCAGAGAAGAAGCGGATGACCACCAGGCTGAAGGAGCTGTTTGAGCGGCCGGAAATTTTTGTTCTAGCGGGTGGAATGAACCCTATGGGGGCCAAAATGGCGGAGGTCCTGGGATTTGAGGCCTTCTATATGTCCGGTGGCAACACCTCAGCCCACGTGTTGGGCTGGGCGGACAGTGGAACAAGCATGAGGGATATGGTGGACAACGCCAGGCGTATTGTGATGACGGTGGATATACCTGTGTTCGCCGATATGGACACGGGCTACGGCGATGCCATATCGGTGTACCGGACGGTACAGGAGTACATCCGGGCGGGGGTGGCCGGTGCCCATCTGGAGGACCAGGTCTACCCTCCCAAGTCGGGGTCTCGCCGCCAGTGCGTGTCCATCGAGGAGATGGTGGGCAAGCTGAGCGCGGCCAGAGACGCCAAGATGGAGCTTGACCCGGACTTCGTTATCGTGGCACGGTGCGACTACGCGGGGGTGCCGGGGGCCACCTTCGAGGGGGTGATGGAGCGCTGCCTGGCGTACAAACGAGAGGGCCATGCAGATGTGATCTCCCCGAACGTGCAGTCCTGGGAAGAGAATAAGGAGGCCATCCGGCGCATCCCTGAGCCCGTGCTGCCCCTGTTTACCCACGGACCTCAAACACACCCTACCCTTCAGGAGCTACAAGAGGCAGGGGCCGCAGGGGCATGGTATCCTGGCCTTACCACTATGGCCGCGCTCCAGGCCAGTTGGGACTTCCTTAACGATTTCAAGGAGCGGGGCACCTTGGCTATTGACGACTTTCTTCGGCAGGCTCCCCGGAGTAAATGGGGAGTTGCCAGCAACGCCAACATCCTGGGCGCACAGCGAGTCCGGGAGATGGAGGATAAGTACCTGCCTGAATAGCGGTGGACAATCATAGCTCTCACCCCCGGCCCCCCTCCCACTTCATGAGCTTTCAGCTTCATGAGCTTTCAGCTATCAGCAGTCAGCTTTCAACCACTGGCTGATGGCTGATAGCTTTTATCTGTTAAATGTGACGGCCGTCACAGAAAAGTGCCAACTTTCAGCTCTAAGCTTATAACGCATTCTCTCGAGCAGAAACCTGCGCAGACTCGAAGTAGCGTCTCACAGGGGAGGTATGATAGATGATGGAGCAGACTTCTATACCAGTGTCTAGAGATGAATATAGAAATAGGCTATGCCACCATTACTGGGTCATCGAGGTCGCTGCGGGGCCGGTGAGCAGAGGCGTCTGCCAGCTATGTCAGGAGGTACGGCAGTTCAAGAACTATATCGAGGAGACCTCCTTGGAGGACGACGAACCGATGGCCCTCTCCGAAGAGCGGAGGCCTTCATAACCGTCCAGGCGCAGAACTCCAATAGCATTCCCTGCTCTCGCTTCGTGACAGCAGAGAGTCACTACCTGATAGCGGCCCGCATCTTCCCATAGAAACTCTGACCATGTCTGGCCTGCGGTCATAAAGGCCGCGCAGGAGTGTTATGGCGCTCCTGGTCAGATTCCTGGAGTCGGCCTAGTGCCAGGCGGCGAGAGGGTGTTCCTTAGCCTCCCTTCTGCCCTACCCCCTCTCCTTCGGCCTCTCCGCAAGGTACTGCTCGGCCAGTTTACGTCCTGTCTCTCGTAGGAGCTGTTTGTCTGCCTCGGGCGTTGGGGCTGGAGGGACATGAACTACTGAATCGTTGCAATAGGTAGCTATGACCTTTCCAGCTTCCCGAGAGAGGCCGTCGGGGTCCCGGCCCTCCTGCACGGCTCGCATGCCGCGCCTGGTTTGCCTGCGGAACATGGTAATCCCTCGGTCTGTGGCTCCCAGGTGTTCCAGGCCATGAATGGCAATGGGCCGCTGACTCACCTGGGCTTCGTAGTCGCCGGGCTGACGCTGCAAATCCTGATATGACTGGCCTTCTTCCGGTATCTGGCCCGGAATCATGAATCCTCTGTCGCCCCACCACGGCGGAGTGACCCCCTCGGTCTCGCTAACATGTCTGAACTCAATAAACATGGTGCTGGTATCGTCCATTGGCACGATCCAGCGACTCATCATTGGCCCACTGAAGGGATGCTCCTTTTGGCCGTCCTCCCAGATGGGGGCGACCTGTTGCAGGTTGGGGGAGACGGTTTCAACCATGCGCACCCAGATGTTATCTCCCACCCTCCGGGAGGCCATGTATATCATGCCAACGGGCGTCTCCGTAAAATCCAGCTCAGGCACCACGCCGAACTGGTCGGTAAACTGAGAGCCGCTGACGATAGTATGGAGAAACGCTGTGTGCACGGGGTCCATGGCGTTCTCCAGGATCTGGAGCCAGTTGCAGGGATAGAAGTACTTCCTGCCTGGGATAAGGCGGTACCCCGGCCTTACAAAGCTGTCGTAGGTGGGGAACGGGGGGCGGTTGTCGGGTGGGCCCATGTAGGCAAACACGATCCCATTGTACTCGTGGACGGGGTAGGCCCCGTGGAACAGGCGGTCCTTCAAAGTGCTGTCCGGAGGTTCGCCAGGAGTTTCCAGGATGGCCCCATCCGCACCAAAGAGCCAGCCGTGATAGCAGCACCTTATGCCCTTCTGGGAGATCAACCCGAACTCCAGGGAGGTGCCGCGGTGTGAACAGTGCAGCTCCAGCAGGCCCACCTGGCCGCTGAAGTCGCGGAATGCCACCAGGTCCTCGCCCAGGATGCGTACGCGCACCGGCAGGTCCTTTAGCTCATCGGAGAAGATGATTGGCTGCCAGAAACGGCGGAAGTACTCGCCGCAAGCCGTTTCGGGGCCTACGTGGGTAAGTTCTTCGTCCTCCTTAGGTAGTCGGCGATGGTGATACCCGCCGTACCGGGTGCTCAGAAATGGCGCTCTGGTTGCCATGTCGGTCCTCCCTTCCACTTCAGGTTAGCCTCGACTTACACCTTCTATCACTATGACTCTCTCACCAATCCCGCAGGCACGGGGTCTGGCGCAAGTTGCACCTTTGAATCCGGCAGCGCCGGGCCACCACCACACTCACGCCGCAGCACCGGCATGACCTCGGCGGCAAAAATCTGCATCTGCTCCTCGATCTCCTCAGTTTTGTACCCGCCACCCTCGAACCAGGCTGTGAACTGGAAGTCCTCGTAGTTGCAGGAATCTTTGATACGCATGATCTGCTCAATCACATGCTCCGGGGGGCCAACAATGGCCACTCCTTTCTGAATGATCAGCTCGGCGGTGATCTTCGCGTTCAGGTCAGGCATCGGATCACCTAAATCGGTCAGCGCCAGCGCGAAGCCAAAGGGGCCATAGTAGTCCCACTGTTGCTCCAGAGAGCTTTTATAGCGTCGCAACTCTTGCTGCTCACGCCGACCAGGGCGGAGAATGTGTACGTAGCGGCAGCAGCCGAAGCCCCGGTGCTTCTCACCGTCCCAGCCGAACTTCCATCGGCCCCGTTGCAACCGGTCAGGCCAGCCAGTCTTCTCCGCTTCCTCATAGTACACGTCAATGTTACGCTTCAAGCGCGAGGTCGGCTCGGGCACCGTGAAGGCGTTGACGGCGTGACGCGCAGCCCATCGGATGGAACGTTCACTGGTCACAGGCTCCCACACCTGGGGATGTGGCTTCTGCACGGGCTGCGGGAAGACGCTGATCTCTTTCAGGGTCGTCGTCGTAGCCATGACCGGGCTACCCATGGAGTACATATCGGGCTGGCCGATCTCCAACACGTCCTCTACTTTACGACCAGCTTGCGGTAGGCTGAAGTAGGCCATGGTGGCCTTGTGATGCCACTTGGTATACCTGGGGGGGATGGAGAAGAACTCTCCGTGGTGGGAGAAGGAGGGCTGCGTCCAGGCCTTCATAATGATCTCGTAGGCCTCCTGATAGTAGGCACGGTTCCGCTCCTGGTCCTGAATGGTCGCTCCGTAGGGTCGCCCGAAGACCTCGGCCTCCCTTGGCTGGTAGCCACGACCGATGCCGAACTCCAGCCGCCCTCCGCTGATCACGTCCAGCATCGCTGCCTGCTCCGCCACACGGATGGGGTGCCACCAGGGGAGGATGTTGGCCATCTGCCCCAGGCGGAGGCGCCTCGTCTGGGCGGCGATGGCAGCCTCCGCCAGCAGAGGGCTGGGGCTGAAGTCAGGCCTCTGAGGCATGAAATGGTGCTCCGTCATAAACCAGTAGTCGAAGCCCAGCCGCTCGGCCAGGACTCCCTGCCGCACCTGGCTGACGAGGACGCGCTGATAGCTCTGATGTACCTCCCCAAGGGAACCATCATTGACAACCACACCCTGGGGTGTGGTGATGGCTTTCAGGTCAGAAGCGCCGTTGTGAAAGACCCCGATCTCAATCATGGGCCACCCCTATCCTCAGCAAATTTGAGCAGAACAAAATGATATTTGCCAAAACGAGCATCCTGGCTCAAATGAAGGTCGCTCCTCCGGCGGAAACATTATAGCCATGCCCCTGAACCGTAGTCAACTCTATCTCCTGGGCGTTGGGATTAACACAGTGCAAAAACCTTGGGATTGCAATGCGACTTACTGATCCTTGAACAAAGAGCTAATATGACTAAGGGCCAGGTCAGTGGCTCAAATCCCCCCATCCCCCCTTTGCAAAGGGGGGTTAGGTGGGATTTCCCTGGCAGAGATTAGCAATCTATTCATGGCTCAGTAACAGAGAACCAGCCATCTTGTGGGGTCAGAGTACGAGTGGTATAGTTAGGGGCTGAAGCGGCAGAAACGCTGAAGGAGGGTGGGGAGGCAGAAGGGAGGCTGAGGAAGGGTCGAAACTATGTGCGGAATCAGCGGAATCATGCATAAAAAAGCCCGCTCAGAGGGCCTTGCCCCAATAGGCGAAGAGCTCATCAAGATGCTGGACGCTCTGAAGCATCGTGGCAAGGATTCCAGCGGGGTGACCATCGCTGGGGAGGGCTCTAAGGACGACCTTATTTTGAGACTATGGACAGACAGTGGGGAGGTATGGGAAGAGTTCCTCGCAAGGGTAGAAGAGAGGATAGTGGAATGTGGCGGCGTCGTCAGGTCGAGTAAACCCTGGAATGAGTACCTGCGATTGACTATCAACTACGAAGGAGACATCGCAGCCCTGGCCGACGCTCTGATGAACGCTAGAGGTGTGCATATTCACAGCATCGGGAGGGTCTCCGAGGTCGTAAAGGACATCGGTACCGCACTGAATGTTAATCAACGGCACGACATCGGCTCATTGAGAGGCACCCACGGCATCGGCCACGTCAGGATGGCCACTGAGAGCCAGGTGGATATAAACCACTCTCACCCTTTCTGGGCGTACCCCTTTCCGGATGTCACAGTGGTCCACAACGGACAGCTTACTAACTATTACAAGCTGAAGCGTAAGTACGAGGACCGTGGCTACCGATTCCAGACCGAAAACGACTCGGAGCTGATCGCTGTCTATCTGGCAGACAAGTTGGCTAAAGGCCTGGACCTCGAGGATGGGCTAAAGGATGCCCTGGATGACCTGGATGGCACCTTCACCTTTCTGGCCTCCACAGAGAATGGCCTGGGCTATGCCAAAGACAGGTGGTCGGCAAAACCCCTGGTGTTCACGGAGACCGATAATGTGGTAGCTATCGCCTCCGAGGAGGTTGCCCTGAGGAGTGTTTTCGCTGAGGAGATCGAAAGAGTGGAACCCCAGGAGAGTGAGGTAAGGACTTGGTTGATCTAGACGCCTCCACTCTCAGCACGACCGATCTCAACCGCCGGATCAAAGAGTTGGCTGGCAACGGTGTTGATGAGATCAGGGTTCTCAACCCTCAGGCCCGACACAACATCGCAGTGGGCATCCTGGCCCCTTGCAAGATCACCATAGAGGGTAGCGTGGGTTACTACGCTGCCAGCCTCATGGATGGCCCGGAAGTTACCATCAGGGGCAACGCCGGGTGGGCCCTGGGAGAGAACCTGATGAGCGGGAAAATTGTCCTGACCAGGGACGCTGGAGCATCGGTGGCCTCCAGTATTCGTGGAGGAGAGGTCTTCGTGAGCGGCAACGCCGGCGCAAGGGCCGGCATATCTATGAAGGGTGGCTCTCTAATAATCCGAGGCAACGCGGGGTTCTTGACCGGCTTTATGATGCAGAAGGGGAAGATCATTATCTGTGGAGATGTGGGGGAAGCGGTGGGAGACTCCATGTACGAAGGCGCGATCTATGTAGCGGGGAAGATCGGCTCTCTCGGGAGCGATGCCAAAATAACAGAAGTCACAGAGGACGAGCTCATCAGCGTATGGGAGACCCTGGAGCGGTATGGCATTATCGAGAGTGTGCGAGGTGGGCAGGGCAGGGAGAGGGTGGAGCGACACAAGGACAGGTACGCCTTTACCAAGATCGTTTCAGCCAAGAGACTCTACCATTTCGACTCCCTTGAGCGTCTGGAGAAGCGTGTGATATAGGCCCGTCCTGAGCTAACGAAGGGGAAAGGACCAATGCAATGGTGATGGGCAACAGTCAGATATGGGCTCCCTGGATCATAGACGATATACACGCCAAGGCTGAGCTAGGTAGATACAGGATCAGGGGATTCAGCTCCTTCCAGAAGGTCACCCACTTCGACGACCTGGTGTTCCTGTCCACGGGCCTCACCAGGTTCCCTCTGGAGGGGTACAGAGAGAGTTGCAACACCAGGACCGTCATAGGTAGCCGCTTTGCAAAGGAGCCTCTGGTCCTTGAGACTCCGATCTATATCACTGGCATGAGCTATGGCGCCCTTTCCCGTAACGCCAAGGTCGCCCTGGCCAGGGCAGCCACGAAGGTAGGCACGGCCACCTGTACCGGAGACGGTGGGATGCTGCCGGATGAGAGGGAGGCCGCCCAGAAGCTGATATACCAGGTGTTGCCCAGCCGGTACGGATTTAATCCTCACCACCTCATGCGAGCGGATGCTGCCGAGATAGTTGTAGGCCAAGGGGCCAAGCCGGGGACTGGCGGGCTCCTCATGGGCATCAAGGTACTGGACCACATCGCCCAGATGCGCGACCTGCCCGTCGGCATAGACCAGCGTAGCCCCACCAGGCACCCCGACTGGCTTGGTCCCGACGACCTGGGCATAAAGATCGAGCAGCTCAGGGAAGCCACCGACTGGAGAGTCCCCATCAGCGTCAAGCTTGGGGCTTGCCGGGTCGCCGACGACGTCAAGCTAGCAGCCAAGGCTGGCGCTGACGCCATCGTCATTGACAGTATGCTAGCCGGGACTGGCGCCTCGGCGGAGGTATTGCTCGACCACAGCGGCATTCCCACCGTACCTGCCATCGTGCTGGCGCGAGAGGCTCTGAGGGAGCTGGGGCTATACGGCAAGGTGTCTCTCATAGCCTCCGGTGGCATAAGGAGCGGCGCGGACGCTGCCAAGGCTCTCGCCCTGGGTGCGGATGCGGTGGCTATAGGAATAGCGGCCCTCATCGCCCTCAACTGCAACAAGGAGATTCCGGGGGCTGACTTTGAAAAGGAGGTGGGGGTTAAGGCTGGCTACTGTCACCACTGCCAAACAGGCAGGTGTCCAGTAGGTATAACCACGCAGGACCCGGAGCTAGAGAAAAGGCTGGACCCCGAGGAAGGGGCGGAGAGGGTAGCAAATTTCATCAACTCCATGACTATGGAGATGGCCCTGCTGACTCGCTCCCTTGGCAAGGGAGATGTACATAGCCTGGAGCCCGAGGACCTGGCGGCCCTGACCATCGAAGCCTCCGCTATGGCTCGTGTCCCTCTGGCAGGAACAAAAAAGGTATTTGGTATGTAACCCCTTCCGCCATCACTCAGGCCGCCTACCTATAAGGAAGGAGCTGTCGGGCGATATGGCTTCCAGAGAAGCGGTACGCAGACGTATGCAGGAAGATAAAATCGAATATATCTTGACCCAGTTTGTGGATATTCATGGCGCTGCCAAGGTCAAGATGGTGCCGGCCGCCCACTTCGACGACGTGATAGACGTAGGCGCAGGGTTTGCCGGGGGCGCAGTCTGGGGCCTTGGACAAGGGCCCCACTCTCACGACATGATGGCCAGGATAGACCTGGACACCTACACCCCCCTGCCCTGGCTGGAGGGGGTAGCCAGGTTTGCCAGCGACCTCTACGTAGACAACGCGCCTTACATGCACTGTTCCCGCCTCAACCTGAAGCGGGTTCTGGGCAGAGTGAGGGAGGAGGGCTACGTCTTTAACGTGGGCATAGAGCCGGAGCACTTCCTGGTGACCCGCAACGCCGGTGGGTCTATAGCCATCTGGGACCCCAGCAACCTGGACACATTAGATAAAGCCTGCTACGACTATAAAGGCATCTCTGGCGTCATGGGCTATCTCAGGGATATGATGGAAGGCTTGAACAGGTTGGGGTGGGACTGCTATCAGTCGGACCATGAGGACGCCAACGGCCAGTACGAGATCAACTTTCACTACGCCGATGCCCTGACCACCGCCGACCGGTACACTTTCTTCAAGATGATGACCAGCCAGCTAGCCCAAAAGTATGGGGCCATCGCTACTCACATGCCCAAACCCTTCACCGATCGCACCGGCAGCGGCGCTCACATCCACTACCACCTAGCCGACGCCAGGAGTGGTGACAACCTGTTTCTGGATGAAAGCGACCCGAGAGGGCTCGGCCTTTCAGAGCTGGCGTACTACTTCATTGGTGGGATAATGGCCCACGCTACAGCCGCCTGCGGCGTAACCTCTCCCACAGTGAACTGCTATAAGCGCTTGCAAGTGGGCGCCGCGATATTCGGCGCACGGTCCGGGTTTCTCTGGACGCCGGCTTTTGTTTCCTACGGTGACAACAACCGTACCCAGATGATCCGCACCGCCGGGCCGGGCCACCTGGAAGACAGGACCGTATCGGCTGGCTGCAACCCCTACCTGGCTCTCGCTGCCTACGTCTCCGCTGGCCTCGATGGCATTCATCGGGAGCTCGACCCCGGCGAGCCCTATCTAGGAAGTATGTACGAGTTGGGACTGGATGAGATTCAGCGAAGGGGCATCAGAATTTTCCCCCAGAGTCTCTACGAGGCGTTGAATGAGCTGGAGCAGGATGAGCTGATTCTGGAGTCCCTGGGGCCGATCGCAGCCGATTTCATAAAGCTAAAGCGGCAGGAATGGAGGGACTACCACCGTCAGGTCACTCGTTGGGAACTGGACAGGTATCTGACGATGTTTTAGGTGCAAAATGGCATTTCTCCTCAACTGCCCCAACTGTGGAGAGCGTAGCGTACAGGACTTCCGTTTCGGCGGCGAGGCGTTGACCAGGCCCGGCAAGGAGGCGCCTCAGCAGGAATGGACCCACTACTTTTATTTCCGAAAGAATGAAGCGGGCCTTCAGCGAGAGTGGTGGTATCACAGATTTGGCTGCCGGAAGTGGTTTTTCGCCATCCGGGATACCCGCACTAACGAGGTCCTACGGACGTTCTGGCCCGGAGAGTCGGCTTCGTGAACGAACACAGGCTTCCGCAACACCCTTCTCAGGCGGTTGACCGCTCAACCAGTGTCCTCTTCTACTTCGACGGCAGGCCCATCCAGGCTCATAAAGGAGACACCATCGCCTCGGCCCTGTACGCCTCTGGGGTCAGGGTTTTCAGCCGCAGCTTTAAATACCACCGCCCTCGTGGCCTCCTGTGCGTGTCTGGCAAATGTCCCAACTGTCTGATGAGCGTAGATGGCGTACCCAACGTGTGCGCCTGCACCGAGCCAGCTCGCGATGGGATGAGGGTGTACCATCAGAACGCCTGGCCCTCCCTGGACCACGACGCCCTCTCTATACTGGACAGGTTGGACATCTCTTTCCCCGTAGGCTTCTACTACAAGAGCTTTACCCGGCCAAAGTTCGTGTGGCATCTGGCCGAACCTATCATAAGGCGCATCGCCGGCTTGGGAAAGATAGACATCCACTCAAGCTCCGACGAACACTACGAGCACTACAACCAGCATACAGACGTCGCCGTGGTCGGCGGTGGCC
>Ga0114944_1000283_pt1 | contig 12883 bp, 16 predicted proteins | sample OV2TP2_FD_89582 | JGI IMG/M metagenome (GOLD analysis project Ga0114944, IMG submission 89582) | Hot spring microbial communities from Beatty, Nevada to study Microbial Dark Matter (Phase II) - OV2 TP2 | ecosystem: Environmental > Aquatic > Thermal springs > Hot (42-90C) | place: USA: Beatty... | reverse complement strand
TCATCGCCTCTAACAGTAGCATTTGCATATGCAACGCCATCAATAACCATATCACTTCTCATTACAATGCCAGCCAAAACAGATTGTCTTTCAGACTTCTTGAAACTCTCGGCTATGCCCAGTGCCCTTATTGCCTTCTTCTCAATATGCAGGTGTCTCATCTTTGTGTCCATCCGCTTCTCGCTTCTTCGCCCTAGCAAATCTCCTGTAAAGAATGCTTATGACTGCAATGAATACAAATGTAACAACGACCCATGCTACAAGTGCGTTTAAATCCAAGGGCACGAAGTAGTATGCCTTCACGCATCTTATAGCAGTTACGTTAGACAAAATCGATCTTCAACGATGATAAATCTGGCTTAGCCTCTACGATCTTCTTTGCTTTAACATCAACCGTTATGCTATAATTCATGGAAAGAGAAAACTGCTTACCGATTAACGGTATACCAGGACCCACCTTAACTTTTACGTTATCGATAACATTGTAAAGATCACCAGAGACCTCTTCTGGTTCTAATGCAGAAAAAGTAAGATTCTTGTTTATTATTCCAGCAAGGGAGCTGCTAGCAACTTGCCGCAAAAAAGGTATTTGATTTGGTATTATCTTCACAAGTTCATCTGTGATATTTGATACCTGAGACTTCTCCCAATATTTTACTATATCCTTTGCCGCATTCTTCTTTCTACCCTTTCCGAACCAGAACGGCATTATGGTGATTAAAACATGCGAGTTTTTATTGTTAGTGTTTACGCCAGATCGTCAAGTGTAAATACAAACCTTGCTCCAACAAACTCTTGCGTGCCTTCCCTCTCCCAGTTTATCTTGTACTTCTTTTCTGACTGTTTGCCTATGATCTTTATTGTTTGAGGCAGTTCTGTCCACAAGCGTTCAACCTTTTCCTTATCCCTAGTCATAAGCAGTGAACGTCTTCGCTTCATGAGATATTTTATAGCAACGTTCCGTGGCTGGTGCCCTTCTACTGGTATCTGTTCTCTTCCTATGTCTATTGTAAACGGTCTTTTTGCCAATTTAGCATCTTTACTAGCGTGTGAAGTAAAAAGGTTTATTGTCTATCTTCGATCACAAAAAGTCAAAAAATAGTCTATCTTACTTTCATTTTTTAGCAGTAGAGCTATCCTCTGAAGCGAGGCATATCAATCGCTTGAAAGTATCCTCTCTATCTCTGGAATCATTTTAGGATTGAGTGATACCTGTAGGCCATAGCTTGTTGTCTTCGGCAAAATGTATCCAACCCTGATTAGTTCCTTAACTTCATCGTCAACATCGCCCTTCACATGAGAAGGAAAGCCCTTCTTGAGATTTTCTATAGCTGTATGCTTGCCGCCTATGATCTTGTCGAAGTACATCTTTCTCAGTATGGCTTTCTTGAGGCCGTTCAATGCCCATTTTTACAGGATAGCAACATATTACCACAGCGACATATATGTCGCAATGATGCGTCATCTTTAAATATAATGTTCTGTTCGTTTTGTTTGTATGGTTAGGATCGTAAGTAGAGAGACAAAAGCTCTGGAGCGTGGACCACTGGAGAGCCTTTTCTCTGGCAATGCAACAGCAAAGATTCTAGATTTCCTCATAACATTTCAGGACTGGGACTATTCAGAATCAGACATAGCAAATAATGCAGCCATATCTGTCAGAACTGTGCAAAGGGAAATACCCAAACTAGAACGATATAGATTAGTAACACCAACACGAATGGTAGGCAAGGCCAAGATGTACAAATTAGATCAGATGTGGAAGACTGGATTCTTCTTAGAAAAGCTGACACTAGCACTTGTTGGTACAGAAATAGAAAAGATGCTGCCCAAGGATGTTAGGGATGTGAAAAAGCAGCTCTCTAAGATTATACAGGTGAAACGGACATAAGGATGGTTAGCTACAGCCTTGTTGGTTTGGGATTAATTGTGTTAGGTCAGCAGCAAACCATCAATGAATTAGGTATCAGGTTAAGATGCTGCAGGATCAAATACTTTCCTACAGAGAATACATTAGAAGATTAGAAGCGTGTATCAGAGAACTTCCTTATCTTTGTGGGGACTGAATTCGATTAGTGTATATTGCCTCGTTTCAGGAATGCATTAAGTTACCAAATTTTTAATGTTGTTCGTAAATTGCAACAATAACAAGAGATATAGAATGCTAGAATTCAAACAAACAAGTTGAAGAAGATAGGGCTTATAGGATGTGGGGCAATAGGTTCTGAACTAGCTATTGCCATAGATTCACGAAAGGTTAACGCCGAACTTGTAGCGTTGTTCGATGTTTATCAAGATGCTGTAAATACACTTGCAAACAAGTTGAAAACAAAACCAGTTCTGGCAAGAAATGCTGAAGCATTCATCGCAAATAACATGGATGTAGTTGTAGAGGCAGCATCTCAGGACGCAGTAAGAAAGTATGCTAGACTTGTGTTGGAAAACAACCACGACCTGATGATAATGAGCGTAGGGGCGTTGCTTGACAGCAATCTTTACGATGATCTGACCAGTCTAGCAGAAAAGCATGACAGAAGAATCTACATTCCAACTGGTGCTATTGCTGGCGTAGATGCAATTAGAAGCGTGAGACACCTACTGGAAGAAGTAACATTGACAACGACGAAGAGTCCAAAAGGACTTGAAAGCGCGCCTTTCTTCAAAACACATAAAATTGATCTGAACAAGATCAAAAGGGCAAAAGTGATCTATGAAGGCAAGGCAGAAGATGCCGTAAAATTCTTCCCAGCAAATGTTAATGTTGCGGCAGCATTAAGCCTTGCTGGTATCGGAGGTAAGAAGACAAGAGTTAGAATAGTTGCAGATCCAAGGACCAAGGTTAACGTTCATGAAATAACTGCAAAAGGCAGTTTTGGCGAAATGCATTTTCAGGTTAAGAACGTGCCCAGCCCAACAAATCCAAAAACTAGCTACCTTGCAGTACTTTCTGCAATTGAATGCTTGCGCTCAATCTGCAATGATAGAGTAAGCATCGGAACATGATTGCAGCAAATCTTCAGCTATAATACCAATGGCTCCCTATTACTCTTCAACAGAGACAATCATACTTTTTGTCAAGGGTAAGCCTGGATCTTCAAGGCTCTTCCAAACAAAGATCTCAACACGGTAGTTTCCGCTCTCTTCAGGAATCCAGGATATACCAGCGTCAAGCGAATCAGATGCATTCATTATGCCTTTGATCCAAGTAAGCGTAACTGTAAACCCTTCGCTATCCTTTACCTGCAGTATATACACGAATGATTGTTGCTCGTTCAAGTTATTCGTCACCTTTGTTTGGACAACTACTGGTTGCCCACTAACTATCTCATCAATTCCCTCTCCAAAAGGATCTGCAAGTTTTGGTTCACTAATAGAATACGGAACCAATTTGACCTTCGGCTCTTCAACTTCAACTTTAGGTTCTCCCGTGCCTATTTCGGGTTCTTCTTTTCCTACACTCTCTTCCGCTCCACTACTGACACCAGTATCACCAGTCGTGCTCTCAGGTTGTGTATCTGATGTTGAGAGTGCTGCTTCAGCTATAACATCGACTGTACCTTTACTTAACGTATCACTGTCTTTTGGTGGTGAAGTTCCTACCACAACCACTATCCTACCAACGCTGTCTATAGGACAAGGTTTAACATCATCTGGTGCCGGAAAGTCTTTCTCACTAAACTGTTGTGAAAAACCTACATAATCATACGCACTTCTATTACCACCTCCACCTGTGCCTCCTCTTTTTGGTTTATCTATCTGAATGTAGCTCTCCGGACCATTTTTTTCAAGATCTATAATCCAAGCTGACAGTATCTTATTGCCTTTAAAGTGGTATGCCTTTAGAACATCAACTCGGGTGTGCACTTTCGCATCGCCTTTGTCATATTGCCAACAGGTTATCTTAGCAGTGCCATAGATACCTCCATCACCAACTAACTTGTAGGTCTTATTTTCTGCATACTTTCCCACATAACTGTAAGATGCTGTAACAGTATTCAACATTAACACTATTGCAAAAAACATAACTAGTATAGCAGCTGTTCGTTTCACGATAAATTTTTGCCGTTAGAACCTAATAAATTAATGCTTTATTCTTAAGATAATTCTAGTCAAATTTTGTTAATTGTATGTATCAGTATGAGTGGAAGCAGGCAATTATTGCATTCAAACCCAATAAATTAGGTAACGAAGCCCTACATTGTATCTCTTTAAATAGAATTTTGTAAGAGGGTTGTATTGTAATGAATTTAGATTCGCTGAAAGATGAAGTTCTGAGACTAAAGAAAGATAGAAATGCTGCCATACTTGCACACAACTACCAGCTGCCCGAGGTGCAAGATGTGGCTGATTTCATAGGTGATTCTTTAGGTTTATCGCAGCAGGCTGCTAAAACAGACGCTAAAATTATTGTGTTTTGTGGTGTACACTTCATGGCTGAAACTGCATCTATAATTTGCCCTGACAAGAAAGTGCTGATACCAGATCTAGAAGCTGGATGCTCTCTATCGGACACAATAAATGCTGAACAGTTAAGGAAGTGGAAGGAAGAGAATCCAGATGCTGATGTTGTAGGATATGTGAACACAACTGCAGATGTGAAGGCACAGTGCGATTACTGCTGCACATCAAGCAATGCAGTCAAGGTAGTTAACAGTATACCAGCTGACAAAACTGTTCTGTTCTTGCCTGATATGTTTCTAGGAGCTTATGTTGCAGAAGTTACCAAGCGCAAGAACATGCTCATCTGGCCTGGAGAATGTCATGTGCATGCTGGCATAAAGCCAGAGATGGTGAACGATATGTTGAAGACGCATAAAGGAGCTGAATTCCTTATACACCCAGAATGTGGTTGCACAACTTCCATGATGTATTACTTCGGCAATGGAAACGGTAATGGAAATGGTCATAATGTGAAGTTCTTCTCTACTGAAGGTATGATGAAGCATGCAAAGAGTTCTAGTGCAAATAAGTTCGTAATTGCTACAGAAACTGGAATACTTTACAGGATGCGAAAAGAGAACCCTAACAAGGAGTTCATGCCTGTTAGCGAGAATGCTGTATGCAAGTACATGAAGATGATAACACTTGAGAAAGTTTACCGATCACTGACCGATATGGTTTATGAGGTAAAGGTGCCTGAAGCAACTGCAATGAAAGCAAAGTTAGCAATCGAACGAATGCTTGCAATAAATTAAATTTTTCAGGTTATCTCTAGGCTCATGTCTATTGCTTTGATGGAATGAGTTATACTACCTATCGATATCATATCAATGTCTGCAGAAGCGTACTGCCTTGCGTTCTTATGTGTTATGCCACCAGACACTTCGATTGTTACCATATTCCGCAAACCCTTTCTGCTTAACATTTTAACTATTGTATGAACCTGCGTTGCGGTCAAGTTGTCTAGCATAATCATATCTGCACCTGCGTTGATTGCTTCCATAGCCTCCTTTAAGGAATGAACCTCTACCTCTATCTTATTTTTGGAACCGTATTTTTTCTTTGCAAGTTTAACTGCCTTAGAAACAGAGCCAACTATTGCTAGATGGTTGTCCTTGATCAGAACCATATCATCAAGTCGCATCCTATGCGTTTCACCACCCCCGACCTTGACAGCACGTTTATCGAATATTCTAAATCCTGGTGCTGTCTTCCTTGTGCACGCAATTGTCACACTTGGATTCACGTTCTTTACTTCATCCACAAACTTTCTAGCTTCAGTTGCTATTCCACTCATCCTCATCAATATGTTTAGAGCAGTTCTTTCTGCTGCAAGTATAGACCTAGCCTTGCCAGTGATGATCATTAGAGTTGTTTTTGGTTTTACAAAAGATCCTTCCTCGACCAAACTTTTGGCCTTGCATTTTACGATATCAAATAATATACTTGCTTCATGCAGACCTGCAATGACAGCTCTCTCCTTGCAGACTATCTTCGCATTAACAAGGTCGTTTGGTACTACTTCACTTGTAATGTCGCCTCTCCCGATATCCTCTTCAAGAAATTTTGCAAGTGCTTCCCTAAGCACATGCATCTTAAGTTACCTTTAATGCGTACTTTCCCTTCTGCGTTATATTGAGCGTCTTTGCCACCTGCGAAGTTTCTGGGTGAACTATCAGCAGTATTCCAGACCAGTCTGGTGTTAGATCAGATGATTTACAGACTGGACACACCTTACCAGTCGTTATTGCCCTGCACTTCCTGCAAGCAAGTTCTCTGACCAACTACTTCGCCTTTGCCTCTTTCTCTACCTTCTGCTCTTTTGGCTGCTGTCCCTGTGCCTTTTTGATATCTTCCTGTATCCATTCATCCGCACCTAGAAATGGCTGCCTACAAGTAATGCCTATCTTACCCATAGCAGCACCCTTGCCCAAACTAACTGCTGTAACTCTAGCTCTTAGTTTTGAACCGATCCTTAACGTTCTTGAAGTCTGATTCGCAATTATCATTCCCTGCTTGACATCGCTCCTAAGGTAATCATCAAGTATCTGCGATAGATGTAGCAATGCATCTGTCGGACCGATTCTAACGAATGCGCCAAAGTCAGTTATCTCAACGACCTCGCCTTCAACAATCTCTTGCAATTGTGGATAGAATGTTAGCGCCTTGAAATTTACTCTATGATAAGTTGCTCCATCACCAGCAACGAGTTTTCCTGTTGCATTAACATCTGCATCGATAATCATTATAACATAACCTAAATCGGTGCTAATCATGCTTTCATATTTTTCCTTGAGAATACTTATCGCAGCTTCCTTCAAAGAGGTACCCAACCTATTAGGTGGTATCCTAACAACATCTGACATTTCGACAATAGCAAACATGTACGCGTGTGAAAACAGAACATCAATTTATGAACCTTTTGATTGAGATAAGTGAAAAATTAATTTGGTTTGCCTAAGAATATGAATATTTAAATAACGTGTTATGAACAAATTAGATGAAGATTATGGTTACTGTTGATGAAGTTTTAAGCACACTCAAAACTGTGATCGATCCTGAACTTCATAAGGATATTGTATCGATGGGTATGATCAAAGATCTAACTATTAGCGATGGAAAGGTCAGTTTTACTCTGGAATTAACTACACCTGCATGTCCTTACAATAGCGAAATCGAGCAAGAGGTTAGAGAGAAGGTGTCAACGATCAAAGGTGTCAATGACCTAGACATGAAGGTAACTGCAAGAGTTATGGAAGGCAGATCTATAGGTGCGGAGGAGATACTGCCAAAAGTGAAGAATGTGATCGCTGTTGCCAGCGGTAAGGGTGGTGTAGGTAAAAGCACGGTTGCGATCAACCTAGCACTTGCTTTGGTTAGAACCGGAGCAAAAGTTGGATTATTGGATGCTGATATTTACGGTCCTAGCGTTCCTTTGATGCTAGGCCTGCAACCGGGTCTTGAAGCAAGTGAGAACATGATCGTTCCACAAGAAATACATAACTTGAAGGTTATCTCGATGGGCCTTGTTCCACAGCAAGGAGAACAAAATGTTGGTATCTGGAGAGGCCCGATAATTTCTGGAATAATCAAACAGTTTCTTACTACTGTTGCATGGGACGAGCTGGATTACTTGGTAGTAGACTTGCCTCCAGGTACAGGAGATGTGCCTTTGACACTTGCGCAAACGATTCCTATTACAGGCATCGTTGTGGTTACCACACCACAGGATGCTGCAATGAATATAGCGCTTAAGGCAGCATTGATGTTCAAGAAACTAGGTATTCCAATAATAGGCGTGATAGAAAACATGAGCTATTTCACGTGTCCGCACTGTAATAAAGAAACTCATGTATTTGGAGAGGGTGGAGAGGAGAAAGTTAGTGAAAAGTTTGGCGTTCCATTTCTAGGTCAGATACCGCTACACCCTGGCATAATGCAGGGAAGCGATTTTGGTAAGCCAGTTGTAATTACCGAACCGAATTCTCCACAAGCTGCTGCGTTCAAGAAGGTTGCCATGGCTGTAGCAGGAAAGATCAGCATCATTGCTGCAGAGATGCAGGCTAATGCGGTTCAACAATGAAGAACTACAGTTATTCAAAAAACCTGCTGGGATTCTTATCAAGAACGAAAAGATTAGCCTAGATTCATTATCTCCATATCTTAAAACCCAACTGATCATTAGCGTTGGCGATGCTACCACCGAAAAACTATTGTCATTGGGCATAGTACCGTCTGTACAGATTGTTGATGGCAAAGAACAAAGAGAAAAAAGGAAACTACCAGAGAAGAACTATACTACAGAGATAAAGTGTGCTAACCCTGCAGGCGGCATCTCAAATGACGCTATAGACGCTGTCAAAAAAGCTTTGGTTTCTGAAAAACCTGTAAGAATTACTGTCGACGGTGAAGAGGATCTGGTAGGTGCTGTCGTTCTTGCATTTGCACCAGATGATTCAGTGATGTTCTATGGTCAGCCGTTGGAAGGACTTGTAGTTGTAACTATAAACAAAGAATCTAGAAGCCGATTCGCAGAAGTAATTAATAGGATAAGATCGTCAAATTAATTGGGGAATGATGACGTGGTGGCTGATTGATTGATGAAATGTTATACAAAAGTCTGACCCCATTCAACTTAATACAATAAAAAAATAAGTGATGGATTTTATTCTCTCTGCTTGACCTTATCTACCATCATTTTGTCGTGTACTATCATCAGGTAGTACAGTTTGTAGGTGTCGCCCTCTCCGCTGTTTCCATTAAGCTTTCCTTTCACAAAATACAGATTACCATTTTTTGTGTTGCCCAACAGTTCTCCGCTTAAAGATACCGAATATCTGTTGTCTTTCTTGTCCTGCACCTTACCTTCTGCTGAAAATGTGTTACTGTCTTTCCTGACCTGTACTTTCCATGTATCTGGTACTACCTCATACTTTCCTACCCTGTCTCCATCAGCGATAAATAGACCTCCACGCTTTACAATAAAGTCAGTATCTTGTGTCGAATTGTCATTCTTTACTGCGGCAATTAGTATGTGAGATCTGTGTATTTCATTTCCATCATTTCCTATAGCACCGCCATGTCCTGATGCAATTGTAATTGGCATTTTGTATGGACGTTCTTTGAATTGTCGCATCTTTTCACGCTCATCTGTGTTTCGTTCTTCTGCTATCGCTGGTGTAACTGCAAGTGTTGCTGCAAATAGCAGCAAAGTCGCAGCACCAATTGCCAGAATTTGTCTGTTCATTTGTTGCTCGCGCTATCTTTAGATGCAAGTTATGATAAGGAATCCTGCGAAATAATTGTTCCAAACCTATGTGAATTGCTGGAACCTGCGTTCCACGCACAAAACTATTGCGGTTGGACAGATGTCACTATGTTTCGAGTTGTTAGTCAACACGATCTTCTTGTATTAATTTTCAAAAACATCTTCTGAGTTTTGTCAGCTTGTACATTTTGCAATTTCATCGAAAACATACGACAGCGTTTATATATATCACAAAGTGTGAATGAATCAAAAATGAGCTTACTTGGTTTGGGCCTAGATTCTACTTTATCAATAATCGCATCCATAGCATCTCTTGCACTTGCTGGTGCAATGGCCGTTTGGGTTGGCAGGCAGAGTAGTGGCACGGAACAGATGATGGATATCAGCAAGGCGGTCAGAACTGGTGCTTCAGCATTTCTGAGACGTGAGTTCAGAATCATAACTCCGATCGCAATTGGCCTTGCAATAGCAATATCATTAACATCTGGTTTTTCAAATGGCGTTGCGTTCGGTGTTGGTGCAGCATTATCTGGAATTGCTGGTTTGGTAGCGATGAAGATCACGGTTAAAGCAGCTGTTAGGACTGCACAGGCAACCACAAAAGATCTTGGGCACACTTTGGCAACAGCATTTAGAGGTGGTGCAACAGTTGGTCTTGCAATACCTGCAATGGCACTGATAGGCGTTACTGCGCTTTACCTAATCTACCCTGAACCAATTACAATAGCTGGTGTTGGTATAGGTGCAAGTTTGATCGCATTGTTTATCAGGGCAGGGGGAGGAATATTTACGAAGGCTGCAGATCTTGCTGCGGATCTTGTGGGCAAGGTCGAAGCTGGCATACCAGAAGATGACCCGAGAAACCCAGCAACGATTGCAGACAATGTTGGGGACAATGTTGGTGATGCGGCCGGCATGGGTTCTGATGTTTACGAATCCTACATTGTTACATTGCTTGCTGCGATGCTATTAGGAGCACTGATTGTGTCAGAAGTTGCATCAAAAGGTCTTACATTACCTTTTACATCTACACAATTGATTGTTTACCCAATTGTTATCGGCGCAGCTGGCTTGATTGCATCTATAATTGGTGCTCTAACAGTTACGCCCAGAAAGATGACAGATCCAATGAAACCACTTACTGTAGCCTTCATAGTTGGTGCGGCAATTGCGATTGCACTCAACTTTATTCTTACAACGGTTGTTTTGGGTTCAAGTACATTATCATATGCACTCTTTGCAGCTACCATAATGGGTGTAATACTGGTTCCAGTGATTCAACGCATTACAGATTATTACACCAGCTACAAGTATAAACCAGTGAAAGAGATAGGCGAGTCCACGCAATGGGGCTACGCAGCAAATATGCTTGCTGGAATAATAACAGGTTTGAGATCAACGATGCCCTTCATGCTAGCAATTGTGATAACACTTGCAGTATCTTATGCAGTGACATTTTCAGTATCAGGCGATCCGTTGATAGGCATCTATGGCACAGCAATAGCAGCTATGGCTATGCTGAGCCTTGCTGGCATTGTGTTGAGTATCGATTCGTTTGGACCCATCAGCGACAACGCTGGAGGCATAGTTGAGATGACAAGCATGGGCGAGGAAAATAGGAGAATTACAGACCAGATAGATGCTGTTGGTAATACTACCAAAGCAGTTACGAAAGGTTTTGCAATTGCAAGCGCTGGCTTGGCAGCCTTGGCCATGATACAGGCGTTCCAGCACGAAGCTGCCAACATATTCGTCAACAAGGTACTTGTGTACAGTTTGTCCAATCCTAATGTCATAATTGGTCTGATAGTTGGGGGACTGTTGCCATTCTTCATATCAAGCCAGCTGATCTCTGGCGTTAATAGGGCAGGAATGAGACTTGTTGACGAGATAAGGAGGCAGTTCAAGCATGACCCTGGAATACTTGCAGGGACGTCAAAGCCTGATTATGCTAAATGTATCGATATTGCAACCAGTGCAAGCATAAAGCAGCTCTTCAAGCCTGCAATAATAACTGTAGCAAGTCCGATCGTACTTGGGGTTGTATTGGGACCTACCGCAGTTGCTGGTCTATTGATGGGTGCCGTAATTAGTGGCATATTCCTAGCGTATCACATGGCCAATAGCGGCGGCGCATGGGACAATGCAAAGAAGTATATCGAGATATTAGGAAAGAAGAAGACACCAGAACATGAAGTCGCTGTAGTTGGAGACCTTATAGGCGATCCGTACAAAGATACAGCTGGCCCAGCGCTTAATACAGTAATCAAGTTGCTAAACACTGTAGCAATAGTATTCGTTCCAATCTTCTTTGGATTCGTTGGTATCTAATTATTTACGAAAATTTCCAACTCATGTATTGTGCCATCGAAGATAAACGCCTTCATTTCGTTGCTTGTAGTAGATATTATGAGCCATGGAATTGGATTTATCTCCATATACCTCGCATCGGTGCTGGATGGACTTGCTGGTGCAGGATGAGAATGAAATATTGCAACTATATCAAGACCCAGACTTTCTGCTTTGTTGTATGCATCTAACAACTCATTGGGTTCGATGCTGAAGGTTGCCTTTGATCTATCAGCATTCTTTGTAACTATTACCTCGCTTACGACAAAATCATCGCTGCTGATTCTTCCTGCTAAAAGTGCGCATGATTCTAACGGCAAGGAATCCACTGCAAGTTTTTTGAGCTCACTTACATGCCTGGAGCTCAGAACCAATCTTTGTGTCATACTTTCTGTTCTACAGGGGCTTCCGGTGCACCCTCGCCAGCAATAGTAAATTTGCCCTTCATAATTGGATGAAATGTGCAGAAGTATTCGTATTCACCAGGTTCCAACTTTGCTGTATTAAGTGAGAATGTTGAGTTGGTCTTGATATTTGACGAATCGAAGAGTGAACCAAAGTTTGGTTCGTCGAACCCTATACCACTTGTTACGGTATGTATAACATCATCTGCATTGTTCCATACAAGTATAGTACCTTTCTCAACAGTAATCTCGGCAGGAACGTATGCATTTACCTCCAGTGTAGATGCGCCCTCGACTATCTTTATCTCAACTTTTGGACCAACCAATTCTTCTATAGGTGCAGGAGGCTTCTCTATAACACCAGCCTCTATTGGTTGGGGCGCAACAAACCCAAATGATACAAAGGCAATAGCCCCAACTACAGATGCACTTGAAAAGAGTATTGCTATGGCCTTGAAGTGTGCAGATTGCTTTTGCGCTGCATATGCTATCACAGCAGTTGGGACCATTATGAGCAAGAGTATACCAGCAAACATAGGCAAACTAGTAACTGTAGACATGCCTATCATAAATGTCCCAAACGCGACCAAAAAGCCAATTATGATTAGAACAGTTGCCTTTGCTGTATTGCTTGTTGGCAGACCGTCTTTCAATATACCTGTAGCAAAAATGATCATACCTATGAACATCATCAGCGCACTTATAGCATGCATACCTTCAAGAAAGGTTCTGGCTATTCCTGCAAGTGACAGACCTACACCTGCCAAGCCTAGTATGGTCAAACCCATACCTGGTACAATGAGCTCCCAGTCAACCAACGCGAAATTATACATTTTTGACGCTTAAATAATCGTTTCTAGATATTTGAAAAATGATCTTCCCAACGATTAAATTCTAGCTAGATGTATGCCTTTCGATAAGG
>Ga0114944_1000282_pt1 | contig 12895 bp, 17 predicted proteins | sample OV2TP2_FD_89582 | JGI IMG/M metagenome (GOLD analysis project Ga0114944, IMG submission 89582) | Hot spring microbial communities from Beatty, Nevada to study Microbial Dark Matter (Phase II) - OV2 TP2 | ecosystem: Environmental > Aquatic > Thermal springs > Hot (42-90C) | place: USA: Beatty... | reverse complement strand
TTCTCACACCATACCAGAAAACTTGCTCTCTCTTTCGGTGTCTTTTCTATATCGGAGAACCAGTAGGCCTACGGTGTCATTTTACATCGGTGAATGCGGCAGCTGGCAATAAAACGTACCCTATGCCATACTTAATATACTGGTCGAGAATTTAGCAACACACAGAAACAAACACTATGACCTCATATAAAATGACATGCTCGTGCGGCGATACGATGACCGTAGACGCCGCAACCCGGGACGAGGCAGTCGCGAAATTTAAGAGTATGATGGATGAAACCGGCATCAAGGCGCACATGGACGAAAAGCACCCGGGAGAGCCTCTGATTTCCGTCGCTGATTGTCACCGGATGATTGAGCAACAGGTATCTCCTGCATAACATCTGCTCTTTTTTTATAGACCATCAAACCCGCCGCGCGACACTCTTGCGTGGCGTGTTTTTTGTTGCCCGTGTTGCAGCAACAAAGCGTCTATTTCTTCTTATCAACCTTGTCGAGCCCCAGCATCCGCACGCCGAGATAGACGACGGCCGCAACGATAATGAAGTCAATCGCCGTTTTGACGAGGTTTCCCCATTTCACTACTGCGGATCCGACCGTAAATGACTCGTCGCTGAGGTCGCCCGCGGCGCCGAGAGCAAGCCCCAAAAGCGGATTGATGACGTCCCCGACGAATGAGCCAACGAGCCGTGTCGCTGCTCCGCCGACCATGAAGCCGACCGCGAACCCAACCACGCCCTGCTCGCGCACAAAATCAAAAAATCCGCGGATTGTGTATCCCATCCGACGTGTCATGATATATATTCTACCGCACTTCCTCGCCGACTCAAAGTGTCTACATGACTTTGAATAACGAAATTGCCGACGCCGACATCCGATGTCACACCACGACGAAGCTGCAATTTCCAACCAACAATTTCCAAATAAATTCCAATGATTCAAATCTCAAATGCCAAACACGCCGCAGTCCGTGTTTGGAAATTGGAATTCGTGTATTGAGATTTGCTTGGAACTTGATTTTTGAAGCTTGGAGCTTTCGCACGGCGGGGGACATCGGAGTATCAGATTTCGTTATTCAAAGTATACATGACCACATGCAGAGAGACATCAAAAAGCATACGCCACTATCTGCAAGAGATAGTGGCGTGTGGGCTTGCTTCAGAGCGCTCCTCTGCCGTGGATGCCATTGTTGCCCGTCAGCCTTTTATGTTTCTCCAGAAAGGTCGTCCGGTTGAGACGAATAGCGTCGGCGGCGCGTGATTTGACACCTCCATGCCGCTCAAGCGCGGCGCATATAATTGCTCGCTGGAGCGCTTCAACAGTTTTATCGAACCCTGCCTGACCGAACGGATCAGGCAGGAGAAATGATTTTTCCCTATCCGAATCATACGAAAATTTCACGATCTCCGTCTCAGAGCGGTTGAGTCCACAAAATGGGTCAAGGACAATGTGCTCTTGTGCAAGAACATCATCGCAGACAATGAGCGCTCGCTCGACTACATTACGGAGCTCGCGGATATTGCCCGGCCAGTAGTAATCACGCACAAGCGACAGAACAAGCGGATCAACGGTCGGCGCGCTGCGGAGCATCTTCTTCGAGAGCAGCTCGACGAAAAACTCAAGAAGAAGTGGGACGTCCTCCCTGCGGTCGCGGAGCGGCGGGACATGTATCGGGAACACATTGACCCGGTGGAGCATGTCGTCGCGGAAAGCGCCCTGCCGCACCTCTTCCGCGAGATTTTTGTTTGTTGCAGAGATAATCCGAAAATCGGACGTGAAAGTCTGCTGCAAACCGATAGGCCGATAGGTGTGTGTCTCGAGTGTCGAGAGCAATTTCGCCTGTGATGCAAGAGACAAGTCTCCGACTTCATCTAAAAAGAGCGTACCGCCGTCTGCCACATGGAATAAGCCAAACAGCGAGCGGTCCGCCCCGGTGAACGCCCCACGCGTATGCCCAAAAAACACAGACTCAAACAACCCGTCCGGAACCGCAGCGCAATTGACAGGTACGAAAGGGCCCTGATTCCTCCTGCTTTTTAGGTGGATCCACTGTGCAACAAGCTCTTTCCCAACGCCTGTCTCTCCGCTGATGAGTACCGTGGCATCTGTCCGTGCAACGCGCGCGACGAGCGCGGCAATGTGCTCGAGCGCTCTACTCGTACCGATGATACACGGGAGCTCCGGGGTCCCGGAAATTTTCGCAGGGCGATCTTCTAAGAAGAATCGCGTGTGACTCTGGCGCCGAAACCTATCCGGATCTAACACTTCTGCGCGTGTTTCCGGTTGATGCTCGGGAACCACTGCGATCTCTCTCGAGGCGCCCGGTGTGTCGATGTCGGACGAGCTAGGATACGATGCGGCCCCCTCCTCAGTCTGCGCGGCTACCGCTGCAGGCAGTGTGGCGGTCTTTTCCGTAGCTGTGTGCTCAGGACGCAGTACCCATGGCTTTGCCTGGAGCAGCCACTCATGAACTTTTCTTGGATAGCCGTTTTGTTTGAACGCCCGCGCCGCTGATCGGCTCTCGAAGCATGCATACACGCCCTTACTGCTATGGTTGCCCTTGCAAACGGTTACCACCAACTCGCGCTTCATGAAACTTTCAATGAGAGCACTCGCGCCCCTATCCCCTCGATAACCGACCTTGTGCCCAAGATCGGAAAGGCTGCCAAGCCACAAACGTATCTCGCCGACTTGCGGAATCGTTTCGACCCCTGTGAGCTCGAGCACCAGCGCATACTTTTGACGGGTACGCTCCTGCACTAACACATCTCGCCAATGATCCGCATGGTACCAAACGTTCTCCGCTAAAGGTTTCCCTATGTGCGTTGCCACGGTCTTTCCTCCTATTGTTCAGTCAAGGTCAGTACCCCCGAATTCTTTTTTGATAGTACCATAAAAAACGCACTTTGCAAAAAAGCGCGCTACGCTTGGTAGGAAAGCCTGCCAAAAAGAGATGCCCGGGGAGGACGCTAGTCAAACGCGCTATTGTCCCGCTTTTCAAAATACTGCTGATGGTATTCCTCGGCTCGATAGAACGGTGCCGCGGGGATGATTTCGGTCACGATCGGCTTCCCGCCGTACTTCCCTGCCCTCCCGAGCGCTTCTTTTGACGCGCGCGCCGCGCGCTCTTGCTCCGACGTGTGATAAAAAATGATCGAGCGGTACTGGCTGCCGATGTCCGGCCCTTGACGATTGCGCTCGGTCGGATCGTGCATAGCCCAAAACGCCGCGAGCAAGTCGTCGTACGATACGCGGTGCGGGTCGTACTCAACGCGCACCGCCTCGGCATGACCCGTCGTGCCGCCGCACACTTGCTTGTACGACGGATTTTCTATCTGCCCGCCTGAATATCCCACGGTGGCATTAACGACGCCTTCCAATTTCCGAAACTCCTCCTCCACACCCCAAAAGCACCAGGCTGCAAACGTCGCGATCTCGAGTGGCGTTTGCGCTTGCACCGCGCCCGTCGCGGGTGCGGTGCGAGTATCGATCACGACAGAAACACTGCCTCCTGCAGCTCTCTCTTGTGCGTTCTGCGGTACAAAATCAAGCGACGCCGAATTGATACAGTAGCGCTTGCCGCCGCGCTCGCGCGGCCCGTCATCAAAGACATGGCCTAAGTGCGCGCCGCAGCGGCTGCAGAGCGCCTCGGTGCGCTCCGCGACAAGCGTCCTATCTTCGGTGAGTAAGACCGCACTCCCTGATGCCGGCGCCGTAAAGCTCGGCCAGCCGGTACCAGAATCAAACTTCTCCTCTGATGAAAAAAGCGGCGCGCCGCAGACCACGCACCGATACTTCCCGGACGTTTTATTATCCCAATACTTGTTCTCAAACGGCTGCTCTGTCGCCTTCTCCTGTGTAACAGCGTACTGTTCCGGAGTGAGAGAGCGTTCGGCGTCGTCGAGCACGCCCGCAGTAAGTTTCGATTCGGTTTTCTGTTCGTCGCGGACCATACCGTATGGCTGTAGTATTAAATATAAGCGCCGCCCCCGCAAGCGCGGTTTTCGCACTCGGCTAAAATAGATCCACCCCGGCGTCTGTGTAGCCGGGGCGGTTTATTTTAATTCTACACTATATGTGCATGGTCGGTTGCTCCACGCGACGAACATAAGAAAGTTGGGCCAAGGCCTCAATCTTGTCCAGAAAAATATGTGCCGTGACGATGGTACGACCGATTATCGCCGACACTCTTGTCATGCCAAGGGAATCGAAATCTGTAGCGTGTTGCAAAGAGTCCCAGCCCTCGTTCAAGGAGACGACCACACCGATTAGAATTTGACCTGATGGAGCATGTTGTATTTTGTCCCTCAAGTCATAATGAATTTGCTCATCGTACTCATCGCTCGCACTCCTCCATCCATCCTTCGGGAATAAACGCGAACATTGAAGTCGCTAGACTGGTGGTGAACATGCCACCTTCTGGCGTAAAAAAGTTTTTCTTGGCGTAGTGCTCCGTCATGTGCGTGCTTGTGCGAACAAGCACTCGCACTACACCATGTCCATGCTCCGGCGCCAATACATTGCTGGTTTTTAACGTGAACTCTTTTGCCTCACCACCGCTTAGGGGTACAAGGAGCATCGACTTGTGTCGTCCGAGACCTGCGGCACAGTCAAGAACGTCCCACTGCAGAAAAATATCCTTATCGTCTCTATTGTGCACCCGATACCAAAATGTAAAAACCCCCTCTGTGGCATCTTCCGTAAATTTAGACTGCACGGCAATATTGCCGTCTGCTCCAGACGTTCCGCCACCCAGCACTGTGTCCATCGGTAGCCACCGTGCTCTGTCAACAGTCTCTCGCTCGACAACGATGTCTACTTCTTCAAGCGGTGTGCCATCGTGGGCGATGCGTCTTATTTTAAGGACGACAACGGAACCGACAGCCCCACTTTCTATGGCATTGAAAACTCCAATTTTTCTCAAGCTGCCGGCGTCTTTGCCGTCAACTGCAAGCACAAGGTTTCCAAATTTTAATCCGGCTTTCTCCGCAGTGCTGCCAGAGAGTACTCCCATAATCATGAGATGCCCGGTCAGCTGCCCGTGACTGTTGCTGTATCCTCCATCGGCGCTGTGAATGGAGCGAATACTGTCCGACATCTCGATTACCTGAATGCCGATACCGGTATAAAACCTGCTTGCGGCGAGTGTCGTATAAGCGGCACACATTACAAAGAACGCTGCGACAACGACGATATTCTTGTTCATCTCGGTCCCTTTCTGGGTCTGGTTTGCATAGTTACATCCTTTTACAGCGTAACACCTTGCCGTACCCAACGCAATTGCTGGGACCTAGTCTGCTCGCTTCCTTGTGAGTGACGCATACTCTGTCCGATCGGACATTTTGTGCGTCACGAGGTATTGCGTGACATATGCTGTAGCAGTAGTATTGAGCGCAGATGCCAACACTGCGTGTATGACCGTGCAGATTATTTTCGCAACAATAGGGTTACAACAAAGGAGACCCCCATGTTTAATCAGACATTACCAAAATGGCTGAAAGGGCATACACTTGACGAATTAGGAACGGCGATTTATCTATGGCAGGTCAATCGTGCAGAACTTGGTGAGAGTCGAAGTGAAACTTGTACACAGGTCACATACGAACAGTGTTTGATACACTACTTTGAGCTGGTTGATTATGACGACGAGGTGTCTCTTGGTTTTCGATGGATGCCACATCGGATTATGAGCGAGGAAGATATGCTCAAACCGGTTGTGTGTGCTCGCAGATAGAGTTCATGTCCTTAGCGCGTTTCGCTAAGGGCTACTCGATTATACGTATTCAATACAAATGCGCATTCCGAAACGGAATCAGCGCGAGCGCGACGGCGCTCATATAGTACTGCGTTCGATCAATTACGCCGCCGGAGAGGAGCCCCACGGTGCCAATATGCTGCTTCACGTTTCGCTCGTTGAACAGCTCATCGCTTGCGTCGCCGAGCTCACGACCGGATCGCACCAGCGCCGCAAGCTGCTCGGGCAGAAAGAACGTCGCGCTCCTCCCCTTTCCGTACCTGCCATTGTTCGATCGCACAACCACCCAAGCCAGAGCCGCAAGCTCGCCGTCCCGCTCCTCGATCCCGCCCTCTATGCCGACATAAAAGTGCGCATCGGCCGCCACCGACACCGCACTCGTGGCGCGATTCCATGCGCCCGCAAAAGTCTCCGCGTCCGACATCGGTTGATCGGGAACGCCTGAAGGGACCGCGACGCCCTCGATCTCAAACGCCCCCTCGGGAAACATGAGCCGGAACCCATCCTCAGCCGCTTGTATTTTCACCGGATTTTTGGAGGCAACGATGATTTTTTGAGACATTATATTTCGCGCATTGTCGAAGTAATAAAAAGTGGACATCCGATGTCCACAATCGCGCTCGAAATCAGAAACCAAGACACCAAAACTTTAGCGAGTAAGAACGAATTTGCAATAATAATGCGACCGCATTGTTATTGCAAATTCACTAGATACACACACCAAATACGCACCAAAAATACGCACGCCCATAAATGACCGCTACGCTTTTCGTTGGGCTACACGCACGATCGCCTCCCTAATATGCGGCACGTCGAGGCCGTACTCGGCAAAAAGCTCCTCCGTCGTGCCGGACTGGCCGAAGCGGTCGCGGACGCCGATGAATTCAATCGGCACGGGGAACTCCTCGGCGAGGCACTCTGCGATGGCAGAGCCGAGACCGCCGGCAATTTGGTGCTCCTCGACGGTGACGATTGCTCCTGCGCGGCGCGCGAGCGCAACAATCGCCTCGCGGTCGAGAGGTTTGACCGTGTGGCAATTCAGCACCGCGATCTTGAGGCCGCTCTCGTCGGTGAGCTCTTGTGCCGCCATGAGCGCATTGTGGATGACCGGGGAGCAGCCGATAACAGCGACGTCGAGGTCTCCCTCGGAGTTCCCGTCCCAGAGCATCTTCGCCTTCCCTATCTCAAATGGCGACTCGGCAGTGGTGAACACCGGCCGATTGTCGCGCGTGTAGCGGAGATATGTCGGCGCACCGTTGAACGCCGCGGCATACGTTGCCTTGCGTGCCTCTTCGGCATCCACTGGCACGATGACCACCATGTTCGGCAGCATCCGCATGAGCCCGACGTCCTCAAGCGCCTGGTGTGTTGCGCCATCCTGCGCGACGCTGATACCGCCGTGCGAGCCCACGATTTTCACCGGCACATTATTGAGTGCGATTGTCGTTCTAATCTGCTCATTATTACGCCCAGGATTAAACGCAGCGTATGAGGCCATGAATGGAATCTTCCCGTAATTCGCAAGCCCGCTTGCAACGGTGGCCATATTTTGCTCCGCCACCCCAAGCTCAATGTAGCGCTCCGGAAACTTGTCCCGAAACCACTGCGCGCGCGTGGAATCCGCGAGGTCCGCGCAGAGCACCACCACGCGCTCGTCTTTTTCTCCCGCCTCCACAAGCCCCTTCCCAAACCCATCGCGCGTCGGCTTCTTCTCGAGCGCGACGAGGTCAAAAAGACTTTCCATTAATTTTTGATCCTGAACCAACATGCTTTTCTAATGCGGTCTTCTACTTTTACGCTCAGAAAAAACGCAGCGAGCTCGCCATCGCGTGCATTATCGCAAAACGTTCGCGGTTGCTTTGGTAACCCTCCGGATAGACGGGGAGCGAGTACTGCATGACAAAGACATACGCGAGATCGTTCACGGTGATAAAAAGGTTCTTATAGGCAACCCCCTTTTCGAGCGCGCCGATGTAGGTATCAACTTCTGTCCACGGCGTGTTTCCTATCATGCGTTCGTTGCCGTACTCCGCAGCTGTACCTTTCGGTACAATGCTCCTGCCAAGAAAATCGTCGGAGTCTAACCGAAACTTTTCCAGTTGTGTCGAAACGTAAAATTCAACCTCGCTGTAGTATGCCGGCGAATATTGTGTTCCCCGAACAATGGGAATAAAAATGGCATTCGTAGCGGACGAAAGATCATATTTGTGAACGTGTACTAAACCTTCAATAGCCTCCCACTGCGAAGGATACCTGAACTCAAACCCATACTCCTCATTCCGATACGTTTTCCAGTTTGACGTATCCAGTTCATTGGTTGTTGGCAGTTGGTTGTCCGCAGTTGCGCACGCAGCAAACTCACAGTTCGGCCCCGTGCGGCCGACGGTGGTGCCGTCGGGGCAGTATCTTATGTCTTCGATGCAGGCGGTTTGGGCACCACTCCCATCCGTGTTATTCGTTGTGGACGTATACAGCCAATATCCTCCAGCAGCCACCAAAATGACCGCAGCGGCCGTGAGAACAAAACCGAACGCGCCAAAACCCCTCGCAGCCGAAGAGGCATCGCCACTCAGTCGATCAAGTACGAGGGCTTTCACGCGCTCGGCGGCAGCGTATGCTTCCTGTGCATCCTTGTTTTGATATTCCGTATAGTTATCGGGATACCGGGAGGAAAAATAAAGTTCATCGAGAAATGCGACGTCTGCTGTAAGCGCTCCAAACGACGCGTCAATCTTGGTGCACGCGTCGAGTAGAAACTGCAAACTATGCGCTTTGCGTATATGGCGCTCGTGTTGCGCAAGATATCCCTTGAGGTACTTTTCTGCTGCCTGCTGCGCATGAAAACAGGCGATATTTGGTACGCTCTCATTTTTCAAGAAGAGTGCAATCGCCACTAAATCTTCCTCGCCGCGCGCGAACCACTCTTGTGCATAGGTTATCGGCTCACTGTTCATGTTATAAGCATCGCCGGCTCGTGCGTGAGCGTGATATCGTAGGACGGTTGTGTGTACAATATCACGCCGTTGCGGACAATATCTTCCAAAAAAAGATTGCGCCCTTGGTTGATGAGTGCTTCCAGTTCCCCTCTGGTGTAAACAAGCACATCGAGGGGTTGCCCGGAGTTAGACAAAAGCCCCCGCAGCTCACGGGTGCGTTCCAGTTTTGATTTGTTACTTTCTTTCACCACCAATAAATCCACGTCGCTCCACTCGTGCGGCTCTCCCCATGCGTGCGATCCGAAGAGAATGATTTTCTCCGGCTGATACTCTTTGACGATTTTGTCCGAAATCTCTTTAATTTTTCGATTTGGCGCATTCATATTGTAGCATGTATTTTTATCTCTCCCCCGCCTCAATAAGCCCCTTTCCAAACCCATCGCGCGTCGGCTTCTTCTCGAGCGCGGCGAGGTCGAAGGGGTTTTCGACGAATTTTGCTTGGGGGTTGAGGGGCATAGTGGGCATAGTGAGTGAATCAAGAATAACGAATTAAGAATCATGAATAAAAATCAGTTGGTGAATTCAAAAGTAGAAATGATATCATCCACCAGTGGAAAGATATTGATTTTTGAAGCCCGAGATGTCCTCCATTCGAGCAAAATAACCTCCTGCGGAGAATAATCAATGATGGCCGTTACTTGTGGAACAAAAATTGAATCGGGATTGTTTTTATATCAACACTCCGACACTTTTTTGCAAAACGGCTCAACAGAGCCATTTTGAATTTTGAAAATGTGGCTTAAAATAAGGGTTTCCTAAAAAAGCGTCGGAGTGTTGATATGAGAGAACCGAAAATTTAACTGCATTGTGACTGTTGATAGATATCGTTTTAATTTCTATCTGAACTTTGGCAAAAATTTTCGAAATGGCTCAAAATAAGACTTTTTTCCGTCTGGAGAACAACGGCTGCCTCACGATTTAGAGCCATATTTCAATGATTTGCTGAAAATTTGCCAACGTTTAGTTCTATCTCAGCTCCTGGGGTAAGGATATCCCTCCTATATACTTCTGCATACTCTTCAAAACTCATGGTTTTACCCCGATGTGCTGGCATGAGGTCATTTCGTGAAATACCTCTTACAAAAAATTGGGCTGGGTAAGAACAACCGACACCATGTGCACACTCTGGTTCATCTTTCATATAAACAACAGAAAGTCTCCCCCGGCTTATAGGCACGTTTGGCTCATCAATCCAATCTTGAGGATACTTCACCTCAAACCCATACTTCTCATTCCGATACGTTTTTCAATTTGACGTATCCAGTTCATTGGTTGTTGGCAGTTGGTTGTCCGCAGTTGCGCACGCAGCAAACTCACAGTTCGGCCCCGTGCGGCCGACGATGGTGCCGTCCTGACACACTTTTGCTTCTTGCGTGCAGGCGGTTTTGACGCCGCTACGATCCGTGTTGCTCGTTGAAAAAAAGCGCGAAAATACGCTCCGCCCACCATGACAGCCACAAGAACCGACATAATCGCCACGACGAAGACAGGCGCTGATTTATTATGCATGTTTTTAAGGCGTGGTGGTGAGTAATACTTCGGCTATATAGCGGCTTAGTGCCGGGTCGAGGTGTTTGGCGTATAGCGCGCCGAGCGCATCGCGAAGCCGGTACAGCGCTTTTTTATCAGTCCACTTGGGGTCATCGAGCGATGCATCAACGAGCACGATTGATCTCTCCAGTGCTTCCTGCTCAAGCTCGGGCTGTCCGCGCGCCCCGGCGCTCGTTGCGCGCATGAGCTCTGCGGCGATGTGCCGCATCTGCACATCGCGCGGAAACGACTGCCATATCTCACTATTCGGTTGGTAGGGTTGTCTCGTCATGGAGCAACAGCTGCGTGATAATAGAGTGAATCTTATTTCGTGTACCCGGATCCGTAACCTCCATCTTCCTGTGCGGGACGAGCGGCTTGAGGTTAATGAGCGACGTATAGACGATGCGCTCCCGCGGCTCTTTCCAGGGATAAAAATTGACGCCCCACACATGATTCGCGTGAGAACCATCCGCGATCAACACTTCCTCTGCGTCGGAATGCCACTCACCCCCGAGCGCAAGAATTCCACGCTCAATATCTACTGCAAGTTTCGCCATTCCTTCATACAATCCATCGCGTATCAGTCTTACCAATTCGTCCGGCTTGATTTTTTCACATATCAATTTCGGCTCCATACCATTTAATCCCGTCGCCCTTAAAATTAGAGCTATGCGTGTGCGCTTCTAATCATTTCTCCAAGCTCTCGCAGCTCTGTTAAAAATTTCTCTCCTTGCTCTGATTTTTTGAACACGTCCTCGGGGCCGCCGCCCGGGGTACAGCCGTGCCAGCGGTAGTCGCCTTCGATCTCTTCGATGCCTTTGCCGGGAATCACATGCGCCAAAATGAGCGTCGGTTTTTCGAGGATTGCCTTTGCCTCCTCGATTGCCGCCACAAACTCCTCGAAATCGTGTCCGCCGACCTCGATCACGTGCCAGTTGAACGCCTCGTACTTCGCGCGCAGGGGCTCGAGCGGCATGATTTCCTCTGTGGGACCGTTTATCTGTATGTTGTTTCTGTCCATCACCGCCGTGAGGTTCGCGAGCCTGTTGTTCCCGGCAAACATCGCTGCCTCCCAAGTATTCCCCGCTTGCTGCTCGCCGTCGGACATGAGGCAGTACACGCGGAATTTTTTGCCGTCCATACGCGCGCCGTAGGCATAGCCCGCCGCCTGCCCAAGACCAGAACCGAGCGGCCCCGAGGTCGTCTCCACTGCTGGCAGGCGCTCGCGTTCCGGGTGGCCCTGAAGCGGCGAGCCAAACTTACGCAGTGTTTTCAAATCCTCGATAGGAAAGTAACCCGCATGCGCCATGGTCGCGTAGCGTATCGGCGTGATATGGCCGTTCGAGAGTATGAGCCGGTCGCGTTCTTCCCAGAGCGGATTTTTGGGATTGTGACTCAAGATGTGAAAATAGAACGCGGTAAAAATATCCGCCATGCCCAAGGGGCCTGCCGTATGGCCGGAGCCGGCCGCGATCAGCGACTCAATGAGCGAGATGCGGATCTCATTCGCCTTCTGTTCAAGAAATTTTATTTTGTCTTCGTGGAGATGGGGCATGGTCTATTTGCCACTCTCTATGCCGAGCTTTAATTCGAGATACTTGACGCGACCATAAAGATCCGCGGCTTCATTTGGATCGCCAAGCGGATCGAGGTTCTTCATAAGAGCGGCGAGCTCACTCCGTATTGCGCGAAACTGTACAGCGGTATCATACTGCAAGGTCGCGACATTCATTTCGATGCCATTGAGCCTCGTCTCGATGCCATTGAGTCGAGTATGCAGACGCTCAAATTCTTGTTTTAGGTCCTTGTTCATGATTTTGCCGATACCTGTAATTTTTCAATCGAAGCACGAATATCCTCGCTCTCAAAAATTATCGACCCCGAGACGAGGCGGTTCGCGCCAGCTTTGATGAGAAGCGGCGCGGTATCGAAGTTGACGCCGCCGTCAACGCTTATGATAACACCCGGACGCTGCTCTCGTAAATCGTGGATTTTCCCTAGCACACGCTCGTCGAACGGTTGGCCTTGGTAGCCGATTTTTTCAATTCCCATGAACTGCACGAAATCAATGTGGGTGAGATACGGTTCGAGCACGGCGATATCGGTCGTGATGTTGAGTGCGAGCCCAAACTCAACTCGCGTGCCGTGCTCTTCTGCGGCGGCGCGGCCTCGCATCAGCGCGGCCGCGATATACGTACTGCTCTCGATGTGTACAATGATGCGCTTCACGCCCGCGCGTACCCAGTCGGCCAGAGAACGCTCCGGATCGGCTACCATAAGATCAACTTCGTACTCAAGTTTGTCAGCGAACGGGAGAGGTCTGCTTGCGTGTACGATTTCGTCAAACTCTCTGCGCGCGTCCTCACTGGTATACGGCCAATCAACGCTCGGCACAAACCGGCCGTCCATCACATCAATTTGAACGCACGACACAAAACCCAGCACTCGTTCCGCTTTCTCGGCAAGGTCGCGGTACGAAGCAGGCATTATTGCAGGAATTACTTCACTGAGCATGGTATCGATGCGAATATGCGTATGCGGCGAATGCCGCTAATCGCCCACGGTAAACTCACGATTCAATACCCGTATTGGCTTCAAGTACCTATTTCGA
>Ga0114944_1000281_pt1 | contig 12910 bp, 11 predicted proteins | sample OV2TP2_FD_89582 | JGI IMG/M metagenome (GOLD analysis project Ga0114944, IMG submission 89582) | Hot spring microbial communities from Beatty, Nevada to study Microbial Dark Matter (Phase II) - OV2 TP2 | ecosystem: Environmental > Aquatic > Thermal springs > Hot (42-90C) | place: USA: Beatty... | reverse complement strand
GTCATCAGCCAGCCGGATGAAGCCAAACTCCTGCGATGACCACAGGACCAGCTCCTCCGCCAGGCGGGAGAGGTGCATCATACAGATGGCCGCGCAGGCGTGGTACTCAACGATGAAGTCCCGGTCGGAGACGGCGTCCATGCTGTTGGGGCTTACCCTGGAGAAGCCCAGCTCCCTGGCCAGGAACTCTCTGTCCGTGGGGTAGGGCACCCCAGCCAGGGCTCCGCTGCCCAGGGGGAGGATATCGGCGCGGCGGTAGCAGTCCTGGAAGCGAGAGCGGTCCCGCTCCAGCATGTGAAAGTAGGCCAGCATGTGATGGGCGAACAGGACGGGTTGCGCCCTCTGTAAATGGGTGTAGCCGGGCATCACCACGCCCTTATTGGCCTCGGCCAGGTCCAGAAGGGCGTTCTGGAGGCCACGGATGCCTTTGACGGCGTCCTGTATGGCCTCTTTGAGGTACATCCTCATGTCCAGAGCTACCTGGTCGTTGCGGGAGCGCCCCGTGTGGAGCTTCCCCGCTACCTCCGGGCCTGTCTTCTCGTGGAGGCGGGCCTCCACGTTCATGTGGATGTCCTCTAAACCGTCGTTCCAGGGAAAGGCGCCACTCCGTATCTCCTCACGGATGGAGGCCAGGCCCATGATGATAAGCTCGGCCTCTTTATCTGATATGATCCCTTGCTTTGCCAGCATCCGGGCATGGGCTATGGAGCCAGCGATGTCCTGCCGATACAGTCGCCGGTCGTAGTGGATGGAGACGGTGTAGTTATTCATTTTGCTGCTACCTGTAGGCTTCGCTGCGATGGCCTACATCCTGTACTATGAGTGTGCGAGTCGCTCGGTCAATTTCATAAACAACCCGATAACTACCTACTCGCAGCCTGTAGAAGCCTCTCAATGTTCCAGTCAAAGGCTGAGGCGTGACCTCCTCGAAATGCTCTGCCAGCCATCTTAACTTGTCCTGTACTCGTCTGGCTATTACAGAGTCAAGTTGTTCCAATGCCTCGACAGCACCGAGTCTGAATTGAAGGCTATAAGGCACGTGACACCTACAGGCCGAGGCGTTTTTCTACTTCCTCAAGGGAATAAAGCTTCTCCTTCCCACTCCGTACGGCTTCCCGCGAGGCCAGGAGCTTGGCTACGAACTCCTCTTTGAACTCCAGCCCCTCGTCGGGGTCGCCGAAAAAGTCCAGCAGCGCCTCGTCCATAGCTATGTATGCGTAGGTCTTGATAAGCTCCTTCAGCTCCCCCACCGTTAGCTCCGATACCTTCATGCTGTCAGATACCCTCATGCTGGCCTCCTGTACCATACCTACAGCAGCAAAATCTCCTCCAAACGATTCATCTCTCCTGTAGCAGGGTTCACCTGGTAGCCCAAGGCCTCCAGTGCAGTCACTCCCAGGATGGGAGCATCATCTTCCTCACCGAAGACCGCAGTAATGCCGGCGGAATCCTGCTGGTATTTAACGGTCAAGGTACCCGTCTCCCGCTCGATTATTCCACCGAAACCTTTGAACCTCCGCCTGCCATCAGGGAGTACCCCAAGGCGAGCTAGTATGTCCCTGGGTATGACGCTAAGAATGGCCCCGGTGTCCACCAGCATCTCCATCTCCTGGCAGCGCTCTCGCTGAGTAGGGTTGCAAATCAATACCCTTGCATATACGAATCCCACGTCTTCGCCTTTCTTCCGTATGTACATCACACCTCCTTACCCCTGAGCCACCCTACCCTCATTATACTCTTGCAGGGGGAAGGCGGGCCTCCCCCCTACTCCTCCCCCTGCACCTGGGCCTGGGTGCGCACGGGCAGGCCGTAGATAGCGATGAACCCCTCCGAGGAGCGGTGGTCGAATTTATCTCCGCGGTTGTAAGTGGCTAGCTCGTAGCTGTAGAGGGCATGGGGGGACTTTCTACCCACGACGGTGCAGTTGCCATTGTGCAGCCTTACCCGGACCGTACCACTTACGTGGCGCTGAGTGCTCTGTATGTAGGCATCCAGGTCACGGCGGTGTTGGGTATACCAGAGGCCGTTGTAGACCACGTCGGCGTACTCCTGGGCAATTCGCGCTTTCAGGCGAAGCTGCTCCTTGCTCAAAGTCATGGCCTCCAGGGCCTTGTGAGTGGCGTGGAGCACTATGGCGGCAGGGGCCTCATAGACCTCCCTGGACTTTATCCCTACCAGCCTGTTCTCTATGTGGTCAATCCTGCCCACGCCGTGCTCCCCGGCCTGGTGGTTGAGGAGCCTGACGAGGTCTACGCCTGCCACTTCCTCTCCATCCAGAGAGGCGGGCAGGCCCTGCTGGAAGCCTATTTCTAGATATGCGGGCTCTGAAGGTGTAGCGCCGATAGACCTAGTCCAGGCGAAGGCGGCTTCTGAGGGCTCGTGCCACGGGTCTTCCAGGTCACCAGCTTCAATGCTCCTGCCCCACAGGTTCTCGTCCACAGAGTAGGGGCCCTTGCCCAGGGGCACAGGTATGTTATGCTTTCGGGCGTACTCTACCTCCTCATCGCGGCTCATGCCCCACTCCCGGATAGGGGCGATGACCTTGAGGTCAGGGGCCAGGGCTGATACACCCACATCAAAGCGGACCTGGTCGTTGCCCTTGCCGGTGCAGCCGTGGGCTATAGCGTAGGCCCCTTCTTTGCGGGCTGCTTCTACCAGGTAGCGGACTATGAGGGGGCGGCCAAGGGCTGTGGCAAGGGGGTACTGCTCCTCATAAATGGCGCCGGCCCGAAGGGCAGGGGAGATAAAGTCCTTGTAGAAAGCCTCTTTTCCATCTACCGTCAGGGCGCTTACGGCCCCGATCTGAAGGGCGCGCTGCCTTATCTCCTCCAGATTGACCATACCCAAGTCTATGGTGAGGGTGACTACCTCGGCCTCGTATCTCTCCTGGAGCCATCGGATGGCCACCGAGGTGTCCAGCCCGCCGCTGTATGCAAGAACGATTTTGTTTTCGCTCATGACTATCTCCTTATCTGCTCTTGATGGACTGTCGAATCTTCTCAAGCAGAGGTTCTATTTCTGCCAGAGCCTGTTTTACTTCCTCAATAGTTGGTGGGGGAGGTGGTGGTAGTGGCGGTGCCTCCTCCTCATCTTCGTCAGTGGGATAACGTACCTCAATGTACCATCCGGTTATTTTTTTACACACCTCTACGAATCGCCGGAATTCGTCATCAAACCTTATAGCTTCATTCAGCAACTTCTCCAGGTCATGGACACGCTGAAGACGCCACCCGTTGCGGATGAGGTAAGCTTTGAGGTATTTTTCCACGGCTTGCTGGAGGTGGAAAGCAGAGGGTTCTGCCAGGTCCGGGTCCTCTAAGCCCATAGATAACATTCTCATATCTCTGCCTGCCTTCCTCAGCCACTCGCCAGCTCTTCTCAACCGTCTCTCTTCAGTGGTCATCTTGCTTCCTTTGATAATTTGTTCAATGTCTAGAGGAGGCGCCTGTGGAGACTCATAGAGTACCTTCCCACGCTGGATTATCTCAATATAAAAGTCGTCCTCTAGCTCCAGGCGCGCCCGAAGCTGAGCGGGCGTCCTTAGCTTAATATCCAGTGTGGGTAGAGAACGGCGCAGGTCGCCAATAATGTTCTCCACACGACGATACTCATCCCAGTAGGACTTCCATGAAGTATCTTTTACGATGAGCAGGTCCAGGTCGCTGCCCTCGTGGGGCTGGCCGTAGGCGTAGGAGCCGAAAAGGATTATCCTCTCGGGCTGGTACTCCTGCACTAGCCTTTGCACGATCCCATGTATGGCGCGCTGCACCATAGAGGTCTCCAAAGGGCCTGGGCGTATCTCAACTGGCTCAAGGCTCCAATAGCTCACCATATCCTACTCCTGGAAAGCTCCCAGGATTTTATCAACGAGAGGTCCGACCTGCTCAAGGGATGCCCTGACTTCTTGATGGGTTAGCTCCCTGCGCCTATCAGGGTAACGGTCGTCAACATAGTATTTGGTCACCTCTTCGCAGACGCGGTGAAAAGCCTCAAAGGTAGGGTCGTATACTATGGCATCGTTCAACAACTCTGACAAGTTATGGGTACGCTTCAGCCGCCAGCCCCTGAACATGAGGTACGCTTTTAGATACTTCTCCACGGCCTGCTGAAGGAGCATTCCAGCAACGTTAGCAGAAAGTCCTTGCTCCAGTAGGGACTCCGCCGCCTGGAGGTCCTCCAGGGCCACGGAGAGCCAGCTTCGGGCGTAAGGCGTGCTGTCACTGACCATAGGGTACTCTCCCTTTTCGCCGTACAGGAAGATGCCCTTAAACACAACCTCCTGGTAAAACTGATTTCCCCGGCGCAGCTCCATGTCCAGCTCGGAAGGGGTCAATACAAAAAGGTCAATGCTGATGCCGTGTCGAATAGGGGCGATGATCTGGGATACCGTTGACCTCCGCTCCCTTGCTTCCTCGGTCGTGTCCTTGATGACCAGCAGGTCTAAATCGCTACCCTCGTGGGGCTGGCCGTAGGCGTAGGAGCCGAAAAGGATTATCTTCTCGGGCTGGTACTCCTGCGCCAGCCTGTCAACGATTTGGACGAGGGCTTTTTTGATTTTTCTGTTCACGACAATGGCTCTAGTGCAAGTATAGGCTTACGGGCCAGAAGACGATAGAAGGGGCTGAGGCGAAGCCAACCTAAAACGGATAGTCGCCAACCCAGTGGACGAAAGGCAACCTCTGCTGAACGGCTTCATACAACTGGCGGTCGGCAGTCCAAAGCTCGGCCCCTAGGGCCTCGGCAAGGCTTACATAGGAACTGTCGTAAACCGAAAGTCCATAGTCTAAGGCTATTTGATACATGCGGTCTAGGGGTGGCAGTCGTAGAGCAATATCAGCTATCACGAAGTTGCGTAATGCTTCCTCACCCTGGACCCGTGCTAGTCTCCCCCGTCTGACGGCACTAGCAAGGCCATTAGTCACTTCGTAAATGAACAGACTTGGCGCAAAGAGGAGAAGGGCTCCTCTTACGAGAAAATCGTCCCTTAGAGCTAACGCCTGTCCCATATATTCCTCATCATTGAGTTGCCATTTCAAGGCAACGGAGGCATCTATCACGGCAGGCTTAGAAGGGTGAGAGAGAGCTGTCATCGGCGCCGCCCCTCACGCACCAGCTCACTGGTGGAAACACCAATGGATCCAATAGCCTTGCGTAATTCGTCCATGCGACAGGCTAGCTCAACTCCTCTGGAACCTCCCTGTAAGAGAGATTCCAGAAACATGCGTATTGTGACCACCATGCTCCCAGCTTCTTCGTGAGGGAACACATGGATAGCCCGCTCGCCCTCGTAGACCAGTAGCGCTGGGACGCCCTTTCCGAAGAAGGAGGCAGAAGAGCTATTGGTGCCAAAGGTCTTGCGGATGCGATAGCGGTTGCTGACCGATGCCACTATGGCCGCTCCATAAGCCTTTCCCATCTGCAAGGGAGTCCACTGGGAGACATCAACGACTTCAACATCTATGCCACACTCTTTTTTCACACGCGTGAGTAACCCCCAAATCGTGAGGGGGTCAAACCCCTTGTTCTCGTGGACATCCATTACATCTCCCTCAGCATAGTAAAGGACAAAACGCACAATGCACCCCCTTTGTCGCCGGTGACTACTACCAACATCTACCACCTTACCCCTACCACCACTTGTTTTAAGGAGTGATTCTCTCTTGGTCAAGAGGCTTGGAGAGGTTCAGAGCTTCTTCAGCGCCGCCTCCAGGCGGGCGACAGCGCCGTCTACCTCTTCGGCGGTGACGGTAAGGGGTGGCATGAACCTTATGGTGTTGGGCCTCACCGGGTTGAGGAGCAGGCCCTCCTGGTTGCAGAGGGAAATGACTCTACCGGATATGTTGTCGTTGAACTCCATAGCCACCAGCAACCCCTTGCCCCTCACGTCGGTGGCGGAGGCGAAGCGGGACTTCAGGTCGTTGAGGGCCTGCATCAGCCTTTCGCCCATAGCCCTGGCGTTGGAGGCTATATCGTTTTCTACGATGTACTTGCTCGAGGCGTAGGCGGCGGCCGTGGTGAGGGCGTTGCCTCCGAAGGTGGAGCCGTGGTCGCCAGGTTCCAGGGCCATGCAGTAGTCCTTGGACATGAAGGCCCCTATGGGCACTCCACCTCCGAGGCCTTTAGCCAGGGCCATCACATCAGGCTCAACGCCATACTGCTGGTATCCGAAAAGGGTGCCCAGGCGACCCATGCCCGTCTGGACTTCGTCCAGGACCAGGAGCAGCCCCTGGCTGTCGCACCACTCTCTGACCCTTTTCAGATAATCGTCTGCGGGTATATTCACTCCACCCTCTCCCTGGACAGGCTCCAGCATCACGGCGGCGGTGCGGTCATTGGTGGCCTCCATGATGGCCTCCACGTCATTGTATGGCACATAGACAAAGCCCGGTATTAAGGGTGAAAAAGGCTCGTGGTAGTGGGGCTGGCCCGTGGCTGCCACCGCAGTCAGGGTGCGCCCGTGAAAGGAGTTATAGGCGGTTATTATCTCATAGGCGCCGTTACGGTTCTTTTTGCCGTACTTCCTGGCAAGCTTTATGGTCCCTTCCACGGCCTCGGCGCCGCTGTTGCCGAAGAAGACCTTGTCAAGGCAGCTATTCTCCACCAGGAGCTGGGCCAGTAAGAGCTGGGGCGTTGTGTAGAACTGGTTGGAGGTCTGCAAGAGGGTGGCCGCCTGCTCTACTATGGCGCGGGTGATGGCCGGGTGACAGTGGCCCAGGTTGTTGACAGCCCATCCTGAGGTGAAGTCCAGGTACTCCTTCCCATCAACATCCCAGACCTGGGTCCCCTGCCCTCGAACGATGACTACAGGCTGCCGCCTCACGGTAAACATGTAGTACCGCTTCTCCATCTCCATCCAGTCCATCTGATGGGTGCTCCCTCGTGTACTCACTGAACTACCTCCTTTAGTGCTCTGTTCGCTAAATGTTATGGCATATTCCTCACCCTCCCCCCGAATCCCCCCTTGGCAAAGGGGGGTAGGGGGGATTTGGGGACACCCCAAACCCCGGCGAGGGCTTTGCCCCCTGCACCCCCAGTTTTTTGGCTCTTCGGACTTTTATGTGGTAGGCCCTCACCCCCGGCCCTCTCCCACCGGTGGGAGAGGGGTGGCCCTGAGCCTGCTGAAGGGCCGGGGTGAGGGGTTAATACCACACGAAACCCTGAAGAACCGGACTTATCGAACACGCTCTCAGCCAGTTTCGGGTAGGGGCGAACCTGTGTGTTCGCCCAACGCAGGGCAGGCTCCGCAGGTCTGCCCCTACAAACCACGAATGTTTTTCTGAACATCTATAGCTCTAGGGACTCCCCTCAGCCTGCTGAAGGGTCTCGTTTATTCTCTTGAGGGCCTCTTCCAGGGTATCCAGACTTTTTCTCAGCCCTTCTACCGCATCCTCGATACTGCTGATCTCCTGCCGCACCTCCTCAAGCGTTGGGCTTGGGGTCGGAAGGGAGGATGCTGGAGTTTGCCCAGGCGTGCCAGTGGGGGGACGCTCTGCCACCCTGATAGGGGCAGCCCCTCCCAGTAGGTCGCTCATGCTCTGGGAAAGGGTATCCGCCATGACCACACTATGAGCGTCGGCCACGATGACTTTTTTGAGCTCTGGGAGTGGTAATGCTTGGGCCCGGATGTAGAGGGGCTCTACGTAGAGGAGCGAACCGTCCATAGGTATGGCTATCAGATGCCCTCGGATACACAGCTTGCCCTCGGGGCAGAGCAGGCTCAGCTCTCTGCCTATCTTCTCATCACTGGTAATGCGCCCCTCGACCTGCTCAGGGCCATCTACCTGGCTGTCCTTGGGGAAGCGGAAGATCACCAGCTTGCCATAGTTATCCCCATCATTGCGGGCTGCCATCCACCCCACCATATTCTTCCTCTCCTCACCGCCAGGGGTGAAAGGCAAGAGCAGAACGTACTCCTCCGTCTTCTCACCGGGCAGCTTCATGATGATATAGTAGGGTTCTACTTCCTGAGTGTTTGTAGGGGTGTCCAGGACCTCCTTGGCGCGGGCCCAGAGGTCCTCACGCAAGAAGAACTCTTTGGGGTCCCGCATGTGGTAGCGCAAATTTATCTCTGCTTGGGCCTTGAACAGGTCAGTGGGATACCGTATGTGCTCTCTAAGGGATGGATGCAGGTTGTCTATCTCATCGAAGTCCTTGAATAGGTCGGGGAAGGCGCGACGGTAAATCTGTATCAGTGGATCATCCGGGTCTATGACCAGGAAATGCACCGAGCCGTTATAGGCATCTACCACCACTTTGACGCTGTTGCGGATATAGTTCAAATCCTCCTCGAAGTAGGCGGAGTAGGCGTAGCGGTCGGTAACGGTATAGGCGTCCTGAATCCACCACAGCCTTCCATCGGCGCCCACTACCAGGTAGGGGTCTGAATCCAGCCGCAGAAAGGGAGCTATCGTGCTCACCCGTTCGCGTATCTGACGCCTGTACTCGATCCTGCTCTCGGAGGTAATCTGCCCACTTATGAGGACGTTGAAGTCCAGAAGCTGCCAGGCATAGGCGACCCGCCTTAAGAGCGAGTTAAGCTTGACTCCTCCTGTGCCTCCATAGTCCTTATAGTTAGGAAGGGCTCCTTCAGGGCCGGGATAGTTAAACTCAGGCTCTTTGGTGTTTAGAATCACAAAGTCCCTGGTGTTCTCACCATAGTAGATCTCTGGCTGCTGGACCCCCAGGATACCCTTTGGAGGCACATCTTGCAGTAAGAACTCCGGTCGGCCTTCGACGGTCGCCTTGGTCACAGGGCTCATGGCTACCCCAAAGCCGTGGGTATAGGAGAGTTTGCGGTTCACCCAGTTCTGGGCGCCAGCCTCCAGCCTCTCTGGGAAGAGTTCCCTGGCTGCGAGCATCACCTGCCGGTACTCCCCATTGGGGAGCCGGTAGCGGTCCACATCCACCCCTGCGAAGTTGTAGTACTGGCGGAAGGTCTGTATCTGATTGTAGGTGTCCCGCAAGGGCCTGCGGTCCCACAGCGTGATATTATTTATGGTCCCAGGATTGTTGGCTACGGTTTCTGCGCTAAGGATTGGGTTGTAGGAGAAGGGCCGCTCCTCAATCAGGTCCAGCTTGTAGGCGGCCCTGGTAGACTGGATGGCCCGCCGTATGTATTGCTCCTCCTTGGTAAACTCGTCCGGCTTGACCCGGAAGCGCTGGAAAGCCACGGGATATATGGCTCCGGCCAGAATGGCCAGTATCGCCCACAGAGAGAAGGAGGCGATCATAAGCCTCAGGCCGCCGGAGTAGAGGCTCAAGGCAAAGCCGGCGGCGGATACCATAGCGATGGCGACCAGCAACCACAGGACGGGAAGCCTGGCGTTGACATCGGTGTAGCCAGCCCCCGGGGCTGCTCCTCGGCCCGAGAAGACCAGCTCGAAAATATCCAGATAGTGGGCGGCGGCGATGGTGAGCATCAAAAAAACGCCCAGGACCGCCAGGTGTCCCCTGATCCTGGGAGTCAGGACGAAGTTTATCCCCCTCACGGCGAAGATGACCAGGTACAGGACTACCACGGCCACCAGTGTGGCGATTACCAGACCCATGAGCCACCCCTGAATGAAGTGGAGCATGGGCATGACGGCCACATGGAAGGACATATCCCTATGAAACTGGGGGTCCTCTATGCCAAAGGGGACGCGGTTGAAGAAAACCAGAAAGGTCTCCCACCGGCCCTGGGCCACGGACCCAAACACCACGCTCATTATGAAGACGGTTAGCGCAACTCCGACGATGATACCTATGCGGGCCATCCAAAGCACGTCTGGCGGTACGGGAAGGACAGATTGACCCCTGGAGAAGCGGTAGGCGATGTACAGGTTAACCAGCAGGAGGCCAGCGGCCAATAGCGCGCCCCCAAAAAAGAGCCAGATTCGCAGCCCAAGGATTTTTTGGAATACGTTCAGAAAGCCCAGATTGCTGAACCACAGCCAATCGGTGTAGATGCCCTTAGCTATGAAAAGGAGTACGATGACCAGGATGAGGACTACGGCTGCCACGCCAATCCTGGTAAGCAGCCTGATGTTGCGGGCTCTGGCGAGGTTGTCCCCCCCTCCCCAGGGTGGGAACCCTCCTCCATTGTTTCTCACATTAAAGCTCATACTCTCAGCAATCAGCTTTCAGTTATCAGCAGTCGGCTATCAGCAGCCAAGCAGAAGCTGAAGGCTGACCGCTGATGGCTGAAAACTCTAGCGGGTAATCCTCGTACCAATGCTGGCAGAGTCAGAGGATGCGCCTACGCACTCCATCAGTGCGCCAGGCTTCCTGCCATCTATTATATCCGTGATGGGCACTCGCTCCAGGGCTCGCAGGCAGGCCTCCAGCTTGGGTATCATCCCGCCCTTCACCACGCCAGACGTGAGGAGGCCTCTGGCAGTCCTCACGTTGAGACGGTGGATGACCCTACCTGAGCCGTCCATTATCCCCTCTACATCGGTGAGAAAGATAAGCCTCTCCGCACTTGCGGCATGGGCCAACTCTCCAGCCACGGTATCACCATTTATATTAAGGAGGGAGCCAGAGTAGGACGAACTATCCACGCAGTGTAGCCCCAAGGGGGCCACCAGGGGGATGTAGCCACCTTCCAGGGTTCGCAATAGGGGCTCGGTGTTCACCCTGGTCACCTCACCCACATACCCCAGCTCCTGGTTAGCTACTTCAGCCTCCAGAAGGCCGCCATCCACTCCGCTCAGCCCCAGGGCTTTGCCTCCAAGGGCCTGCAAGGAGGCTACAAGCTGCTTGTTCACCAGCCCCGAAAGGACGGCAGTGACGATCTCTAGACTCTGAGCGTCGGTGACCCTCAACCCACGGACGAAGCGGGGGATGGTGCCCTGCCGCTCCATCCATTGGGATATGATGTTGCCCCCACCGTGGACGACTATAAGCATTACCCTATCTCTCTGAAGGGCGACCAGGTCCTTCATGGTGGTGTCGTGGCTGCCCAGGGTGGAGCCTCCGATTTTTACCACGACTATCCCTTTGGCTTGGCTCGGGACATGATTTTGAGGAGAACTATCTGCCACTCGACACTCCGTCCTTCAGAGGTGCTCAGGGCATCGTAAAGATTATAGCGCTAGCCTCTTCCACCTCGATGGAGGAGGGTTAGGGATAGGGTGAGGTCATGCTTGGAACTCTCATCTGGCTTTTGCCAGAGACTAAGTGGTGTAGGCGCTATTAAAGGTCACGTACTCCTCGCTGAGGTCGCAGCCCCACGCTGTGGCCCGCCCCTGGCCTAGATTAAGCCTGATGCGAAACGAGACCTCTGCCCCCCGCATCAGAGCCACCACTCCATCTTTGTGAAAGGGTATGGGGCGGCCATCTTCCATTATGCAGACGTCGTTAACGTAGAGAGCGATTTTACCCTCCTCTACCTCGGCGCCACTCCTGCCCAGGGCGGCGATAATCCTGCCCCAGTTGGGGTCAGCCCCATGAACGGCGCATTTCACCAGGCTTGAGGACACTACCGTCCTGGCGGCCAGGCGGGCTGCGGAGGAGGTCTTCGCCCCTTCTACGGTAACCTCGATGAGCTTGGTAGCCCCTTCCCCGTCCCTGGCTATCTCCTTGGCCAGGTGGACACAGAGCTGGCCCAGGGCATCCTGGAAGAGGTCCCCGTAGGGCGAACCTTCCTCTATAGGCCCTGCCTCGGCAGCGCCGCTGGAGAAGATAAGCACCGTGTCGTTGGTGCTGGTGTCGCCATCTACCGATAGCATATTGAAGGAGGCGTCCACCGCCCCCTTGAGGGCCCTTTGCAGAAAGGCGGCCTCCACCTCCCCATCGGTGGTAAGGTAGGAGAGCATAGTCGCCATATTGGGATGTATCATGCCCGCACCTTTAGCTATGCCGCCGATGGTTATGGTCTTTCCCCGGAGCTGAAAGGATACAGCGCCCTCCTTGGGGTGGCTGTCGGTAGTGAGGATGGCCCTGGCGAGGTGATGTCCTCCATCCTCGGAAAGCTCTATCCTGCGGATACCTGCGCGGATGAGGGCCATAGGCAACTCCACACCGATGATGCCCGTACTTCCAATGAGTACCTCTTCCGGCCTCAGGCCAAGGCGATTTGCGGCCTCGGCGGTGGTATCCTGGGCATCAGTGTAGCCCTGCTCTCCAACGCAGGCGTTGGCTACGCCGCTGTTTACTACAAGGGCCCTGGCCTTGCCCTGGGAGACGCGTTCCTCAGTGAGCCGGACTGAGGGGGACCTGATGGCGCTGGTGGTGAACACGCCTGCGACAGAGCTGGGCCTCTGGGAGAGCAGCAGGCCCAGGTCTAGCTTATCCTCCGCGTAGGTCTTGATCCCAGCGTAGGTGGCGCCCGATGAGAAGCCTCTGGGGGTAGTAACGGTGCCGCCATCTATGAATCTTATTTCCCCGTGTCGCTCCTCCCTTTCCCCACCACGACCCCCACGCACACTTTCTCTAGCCATGAGTTGTATGCCCTCTTTCCACGGATTTTACATTCGATAGGTCGGATTGGAGTATACCACAAAGGGCCTGGTGTCACCATACACATCGTCAATGGAAGGGTGGTGATAGACCAGGGCCAGCATATGGGAGTCCTGTCAGGCCGCGCCTGCGTCGGGGGCGGGCTTCTACGTAGTAGGGACACAGCATGGCGTGTCCCTACTGGACCCTGGGAGAGTTGAGTACCCTGATGGGCTCACCGCTGAGGAAGGCCCGGATGTTCTGCACCGCATCGCCGAAGAAGACCTGGTAGCCCTCGGTGGTCACGTAACCCAGGTGGGGGGTGATCACTGTGTTCTCCAGCCGCCGCAGGGGATGGCCCAGGGGCAGCGGCTCCTCGTCGAAGACGTCTATGCCCGCCCCGGCGATGGCCTTCTTTTGCAGCGCCCCTACGAGCGCCTTCTCCTCTACGATGGGGCCTCGGGAGGTGTTTATCAGATAGGCCGTGGGC
>Ga0114944_1000279_pt1 | contig 12931 bp, 13 predicted proteins | sample OV2TP2_FD_89582 | JGI IMG/M metagenome (GOLD analysis project Ga0114944, IMG submission 89582) | Hot spring microbial communities from Beatty, Nevada to study Microbial Dark Matter (Phase II) - OV2 TP2 | ecosystem: Environmental > Aquatic > Thermal springs > Hot (42-90C) | place: USA: Beatty... | reverse complement strand
GTCGCTGAACGCACCTCTGCGTGCCGGAATGCCGAGATCGTACATACCGCCCTTTGTGTTCAACCACGGGATGGCAGGTTATATGTGTTCATGCCGCCGCTGACCCACGTGGAATACTACCTCGATCTTCTGGACGCCATTGAAACAACCGCGGGGCAACTGCAGTTGCCGGTGATCATCGAGGGCTACGAGCCGCCGCGTGATCCCCGCCTGCGCATGCTCCAGATCACGCCGGATCCCGGTGTCATCGAAGTCAATATCCATGCCGCCGCGGAATGGCCGGAACTCGTCAGCAACATCGAGACGCTTTACGAGGCCGCGCGCCAGTGCCGGCTGGGGACTGAAAAATTCATGCTCGATGGCCGCCATTCCGGCACCGGCGGTGGCAACCATGTGACCCTGGGTGGGGCCACCGCGGCGGACAGTCCGTTTCTGCGCCGCCCGGAGCTGCTGGGCAGCCTGATCACCTACTGGCAGCATCATCCTTCGCTCTCCTATCTGTTTTCCGGGCTGTTTATCGGACCGACCAGCCAGGCCCCGCGTGTGGACGAGGCGCGTGACGACAACCTGTATGAACTTGAAATCGCGCTCCGGCTCCTGCCGGCCGGACTCTCGGATCAACCCTGGCGCGTGGATCGGATCCTGAGAAATTTTCTGGTCGACCTGACCGGCAACACCCACCGCGCCGAGTTCTGCATCGACAAGTTATATTCTCCCGACACCGCGGGCGGGCGGCGTGGCCTGGTGGAATTCCGGGCGTTCGAGATGCCGCCGCATGCGCGCATGAGCGCTGTCCAGATGCTGCTGTTGCGTTGCCTGATCGCCCATTTCTGGCAGCATCCTAACCGTCGCCCGCTGATCCGCTGGGGCACGGAACTGCATGACCGGTTCATGCTGCGCCATTATGTATGGGAAGATTTCAGCCGGGTGATACAGGATCTACGCGAGGCCGGATTCGAATTTGAAATCGAATGGTTTGCGCCTTTCCGTGAATTCCGCTTTCCGCCTATTGGCAGCATTCACGCCCTCGACATGCAGCTGGATTTGCACGTGGCGCTAGAGCCCTGGCACGTGCTGGGTGAAGAAACCGCCGGCCAGGGAACCGCCCGTTACGTGGATTCTTCCGTGGAGAGGTTGCAGGTGAGCATGCACGGCATGGCCGGCGATCGCTATATCGTGACCTGCAACGGGCGGCGGGTGCCCTTGCGGTCAACCGGGATTCGTGGAAGTTACGTGGCCGGCGTCCGCTACAAGGCCTGGCAACCGCCATCCGGCCTGCACCCCGTGATCAAGGCGCATACACCGCTCGTCTTCGATATCGTCGATACCGGGAACCGCCGTTCCATCGCCGGTTGCACCTACCATGTCGCCCACCCGGGTGGCCGCAATTACGAAACGTTCCCGGTGAACGCCGGTGAAGCCGAGGCGCGTCGCAATGCGCGGTTCTGGCCCTATGGGAACACCCAGGGGCGCATCGAGATCCCGCCGGAAGAGCCCCATCCCGATCAACCCTACACGCTGGATCTGCGTTATCCGCTCTCCGGATGAGCCGTCCGTACGCCCTCCGGCGTGTCCAGCGGATAGCCAAACCAGGTGCGGGTTACCTGGGCGTGGATTTCGGCCAGGTCTATCTGCAATGCATCGATGAACTCGTGCAGCCCGGACTCGAGCAGTCTGGCTACGTCCGTTTCGGCGACGGCGCGCTGCACGTGCGTAATGCTGCGCAGCGGGTGATCGTTGCGGGGCAGCTGTGTCACGCAATAATTCAGCTCCGCAAGGCAGTGCACAACGGCACGCGGAAATTCCTGGTCTTTCATCAGGAACGCCACGACATCTTCCCCGTTTACCCGGTCAAGCACGTGCTGCCGGTACATCTGGTAGGCGCTGAGCGATCGCAGGACGTTCATCCACAGTATATTGACGTACGCCTCCGGGATGTCCTCCCGGCGCCGCAGGAGATTCATGCAGCCTACGTCCACGATCCTTGTCGTCATGTCGGCCCGTTCCAGGTTCCTGCCGATGCGGGTGAAGTTGTAGGCTTCACCGTGGCTCATGTTGCCGAACAGCAAGCCGGTAATCTGGTGGCAGAACCGCATTACGTCATCAAGAAATTCATGTCGGCCCACGCCCTTCAACGCGCTGTTCACATGCTGCTTCACGAACAGGTAGAGTTCATTGATCTGTTCCCAGGCCTCGCTCGGCATGATCTCGCGCGTTGCCCGCACGTTTTCCCTGACCATGCGGACTGAATAAATGATGGAACCGGGATTGGACTCATCGGCAAGCAGGAACCTGATCACGCTTTTTTCATCGGCCTTCTGATGGCGGCTGAAAAAGAGATCCGAGGAGCCGCAGATATCAATCAGGCTGTCCCAGATATGCCGCACCATGCGCGGCAGATCCAGCAGCAGGCTGGCGTTGACATTGACCAGTCGCGCGGTGTTCTCGGCGCGCTCCAGGTACCGCCCGAACCAGTACATCCGTTCCGCAACGCGTGACAGCACCGGTCATGTCCTTCCCGGGGCCACTACCCAGGTATCCTTGCTGCCGCCACCCTGGGACGAATTGACCACCAGTGATCCTTTCACCAGGGCGACGCGGGTGAGGCCGCCCGCGGTGACGTAGGTGCGATCGCCCTGCAGGATAAACGGGCGCAGGTCCACATGGCGCGGCTCGATGTTCTGTTCACAAACGGTGGGAACGGTGGACAGGTTTACCACCGGTTGGGCGATATAGTTGCGGGGATTGGTCTTGATGCGCCGGGCCATCTCGGTGCGCTGTTTCCGGGTGGAATGGGGGCCAACCAGCATGCCGTAGCCGCCGGATTCGTTGGCCGGCTTGACGACAAGCTTTTCCAGGTTGGCCAGTACATGTTTCCGTTTTTTTTCATCGCTGCACAGGAAACTCGGCACGTTGGGAAGCAGGGGCTCTTCATCAAGATAGTACCGGATCATTCCCGGGACATAGGCGTACACGACCTTGTCATCGGCGACGCCGGCGCCCGGCGCGTTGGCGAGGGCAACGTTGCCGTTTTTCCAGGCCCGCATGAGGCCGTACACGCCGATGACCGACTCCGGGTTGAATGTTTCGGGATCGAGAAACAGGTCGTCGATACGGCGGTATATCACGTCGACTCGCGATAGGCCCTCGATGGTTTTCATGTAGACACAATCGTCGTCCCCGACCATGAGATCGGATCCCTCGACAAGCTCTGCCCCCATCTGCTGGGCGAGAAAGGCGTGTTCGAAATAGGCGGAGTTGTAAATACCGGGCGTCAGCACGACGACTTCGGGGTAATCCATGGGCCGGGGCGAGATCGAGCTCAGCGTGTCGAACAGCTGGGTGGTGTAATCCCCCATGGGCAGGATATGGTAATCCTCAAACAGCTCGGGGAAGACGCGCTTGGTCACCTTGCGGTTCTCCAGCATGTAGGATACGCCGGAAGGAACGCGCAGGTTGTCCTCGAGCACGTATACCGTGCCGTCGCTGTCGCGGACGAGGTCGCTGCCGCAGATATGGGCCCAGACGCCGAAGACCGGTTTCATGCCGCAGCACTGCTCCCTGAAATTCTTCGAGGTGCTGATGATGTCCTCGGGGAACTTTTTATCCCTGATGATCCGCTGTTCGTTGTAGATGTCGTTGATAAAATGGTTGAGGGCGGCCAGGCGCTGTCGCAGGCCTTTCTCGATGCGCTGCCATTCCCTATGGGGAATGATGCGGGGGATGATGTCGTACGGCCATTCGCGATCGATGTTTTCCCCTTCACTGTAGACGGTAAACGTAATGCCCATGGTCCTTATCGCCAGGTCTGCTGCGTGCTTGCGTTTCTGCACCTCGTCGTAATCGATCCTTTTCAGGTAGCTGATCAGCCTCCCCGCGCAGTATCTGGCCTTGAGCCCCGGTGTCAGCAGTTCATCGTAAAAGCCATCGGTTTTATAGTCATTCAGGTTCATCGACGGGGTATTTTCGCGCTTATCCGTTTTATGGTGTTAATTTAGCATACCTGGACGCGATCTTGGGGATAACTATGGCACGGAACCGCGGCGCCGCTCCGCCCCGATCCGGACGGCGGGCCGCGCTCGCCGGCACGGGCAGAAAGCGGAAAACGCCGCGCGTTCCGGTTTGCTGGCAGGTTTGCACACGGGGTCAGGGATCATATATTCTGGCCTTGGCGCGGTACGGGCGAACATCAAGGCGAACATCAAGCGATCGTCAGGAAAACCGAACATAAAAACCTGCCCATGGAACAGTACGAACAGTTAAAAGACCTGTTACTTGACAGTTTCAGCCGGTTTGTGCACACCGTCGGGGGCTATATTCCCAATCTGCTTATTGCCGCGACCCTCCTGCTGATCGGATTTCTCCTGGCCTGGGCCGCAAAGTGGCTGATCTTGCGGCTTGATGCGGGGATTAGCGCACTCCTCCAGAAAATAGGTTTCGCCTACCTGCGCGTCCGGCTGAAGAGAACGCCCGGTTATTACGTTGGCTGGGGCATCTACTGGCTGGTTATCGTCTTTTTCGTGATGGTGGCGCTCCGCAGTCTGGGTTTGCCGGGGCTCGCCGAAATGCTCGGCAGGCTGATTGTCTATCTCCCCAACCTGCTGATCGCAGCGCTGTTCGTGCTGGGCGGGTTTCTCCTGGGCAATGCCGTTCGCGACAGGGTAACGGCGGGCGCGCGTGCCGCCGTCTCCGATCACACCGACACGCTGGCAGCCTGGACGCGCATGATCATCATCATTCTGGCCGTACTGGTGGCGCTCGCGCAGATCGGCCTTGACGTCGAGCTTTTCGAAAACATCCTGACGATCTTCGTGGCCGCGCTCGCGATCGCCGTCGCCCTGGCGTTCGGCCTGGGCGCAGGGCCGACGGTGGCCAATATCATTTCCGCACGCTACCTCCGCAAGAATTACCAGGCCGGGCAAGTCATCCGCATTGACAAGCAGCAGGGCAGGATCCTCGAAATACTGCCGACGGGAGTCATGCTCGAAACTGAAGCCGGGCGGACCTTCATACCTGCCAGGGTATTTGACGAAGAGGCCTCCATCCTGCTGGATGATGAATCCGCCGATGATCGTTAGCCCGCTGTCGCTGCATTTTCTGCAAAACCATCCCCAGGAGGCGGCAAGGACCCTGGAACAGTTCACGCCTGATCAGGTCGCCGCGTTTCTCGAGCAGGTGGCCGCGAAACCCGCGGCCGACATCCTGCGCCTGATGACACCTTCGCTCGCGGTGAACTGCCTGTCCGCCATAGAGACGGCCCAATCGGCCGCCCTGCTCGAGCAATTCAGCATCGAGCGTGCCGCGATGCTGCTGCGTCGCATGGCAACGGATGTGCGCAATGACATTATCCGGGCAATGTCGCCCGTCACCGCGAACATGATCCGGCGGGTGCTGAGGTACCCGGCCGGCACGGTCGGAACGGTGATGAACCCGAACGTGTTTACCGTGCCTGAAACCATGCATGTTGACGAGGTCATCAGGGCGGTGCAGAAAAGTCACGATCAGGTGCGCGGCGAAGTCTATGTCGTCAACGAGAGACAGCAGCTCGTGGGCCTGGTATTTACCCGCGATCTGCTCGTGGGCGATCCCGACATGCCGGTGAAGGCTATCATGCAGCTGCCGGCGGCGGGTTTTTCGGCGCGATCGAGCCTGGCAGCCGCGCGGGATCACCCGGAGTGGAAGTACCGGGACATCCTCCCGGTATTCGATCACGCCGGGATGTTTATCGGCGTACTGAAACGGGGCGTCATGCTGGATACGCTGGCGCGTGAGGATTATGGGCAGAATAGGCGGGTTGACTTTATGAGCACGACGCTGGTGATTGCGGAGCTGCTGCTGGAGACCTGCAGCAGCCTGGTGGCACTGGACTACGAAAATACGAGACAGGGGCAGCGAGATGAGCGAAACCGGTAAGACAATAAACACGGCAATGCATCAACTGCTGTTCAGCCGCTACCCGGCCGAGGCCGTCAGGCAGCTCGAGCAGCTCGAACACCAGGACGCCGCGGATATCCTGTTCACCCAGCCGGTGAAAGGCTGCCTGAAAATCTGGGAGCGGATTTCACCCGAATTCGGCACGCACGTCCTCGAAAATCTGCCCGTCAGCTACGGTGCGGAACTCTTGGGTCAGATCGATCCGAACCGTGGGGCGGCACTGCTGCTCGGACTCGAGGCAGAGCGGCGTGAAGCGCTGTTGGCGGCCACAAACCGCGCCGCCGCCAACGATATCCATCACGCCATGGCCACAGAGCCCGATTCCGCTGGGGCGCTGATGGAGGCGCGAATCGTATATTTCAGGCCGGATATGACAGTGGACGAGGCGCTTGGCGTCCTGCGCGTGAAGAAAGAGCGGACCTACAACAAGATTTATACCGTCGACGATGACAACCGCCTGGCCGGCGTGATCGAAATCGAGGACCTGGCCCTGGCCGACCACGATATTCCCCTGAGAGAACTGCAGCGCCCGCCGGCTGCCGTGGTGGAGGTAACCGCGGGTCGTGAAGACGTAGTCGAGATATTCGAGAAATACAAGCTGACCGATCTGCCGGTTGTCGATTTCGACCGGCGGCTGGTCGGTATCATCCGCCATCATGTGCTCGTGGCGGCGGCGCGCGAAGAAAGCAGCGCCGACATGCTGACCATGGTGGGCGCCAGCAAGGATGAACGGGCCCTGTCACCAGCCTCGTTTGCCGTGCGCAAGCGCTTGCCCTGGCTTGAAATCAACCTGGTAACCGCTTTCATGGCAGCGGCGGTGGTCGGGTTGTTCGAAGACACCATCGCGCAATTTACCGCGCTTGCCGTACTGCTGCCCGTGGTTGCCGGGCAGTCCGGCAACACCGGCGCCCAGTCGCTGGCAGTCACGATGCGCGGACTGGCCCTCAAGGAAATCTACCCGCGTATGTGGTTGCGCGTCCTGCTCAAGGAAGTCAGCGTCGGCTTCTGGAACGGATTCGCGGTGGCGCTCACCACGGGGGTCGGCGTCTACCTATGGAGCCGATCCTTCGGCCTGACCCTGGTCATCGTGATGTCCATGATTCTGTCCATGATCATCGCCAGCATATCGGGTGCGGCCATCCCCATCATGCTGACGGTATCGGGCCAGGACCCGGCACAGTCCTCCTCGATCTTTCTGACCACCGTCACGGATATTGCCGGCTTCTTCAGTTTTCTCGGCATTGCCACTCTGTTTATCACCATGCTTTGAGCAAGCCTCTGGCCTGAATGACAGCCGGCCGGCAGCAAACATAACCTCGTTCCCGTCCCGTGCGGGGCACGAACATCTTCCGTCCCAGCCCAGTCACTCCGTAGTACAAGTCAGACATTCGTCTGAAAATCCCGGCCTCCCCCATCGGTATTAAATTAATTTTACCGATATATACCATTAAAAAAATTTGTTTTACAACACGGAATCAAGTTCCTATATAGAGGCTGAAATTTTGCCGTATTTTATAAAAAATATATATATATCAATAAGTTATATCATTTTCTTCGACTGTTTTACCATTAAGTGACAGGTGCAAAAAGATGAAAGTGAAAGAACGCGATTATCCGGACTATGAAGAGGAAGATGCCCTCCTCGATTCAGAAGACATCAACGAACCGGAACTCGAGTTTGATGGCGAGAAGGGCGATCTCCAGGAGTACCGTCCTCAAACCCTTCGATTCCGGCGTTCCTGGCGGGATACCGAAAAATACCGGGAAATGCGGGAACTTTATAAAATGATCAATGACGAACTGTACACCGGTTTTTACCCTGAGGAGTTTTTGGAAGATGATGAAGTCAAGTAGTACCGGCATCAACTATCTGCGCGGATGCGGCGTCGGCCTGTATCCCGCGGATTGCAAGGCGACCCCGGGCCAGTTGCAGAATACCGGGTTGAAGCCGGAGCAGGTGGAAAGTGAATCCGTCAATGCCGTTGACGCATTGATATCAACTTCTGCACGAGCTCCCGTTGTTCGGAGTTCTCGTGAAAGATCGCAAATGACGTACGATTGATGGCCGGGGCGCCGTTGATCCTGTACAGGCGCCCCTGCCGCAGGTCGTCACTGACCAGGAGTTGGGGCAGGTAGGCAGAACCCCCGTTTTCCCGGAGATAGTCCAGCGCCACGCGGCCGAGATCCGTCTTCAGCTCCGGGGCGGGTGCCTCGGGGAAATGCCTTGAATGCTGGCCGAAAAACGACGCTCCCCAGTCCACATAAACGTAATCCGAGGCAAACGCCTCGCGCGGGTCACGGCATTCTCCTGAACTGACCATGACGAGTTCAAAGGACTGTGCCTCGACGGCGTTAATGTCGGGATCAGGCGGGATATCGTAGACAAACCCTACATCGATGGAATGATCGTAGATACGCCTGATTAACGTGTCCGCCGATGCGGCCTCCGCGATGAAGGAAATCTCCGGATACAGTTTCTTCGCTTTTACCAGCCAGTGGCCGAGGTAAATTTCCCACAGGCCCGGCAGGCCGCCAATCGCCAGCGGTGACTTTCGCTCGCTGTCGACGGTGATGTCAAACCTTGCCCTGTTCCAGGTGGCCAGCATGGCTTCGGCGTGTTTCAGGAAACGCCTGCCCGAGGGCGTCAGCTGTATGTTGTTCCTGTTGCGATAAAATAATCGCGCGCTGAGTTCATTTTCCAGCAGACGGATCCTTGCGCTGACGGTGGATTGTGTGACAAACAGGTTACCCGCCGCCTTGCCGAAGTGACCGGTCCTGTAGACTTCAATGAATGTCTTCAGAATATTTATATCCATTCTGGTATCATCCGCTCGGGCGCCGATTGCGTCTTGCCGGCCACAGGCGCCATATACAATGTTTTACGTCAATTGGAAAGCGGAAATCATTGATTGACGTATTGAAATAACGATAACAGAAAAAAAGCATGGCAAGCGAGATCCGGTTCGGCGCCCTTGTGCGCGAGATAACGATTCAGCAGCAACAGTTCAGCTATAACTGGCTGGTGCCGGAAATTCCCAGGGACGAGGCGGGCAATGAACTGCCGTATGTCGCGCCGAGACTCAAGCTGCGCGGCAAAGAGGTGTACCGGATTCTCGAACCCTATATACGGGTCCGGCTCAGGGAACAGGTCAAGGCCGTTTTGCCGCTGGTGCTGTATCTGGTCCTTTTCCAGGTATTGATCCTTAGACAGAACGTCACCGATTCCTGGATAATTACGGGCGGCCTGATCGCCGTCATCATCGGTCTCATGTTTTTCATGGAAGGGCTGAAGGTGGGGCTCATGCCCTTTGGCGAATCGATCGGGACCACCCTGCCTGCGAAATCCACCCTGCCTGTCGTGATGGCCATCGCTTTCCTGCTCGGTATCGGCGTGACTTTCGCCGAACCGGCAATCGGTGCACTGAAAACCGCCGGTTCGATTGTCGACGTGAAGCGGGCGCCATACCTCTACGCGCTGCTGAATGACTGGGCAGACGTGATGGTGCTGGCGGTGGGGATAGGCGTCGGGCTGGCCGCAGTCATCGGTACCCTGCGCTTTCTGTACGGCTGGAGTCTCAAGCCCCTCGTGTACCTGACCTTGCTGCCGACGCTGCTCCTGACGCTGTATCTGCACAGTCATCCGGACCTGAATAACGTACTCGGCCTGGCCTGGGACTGCGGCGCGGTGACCACGGGGCCGGTGACGGTACCGCTGGTCCTTTCTCTCGGCATCGGCATTGTCGCTTCTGCCGGCAGGGACCACTCGTCGCTCTCGGGTTTCGGGATCGTCATGCTGGCTTCGCTGTTTCCGATCATTGCCGTCGAGATCCTGGCCATATACGTGGCACAGGTCACAACGCCGGAAGCCATCATCAGCGGCGCGGTGCTGGTGCAGGCGGCTGAAACACCGCCCTGGTATGCCACCACCCCCGGACAGGAGATCATCCTCGGTATTCGGGCCATCGTTCCCCTGGTGCTGTTCCTGCTGGTTGTCATGATGTTCGTCCTGCACGAGAAGATCCACCGCAAGGGCGAGATCGCCTACGGGATAACGCTTTGCGTGCTGGGCATGATCATCTTCAACGTCGGATTAAGTTACGGTCTCGCGAAACTGGGCGGTCAATCGGGCGGGCTCGTCCCCGCCGCATTTACCCGCCTGGATACCGTGCTGAATTCCCCTCTCTATTCCTTCGCTGTCGGCCTGTTTGTCGCCCTGATATTCGCCTGGCTGCTGGGTTTCGGGGCCACCTTGGCGGAGCCGGCGCTTAACGCCCTGGGGTTGACTGTTGAAAACCTGACCAACGGTGCATTCAGGAAATCCCTGCTCATGTATTCCGTATCCGTCGGCGTGGGTACCGGCATCGCGCTTGGCGTGCTCAAGATCATGTATGCGATCCCGATCAGCTATCTGCTCGTGCCGGGTTATGTTATCGCGGTGCTACTCACGCGGGTCTCGACCGAAGAATTCGTGAATATCGCCTGGGACAGCGCCGGTGTGACCACGGGGCCAGTCACCGTGCCGCTGGTGCTGGCGATGGGCCTCGGTTTCGGTAACGCGGTCGGCGCGGTGGAGGGTTTTGGAATCCTGTCACTCGCGTCTATCGGCCCGATCATATCGGTGCTGGTCACGGGCCTTTGGATCCAGTGGCAGATCATGCGCAGGCATGAACAGGAGGAGCGACCGGCGACCGCACAACCGGAGGGGATTGCGTTATGATCAAAAAGGAAATCACGGTGTTGACGGATGTGGCATTGATTACCTGCATCGTGCAGCGGGGGTACGCGGATGACATTATCAAGGCGGCCCAGGAAGCCGGCGCTCTGGGGGCGACGGTTTATTACGCGCGCGGCATGGGGGTGCATGAGCGCCTTGGGGTGCTGGGGCTCGCCATCGAGGTTGAAAAAGAGGTGATCAACATCGTCGTGGCCACCGATCAAATCGACCGCATCTTCGAGAAGATGTACGTCGCGGGCAGGCTGGATACGCCGGGAATGGGCATCATGTATGTCGTGCCGCTGGAAAAGGCCGCCACCTACGTGCCGCATGAGATCATCGAGAAGTTCGCCGTGGCCGGGCCGGTGGGCGGTGCCTCGCGGAAAGACTAGGACGGGCGAGTGACATGCCGGGCAGCCGGGAACACAAGTACAAGCTGATTACCTGCATCCTCCCCAAGGGGATTGCGGTACACGTCGTAAAACGCCTGAAATCGGAGCAGGGCATACTGTCCGCCAACATCAACAACGCCCGCGGCGTGGGGAAGCTCACGCCGCTGGCCTATCGCGGCGTCGGTGCCCAGTCGGAAAAGGAGATCCTGAGCGTCGTGGTACCGGAGAAGCTGGCGGAAGAGATATTCGCTTTCATCTTTGAAGAGGCGAAAATCAACCGCCCCCATGGCGGCATCATGTACATGGGTGCCCTGTCCCGTTCTACGGCCTTTATTCTCCCGGAATTGCCCGACGAAGCCTGATCAACCCGGTGCAGTGTCCCGCAAATGATCCGGGCTGCCGGGCAGGCCCCGGAAGACACGCCGTGAACACCTCCCTGTAAGCACGAGTGCCGCTGTCCCTGCGGCACACGGTCTTCCGGCAAGGATTACCCGACAGGCGGCGCACCAGTTTAAAGTTGAACGCTAAAAGTGAAAAATAACGAGGGCCTGTCTCAATTGCAGCAAATGTGGTCAAGTCCGCTTGCAGCGTTCATTCCCTTGACGTAACGAGGCCCTTCCGCGACCCGCCGGGTGGCTGCGGCGCTTCATCAAGCTGGCGGTGATGCAGGACCGGCATGATGTCGAAGTAGGGCCGTATGACCTCGGATTTGGAGACCTCGAACTCGTCAAACGGCCCGTCGAAATGCACCTTGCCCCCGTGCAGCATGACGGTCCTCGGTCTCAGTCTGTTCAGGAGATCCTTGTCATGCGTGATTATGAATGACGTGATCCTGGAGCCGTCGGCGTGTGGCGTGTGATGGGTATTGAAGATCAGGTTGTGTATCTGCTCTGAACTCTTCGGATCCAGGCCCGTTGTCGGTTCATCGTAAAAGATGATGTGAGGGTCCATGGCCAGTGCCCGCGCTATGGCGAGCCGTTTTGCCATGCCGCCCGACAGTTCTGACTGGTCATTGTCCAGGAAGTCGGCATCGGCGGGCAGCCTCACGGCGAGCAATGCGCGTTTGGCGATGGGCAATATACCGCTTTCATCCAGCCCCTTGACTTCACGCAGCCACAGGGCAATGTTGTCGTAAACGGTGCCGGAAAAAAGCGCGTTGCGCTGAAAGACGACGCCCCAGTGCCGGTGGATATTGTCCAGTTCAAAATTGCTGTATTCGGAAAGGTCCCTGAGATTCCCGTTTCCGCCGGAACGATCGAGGACCAGGATCCTGCCTTTGTCGAGTGCATACTGGCCAAGTATCGTGTTCAGCAGGACCGACTTGCCGCAGCCGGAACCGCCGACGATGGCAACCAGTTCCGCGGTGTGAATCCTGAGATTGACCCCCCGCAGAACCTTGTTGTCATCGAACGACTTGTGCAGGTTCTCTATCAGGATTTCAATCCCGGAGCCTGCAGGCACGTGTGCTGTGGCGGGTTGCGGCAAGCCGGCGTGAGATCAGGTATACGCCCCTTCCAGGGCGGCGATGCGCTCTTCCAGGGGCGGATGGTTCATGAACAGGCGTCTCAGCCCGCCGGCCCTCCTGCCCTTGATCCCGAACGCCACCAGGGAATCCGGCAACAGGCCGGGGGCCTGGCTTGCCTGCAGGCGGCGCAGCGACCCGATCATGAAGACGCGTTTCATCGGTTTGTCACGTGATGCCCGTCAAGCCGGGCGGAGTGAAATTTTATCGGTTATCCGGATTGAATTCATCAGCGCCACCCCGCCGCCACAGCGACAATTGGACAGGGTCCTGATCAGTGGGTACACCTTGTTATATCATGTCGCGCACGACAAGAATAAAACGATCGTCCGTCTTTTTTATGGCAATCGATACCGGCCCGCAGGCGGC
>Ga0114944_1000275_pt1 | contig 13003 bp, 13 predicted proteins | sample OV2TP2_FD_89582 | JGI IMG/M metagenome (GOLD analysis project Ga0114944, IMG submission 89582) | Hot spring microbial communities from Beatty, Nevada to study Microbial Dark Matter (Phase II) - OV2 TP2 | ecosystem: Environmental > Aquatic > Thermal springs > Hot (42-90C) | place: USA: Beatty... | reverse complement strand
GATGAATTCAACAAGGCAAAAGCGCATGGAAGACCCACCATGAGCCTTTTCATTACCTTTGAGGGCATAGATGGCAGTGGCAAGACCACCCAGGCTCGAGCCCTCCAAAAGCGCCTCGCTAAGCTAGGCCATTCCGTCCTTCTCACCCAGGAGCCAGGAGGCACCTCCCTGGGCAAGAGATTGCGGCACCTACTTAAGGGAGGCTCTCCGCTTTCGCCCCAGGCAGAGCTATTTCTGTTCGCCGCTGCCAGAGCGGAGCACGTGTCCCTGGTGATTGAGCCTGCTTTAGATCGAGGAGTCATTGTCATCTGCGATCGATTCACTGACTCTACCATTGTCTACCAGGGCCACGGCCGCGGTCTGTCCATGGAGCTGATTCAGCAGGCGAACTCCGGCGCTACCAGGGGCATAGCTCCTACTCTGACGTTTCTGCTTGACCTGCCCGTGGAAGAGGCCCTCCGGCGCAAGGGGAGCGTTCATGGGGATCGCTTCGAAAGAGAGGGTATCGATTTCCACCGAAGATTGCGGGAAGGGTACCTGGCCCTGGCAAAGCAAGAGCCCGAGCGCATTGTAATCCTAGATGGCCTGAGCCCAAAGCAGGATATCGCAGAGTCCCTTTGGACAAGGGTCATGCGGGACCTGAGCCCGGCGCGACCTCGCTCACCCTGAGCTTTGACAGATTCAAGTAGGGCTCGCCACTCCTGTCGAAGAGTGCACCGCCCATGGTTCGACACGCTCACCACGAGCGGTTGTTCCTAAAGTGAGTTCTAGTCCCGCTTGGGGACCTCGATGGGCAACTCCTGGCGATTGCCCCACTCGCGCCAGGAGCCGATGTAGTTGCGCACCTTGGGGTATCCTAGCAGTCGAAGGGCAAGATAGGTGTGCGCCGCACGGAACCCGCCCTGACAATAGGTGACAATTTCCTTGTCTTTCGTTACTCCCTTGTCACAGTACAGGCTTTCCAACTCCTTAGGAGTCCTCAAGCAGCCCTCTTTGTCTAAAGCCTGACTCCATTCAACGTGCACGGCGCCGGGAATTGCCCCCCCTCTGGTGGCTCGCACCTCCTCGGCATAGTACTCAGGGTCAGACCGCACGTCCAGAATCACGGCCTTGGGGTCATGTAGCCGCTCCAATACATCCTGATAAGTAGCCAGGGGCGCCCTTTGAAGCCTTGCATTAAAGAGCACTCTCCGGGCAGCGACAGGCGGGTTAACAAGGCTAATGGGCAAGTTAGCGTTCTTCCAGGCGTCTAGCCCGCCATCCAGCAGATGGGCGTCTTCATGTCCCATCCATTCCAGAAGCCAGACGCCCCGCGCCGCGTGCATACCGGTGTTCTCTTCGTAGAAGACCACTCTCTTATGGTGCTCTATGCCTACCTGGCCCAGCACCACCTCCATCAGGCGAACGTAGTCCTCAATTGCATGGGGGCTGGTATCGGCCAGGATGTACTGATATACATCCAGGGGTAGAGCACCCGGAATATGCCCTTTTTGATATTCGTCCCCCATGCGCGCATCCACCACGCAGAGATTTGGGTCTCCCAGTCGGTCAAATAGCCAATTGATATCTACCAACAATCCCCGGGCTTCTCTTTTTTCTATCACTGCGCCTCCCTTTCTATAAGCCATTCTGAAATTCTCTCCTGGGGAGTCCATCCCGATCTTATCGGGATGGCGGGGGTACGGGGGTGCCCCCCCGAACTACACCTCGCGGGTGGACGGGTGGGAAAAAGACGGTTGCCAGAAGAGATGTCAACAAAGCCAGATAACATCTAGGCTCTCTCCCCTTCAACCCAGGCTGAGCCGCCTTCCCAGACCTCCTTTTTCCAGATGGGAACAATCTCTTTCAGGGTCTCCACGGCATATTGACAAGCCTCAAAGGCCTCCTTGCGGTGAGGCGCTGCTACGGCGGCTACCAGGCTAATGTCCCCCACTTGAAGCCTGCCGGTCCTGTGGCACAAGGCTACGTCGTCCAGGTGCCATCGCTCCCTTATGGTCTCGGCTATCTCGCTTAGCTTTCCCTCTGCCATGTCCTTAAAGGCCTCGTACTCCAGGAAGACCAGCCTCCTCCCATCGTCAAAATCCCTGACGATGCCCAGGAAGGTGACCACCGCGCCGTACTTATCCTTCTTGAGCCTGTCCACTATCTCCTGGGGGACCAGTTCACGTTCCGTGACTTCAATCACAGGCACCTCCCGCCACAGGTGGTATGAGGGCTACCTCGTCCCCTTCCCTCAGGGGCTGACTAAAAGATGCATACTCGGCATTGACCGCAACCACTAGCTGATCGGGCCGAACGGTCATGGAGGGGAACTCATGGAAAATCCTCTGGATAACATGCTCTACCGTAGCGCCAGCAGGAATCTGCATGTCCATGGTGGTGGCACCAGTCCTCTCTCGATAAATGGCGAAAAAACGAACCGTTATCAGCAAATTCTGTGCCTCGCGCTCAAATTCAAAATGGATTATAAACCCGCGGCCAGGGGCAGTCCATTAACCCCTTTTTGACGTATAAGGATATAGGGCGGAAATTTAATGGACCGCTGCTTCGCTGGGGCCACGGCTCCGGGGCCGTTCAATAACGGGGTTTCAGGGGGACACCCCCTGATTTATATCCCCTTCCAGGGAAGGAAGGGGATAAAGAGGATGGTTCAGGAGATTATTAAAGGGCTCCGATCCTGACGTTGACAGGTAGGAGTGGCTGTGGGTACACTGTTTATCTGCCCTTGAACAGGATTCCCGGCAAAGTAGCAGTGAAGGAGGATAGCGCAAGCTCAAAGAAGTAATGCTAAGAATTAGACTGAGAAGGGTTGGAGCCAAAAAGCAACCCCAGTACAGGATTGTAGTAACGGATTCTAGAAACCCCAGGGAAGGGGCTTTTACGGAGGTGGTGGGACACTACAATCCCTTGGTAGATCCTCCCCAGGTCAAATTAGACGAAGACCGGGCTCTCCAGTGGCTTCGGCAAGGAGCACAACCCAGTGAGCCTGTTGCCCGGATCCTCTCGAAGCTCGGAATGCTGGAGAAAGTTAAAAACCATGAAGGAACTGGTGGAGTACATAGCCAAGTCCCTAGCAGCCAATCCTGATTCGGTGAAAGTTACCGAGGTCGAAGAGGGCGAACGTTTCATCCTTAAGCTGGAGGTAGCTGCCGAAGACAAGGGCAGGATAATCGGTCGGCAAGGGCGCGTGGCTCAAGCGATGCGGACCCTTTTGCGGGTTGCAGCCATCAAGAGCGGGACGCGCGCCAACCTGGAGATCGTTTAGGCCAATAAGAAAACGGCTAAGCCAGCTACGGCGAGCTGTCGTAATGCAAAAAGCCGTGTCGAACCAAGAGGCATGGCTTTTTTGTTTTCGCGGGCCTTGCAAAGGCGAATCTTGATGCCTGCTGGCAGATCACGGTCTTTCAGTTATCACCCCCTCTCTAACTCTCCCCCTTCAAAGGGGGCGAGAAAAACTCCTTCCCCCTCGATGGGGGAAGGTCAGGATGGGTGTGAAAGGAAGAGTCCCGAAAGTAAATCCTCAATAATTGAAAGACCCCGCTGGCAGAGCGGGTTCCCTTTGAAGCCTTACGGCTCTGGTGGTAGAATAGGAACTGGGTTTACTGCCACTTAGCGGAGGCTCCCATTGTCCGGCCACTCTAAATGGTCCCAGATCAAACGCCAAAAGGGCGTCAACGATGCCCGGAGGGGCCAGATATTTACCAAGCTCGCTCGAGAGGTCACGCTGGCCGCGAAAGAAGGCGGCCCTAGCCCAGACGGCAATGTCCGCCTCCGTCTGGCAATCCAGAAGGCCAAGGAAAACAGCATGCCTATGGAGAACGTGGAGCGGGCTATAAAGAGGGCTACAGGCGGTGATGGCGGAGCCGCTCAGCTACTGGAGATCACCTATGAGGGATACGGCCCAGGGGGTGCGGCGATTCTGCTCCAGGCGGTAACCGATAACAAGAACAGGACTACCTCCGATGTCCGGTCCGCCTTTACCAGAGCAGGTGGGACGCTGGGGGCCACGGGCGCGGTAAGCTGGGTCTTTGAACCAAAAGGTATCATCACTATAGAGGCCGACAAGCAGATTAGAGAGGATATCGCTTTGCAAGCCATCGACGCCGGCGCAGACGACGTTAAGCTCGAGGAAGAGCTTATGGAAATCTACACCAGCGCCAATAATCTGGAGAAGGTGCGCCAAGCCCTTGTAGGCAAAGGCATCCGCGTTACTGAGGCAGAGCTTTCCATGGTCCCCAAGTCCACTACGGCACTGGATGCCAAGACGGCTGAACAGACCCTAAAACTCATGGATCGGCTGGAGGAGTTGGACGATATTCACCGCGTCTATACCAACGCCGAATTCCCCAACGAGGCTCTGGAGAGCTACCGCAGGCAGGGCTAAGCCAAATTAGCATGTTTCTCGACTAGTACCTACTGCCATAAATCAGCGTAACATCCCCTTGGGGAGTCCATCCCGATTAGATCGGGATGGCGGGGGCGCTGGGGGTGTCCCCCAGAAGCTTCTCTTTCCCCCCTCCATTCCGGGAAGGGGGATAAAGGGGGATGGTTCGGCGGGTCGAGAAAGTGGCTGTAAATGTTCATACTAACGCTGACTTACGCAAGCAAGCGCTAGTCTGCAAGTGCTAACTATTTTCACGCCCTTCCGTTAGGATGTGTATCTGAGGGTATTTTGAGGCTTCCTCTATTGTATTTGTACTTGCCCCTATTGGTGATCTGGCTACTGGGAGCCTTTGGCCTCTCTTATCTGGCAAGAGGAGCGGGGCCGTTCACATGGGATCTCGAGGTAACCCGCTTTTTGCAAGGCTTTGACCTCCAGGTTGCCGTAGCCTTCGCCGGAGCGCTCTCCTTTTTGGGTGGGCCTGCAATGAGCGTTGGCATAGTTCTCGCCTGTTTCATAGGGCTCTGGGTAGCTCGGCACAGGGCGGAATCCCTTTTTGTGGCGGGCACCCTGGTCCCTGATATTCTTAATCAGGGCCTAAAATCCCTGATAGATCGCCCCAGGCCGGCCGCGGAGCTGGTCCGGGTTTGGGGAGAAGCGGAAGGAGGCAGCTTCCCCAGTGGACACGCCTTCCACGCCATCCTTTTCTTGGGCCTCGCCATCTTCCTGATCCGTAGCAACATAAGTGGTGGTGTACCAAGAGCTCTCTTAATGGGCGCGCTAGGGATCATGGTTCCTCTGATGGGGATCTCCAGGATTTATCTGGGTGTGCACTGGCCCAGCGATGTCTTAGGCGGCTATCTGATTGGGGGCCTGTTCCTGTTCATTATGATACTGTCCTACCGAGTGCTCGCCAGGACAGATGGTTAGGCAATGAGATTTGCTGCCCTTAAAGGCGTGTGTTAGACTAAAACTATGAACATTATTTCCATATCGGAGTGTTAGCGTGACCCTCTCTAAAGAAGCATTAAACCAGGTTGGCGAAACAGAACAGGAGATTCTGGAGATTCCAGTTCTGCCCCGGCGTGATACTGTCCTATTCCCTCGCATGGGCGCCCAGCTTATCGTCATGCGGGAATCATCCCTGCAGGCGATAGACGAGACCATGAGCCAGGACCGGTCCATCCTCGTAGTCGCCAGGAAGAACGTCAGGGAGATGGAGATGACCTCCCAAGACCTTTACCCCATTGGGACACAGGCCAGTGTTTCCCGCGTGCTAAAGCTGCCCGATGGCACCAGCTCCCTTTGGGTTCAAGGAGAGCGCCGCATGCGTATCCTGGAAGTGGTCCAGATGGAGCCCTTCATCAAGGTGCGGGCTGTCCCACTGCAAGAGAGCAAGCCCTCTCTGGAGACCGCGGAGCTGCACATGAGGGCTATCCTGGCGCTCTTTGAGAAGTTTGTACACCTCTCTCCTAATCTGCCTGAAGGTATTTACACCGCCGCCTCCAACGCCGATGACCCGGGCTGGCTTGCTGACCTCATAGTCTCCTCCCTGGAGCTGGATGTGCCAACTCGCCAGGAGGTCCTGGAGCTTCTGGATCCTGTGGGCCGGCTGCAGCGGGTCAGTATCCTGCTGGCCAAAGAGCTGGATGTCTTGGAGGTCCAGAACAAGATCCATGCACAAGTTCAAAATGAGGTGGACAAGTCCCACAAGGAGTTCTATCTGAGGGAGCAGCTAAGGGCTATCCAGAAAGAGCTGGGCGAAACCGACCCCCTCTTGCGGGATGTCAATGAACTGCGAGAGAAGATGGAGAAGCAGGCGATGCCGGAGGAGGTCAAAAAGAGGGCTGAAGAGGAGCTGGCCCGCCTCAGCTCCATACCACCAGCCTCTCCGGAAACTTCGGTAATCCGGACCTATCTGGACTGGCTGGTCAACCTGCCATGGAGCCAGGAAACCGTAGACAACCTGGACATAAAGGCTGCAGCGAAGGTCCAGGAAGCTAACCATTATGGGTTGCCAAAGGTAAAGGAGAGGATTCTAGAGTATATAGCGGTGAGGAAACTATCCCACAATCGACTAAGAAGCCCGATCCTTTGCTTTGTAGGACCGCCTGGGGTGGGCAAGACCAGCCTGGGAAAGTCTATAGCGCAGGCGATGGGTAGAAAGTTCGTACGCATAAGCCTGGGAGGGATCAGGGATGAGGCGGAAATTCGGGGACACCGAAGGACCTACGTGGGGGCCCTCCCCGGCCGAATCCTCCAGACTATGCGCACCGCAGGTACCATCAACCCTGTATTCATGCTAGACGAGGTAGACAAAGTAGGGACAGACTTTCGCGGGGACCCTTCCTCAGCTTTACTGGAGGTGCTGGACCCTGAGCAGAACCACTCGTTTAGCGACCATTACCTGGAGGTCCCTTATAACCTCTCTAAGGTGTTGTTCATAGCTACTGCCAACATTCTTGACACCGTTATCCCAGCCCTCCGTGACAGGATGGAGGTCATCGAGCTGCCTGGCTATACAGAAGAGGAGAAGCTCCAGATTGCATTGCGCTTTCTGGTGCCCAAGCAGCTCCAAGAGCACGGGTTGGACGCCGGACAGATCAAGTTTACCCCTGGGACCTTGCGCCACATGATTCGCGAGTACACCCGAGAGGCCGGGGTAAGAAACCTGGAGCGTGAAATAGGGACCATCTGCCGAAAGGTGGCCAAGCTAGCAGCCGAAGGGGAAGCCATTCCGCGCTACATCAACACCTCCTCGGTGGAAAAATACCTGGGACCGGAGAAGTACTTCTGGGGCAGCGCCGAAGAGCGGGATGAGGTGGGCGTGGCAACTGGAGTTGCCAGGACCGAGATGGGTGGCGATGTGATGGGGGTCGAGGTGACAATTATGGAGGGCAAAGGCAAACTGATCCTGACCGGCCAACTGGGCGACGTTATGAAGGAATCGGCTCAGGCAGCCCTCAGCTATGCTCGTAGCCATGCCCATAGTCTGCACATCAATGGGGACTCTCTAGAGAAGTCCGATGTCCATATCCATGTCCCCGCAGGTGCCGTGCCTAAGGATGGCCCGTCGGCGGGGATAACTATGGCTACTGCGCTTATTTCCGCATTGAGCCATCAGCCGGTAAGGCGGGATGTAGCCATGACCGGCGAGATCACTTTGAGAGGTCGAGTCCTTCCAGTGGGAGGCGTTAAGGAGAAGGTCCTGGCAGCCCATCGAGCTGGCATCAAGACCTTTATCCTGCCTAAGAAGAACGAGAAGGACATACTGGATGTGCCCGCAAAGGTCAGGAAAGATATTAGATTTGTGCCCGTGGACGTAATGGAGAAGGTGCTGGCAGTAGGCCTCATCAACCACTCAGGGCTAGCAAAGTCATGAACTGGCTGGATATTTCCATAATCCTGGTTGTCTTGATTCTGGCAGTTTTTGGGTTCAGAAACGGCGTCATCCGCTCTTTGTCGACGGTCGCAGGCATGGTAGCCGGCACATGGATAGCAAAGCAATATTACGAACCATTGAGTGAGACCCTAAGCCCCCTCATAAATAACACCACAGCCGCCAACATAGCTAGCTTCGTCCTTCTGTTCCTGCTCATCCTGGTGTCGGCCAGCATTGTAGGGATGTTTGTGAGGAAGGTCGTATCCCTTGTGTTTCTTGGCTGGCTGGATACCCTCGTTGGAGGGGTCTTAGGGTTTGCGGTGGGGGTCGTCCTGGCGGGTATAGTGCTTAGCCTGCTAGGCTCCACCAACACGCCGGGACTTTCATCTGCCATCAAGGACTCTGCGATAGCCCCTCTCATTACGGCTAGGATGCCGTTCATCATGGACCTATTACCACAGCAATTCGATATCAGGGGGTTGCTGCCTCCGTAGAACCTGATTAAAATGAAACTCGAATCGGGCCGTCGCCCAAAGCCAGTGCCCCGACATTGTCGGGGCACTTACATACAGGAGTATGCTGATATTTTGAGAGGCGAGTGCCCAAAGGCGCTCTCAAGGATAGCTAGAGTATGCTGAATACTTCGGTTTTGGTGCTTAATCAGAGCTATGAGCCTCTCAATGTCTGTAACACGCGCCGGGCTGTCCTCCTACTGCTGGCAGGGAAGGCCGAGCTTATGGAGAACGGCAAAGGAGAGCTTCACACCCCTACCATGATATTTCCTCTGCCCTCAGTTATTCGGTTGAGCTACCAGGTAAAGAGGCCCATCCCCTACCGAAAGTTGAGTCGTCGGGAGGTCTTCATCAGGGACCGGTACACCTGCCAGTACTGCGGAAAGGAGACCAGGGACCTCACCCTGGACCACGTGGTCCCTAAGTTTAGGGGTGGAGCGCATGTCTGGGACAACGTAGTGAGTGCCTGTGTGCCTTGCAACCACCGCAAGGCAGGGAGAACACCAAAGGAGGCCGATATGCGGCTCCTGCGCCAACCGAGAGCTCCCTCCTCCAACCCATATCTTTTCTTCTACCCCTTCCTCACATCTCACGCAGACTGGCAGAAGTTTATTCCCGTCCGGTGGATCTAAACCTCCCGGGCCAGCGTAAGGGCTAGGATCTCCTTAGCTCCCGCCTCCTGGAGAGCTCTCGCGCAGGCATCCAGCGTAGCCCCTGTGGTACAGACATCATCCACCAGCAGCACACGTTTATCGTCTAGACCGCGGCCGCGGGCCAGGAAGGCCCCCTTCACACTGCTTCTCCTCTCCTCCGCAGAGGAGGCCCTGGCCTGGGGAAGGCCGGCCCTCTGCCTCACCAGGCTTCCGCTAACTACTGGGAGCCCCGTGAGCTTGCTCAGGCCTCTAGCCAGGAGCTCTGATTGGTTATATCCCCTTTCTCTGAGTCTTCCCCTGTGGAGAGGCACGGGAACCAGGCAGTCAAAGCGCCCCAGGCCCTCTCTTGTCCAGTATTCGGCCATAAGGCCTGCCAGGGTTGGGGCCAGTGCCCTGAGGTTGCGGTACTTTAGCTGATGTATGGCCTCCCTGATAGGCCCCTCCATGAGAAAAGGGGACCGGATGCTGGTCAGCGCAAGAGGAGTGTAGGCACACCTCTGGCAGACCCTCCCTGCGGTAAGAGGCTCGGAGCATCGGTAGCAGAAGGGGGGAAGCAATCTGGGCAGCTTCTCTTTACAGCCAGAGCATAGGAAACTTCCCTCCCTATGGCAGACAATGCAGTTGCTTGGGAAGACGAGCTCTATTATGGCGTCTCTGATTCGGGAAAAAGACATGGACGGAACTATCGAAGCTGGCATAAGTTGGCATAAGTTGGCTATGTGCTAGAATTCTCCCGCCTATTATAATGGGAAAGGCGAGCCATGATAAAAGGCGTCTTTTTTGACCTTTACAACACCATCGCTCATTTCTACCCGCCCAAAGAGGAGCTTCAGAAGGCGGCGTGCCTAGACTTCGGAATCCAGGTGAACCCAGAGGGCATCCTGCGCGGCTACGTTGCCGCCGACGAGTTCATGGCCAGGGAAAACGCTCGCCTTCCCATAGCCCGTCGGCTTTCTAAGGAACAGCAGGAGTTTTTTGGCGAATACGAGCGCCTGATCCTTACAGGCGCTGGAGTGGACGTTGATAGAAACCTGGCAGGCAGGATCTTCACCCGTCTGCGCCAGATGCCCTATGACCTGGCCCTTTACGACGATGTTCTTCCAGCCATGGACATGCTAAAGATGCAGGAGATCACTCTTGGACTCATCTCAAACCTTCGGGGGGATATCGCTGAGCTGTGCCAGCGTTTAAGACTAACGCCGTACCTGGACTTTGTGGTGACGTCTGAGGAGGTGGGGGCGGAAAAGCCTCATCCGCCCATATTTCTGGCCGCTTTAAGAAAAGCGGAGGTTGGACCAGGGGAGGCGATCCACGTGGGGGATCAGTACCAGAGCGATGTCCTGGGCGCTAGAGCCGTAGGCATAAAGCCTCTCCTGATAGATAGAGACGGACTCCTCGGGGAGATCTCCGACTGTGCTAAAATCACTAGCCTGATGGAAGTTGTGGAACATCTGGGTTGATATTGCCCTTAATGATTTCCTTTGTCAGCAAGTGTAGGATTCGAAAACGAAGGGTGAGGCGTTATCGAACGGAGTTGGTGGGGGCCCAGTGGGAAATTCTTTCCTGGGGAGTCCAGAGGGGCAAAGAGCCCCTCTGCCAGGGGCACGGGGGTGTCCCCCGTCCCTTATCTATCTCCCCCTTCCTTCCAGGAAGGGGGAAGGGGGGATGGTCGAAGTGATTTGTGGAAAAGGCTTATTTGTGAAAACGTAAAAAGGCTAGATTCCTGAAAGGAGAGGGAACATGAAGGCAGTCTACATCAACGAACACGGTGGCACCGACAAGCTCATCTATGGGGACAGGCCCGAGCCAGCCCCAGGGCCCAAAGACGTTGTTATTCGGGTCAGGGCCAGCGCTCTGAATCGCCTGGACATAGGCTTTCGGGCCGGTGGCGGCGGACGGCGGACATCTCTTCCGCGTATCCTGGGGTGTGATATGGCGGGGGAGGTCGCCCAGCTTGGCTCTGAGGTTACTGACTTTAAGGTTGGAGACCGGGTCCTGGTGGACAACCGGGCCAAGTGCGATGCCTGCAAGCCCTGCCTATTGGGGCAGGACCAGTTCTGCACCAACCAGATTCGTATTGGAGTCGATTGGGATGGAGGACATGCCGAGTACTGCAGGGTCCCCGCCATAAACACCCACAAGATCCTGACCTCCATGCCCTTTGAACAGGCAGCTGCAATCCCCCTGGTTTTCCACACCGCCTGGCACTGTCTCATGGTGCGCGGCCAGCTCCAACCTTGGGAGGACATCCTCATACAGGCTGCAGGCAGCGGCGTGGGAAGCGCAGCTATTCAGATTGCCAAACGGATAGGGGCAAGGGTCATTACCACTGCTAGCACCGATGAGAAGCTGGCAAAGGCGGGAGAGCTGGGTGCCGACGAGACCATTAACTATCGAAGGACTCCCAATTTCAGCCAGCGGATTCTGGAGCTGACCGACGGCAAGGGCGTGGACATGATCCTGGACGTGGTAGGGGCCGATGTTTGGGAGCAGAACCTCCTCAGCCTTAAAGAGGGGGGAAGGCTTGTCATCACCGGCACCACCTCGGGCGCTCAAAGCACCATAAACCTTGGCCTGTTGAGCAAGCCCCTCACCGTCATGGGCAGCGGCAGCCGCAGCCGTAAGTCCTTTGTGGATATGATGAAGTTAATAAACCGAGGTGAGCTGCACGGAGTGGTAAGTCAGGTGTTCCCCTTGCCAGAGGTAGCCAAGGCTCATGAGGTGATGGCAAGCCGCGACTTCTTCGGCAAGCTGGTCATCAAGAACGATTAAGAGTTGTGAAGAGAATGAAAAGTGCGCCCCGGGTTCCCCCGCCTGCCGAGGGGTGGCTAAATAGCAATGGCATTCGTATGCACTATCTCGACTGGGGAGGCGCAGGCCCGCCCCTGGTAGCGCTTCACGGGCTGGCCTCCTCGTGTCACTGGTACGACCTGGTCCTGCCTCATATAGCAGACGGCTTCCGTTGCATAGCCCTGGACCAGCGCGCCCACGGCCTCAGCGACCAGCCATCCAGTGGCTATGACTGGAGCACTCTGGCTGCCGACGTGATAGGAGCCCTGGACCAGATGAGGTTCGATAGGGTGGCGCTGGTGGGACACTCGTGGGGCTCCAGCGTTGCCCTCAACACTGCGGCGCTGCATCCCGACCGTGTAGCCAGGCTGATTCTGGTAGACGGCGGTTTCTTCGATGGGCGGCGTCTATTGCCTGGAACGACCTGGGAAAGCTACAAGGCGCGCCTGCGACCGAGAGATATCTACGGCCCCAGGGAGCGTTATTTACGCGCGCTCAAGGAGGAGCTAGCAGGATGCTGGAATCGGGAGATCGAGCGCATAGTCATGACCATGGTGCGTATGGACCCAGATGGCACAGTCCATGAGCGCCTGGAGCCGGGCAATCACGAGCAGGTGCTTCGGGCCATGTGGGATGAGCCTCCTTCAGCCGCTTTCCCCAGGCTGCAATGCCCCACTCTGATAGTCGCCGCCGCACCCAAGGAGACCCCCGAGAACGCCCCATTTTTACAAAGGCGCAGGGACGCGGTAGCTGCGTCCCAATCCGCAATCCGTGATTGCACCGTCCAGTGGATTCAGGACTCCGCCCATGACATAGGCTACTACAAGCCCAGGGAGCTGGCCATAGCCATTCGCTCCTTCCTCGCCGACCGGCTAGGCAGCCAGAAATAGTGGCGCCATTTTCTGGCAGGGACTCCAAGGAGACAAAGTCCCCCTTCTTCGGATAAATCTGGAGGACACCCGAGCTCTGCACGAGAACAATTCTGTCATTGCGAGGAGCGTAGTGGAGAAGGGTCTGGGGAGGGGTCCCCACCCCAGATTCTTCGCCTGCGGCTCAGAATGACATTTTCGTAGGAATGACAACCAAAAAAGTATTTTCGTGCGAACCCCCTCGCCCCTGGAGGGAGAGGGTCTTAAGACACCTCCTAAGGTGGGCTCCAGGATATCAGCGCAGCGCGTCGAGGTGACGTTCCTCGGACCCTAACGCGACCCTCCGCCTCTTCCAGCAGCTCTCTCATGGCAGCATCCAGCAGACGGTCCTCATGGCTGCCGGGCGTCACATACAG
>Ga0114944_1000272_pt1 | contig 13145 bp, 22 predicted proteins | sample OV2TP2_FD_89582 | JGI IMG/M metagenome (GOLD analysis project Ga0114944, IMG submission 89582) | Hot spring microbial communities from Beatty, Nevada to study Microbial Dark Matter (Phase II) - OV2 TP2 | ecosystem: Environmental > Aquatic > Thermal springs > Hot (42-90C) | place: USA: Beatty... | reverse complement strand
GTGCAGGCCATTGAATATGATCCCAACCGCGGTCCGCGTATTGCGTTCATTCAATTTCCCGATGGTAAGAAACAGTATGTACTGGCGCCTGCTTCCCTCAAGGTGGGAGATGTGATAGTATCATCTGCCAGCGCATTGCCGATTGCCACGGGCAACCGGATGCCCCTTGCGTTCATTCCCATTGGAACCACGGTGCATAGTGTTGAGTTTCAACCGGGCTTGGGCGGCAAATTGGTGCGCGGCGCCGGTGATGGCGCGCAGGTCATGAGCACTGAAGGATCACACGTGCAGTTAAAATTGCCTTCCGGCGAGCGCCGGTTATTCCCCAAGGAATGTGCCGCATCGGTTGGAGCGGTTGGCAATCCGGACTTTCGTTTGGTGCGGCTGGGCAAAGCGGGTCGCAAGCGTCATTTAGGATGGCGGCCGGTGGTGGCTGGCAAAGCGATGAACCCGGTTGATCACCCGCACGGTGGTGGTGAAGGGCATCAGCCCATTGGTTTGAAGCGCGGTCCGATGACCAAGTGGGGCAAGCGTGCCTTTGGCGTCAAAACGCGGCGCGCGCATCGCGCAAGCGATAAACTTATTCTTGAGCGCCGCCGTAAGTGACCCACGTAGCAGGGTCATCCCGAACTTGTTTCGGGATCCACAAATAAATCATATGTCACGCAGTTTAAAAAAAGGTCCTTACCTGGACGAAAAATTGATGAAGAAGGTGGCGCGCGCGAAAGCCACGCGTGAGCGCGCGCCGATTAAAACATGGGCGCGCGCGTCCACCATTACTCCTGACATGGTTGGGATGCGTTTTAGCGTACATAACGGCAGACAGTTTATTGAGGTGTTGGTTGATGAGAATATGGTGGGTCATCGGTTAGGCGAATTTTCACTCACCCGCAAATTTACGAGACATGGCGGTAAGATTCAGAAGGCCATTGAACAGGACGTTGCAGCCAAGGGGGCGGCCGGTGTTGCTGCCGCCGCCGCGCCGGCAGCGGGCGCTAAACCAACCGGTAAGCCAGCAGGTAAGGCAAAATAATTCCTATGATTACCGTGACCGCACAACTCAAAAAATTGCGCATGTCGCCTAAAAAGGTGCGACTGGTGCTTGATGTTGTCCGCGGACTCCGGGTTGCCGTTGCAGAAGAGCGATTGACTTTTATGAAGCGCGGGGCGTGTGATCCGGTATTAAAATTGCTCCGTTCGGCTATCGCTAATGCGGTTCATAATCATAAAGCGCGCCCTGAGACACTCCGCATTGCCGGTCTCCGCGCGGACGGCGGAGCCACACAAAAGCGGTGGCGCCCCCGCGCGCACGGCCGCGCGTTTCCCGTTCGTCAGCGCACGTCGCAGATTACGATGGTTCTGAAAGGGGAAGCGGAGGGCGCGACTGCGGAAGCGAAAGTAGAAGCGGCAGAACCGGAAAAGAAATAACTCTATGGGCCACAAAGTACATCCAACAGCTCACCGCATGCAAGTGATTTACACCTGGGATTCCCGGTGGTTTTCTCGTTTGTCCACGTATCGCAAGAAATTGGCGGAAGAGGTGTTGGTGCGCGATTATTTGCAAAAGAAATTTAAGGAAGCGGGCGTTGATCACATTTTGGTTGAACGCTCACCGCGTGAGATGGTGGTGACGTTGTTTGTTGGCAAACCGGGGCTCGTGATTGGCCGCGGCGGACAGGGCGCCGAAGAAGTGCGCAAATTTTTGAACCGTCGGTTGATGAAATCAGGCGCGCGCGTTCGTATTAATGTGCAGGAAATCAAAAATCCGTCACTGTCAGCTCCGGTGGTTTTAGGGCAGATTGCCGCTGACCTTGAAAAGCGTATTCCATTCCGTCGCGTGATGAAGCAAACCATCGCCCGCGTGATGAAAGCGGGCGCGCAGGGTGTTAAGGTTGTGCTTGCCGGACGCTTGAACGGCGCGGAAATTGCGCGTCGCGAGAAATTGGCGCAAGGTAAAATTCCGCTTCAGACGCTTCGGAGCGATGTGAGTTATTCAAGCGGTTTTGCGCGCACTATTTTTGGCAGTATCGGCATTAAAGTATGGATTTATAAGGGTCAAGTATTTCACCGGACTGATTTAGAAGAATAATATGTTGCTCCCCAAGAAAGTTAAACATCGTAAATGGCACAAGGGTCGGCGTCGCATGACCGGCAGTGCTACGCGCACCATCACGGTTGCGTTTGGTTCCTACGGGTTGAAATCCGATGGATACGCGTGGGTGACCTCGCGGCAAATTGAAGCGGCGCGCCGCGCCATGACCCATTACGTGAAGCGGGGCGGCAAAATTTGGATCCGCATTTTTCCGGATAAGCCCATCACGCGCAAGGGTGAAGAAATGGGCATGGGAAAAGGAAAAGGAGCTGTTGATCATTATGTCGCCCCGGTGAAACCCGGTATGGTTCTCTTTGAGATGGATGGTATTCCGGAAGAGACGGCGCGCGCGGCCATGCGTTTGGCGGGACACAAATTGCCGGTGACGACGCGGTTTGTTGTTAAACGATAATCCTATGCGTTTTGCTGATATTAAAGAACATGATGAAAAAAAGTTGCGCGTGCTCTTGGCCGAAAAGCAGGGAGAGCTTGAGCATACACGCTTTGGCGTAGCGGCGGGAAGCGGCAAACAGGTGCGCCGTATTCGGGTTCTGCGTCGGGATATTGCGCAAATCGCGACCGCGCTATATACTAAGACGCCGTAAGCTATGGAACAAAAAACTACACAACCCGGCGCATCAGCTACGCGAAGACAACTGCGCGGTATTGTGATTTCCCATAAAACGGATAAGACCGCGGTGGTGCGGGTGACGCGAAGCAAGATGCACCCCCAGTACGGCAAGGCGTATAAGGTAAACAAAAAGTATGTGGCGCATGATGTGGGGAATAGCGCGGCGGTTGGCGCTACCGTGACGATTGAGGAAATGCGCCCCATGTCTCGCACCAAGCGTTGGCGTATTATTTCACACGTATGATTCAGTTACGCACCATTTTGGTTGTCGCCGATAACAGTGGAGCAAAACGGCTTTCCTGTATTCATGTGTTCGGCGGCTACAAAAAACGGTACGCCGTGATTGGCGACGTGATTGGGGTTGCCATAAAAGAAGCGGCGCCGCGCGGGCTGGTGAAGAAAGGTGAGATTGCGCATGCGGTGGTGGTGCGTCAGCATAAAGAAATTCGCCGTTCGGACGGCACCTACATTCGTTTTGACGATAACGCCGCGGTGTTAATTGATAAGAAAACCAAGGAACCGCGCGGCACGCGTATTTTTGGACCGGTTGCGCGCGAGTTGCGCCAGCGCGGTTTTCAAAAGATTATATCGCTTGCCCCGGAACCGTTGCGCCGAGTGATTCTGGCCACAATGTGCGTGTCGTTGCTGGCCGCGATCGCGGTCACGAAGGCAAAGTGATCCAAGCGTTTCCGCGTGACGGAAAAATTGTGGTTGAAAAAGTTAATTTGCTAAAAAAACATATTCGTTCCCGGAAGCAGGGAGAGCCGGGTCAGCGGATTGAACTGGCCGCGCCCATTTCCGTGACGCGCGTGCAACTTTTGTGCGGCAGTTGTGGTAAGGTGACCCGCGTGGGTATGATCGGAAGCGGCGCGGACAAACGTCGTGTCTGTAAGAAATGTAAGAAAGAAATTTAATATGGCACGACTCGCTCTACATTACCAAAAAGAGATAGTGCCCGCGCTCCGGCGTGATTTGGGTTTGAAGAACGTGATGCAGGTGCCGCGCATTCAAAAGGTGGTGGTGAACGTGGGTATTGGAAAACGGACGAAAGAAGCGGATCATCTGAAGAAGGTGAGTGAGCTTTTGGAACGTATCACCGGTCAGAAACCATCCCCGCGCCCTTCGCGTATTTCCATTGCCGGTTTTAAGATGCGCGAAGGTATGGTGGTTGGCGTGCGGGTGACTATTCGCGGCCCGCGTATGTATGATTTTCTGGAACGGTTAACAACGATGGTGTTTCCCCGTATACGCGATTTTCGCGGTATCAGTGTGAAGGGTTTTGATGGACGCGGCAATTATTCATGGGGTATGACGGAGGTGAACGCGTTCCCCGAAGCGACGCCGGAAGATATTGAACTGGGACAGCCCCTTGAGATTACGGTGGTGACGAACGCGTGCACTAATGTGGCTGGTGAGCGACTGCTCCGCGCGCTCGGGTTCCCGTTTAACGATACGCTGATTAAATAATTGTATGGCAACTGAAGCACAAATAGCACAATCGGCAAAACACCCAAAATTCACCACGCGCGTGGTGCGGCGTTGCTTTAAGTGCGGCCGCAAGCGGGCGTATATGCGGGATTTTGACCTGTGCCGTATTTGTTTCAGAGAAATCGCAAACCAGGGTTTACTCCCCGGTGTTCGTAAATCAAGCTGGTAATATGGTTACTGATCCTATCGCAGACATGTTAACGAGCATTCGGAACGCCTCTATTGCGCGTAAGCGTGAGGCGGTTGTGCCGTACTCAAAATTGAAGTTTGGTCTCGCGGAAATTTTGCGGGGCGAGGGATACGTTGACCGGGTTGAAAAAATTGAAGATCGCCACGGTTCCATTCGGATTGTGCTGAAATATGATAACGACCGTCCTAAAATTATGCACCTTTCGCGCGTGAGTAAACCGGGACGCCGTGTGTATGCCAAATCAGACGCGCTACCGCACGTGTTGAATAATTACGGTTTTGCTATCATTTCAACGCCACGGGGTCTCATGACCAATCGGGCTGCGGCCAAAGACGGTTTGGGCGGCGAGGTGATTTGTGAAGTGTACTAATCTTATGTCACGTATCGGTAAAAAACCCATTGCGATTCCCGCGGGCGTCACGGTAACGGTGGCGGATTCTTTGGTGCGCGTGACCGGACCAAAAGGAACATTGGAAGAGAAGTTGCATCCGCATGTCATGGTCACCGTGGCGGATGGCGTGGCGGGAGTGACGGTTAAGAACCCTGACGTAAAAGACGATCGCGCGCTCTGGGGTCTTTTTGGCAGTTTGGTTCGTTCCATGGTTCTCGGTGTGACCGTTGGATTTGAAAAGAAACTTGAGGTGCAGGGTGTGGGATATAAGGTTACCTTGCAAGGTAAGGATGTGCGGTTTGACGTTGGGTTTTCACATCCGGTTTTGTTTCCGGTGCCAAACGGCATTACGATTACCCTTGACAAAAATGTTATCAGCGTGCAGGGTATGAGTAAACAACTGGTAGGGGAAACCGCCGCGCGCATCCGCAAGATTCGGAAACCAGAACCCTATAAAGGTAAGGGCATTCGGTATGTTGATGAGGTGGTGCGTCGTAAGGTAGGCAAAGCGATGAAGACGGCGGCATAAACTCTATGGCAAAATTACCAACAACATTTCAAGAGAAGCGCGCGCGTAGAAAAATACGGAGCCGCGCGCGAATGACCGGCACCAGCGCGCGGCCTCGTTTGTCCGTGCATCGCAGTTTACGCGGATTGTTTGTGCAATTGGTTGATGATGAGGCGAAGAAAACGTTGGTATCGGCGAGCGTGCGTGACGCGGCTAAGGATAGTGACGTTGGCGCGCGAACCGGTAAGGTTGCGGAAGCGTATCGTGTTGGATATGCGCTCGCGAAGAAAGCGCAAGAACAAAAAATTACCACGATTGTTTTTGATCGGAGCGGATACGCGTATCACGGACGCGTTGCCGCGCTTGCGGATGGCGCGCGTGACGCGGGATTAGTATTTTAATATGAGACAACAGCGAAGAGGAGACAACCGACGCGACAATGAACCAAAGGACGAGTTTGATCACGAAACCGTTGATTTGGCGCGCGTGACGCGCGTGACCAAAGGTGGCAAACAGATGTCATTCCGCGCGTGCGTGGTGGTAGGCGATCATAACGGCCGCGTTGGCGAAGGCACGGCAAAGGGCAAGGACGTGCAGGCGGCCATGGAAAAAGCAACGCGTCTTGCCAAAAAACATGTGGTTACGGTGCGGCGTGTTGCCGGTACTATTCCGCACGCTGTGCGCGCAAAGTACAAGGCAAGCACGGTGTTGTTGCGCCCGGCGCCGCCGGGTTCCGGTTTGATCTGCGGTGGAGCCGTGCGCATTGTGCTCGCGCTTGCCGGCATTGAATCCGCGTCAAGTAAAATTTTTAACGGCAAGAATAAAATTACCGTGACGCGCGCAACGATTGCGGCGTTACAGCAATTGCATACGCCGAGGGCGGCAAAGAAATCATAATATGTTATCACTTCATACGCTTAAAAAAACGCCGGGAGCGCGCACGCGCGTTATACGCGTGGGTCGCGGCAATGCCTCGGGTCATGGCACGTATAGCGGCCGCGGCGGCAAAGGACAGCGCGCGCGTTCCGGCGGACGCGCTGGTTTGAAACGGCTTGGATTCAGGCAGACACTGCAACGTGTTCCTAAATATCACGGTTTTAAGAGTAAGCGCGCGCGGCCAGCGGTTGTCGCGCTCAATGTGCTTGCCGCTGCGTTTAACGCGGACGCCGCGGTAAATCCGGAAAAATTACTGAAGAAGGGTTTGATTACTACCGCGCGTCACGGGGTGAAGATTATTGGTTCGGGAGAAATCAAAAAGGCGCTTTCACTTTCAGGTTGCCGTGTCACTGCCGGCGCAAAGAGCAAAATTGAAGCGGCCGGCGGCACGATTAACGCGTAATCTATGGACACCTTTATTGCCAAATTGAAGGCAATATGGAACACGAAAGAACTTCGGAACAGCATCCTGTTTGTGCTCGGTATGTTGGTTATTTTTCGTGTCGCGGCGCATGTGCCGATCCCGGGTATCAACATCGCCAACTTGCGTTCGTTTTTTGCGAGTAACCAAATTTTTGGTCTCTTGAATTTGTTTTCCGGCGGCACCATGGAAAATTTTTCCGTGGTGATGTTAGGTGTTGCGCCGTACATTACGGCATCCATCATTTTACAGCTTTTGACCATGATTATTCCGCGCATGGAAGAACTTTCCAAAGAAGGTGAGTCGGGCCAGCGCGTCATCAATCAATGGACGCGGTATTTGACCGTGCCGCTCGCGTTCTTGCAGGCTTACGGCACCATCACACTGCTCGAAAACTCGTCGCTTCCCATCATTGAAAACACGTCTGCATTGCGGCTCTTTATTATTATGTTGACCGTGACCGCGGGCACGCTGTTTTTGGTGTGGATCGGTGAGCTGATTTCAGAAAAAAAGATTGGGAATGGTATTTCCCTTTTGATTTTTGCCGGTATCATTGCCGGCTTGCCGGGCACGTTGCGTAATGCCTTTGTAACCTTTGATCGTTCGCAGGTGATTAACATGGTTTTGTTTGGGGTGGTTGTGCTGATCACTATTATTGGCGTGGTGATTTTAAATGAAGGCCAGCGCAAGATTCCCATTTCACATGCCAGGCAAATTGGCGGCGGGCGCATTGCCGGCGGCGTGCAAACGCATCTGCCGCTTCGCGTGAACATGGCCGGTGTGATCCCCATTATTTTCGCTATTTCCGTTATTTTGTTTCCGCCCATGCTCGCGCAATTTTTCCTGCGCGCGAAAAGTCAGTGGCTGGTTGACGCGGCGCAGTGGGTGATTGCGGTGTTTCAAGATCAGCTAGTGTACGGCGTGCTCTATTTTGTGATGGTGTTTGGGTTTACGTATTTTTACACCAACGTCATTTTTCATCCGGATCAGGTGGCGGAGAATTTGCAAAAACAGGGCGCGTTTATTCCCGGCATTCGTCCCGGCATGGAAACCGCGCGGTATCTTGGAAAAATTTCAGCACGCATTTTGCTTTTTGGCGGTTTATTTTTGGCGGTCATCGCGGTCCTGCCGCTCACGTTGCAACAGGTGACCGGGTCGTCTAGTTTGGTTATTGGCGGCACGAGTATTTTGATTGTGGTGTCCGTTGCCATTGAAACCGCAAAACAAATTGAAGCCCAGCTCACCATGCGCGAGTACGATCGGTTATAGTGTGTCATGCTGAACTTGTTTCAGAATCTCCGACAAAAAATCCCCCGACCGTCGGGGGATTTTTTGTTGTGCTCACCACCCGCCCTTGACGAGTCCGTCCAGAAACGCGAGATCTTCCGAAGTGCCGATGTTGTGCCGTTTAAAGAGTTCTACTACCTTATCTTTGAATTGACGCTCGGTTTGGAATTTCTGTTCGAGTTTTTTGAAAAGTTCTGCGGTGGAATCAGTCAACCGTCGGTCAATATAATCCATCAGGCGATTTTCTGATTTTGCAATAGCGCCATTGATGGTATCAGTCGTGCGCTGTTCTGATTTTGCAATAGCGCCATTGATGGTATCAGTCATACGATGTTCGGATTGTGCTATAGCGCCGCTAACGGCATCAGTGACCATTTCCTGCATTTTGGGCATCAAAAATTCATCGGTGTATTCTAACAGAACACCGAGAGTAACCACTTTATTCAAATCCTCCTGATTTTTTTGGAAAGATTCTCCATTCATATAAATATAATAGCACGCTTCCTCGCATTGTCAATTGTGTATAAAAAAGGCCAGGATGTTAAGTCCTGGCCGTGACGTGGACGGAGGCCTAGGGGCCTTCTGGGATGGCACAGGTGATGATGGCCGGCCCCGGGTCTGGGTACAGCTGTCCGCCGTCGAGCAACTTCGTGCGCATAGTTTACCTCCGTGTTGCGCTGGTTGGATGTTAGTATAGCACAACAAATTTCATGGTGTCATGATTGCATGTTTTTTCTTTTTCCGCTACACTGTCTCCATGATTCTCGTATTACTTGGCCCGCCCGGTTCCGGCAAAGGAACCCAGGCGGAGTTGTTGCGTGATCGCCGGGGATGGGCGCATCTGTCCACCGGCGATTTATTGCGCGCGCTGAAAAACGAAAAAAATCCAGACGAGGAAACCGCGCAGGCGCTCGCAACAATGGCGGTAGGCGGTTTGGTATCTGATGAGCTTATTTATAAGTTAAGTTTTAAGGCGTTTGACGCGTGGCTCGCCGAAGGAAAAAATATGGTGCTTGATGGCGTTGTTCGGAACCGCGAGCAGGCGCAAGCATTTTGGAAACACTTTGAAGAAAAGCAGGTGACGGCGCAGGTCAAAGCGATTTGGATCGCGCTTTCTGAAGAACAGGCAATAGAACGCGTGACCAAACGTCGCGAGCTTGAGCATCGCGCCGACGATGATCCTGACGTGATGCGCAAACGTTTTCAAGAAATGGGCCGCGAGGCCATGAAACCGGTGCTGGATTTTTATCGTAAAAAAGAGGTGCTTGATGAAATTGACGGCATGGGCACGGTTGAGGAAGTGTACAAAGAATTGGAATATGTCTTTGACCAAAAAACCTGACGAACTGAAATTGATACAAGAAGGCGGCCAGCGCATAGGCGCCATTTTAGAGAAATTGGCAAAAATGGCGGCGCCCGGTGTTACACTTGCGCAACTGGACACCGAAGCGGAGCGATTGATTATTGAGGCGGGCGGTGTACCCTCATTTAAGGGATACAAAGCTCGCACAGGAGATACGCCGTTTCCATCCACCATATGCGCGTGCGTGAATGAGGAATTGGTGCATGCGCCCGGCAATCGCGCTCGCGCGCTTGGGGCGAGCGATATTTTGAGTATAGATATTGGCATGCGGTGGCCGGCGGAGAATGGCTTTTTTACAGATACCGCCCTCACCGTTCCGCTTGGGCCGGTTAAAAAAGAAGTTGAGTTATTATTGGAGCGCACGCAAAAAGCGCTTGAGATTGGCATGGCCAAAGTGCGGCCGGGAAAGAGCGTTGCGGATATTGGCCGCGCGATAGAAAATTATTTGAAGCCGTTTGGCTATGGCATTGTGCGCGCGCTGGTGGGACATGGCGTGGGATACAAAGTGCATGAGCCGCCGCAGGTGCCGAATTATTATCAGAAGGCGCTTGAAAACGTGAAGATTGAATCGGGCATGGTGCTTGCCTTGGAACCGATGGTCACACTGGGCACCCATGAGGTAAAAACACTAGACGACGGATGGACGATTGTTCCGGCAGATGACAGTTTGTGCGCGCATTTTGAGCACACCGTGATCGCAACCGACGGCGACCCGATGGTGGTCACTCGCCGGCCAGACGAAGGGTAACGTCAGCTTTTTTTATTGTTTTTTAAAACTTAAAGCAAGCGAGTTGACACAATGGCGGATATTTTTTTCTGTCATTTTTTCGCCCTCAAATACATGCCCCAAATGAGCGCCGCAGTTCTTGCAGAGAATTTCGGTTCGGATGCCATCGTTATCCGGAATTTTTTCAATGGCTCCCGCTATTTCGTCATCAAAACTCGGCCACCCGCAACCGGCATCAAATTTATCGTCGGATTGGTATAATGCGGTGTCACATCTCTTACACATGTAGACGCCCTTTTCTTTGTAGGCGTTAAATTTCCCTGAAAACGGCGCTTCCGTTTTTTTGTGCACGATGACATTTTCTTCTTCAGGCGTGAGCGCGTTATAGTTTTTGTTAGGTAATTCCATATACTACCATTTTAATCCGTTTATGGTATCATAACCGCCTATGAGCATTTTGGCAATGGATTACGGCTCAAACATGATAGGCCTGGCGTTGGTGCCGGATGGCACGACCACGCCGGTGCCGCTCGCGCCAATTCCGAATGCCGGAAAGTGGAATTTACGAACGGACCTCGCGCCTCTTATTAAAGAAAAGCAGGTCACGGTGATAGTGGTAGGCATGCCCTACACCCTGTCCGGCGAACGCGGGCCGCAAGCGGATGTGGTGGAACAGGTCGTGCAATTTTTGCGCGATGAAACGGATTGGACGATAGAAACCGTTGATGAACGACTCTCAACGCAGGCAGCCGCGCGGTTCGCCAAGGATTTTAATATTCCCCTGGATAGCGCCGCGGCGATGATGATTGCGGAAACGTATGTTGACGGCCATCGTGCTCGCTCGTGAGGACATCCGCGAATATGACCAGCGCATCACGCTCTATACGAAAGAGCGTGGATTGGTTTTTGCGTACGCGGCTGGCGTTAAAAAAATGTTGAGCAAACAATCATCCCATCTTGAACCCGGCATGTTTGCGTATGTGGAGACGGCGCGCGCCGGCTCGGACAAATTACTGTCGGCAGAGCCGGTTGCGTCCTTTCCGCATATCCGCGCGTCGTTCGTAAAAAGTGTGATGGCCCAGTATATCGCGGGCCTCTTGGTGCGAACCGTGCACGTCGGCGCGCCTGATCGCGCGCTGTTTAATTTTCTCCGTCGTTTTTTTGTCACACTGGATCGCGCCGCGCCGACCGCGGTTTTGAAAATTTTTATTCGCGCCTTGTGGCGTTATGTGGCCATCATGGGTTATAATCCGGGCACCGTAGTTGGGAGACCCATAGAACATCTGACACGGTGGCAGAAATTTGCCGAGCATCATTTTGAGTTGCCGATGACACTTCCATTCTACGTTTTTGTCCCATGACCACACTCAATCGCGTACGCGTAACACTTCCCGCGCTGATACTCCTTCTTGTATCAGTTTTTGTTTTGTTGTATCGCGTGGGCGAGGTATCGCTTCATGATTGGGACGAGGGAATCTATGCCACGATTGCGGCGGAAATGGCGGAACGCGGCGACTGGTTGCACATGACGCTCATGGGACAGCCGTGGTTGGAAAAGCCGTTGTTACCCTTTTGGCTGAACGCGATTTCTTTTAAACTGTTTGGTTTTACGGAATTTGCCGTGCGATTTTTCCCCGCGCTTGCCGGTATTGGTTCCGTGTTATTGTTGTATGGTATCGGACGGCGGCTGTTTTCTTGGTATGTGGGTTTTTGGGCGGCGTTGCTTTTTGCGCTCTCGCCGATTTTTTTGGATTACCACATGGCGCGTTCGGGGAATCACGATGTGCTTTTTTTGGTCTGGTTCCTCGCGGCGCTCTATGCGTTTGTGCGCAGTTGGCAGAGTGGTTTTGAATGGTGGTTGGTGATGGCCGGTGTGGCGGCTGGTTTTGCCATCTTCACGCGCGGAGCGCTGGGAATTTTTGCGATTATCATTCCGCTCCTCACCCACGCGATTTTGACATTAAAAGTGCGCGTGCGCCATACGCCGCTTCCGTATCGCTACCGATGGTATCACTGGGCGGGCTTCGCGCTTGCGACGCTCGGTATTGGCGGATGGTGGCACGTGTTTGCGTACCTAGCGTATCGCGAGCAGTTTATCGCGGTCTATATTAAAGAGCAGTTTTTTTCGCGCATCACCGGGCCTCCGCAGGGACACGCAGGTCCGTGGTGGTTTTACGCGCGGTATCTTTGGAACACGGAACCCTTTGTGACCGCCGCGGCGGCGTTGATGTCGCTTTTTTGGATTGTGCGTTACAGCATTGCGTTTGTCGCGCCGGCGCGGGTGGAAAAAATTCGTTTCACCGCGGCGATTATTCTCCTCATGGTCTGGGTTGCTTCGTTTACTCTCGTGATTTCATTCATGCAAACAAAACTTTCGTGGTATGTGCTTGGTGTCGTGCCGGCTCTCTATGTGATCGCCGCGTCCGCGTTAAAGCATGCCGGTGTGCCGCGCGCGTTTGCCACCATTGGCGTGGTGGCGCTTTTGGTTTTTTATGGCATGCAGTTGCCGCATTGGAATCCAGCGCCAAGCGCGCCAGCACGTGATGCGGCCGCTCTTATTCGTGGAAACGTTCCGGAAAACGGGTTTCTTGTTCTGTATCGCACTGCTGAATGGAATTTTGGACGCATCGCGCCGGCGACCTACTGGTATCTTCGGTATCAAGGGCGAGTTGAACCGGTCGCCGTTGATCGTGAAAATGGAGAGTATTACCTTGAGCGGGAAGAGACCTATCACCGGTGGCTTATGCGGAAGGATGTGATTGTTGATCTTGAGAAATATCCGGAGTTTTCCGCATTCACGCGCCGCGATGTGGGTGATTGGGTACTTTTGAACAACTAGTTGCGTCCCGCGCCTTATTTTGCTAAACTGAAAGGTGACTTTGGACTCATTTTGTATTTATGGAACGAATTTTGGCGTTGGAGACATTAAAGCAAGAAGGAAAACAGGTGTTGCTCAAAGGATGGGTGCATTCCCGCCGTGATATGGGTAAGGTGGTTTTTTTGGATATTCGCGATCGGAGCGGGATTATGCAAGTGGTGTGCGTGCCGGGCGAGCTGGACGCCGCATCACGAGAAGCGCTCCCCGCCATCCGCGATGAATGGGTGATTGCG
>Ga0114944_1000271_pt1 | contig 13161 bp, 8 predicted proteins | sample OV2TP2_FD_89582 | JGI IMG/M metagenome (GOLD analysis project Ga0114944, IMG submission 89582) | Hot spring microbial communities from Beatty, Nevada to study Microbial Dark Matter (Phase II) - OV2 TP2 | ecosystem: Environmental > Aquatic > Thermal springs > Hot (42-90C) | place: USA: Beatty... | reverse complement strand
TGATAACGCTCGTTGTTTTTTGGTTTGTACTCATTGTTCATCTTCCAAGATGGCTGGTTTTTATTTTGCTTGTGGGCATGTCGGTTATGCGCATAGTCCTTTTAATGTTTGGAGCTATGTCTTCAATGTGGATTATGAACATTGTTATGCTGCCGATTTTCTACGGACTTATGATGGTTTTTATGTTCGGCAGTATTATATGGCCGTTTATCCAGCCGATAAAATTTTTTGCGCGGGGCGACGCCTCTTGGGCGACTCCAAAGGGCTCTATGCGCGGCCAGCCCGAAGCGCGGGCAATTGTTGAGACAGAGCTCGCTAAGTTCAGCGACTACGCAGAAGGAAAAAGCAAGCGGCGACCTACGCGAGGCATGGTTTTTGAAGGACCTCCGGGCACGGGAAAGACATTGCTTGCCAAAGAGATCGGTACAGAGTACAACCTCGCTTTCATCATGGCAGATGGAGCCGCTTTGTCAGGCGCTCCGCTTGTTAATTTGATTGTGGAATACTGGCTTAAGCCGAAGGCGAATAAGTTCGCGGATGAGTATGGCGGCGCTGTATTTTTTATAGACGAAGGAGAGGTGTTGTTTGGAGTGCGGCAGGGTATGGGCGGCGGATTAACTCCCATGAGCGGGATCCGCGATGTGTGGGATGTTTTGCCTTACGACAGTATTGGATGTACTTCAAGTTGCGGAATTATGTATGACTCTAACCAGGCTCGAGAGCGTTTTTGGCAATTAAAATCTTCCCTTTCTCTCGGAAAGGACCCGGAAAGTTATACGCATAAATTTTTCTTGCCTATAGGAATGGGCGGATCTGGCGGGGCTATTTTTCCTTTCCTGACATGGCTTGACGGAGTTGGAAGTCCTCCATTTTCGGAAACCTTAAAGCGGCGGATCGTGAACGATTTTCTTGATGGATTGTTGGTTATTCCTCCGAATATTCCTTTTACTCAAATTCCTCTGCGTTTTTCTCCAGCCAAACCTAAATACCACAACATTTTGTTTATCATCGCGACCAATAGGGCCTTTATGCTTGACCCCGCCATTAGGCGGCCGGGGCGATTGGGCGTAAGCGCTCGATTTAAGACGCCTAACCTTGAATCAAGAAAAGATATTATAAGCTTATACATCGCTAAAGCGGACAAAGATGGTTTGGTGCACCCTGAATTGCTAAAAGAAGAAGCAATCGCGGAATTCGCTCGCGCCACAAGCGGCATGAGCCCCGCTGAAATCGAAGCAGCTATAAATACTGCCTATGATGTGCGCGCTACGCATGTAAATAATATGAAGCGTATAAAGGCGTTGGTTGATCTCGGAGTTTCTCTAGACAATCTTCTTGAGGCGGATCGCAAATATTGGCTTCGTTACGAAGAAGAGCTAAAAAATGAAACCTGGGACGATGATCGGGCCGACATGCGTTCTCTTCTGGAGGCACGCAACGCCCTTATCTATGGAAAGGCGGATCCGGGACTTACCACGGCCGAACACCGCGAGCAGACCGCGCTCCATGAATACTGGGGGCACTTAATTGTTTTGAAGGCGGCGCTTGGAGATGTAATGCGTCCATCTGTTATTTCAGTCATGCCGCGCGGAAACTCGCTCGGCATGGTGTCGCATATCCCCGTAGAAGAGCGCGATCCGAAGCCGCAACGTTTCTATGAAGGATTAATGAGAGTATCTGTGGGATCAACAGTCGCCGAAAGGTTTTTCCTTGGCGAAAATCAGCCCGGAGTATCAGGCGATCTTGAAAACGCCACGCGAATTGCGTGTTTTATGGCTGGCAAAGCAGGCATGAGTCCATATAAATGCGCCAAAGCCGATAAAAAGAGGTTTGTGGAAATCGGAGAATCCCTTATTTCGGTTTCCGATGGAACAGTAGCTTATATAAATCCATTCGCGAAAGATTTCGTTGAGAGAATCTTATCAAACGGACGTTCGCGAGAACGCGTAGCCACGATGCTCGGGCAGGCCTTTGTTGATGATTATCGGCTTATCCGCGCTAATGTTGGGGAAAATTACGAATTTCACAAAGAAGTTATCGCGGAACTCCTTAGAGTAGATGAACTGGGTGGCGCGAAACTTGAATCTATTTGGAATAAGCTGGGTGAAATACTGGTCGCTTGGGACACGTTCGAAGAAGAGCAGAGTTCTTTGTGGCCGGATAAAATAGAGAAGGTAGAAAATTACTTCTATAATCCCAAGAGAAAGAATGAAATAGAGGAGGTATTAGCGCAATGAAACGCCTCCTAAAAAACGGGGTCTATCTTGCCGCGATTGTTGCCATTATTGTTCTGGCATCGCGCATGTATGATACGGGAAGATCCGACGGGCAATGCCAGGAAAATATTAAAAACGCGAGCTTCCCGGGCACGAATCCAGACGAAAAAATAGCTTACCTTGCCGATTGCATCAATATTGTGTACGGCGAAAATATTTCTGTTTCGGGCAGATATGATCTCCAGGGGAATTTTGTTGAATATGGGATTCACTTGGATTTCACGCGGGCCATCGAGCCGGGTGAATTTATAATTTTAACGGAAATAGAAAAAAGAGGCATTGGAGAGCTCGCCATGACAACCGCGAAACTTCTTGTGCCGGTTGATATGGAGGGTACGGTATATGAGGGCGTAGGAATTAGCGGAATGGCAATAATTGTAAGCACTATAAACGTGGCGCGCAGAGACGAGGGGCGGGAAGGTCAACTTTATTATGAGCCAGCTCCCTACCTCCAAGATGGAACGATAAAAGAACTGCATGTTTTTGGAAGAGAAGACCTTGAAAAACTAGCTAAAGAAACGAATTCTCTGAACTGGGAGATATATCAGTCGCCTTCGAACTGGACTCCATATTTTCAAAACATAGGAACTATAAAAAAGTAAAAAAACAAGCCCTCCGACTATAGTTGGAGGGCCTTTTTATTTATTTCACTAAGAAGTCAATGCCTGTTTTTTCTTTGATTTTCTGAAATATAAAATCAATAGACAGGGCCGTGCCTTCAGTGCGGATTTCTTCAGGATACCAGATATCGTTGCCTAATATAATCCCGGCCAGAATAATTTTTCCATCTTGTTTTACGTATATAGGAGAACCTAGGTTTTGAGGGCTTGCAAAGCCATTGAAAGTAAAAATCTGTGATTCGGGAGAGGCATCTATAATAGCACCCGCGGAAACAAATTTGCTGCGCAGGAAAAATTCCTTTGAAATAAAGATGTCTTTTGAGAAAGATATCAAAATTTCTTGATTGGGTCCAAGTTTTTCCGAGGGCGCTATATCGGGGATGTCTGTCTGTTTGACATTAGAGGGGTCGGCAGAGGGAGACACGGGCCGCCTTAGAAGAGCGTAACCATTTTCTCTGTCTATTATGACTATTTTAAGCGTTTCAATTTCTGATTTATCTTCAGGTTCATCTCTATAAGCTAATTCAAGAGAAAATTCATCCGTAAGGTAAATACGCGCTTCAAGATTTCCATATTTATTGGAGGGAATTGTATTGGAAGTTACATCAGAGGTGTCTAGAATTTTTTGGGATCCAGATTCAACTATTCTTGTCGGAAAAAATGAAGCCAATGTAAGCACGTACTCATCAGAAAGAATTAAGGCCTCGCCGCTGGACGACTCAACTATTTTGCCGTCTTCGTCGTAGAAAAGTATAATGATCCGGCGTTCAAATTGAGACACGTTTTTAATATTTGGCCTAATAATGTCTGTCAGTAGTCCGGATTCGTCGGGACTGCCATCTTTTAGCAGAGATATAAGCTGATCTCTGTCCTTGCCTGCTTGCCCGAAGAAAGCTACAGAGAATTTTCCCCCTGTGACTAAAAGAGCCGGCGACCTGCAGGAGATTTTAAGATTTGCGCATTTGATTTCGGCTATTGCTTTCTGAACAAATTCTATTGTAAGAGCAGTGCCCAGAGTTTCATCCTTTGGATCATCTAATCTGTCATAAAAAATGCCCACAATCTCCAGTTCACCGTCGCGAATAGCAAAAAGCAAAGTGCTTCTATCTCCTTCTCCTTGCCCCATGCTTCCCTGAAAGTAAAAGCGGTCATCATAGCCGGGCAAAAATCCGATTACCGAAGCCGGGTCAACTGATTTTTGCAGGATAACAAATTCGCTGTTGAAACTAATATCAGAAGCTCCTATGCTATACAAAACATTGCCAATCTCAAGCTCGTCTGAATTACCCATATTAAATGGTATTCCGTCAGGGATAGGAAACTTGGTATTATCGGGCCTTTTGAATAAAGCGATTTTTTTTAAACTGTCAAAGCCGATTAGCTCAAGATTTTCGTATTTGCTTTCATCCGTATGTTCATTTATCATATCGTCGCCCCAAAAAAGACGGTAGGAGAATCGGGGCGAGGGATCATTTTGTATGAGCGGCTCAACAACTACAACATAATTATCCACGAGGAGCGCTCTGCCCGATGATATGACCCGGTTTTGTTCAAATTTATCTTCCGAAACTCGGAAGTTTTGAAGCTGTGGAGAAAATTCCTGTAATTTTTCGAAGTCAGGGTTTTTCAAGTCGGCCATGTCGTATGATAAATCGTATAGACCGTCAGATAAAGCGCTTATAAGGCGTTCTTTTAGGGCAAAATTTGGCTTTGGGCAGGGATCCGTATTTTTTTGCGCTGATATATCAATACTGGTATTTTCCATTATGAAATCAGCTACGCTTTGAGTTCCAAGCGCCCTGACAGACGCTTCAGTTTCTCTGCCGAGAAGCCCGTATGAAGTCCATACAAAACCGACTAATCTTTGCTTGCCGCAACGCAGGGAAAATACAGGGGCGTCATTATTTCCAACAGCTATTGTGCCGTTCATGGCTATAAGGCCGCGGTCGTAGTCAATTGAGGAAATAGACGCTCTCTTTAGATTTTTATTTCCATAAAAAACAAGGCGATCCGCTGGCGCGAGGTCTCGCAGGTCCGAAATCTCGATGTCAAAAGACGAAGGATATGGATATGTTGAATTTTTTGACATTTCAAAGATTTCAAGGCCAAGTATATCGTTTTTCGCAATGCTTTCCCCAAGTAATTCCTCGTGTCTCAAGCCGTCAGGGGTTTCAAGGAGTTTCACCATAATGCCAAGCCTAAGATTTTTTCCGCGAAGCGGAGGGGGAAGGTCGTTATCAGTAAGAACAGGAATATTTGATACCTCGCTCGAGGTTACAACAAATCGGCCAACAAGAAGAGCAAAGAATTTACGAGAGGAATCAATTTGAATAATATCATCTTCATCAATAAAAACAGCTCTGGTTGTGGGGAGGAATACGTCTTCCTCCAAGCCGTATATTTTTTTACGCAGATCAAGCTGAGTAAAGCTTTGATCTGCATTGCCATCGGCATAGGCAGACAGAATATCCGGGAGCACGGAAAAATTTTTCCGTGACGGCGCCTGTGTTTCAGTTTTTTGTTTAGGAGTCTGCGCTTGACACGCTACTAATAAGAGCATAGCGATTAACACTAATATTACTTTCATACATGCACCTCTATTTTATTTGATTGTTAAGGAACTATTTACCATAGCATTTTTTTGGTTTATAAGTAAATATTGATCTTTGAAAATTTAAGCCGTCGCCATTTATGCTATGGCGAAGCAAGCGAGGTGAACAATGCTGAAGTTGTTTTTTGCTGTTATTGGCGTTTTGTTTATAACCGGATGTGTGATCGCGCGAGACGAAGCAAAATGGGATCGTGTTTTCAGCGCGCCGCAATGCCGAGCTAGGGGAGAAGCGCCTTTACTTGATAAAGCGCTTGAGCAAGCCGGTTTAGGCCGACAAGAGTTTAATTTCGACAGAAATGATCTTAGTGATTCGCCTTATTACAACGCGGGAGTTCTTCAGGACGAGTTTCTATTGCCGTGGTTTGAATGGTTGAGAGAAAATCCGGCTTACGCGGGTTGCTTTGAGGGAGAAACAGCCGGCGCTTTGGATTATTATCTGGATCAGCCGCATCCTGTTGCAAGCACTATCCGCCACGCGGCAGGCCTTCTTGGTTCTGCGCCCGACAGCGAAGATTCTTCCGTAGCCGCCATGTATATATCAAGTAATTTCACCAGTGCGATTAGCGCGCTTTGCGCAAGCGCGGGAGAGTGCAAAGATCCTGAAGGCGATATGCCGGAGGATTTAGGCGGGGCTTTGACGCCTATAATATTCGCGCTCATAGAAGGTATAGAGGCCCGCAAAAATATGGATAACGAAATCGGCAAGCCCCATGACGCGGATTGGTGGCAAAAGTATGGTGGCAACATACTTATTATATCGGATAGCGGTCATCCCGATATTTTAAATACCGAAGACAGAGCATATTTGCTCGGCAATGGTAGCCGGCAAGATTTATATAAAGCCTCGGCAAAAATTGCATTTGCCATAGAGCACGTTGACTGGTCGCCATTTGTTGGACGCGAAGGCATAAAATACGACTTATATACTAAAGCCGGCTGGATTAAAATACGAGACGGTTCGGATAATATATATGTGGAAGATGGCAAAGACGTTTTGTTTTTGCTGGACCTCGGCGGCAACGATGAGCATTTAGACGCCGTAGGTAGCAATAAATCCGGAGCTAATCCCGTAAGCGTGGCTATAGATCTGTCCGGCAGTGATAAGTATCACTACAAAACCCGTGAGACTCTCTATGATCGTGAAGGGTTGCTTCCCGCGGATATAGACGGAAGATATGGGGGAAATGAGGAATATGGAAATTTTAGCCCTTCTGATCAATGCAGGCAGGGGGCGGCCCGCAACGGCATCGCAATGCTTTTCGATTTTGGCGTAGAGGACGACTATTTTAGATCATTGAGATGCAGCCAGGGATACGCGCATCTTGGCGTGGGAGTATTATTCGTTGAGGGAGGCAACGATGCCTTTCTTTCCGAGAGCGCCTCGCAGGGATCCGCGCAATTTGGAATCGCCTTGCTTATAGTTGGCGGAGAAGGGAATAACATTTTCCGGTCTTTTACTTTTTCTCAAGGATTTGGCTACGTGCGAGGGGCTGGGTTTCTTTTGAACAACGGCGGAGACGATCAGTATATCTGCAATCACGGCGATCCGGAGCAAGGCGGCATTCCGCTTTACAAAAGTGCGCAGTTGCCCGGTAAAGGCAATGCCAGTTTTTGCCAGGGCGCGGGATTTGGCTTCCGCGGAGACGGTGAATTTAATAAGTTTCGAGAATACCAAAAAAGTCATCTTTCAGGCGGCATAGGAATTCTGCGCGATATATACGGCAATGATACTTATGAGGCCAGTGTCTTTGCGCAAGGCGCCGGATATTGGCAGGGAACAGGGATTTTATCCGATGGCGGCGGCAGTGATAAATACGACGCTTACTGGTACGTACAGGGGGGTTCTGCGCATTACGCAGTCGCGATTTTTGTCGATGCGGGCGAAGGCGATGATATATTCAACGGCGCTCGCAGAGCAATAAACGTGGCGCTTGGCACGGGACATGATTTCAGCATCGGCGTATTTATCAACGAGAGGGGCAACGATATATATTATATTCCTAATTTGAGCGCGGGAGCGTCTAATTGCAATGGCATAGGCCTTTTTGTGGATAACAACGGCGATGACAAATATATCGCTGTATCTGATTACGGCAGCGGCATGGGAAATGTCAGCGGCGAGTGCATAGAAACCCGGCCCAATGCCGTGAACATAGGCATAATGATTGACGCAGGCGGCAAAGACGAGTATAGCTACCCGGAAAGCAAATTCCCCATACCCGGTGATGGTAAAACTTGGGGCCATAAGGCGAATAATCTTAAATCAGAATACGGAGCGGGCATTGATGGCGAAGGAGAAACGGGGGTGCATGCTGGAAGTGGAAGATAAAAAAACCCCAGGACATATAGGAATAATTTTGGACGGAAATGGCAGATGGGCGCAAGCGAGGGGATTGTCAAGATCGGAAGGCCACTTAGCCGGATATGAAAATCTAAAAAAGTTAGTGCCTTATATATTTGATCAGAGAGTCGAAGTAGTAACTGTATTTGCTTTCTCTACGGAGAACTGGAAAAGAGAAGAGAAAGAGCGTGAGCACATTTTCAATATTTTTGAGGTAGCAATAGAAGAAGCAATGCCCAAGCTTGTGGAAGAGGGCATTCGAATAAAAGTTATAGGCGATAGGTCGCGGCTCTGCGAGAGCTTGCAAAAAGGTATAAATAGCATAGAAGAAGAAAGCTTAAAAATAGACAAGAAAAATCTTCGCGGCACATTTGTTGTCGCCATAAACTATGGCGGCAGAGACGAATTAGTGAGCGCGGTAAAAGAAATAGTGGCGCGTAACGTGCACCTCTCCTGTATAAGCGAGAGATGCGTGTCCGGCTTCTTGGATACGGCAGGGCTTCCTGATCCGGATTTGATAATAAGGACAGGATGCGAGCCGGGTGAAATGAGATTATCTAATTTTCTAATCTGGCAAGCGGCGTACGCGGAGTATTATTGCAGTCGTAAATATTTGCCGGATTTTGGAAAAGAAGATTTCAAAAGAGCGTTGAGGGCATATGCGAAAAGAAAAAGATTACGGGGAGGAAACAGATCCTAGTAATTTAATACACAGGTTTGACCTGTGTATTTTTTTTGAGAGTTATAATACTAACTCGACTTTTTTAGGAAATTATGTAAAGTAGATACAATATGCAGAACCTTGTCAAATAAATAGCCAATATAAATAGCTGAAGGAGGATTTTATGGCACGAAAAGATAGCGTAGTGGACTTGGAGTGTTTCAGGGTGCCCCAGGAGCAGTTGCGGTGGGAATGCGATGCGGAGTGTCTAGGATTTCAAAGCACTGAAGAAATTACGCCATTGGAAGATCACGTGTTTATTAATCAGCCCCGGGCGGAGCTGGCGCTCGAGACATGGATGTCAGTTCCGGGACATATGTTTGTGGTGACTCCAGATGGGAGTATTACGTCTGTTTTGATCGAAAGTATCAGGAAGAAAATAGATAAACTTCCAAAAGGTCAAATCCATGATCGCGTATGCGTGTATAATCGCAGCAACCCGGAAAGACCAGGATTTATTTTACTGCAAAAAGGCGAAGCAGTATCCTTTCGGTTAAGCGTCAAAAAACTCCTTGAAAGCCTGAGGCATAAGATTCTTAGCACCTTTAACAGCAATGAGTGCCTGGAGAAACGCCAGCTTATTTTTATGGATTTCGAGGCGAACGTCAATAAGACGCACAGAGTCTTTTACGAAGCATGGAAGGAAGCCGTCGTTGAGGCCGACGAAGTTGGAAATCTCACGTTCTTTGTTCCAAAAGGCCAAGACGGGAAAGAGCTCGTTGACTCTTTCGGTAATGTTGTGGTGTGGGTAGGTCAGTTTAAGAGAGGAATTATGCCCGGGCACGAAAATGAAGGCGAGGTGGATATATATAATCCTTTCCCGATACTTCCGAAATTTAAAGAACTTTTAGAAGAAAGCAAAAAAGAAATAGAGAGAAAGGTCAAAGAGAAAGTAGAAGAGATTCAAGTCGCGTACTGGAAAATGAGCGGAGAGATATCACGCTTATCCGAAGCTATGCGTCGGGAGATCGAACAAACTAGAGCAGTTTTTGTTAGTAGGGTGTTTCAAGAGGAAGCGGCAGATATCATTGTCCGCTATGGGGAGGCCGTGTTCCCATTTACAGAGACGCTTCGCGAACATACGATTGAAAATGCAGAAGCATTTTTGCCACAAGAGCAAGATCAATCGATGCAACACCAGCAACCTCGGCCTGATCCGTTTGGTCCGTTTGAAGTAAATGTATTCGTGGACAATAGCGAGATGGACGGTGTCCCTATTATTGACAACAGGAATCCGACTTACGAACGCCTATTTGGCGAGGCGCATATCTCGCCGCATGGAAACAGACAATTCTTTGGGGATCCGAATTGGTATCACATGATGGTGCGCGCGGGAGCCTTAAGCGAGGCAGAAGGTGGATATCTTATACTGCCAGCGCGAGCCGTGCTCAGCGAACTGTTTGTTTGGCAACGACTGCGAGGTGTTCTTGAAAGTAAACGACTCGATATCGGAGCAGGCGGACTGGGAAAGGATATTATTGATCCCGAGACGCTTCCCGTGAATGTGCGAGTGGTGCTTGTGGGAGATTACGCGACATATCGCGCGATGCAGGGGAATCCATGGATGCGTCAAGATCTCGAGGGTCTTTTCAGGGTAGTCGCGCAATTCGACTGGGAAGCTCCGCGCACAGAAGAGATTATGGGGAAGTGCGCACGTTTTATTAGGTTGCTCTGCGATAGAGGAGGTTTGCCTTATGTGAGCGATGGCGGTATCGCGGAGATTCTTCAGTATATGTCGCGGAATGCCGGAGCTAAAGATGCCATATCTCTCGATGGCCGATCTGTGAAAGAAATTATCCACGAAGCGGCGTTTTGGCACAGTAAAAATGAGAACCTTGAGCTTCCTATCATGAGAGAGGATATAAAAAAGGCATTTTATGAGAGAGAACATCGGTTGGATATGGTGCGTGAAAAAGGGTACAAGAACATCAAAGACGGGACTCTTCTTATTTCACTTGATGGCAGTGAAGTGGGGCAGCTAAACGGCCTTGCAGTATATAATACTGGCGATTTTAGTTTCGGGCATCCCACTCGTATAACTTGCAACACTTTTTCCGGCGGTAAGGGCGTAATCAACATAGAACGCGATGTTAGTTTAAGCGGAGCTATTCATGATAAGGGCGTCGTTATACTTAGCGGTTACTTGGGTGGCAAATACGCGCAGGAAAAGCCGCTGGGATTATCGGCTAGCCTGTGTTTTGAGCAGTCTTATTCTGGGATAGATGGGGACAGCGCGTCTTCCGCGGAGCTTTACGCGATATTGTCCAGTTTATCCGGATTGCCGTTGCGGCAGGACATCGCAGTTACGGGTTCCATGAACCAGAAAGGAGAGATACAGCCCATCGGCGGCGTTAATCAAAAGATAGAAGGAATGTTTGACGTTTGTAGTTTATTCGGCCTAACCGGAAATCAGGGTGTAATCATACCCCATCAGAATATAAGAAATTTAATGCTTCGCCAAGATGTGGTAGAAGCAATAAAAGAAAGAAGATTTCATGTCTATGCCGTTCAAACCGTAGACGAAGGTATGGAAATTCTGACAGGCAGAAAAGTAGGAGAAAAAATAATCCATGGAGAAAGAAAGGGCCAATACAGAAAGAATACGGTTAATTTTCTTGTAGACAAACGGTTAAAAGAATTGTCAGATTCACCTTCATCCATCCGGCCTAAATAAAGGCCGGTTTTTTTATTGTTTCTCCCAAGAAGGCGAAGCCTGATTGGGTAGAGAAACAATAACCCTTCGAAGCTCCGACCGCAGTCGGAGCGAAGGAGGGTCTTACTTTAGAAAGTGGAACGTGTTACCCTTGTTTATAGTAGCACCTTAAAAATATCCCGCCTTCGCGTGGTCAAAGCCACGCTACGGCGAGCCAAGGGCCGCCTATGCTAAAGCTTCGGCGAGCCGAGGGAGATTTTATGTCAGATAAAAACCGTGTTGTTCTCGCATACTCCGGGGGACTTGATACTTCAGTAATTTGTCACTGGCTTGCTCGAAAAGGTTATGAGGTAATATGCTGCGCAGTGGATGTTGGCCAAGGCGATGACTTTGATACAATGGGTAAGAAAGCTTTTAATTCCGGCGCGAAAGATTTTGTTATTCGCGATGTGAAAGAAAAGTTTGTTCGTGAAGGACTTTTCTGGTGCATGCAGGCGCAAGCAAGATACGAGGGTGAGTATATTCCCTGCACTGCTATTGCTCGGCCCTTTATCATGAAAGAAGTCGTTGGTGTCGCGCATGACTATGGCGCCGGCGCCGTGGCGCACGGCGCTACGGCAAAGGGCAATGATCAAGTTAGATTTGATTTCACGGTGTTTGCGCTAGATAATAATTTAGAGATTATAGCGCCCTGGCGAGATACAAAATTTGTAAAGCTAATCCCGGGACGAAAAGAAGCAATTGAGTATGCAAGGTGTTACCATATTCACATTGCCGCAACAGCCGCGAGTCCCTGGAGCAGTGATAAAAACATTGGCCACGCGAGCCATGAGGCGGGCATATTAGAGAATCCTTGGCAGGCACCGCCGGACGACTTGTTTGAACTGGTTAACTTGCCCTGGAAGTTGCAAGGTACTGCTTGCACGGATATTATCGTTGCTTTTGAAAAAGGCGTGCCGGTTGCTGTAAATGGCACGCGCAATGATGCTTTAACTATTATGCGGTGGCTCAACGCAGTCGCAAGCTCAAAGGGCATCGGGCTGTACGATATAGTCGAAGACAGGATTCTTGGCATGAAGTCGCGCGGCGTATATGAAGCTCCGGGCATGACGCTTTTATACGGAGCATATAGGGCCCTCCAGCAGATATGCCTTTCAAAAGAAGATATTCATAAAAGCCTGCATTTAGGAATTGATTACGGACGAGATATATATGAGGGATGGTGGTACAGCAATTTTCCAAAGAAGAAAAGGCACGACAGAATTATTAAAAAATGGCGAGAAGCTATAAACGGCAAAGTTCGCATGCGCCTGTTCAGGGGAAATTTCCTTGTCATAGGACGAAGCTCGCCCAATTCACTATACAGCGAGCAGGCAGGTACTATGGAGAGAGACGATGATTATGACGTAACTAAGGTCGCTGAAATTATAAAAGACAAATGGAAGGAGCGGAATAAATGAGCAAAGAAGAGTTTGGGACAGAAGAAGAGCGCGCGCGGGTAATTCTAGACATAGAAAAATGGGCAGAATCTCATCATAATCCCGATTCTGCGGTAATCGCAATTATGTTGATGAATAACGCAAAGACTTTCACGCCGTATGAGCTTTTAGTAGACATCAGAGAAGAAACTGCGCTTGGAGTTGTCCTGCTTGATATAATTATTTCGGAGTCAGAAAAAGCCGGTATTGCTCCGATTGATTACGTAAAGCGGATGTCTAAAATATTGCGAAAAGCCCCGGGCGAGTTTATTAAAACCCCATTCTTTGAAGACGAAGTAAATTAAATCGGGTTATAATCGGTCCGACTATAGTCGGACCGATTTTTATTTATATACAAAACTTTAACGATCGTCTTAGTTTTGTATACTTCGTTTTTGCCCCGAAATATAAATAGTGGCTTGCACAGAGGCCTAAAGTTGCATAGTATATTTATATAATAT
>Ga0114944_1000268_pt1 | contig 13181 bp, 11 predicted proteins | sample OV2TP2_FD_89582 | JGI IMG/M metagenome (GOLD analysis project Ga0114944, IMG submission 89582) | Hot spring microbial communities from Beatty, Nevada to study Microbial Dark Matter (Phase II) - OV2 TP2 | ecosystem: Environmental > Aquatic > Thermal springs > Hot (42-90C) | place: USA: Beatty... | reverse complement strand
TATCAATACAAGGCAATTCTGCCAGCTCTTTTCCCCGGAGAAGCGTTGATTCCTGCCGGACATTCACCAGCTTGTTAATATTTGTAATAAGCGTTCTCATTACTCTTAATTTATAACTCAAAACTCACAACTCCTCCCACACCTGCCTTGCAAACTGCTCCAGCGACGGGTCTCTTGCGCCCATCAGCAATAGTACGCAATTGCCAGTAAGATGCGGGCGGATGGATGAAACAAGTATATTCCTGTTTTCAACAAAATATGCATTTTCACCTTTTGCTTTCAGGTCGTTTATCAAATCATTGGCCGAAATATCCTTAGTGGTGGTGCCGCCGGCATAAAAAATTTCACTCATCCAGATTTCATCCTGCGGACGCAGCATGTTGGATATTTCTTCCACAAATTCATGACGGAGAAATCTGGTAGGTGCATAGCCGTGCGGCTGAAACCAGGCAATCACTTTCGGCGCCAAAGGCTGGCAGGCTGCAATACTGGCTGCGCATTTGGCCGGGTTGTGGGCATAATCATCCACCAGCCATACGCCGCTTTTATTTCCATACACCTGGTGGCGGCGGTAAATTCCTTCATAATTTTTCAATGCTTCGGCACAGGTTTTTAAATTAACACCCAACTGGTTTGCCACGGTAATTGCAGCAAGTGCATTTTCCATGCTATGTCTGCCGATGGAATTAATTGAGAATTGAACATTGTCCCGGTTACTGCCGGGAGAAAATTGAATAGTAAACCCATCCTGTTTGAAGTCTTTTGCAATAAACCCGGCCGGGATATTTTCATCTGCCGAAAAATCATTTTGTATATCCTGCGATAGTTTTGCCGCCAGGGGGTTCGATTGATTCACTATAAATTTTTTGCAGTTGTTTTTAAACGTGGTGAAGATTTCCATCAGCGCATTAATCTCTATGTGGTCTTTATCCACATTCAGCAGCACGCCAATCTCCGGTTTGTAATGCACAATGGAACCATCGCTTTCATCGGCCTCAATCACCAGCCACTCTCCCCCTCCCACTTTTGCATTGCCTGTTTTTCCTTCTTTAATCAGCCGGGTTAATCCTGCCCCGCTGATGATGCCGGGATTTAACCCGGCAAATTCCAAAATTTCAAACAGCATGGCGGCCGTAGTGCTTTTGCCCGAAGTGCCGCCTACTGCAATTGTTTTTTTGCCGGCAGCAATCAATGCCAGCAGCTCGCTGCGTTTGATAATGGGTATGTTCAGCTGCTTTGCTTTCTGTACTTCGTAAACAGTATCTTCAATGGCAGTACTTACTACGACAAGATCAGTTTCACCGGTAATGCCTGAACCATCCTGCAGGAAACACCGGATGCCTTCCGTTTCCAGCTTATCCTTTGTTTCATTAAACTCTCCGTCTTTGAAAAAACGGTCGCTGCCGGAAACTTTTTTACCCATACCCTGCAGGTACCGGGCCAGTGCACTCATGCCGCTTCCGGCAATGCCAATAAAAAAAGGATTATGAAAATCGCTGAGTGAAGAAATCATTTGGCAAATATAGCAAGCTGCCTGGGCCTGGTTTGTTTTAGTTGCCCGAAGTAAACACTTTTACCCAGTCAATATACATGGTACCGGTTTGTATCAGCGACGGATTGAAATTGGAAAAGAAATTTCCGCCTACTGCCACATTCAACGTTATCCACTCCGTTTTGTCAAAGAGGTCGGGCACGTAGCCGCCGGTGTTGGTTTTTACCAGCACACCGTCAAAATAAAATTTCAGTTCGCTCTGGCTCCAGGTTACTTCGTACACATGATAGCAGCTCTGCAGGCTTACATCAGTGGTTACATACCCCACTGCATTCCTCACAAGGTTGCGGTTGGCCACCCTGCCATAAAAGTAATTGGTCTGGTATTTAAAATCTTCCTGCCCCCTTGCTTCCAGCATATCTATTTCGCCATTGGTGGGCCATACAGGGCCGTAGCTCCAGAATGCCGGCCACATGCCATAACCTGGCGGCAGTTTTATTCTTGCCATCATCCTCACTTTGGGTGTAGATGCGGAGGCAGAAAAAGTTGCTTTTGACTCCACACGACCCGAAGTGTAATTGAAAGTTTTTGGTGTGGCATCCCACGGATTGGTGGGGCCGGTTACTGTTTCCTGTCTCGGTGTAATCACCAGGTTTCCGCCGGTAACTGAAAGATTAGATGCCTGGTACATCTGCAGCTCATTATTAAATGCGCCGCCATACCAGGTGTTCCAGCTGCTGAGATCGGAGTTGAAATTATCTTCAAAAGTTTTTGTCCAGCCGTCGGAGATAATTGTGTTTTCATCAATATCATAATTACAAACACCATGAACCGTTGGCGGCGGCGGTGCAGGTTTGGCTGTGGCTATTTCTTCATCCTGCTGTACCTGCAGGTTGTCTTTCTTACAGGCTGTTATCGCAAAAAAAAGAAAACAGCAGGCCACTGCTTTTCCGGTGAGTGTGTTCATGGTAAGTTTTTCTTAAATGTACAATTATTTGAAAAAACGAGAGGGAGTTTCTGCCTTTACTCAACGGGATTCAGTTTTGAATAAATCAGCGTATCGCTGAATACTCCGCGGAAATAAAAGTTTTCTTTCAGGTGACCTTCCTTTACAAAGCCGCAGCTTTCGAGTACAGCTGCTGACGCCGCATTGCCGGCGCTGAGCAATGCTTCGATGCTGTGCAGACCCAGTTGCATAAAGCCATAATCAATCACACAAAGGATGGCTTCTTTCATTATCCCCTGCCTCCAGAATGCAGGATGCAGCACATAGCCGGTTTCGGCCCGGTAATGTTCATTTATAAAATTCCATAAACAAATAGTACCGATTACACTGCCCGTATTATTACTCATGCAGATACCCCAGAGAATGGATTCATTTTCATCAGCAGCCTTATTTATTTTTTCAATAAAAGCCTGCGCCTCGCTGATTGAAGTCATCGGTTCTTTTCCAAGAAAACGAAGCACTTCTTCATGGGAACGGAGAATAAAAATTTCTTCAGCATCGGCCGGCAGCAGCCGGCGCAGCAGCAACCGTTCTGTTTTTAATTCGGGAAAGGGAGTAAAAACAGGTTGAAGCATCGTATAAATTTTTTACAGCCGGAAATTAATCTTTATTCACCTGCAACCGCAACCATTCCACTTTTGTCATTTCAAATTTTATTTCCGCTTTACCATGTAGCCCGGTTTCTCTCCATCCGGCTTTGCGGTAAAATTGTTCCGCTCTTGTAGCCGGTGCCGTACCCAGCCATACCGATTCATCCGTGTGGCTGAAATACCAGTTGAGCATTATGTCATGCAGCTGTTTACCTATCCCCTGTTTTTCAAATGCCGGGTGAACAAACAAGGCCCAGATGTTTTTTCCGATCAAATCAGCAATGGCAAATCCGGCCACGCATCCGTTCATTTCGCAAACCCAGCCTTTACCCCTGCGGGTGATAAATTCTTCTACATCTTTATCAGTAACCAAGGATGGGTTTGATAATTGGTTTTCTCTTACAAGATTTCTCACCAGTTGCATTTGCGTTATGTCTTTCGTTTCGGCTATTCTTATTTGCATAAAAAAAATAAAGATAACCCGTAAAAGTAAATCCGCTTTTGCAACAGGATTAATTCACATTCTTCCTTATCATGTCTTGATAATTTCATCCGGCGGCGGCAGGTTACTTTTTTATCTTTGCGGAATTAATGGCGACAATGTACGTTTTCAGCGAGCGGCTTGCTAATGAACGATTGTAGCGTTTCTTTTTTAATAAATAAAACCTGAACGAAAATGGTACAAAAAACCTATTACAAAACGAAGGATTATTGCAAAGTGAAGTTCTCTTTTAAAGTTGACAATGCCGAAACCATTGAAATACTCGGGCTGAACAGCGACTGGAAGAATTCCGTCATCATGAGCAAAAAGAAAGACGGCAGTTTCAGCGCCGATGTGAACCTGCCCAAAGAATCCACACATGAATTCAAATACCGGGTGAATGAAACACGCTGGCTGAATGATCCAGAAGCCGACAAAGAAGTGCCTAATGAATTCGGCGGCAGCAACAGCGTGATTGTGCTGTAACTATTTCCGCAACATTATCCATGGGATCTGTCCCTCTTGCTATTTATTTTTTATGTAAAAAAGTACAGGGGGCGGAATTTTACTGCCCGGAATGGAAACCAGTGCCTCACCTCGAACTGCTTACGCTTCCGCTGGTACAGCAGCAGTTGCAAATTTTCTATAAATAAGCTAAGTTGCTGTTCGAAATCATCATGATTATGAAAAAGCACTTTGGATTATTCCTCTTACCTGCGATCATCGTACTGTTTTCCTGTTCTGATAATGGCGGGAAAAATGAAGAACCGGCGGCTCCTGTTACTACCCGGGAAAAACAAAAAGTTTTAGAAAATAAAAGAGACCTGGCAGCAGTTGGCGTTAAAGGCAAAGTAGAAGTACTGTCCGAATCGCTTTACCAGAGCAGTGAGAAAGGCCAAAAAGACAGAATGATTTTGAAAAATATATTCCGGTACGACAACACAGGAAATAAAGTTGAATTGCTTAATTACCGGCCTGATGGCAGCCTTGCTTCCACCACCAAATATAAATATGATGAAAACAACCACCTGGTGGCCGAAGAAGTGTACCTGGCCAATGGCACACTCGATACCCGATATTTAACCAGGACCGATGCCCGGGGCAGAAAAATTGAGCAGCAAATGTCGAGACCCAAAGGCAACCCGATTTTTAATTTTACTTATAAATATGATTACGATGATAAGGATAATATGACGGTATGGAGCTGCTACAGGCAGGATGGCAGCCTGCTCTGGAAATACGAATACAAATACGATGAAAAGGGAAATAAAACCGAATGGCGCTTAAGCTCCACCAACGGCACTATGACACGGAAGCATATTTATCATTACGATGATAAAAACAACCTGGCATCCGAAGAAGTGCTGAAAGCTGACAGCACCGTAGAAAGCAGGCTCACATACAACTACCAGTTTGACAAAAAAGGTAACTGGACACAACAAACCAAATACGAGAACAACAGGGCAGTGGAAATAAAGGAGCGGGACATTAAATACAAGTAGAAAAAAAATAACCACCCAACAACGCATACCGCCAAAATCATTGCCTGCCTGGGCATGATATTCTGTGTACGTTACCCGCTATTAAAAGAAATGCAGAACGATGAGCGGTTTAAAGAGATTACTTCAAAAATGGAATTTACTTAACACGCAGCACAGCGTCTCAGAAATTAATCAGCTGTTTTATTTTTCTTGTAATAAGCGCCATACTCAGGTATTTGATGTTCAGAAAATCATAATGCCGGATAAGCAGCAGCGATACGGCGGCTTCTTTCAACGCAACGGCATTGTTGAAACAATCCAGCGCTTTATCCCTGGCGCCTGCTTTTGCATAATCAATACCCATCCAAAGCTGGCTGATGTATTCGCTTTTGTTTTTTAATTCTTCGTACTGCTTGTCCACTTCTTTTTCCAGCAGCGAATTATCGTTTTCAAGGTAAAATTTCACCAAGGCTTTATCGCGGGCAGTTTCGGCAGCCTGCAAGGCATCATCCTTTTTATTCAGAAACCAATACAGTCGTGAAAGCCCCCTGTTGTGTTTTTTCTGCAGTGCCGGATCAATGGCGGCTTTTTCTACCAGGCTTTTCTGCAGGCGGATGGCTTCATCGGGCTGGTTGTTATTTACAAGAGCCCGGATTTTATTTTCAGTAAGATAATCCCACATGGGGTTCACATCGGCGCCCAGGTCATAAATTTTCAGCGCTTCGTCTTTTTCTTCCTTTGCTTCAAGTAAAATGGCCAGCCACAGGTACACGTTGGTCTGGTTGGTATTTAAGCTTATTGCTCTGCGGTAAGTAATTTCCGCGGCGTGCCAGTCAAAAGTTTGATGATACCAGTAACCCAGCGTAGCCTGTATTTCACCGGATGAAGGATCCAGGGCAAGTGCCGTATCAATATTTTTTTTTGCCAGCCAGAGCATACGCACCGGGTCTTCGTACCCCCGGAAAGATGCCAGCAGGTATGTGGTGGCAAGCCCGGCATAGGCATCGGCAAACGATTTGTCTTTGGCAACGGCCTGTTGAAATAAGTCGCGGGCCACCAGCAAATCGGGCTTGTTTCTTTTTTCCACTAAAAATTTTCCCCGCATATAAAAATCATACGCCTGCAGGTTGACGGTGGGAATATGATCAAGCTGCTGCGTTTCCTTGCGGGTAAGCTTGGTGTTCAGCACGGAGGCGATGGCCAGCGCCACTTCACGCTGTATGGAAAAAATATCGCTGACAGAGCGGTCGTACGATTCTGACCACAGGTGCTCATCCGACGTCGCATCAATAAGCTGGGCCGTGATGCGAACCTGCTCGCCGGCCCGCTGCACACTTCCTTCCACTATCAATGCCACGCCGAGATCTTTTCCAATTTCACGAATTGATTTAGGCGTTTTCTTATACTGCATTACCGAAGTGCGGGAAATCACCTTAAATGATTTGATTTTTGAGAGCTGGGTAATGATATCCTCCGTAAGCCCGTCGCTGAAGTACTCCTGCTCTTTATCGCTGCTCAGGTTAGTAAAAGGCAAAACAGCAATGCTGTTTTCATCAATGCTGCGGAAGTCGGGTTCATCAAGTGCAAATGCACCGGCAGCCACCGGTGCATTTTCTGTAAGCACCTGGTAAATCCGGATGGGAACCTTTACATTTTTCAGATACTCTTCTTTTACATACACCGAGTCCATTCCCTTTTTGTTGGCAATGTTGCGGTACACCATTTCAGAAATATAAATGCCGCCGGCTGGCGACAGGGCCTGTATGCGTGATGCAATATTTACCACATCGCCAAACACATTGCCACCGCTTACCAGCACATCGCCCATGTGAATGCCAATACGTACCGGCACTTGGGGTTCTTCATTAAAATCCGTTTGCAGCAGCTTGGCAAACTCTACAGCATCGGTAGCGCTGGAAAAAAGCAGCAGGCAGCCGTCGCCATAGTATTGTATGATTTTGCCCTCCAGCTCATCGGCAATGATATCAATAACATGGCGGAAGCGGGTGATTTTTTCTATGGCCGCATTTTCATCTTCCTGCATCATGGCCGTGTAGCCCACAATGTCGGCAAAAAGAACAGCAGCCAGTTGATGAGAGTGTTCAGCCATAAGGTTTAAAGTCGGGCTGCGAAGATAATGAAAAGCGTTTCTCATCCCGGTGCAGATGTACTAAAGTAAACCCATGTTTGTGAACGGCAATTAATTTTGGAAAATTTTCAATCTGAAAACCCCGAAAAGATTTTATTTGAAATCAAAGCTCCTGGTTTTTACTGCCGCCGTTTTTTACGGGGGTTAAACTGCAGCCTGTTCCATGTGTCATACGGGCAACCGGGCATAATATTCAGGCGATTTGTTTAGAGTTAGTTTTACCTTTATTATAACAACCCACAGCCGTGCGAAGATGCAGTGATGATAATTTAACCCCAGGATACATTTCCCTAATGGCAACACGGCTATTTCTCTTTGTAAATATTCTGCACTTATTCAGCATTGCCGGCGCAGCGCAATGCCCGCCGAATATTGATTTTGAAAACGGCACATTTGACAACTGGACATGCTATATCGGTGCGGCACAGGCCATCAACGGGCAAAATGTGCTTTCACTCACCAATTCTAACGGGCCGGTTTTTAACCGCCATACCATGTATACCAATCCCACTAATGCAGTTGACCCATATGGCGGATTTCCGGTGAGTTGTCCCAATGGCAGCGGTCATTCCATCCGGCTGGGAAATGATATGGGCGGCGGGCAGGCCGAAGGTATTTCGTATGAGTTTACCATACCTGCCAACCAGGATGTTTATTCACTCATCTATCATTACGCCGTTGTTTTCCAGGATCCAAACCACCAGCCATTTCAGCAACCGCGGCTTGAAATTGAAATCACCAATGTGACAGACAATGAAATTATTTATTGTTCGTCATTTACTTTTTATCCATACGGTTCGCTGCTGCCGGGTTTTTTTATTTCACCCATACAGGTAGATACAACAAATATCTGGTGCAAAGACTGGTCGGCCGTTTCCATCAACCTGAACGGCAATGCAGGAAAAACCATCCGGCTTTTTTTCAAAACCGGTGACTGCACTTTTACCCGTCACTTCGGCTACGCTTATATTGATGTAAATTCAGAATGCAGCAGCGAGTTTGTCGGCGCCACCTACTGTCCTGATGATGCATTTGTAAATGTGACGGCGCCTTTCGGATATCAATCCTACACCTGGTTCAACAGCGACTTCAGCCAGGTGCTGGGTAACCTGCAATCCATCATGTTTGTGCCGCCACCACCTGTGGGCACTACCATTGCTGTGGAAGTGGTGCCCTATTTCGGATATGGTTGCCTCGATACTTTGTATGCAGTACTGCTCGACACATTAACTGTAATTTCGAATGCCGGCAGAGATACATTATCATGTAACCAAAATCCTGTGCCTATTGGCGCCAATCCAAAACCAGGGCACATTTACAGCTGGAGCCCCGCTGCAGGGCTCAGCGATCCCAATATTGCCAACCCGAGAGCCAGCCCTTCAGTTACTACTGTGTATGTATTAACCACCCGTAATGCCGGCGGCGGCTGTGCTGATACTGATACCGTGGTAGTGGAAGCATCCATTATTGACACCAGCATAACCCTGCTTGGTAAAGCGGCCTATTGCATCAATAACGGCGACAGCGCCGTATTGCTGGTACAACCTGCAGACAATATTCAATGGTACAAAGACAACAGCCTCATCAGCGGCGCAAACCAGCCACGTTACAAAGTGACACAATCAGGTAATTATTATGCAGCGCTTACCAACAGCAGGGGATGCATAGTAAACACATCGGTGAAAAATATCCTGATTGAATCGCCGCGGCCCGGCATCACTTACCCGGTGCAGTATGCTGTGGAAAATTATCCCCAGCAACTGCAGGCAAGAACATTCGGTACCAGCGTGGAATGGAGCCCACCGGCTTTTTTGAGCAGCTCAACAAGTTTTGCTCCCACTTTCACCGGCAACACGGATAAGCTTTACACCATTGCCATCACTACCGCCAGCGGTTGCCTCACTGTGGATACACAGCTGGTAAAAGTGTTTAAAGAAGTAAAATTTTATGTTCCCTCCGGATTTACTCCCAACAATGACGGGCTGAATGATTATTTAAAACCCCTGGCAGCCGGCATCAAAGAAATGAAGTATTTCAGGGTGTACAACCGATGGGGCCAACTGGTTTTTGACCTCAAAAATGACAGCCGCGGCTGGGATGGTAAAATAAAAGGCAAACCGCAGCCAACACAGACAGTGGTATGGATGGCCGCCGGAATTGGCATTGACAACCGCACTTATATTCAAAAGGGTACCTGTGTGCTGATACGATGAAGTTGATTATTGGAAAAAGTTATCAACCGGTTTTCAGTACTTTACCTTTTATTTTAAAAAAACACATACGTAATATCTGAACCGGCAGCCAACACCCCTCTCATGAAATCCATTTACTTCAGGCTTGCCATATCAATTACAAACCGGTATTTCACATCCTGCTTCAACAACCGCTCATAGGCTTCGTTGATATACTGCATCGGGATTACTTCCACATCGGATACAATGTTTTTTTCAGCGCAGAAATCGAGCATATCCTGTGTTTCTACTGTGCCTCCAATCATGGAGCCGGTAATGCTGCGGCGGTTTTTAATCAGTTCGAAGGGATTTACTTCAGGATGTGTCTTTGGCAGTCCCACCACCAGTAGCCTGCCATGCAGATCAAGCAGCTTCAGGTAGGTTTCATAATTGTGATCAGCGCTTACCGTGTCAACAATCACATCAAAATGACTTTTGTGCTTGTGCATGGCATCCCTGTCGCTGCTCAGCACAAAATGATGAGCGCCGAGTTTTTTTGCATCGGCTGCTTTTGATGGCGAAGTGCTGAGCATGGTTACTTCAGCTCCCATGGCCACGGCAAACTTTACCGCCATGTGCCCCAGCCCGCCGAGCCCGGCCACCGCCACTTTATCACCCGGCTTCACCTCTGCAAATTTTAATGGCGAATAAGTAGTGATGCCGGCGCATAAAAGCGGGGCCGTGGCGGCAAGCTCAAGTTTATCTGAAATATGATACACCCATCTTTCATTGCAAACAATCTGCGTGCTGTAGCCGCCCTGGGCCATGTTAACACCATCCCTTTCATAATTATTATAAGTGCCGGTCATCCCTTCCACGCAATATTGCTCCATGTGTTTTTTGCAGGGTTTGCAATGGCGGCAGCTGTCCACCATCACACCTACAGCAGCCAGTTCGCCGGCTTTAAATTTTTTTACATGTTTGCCAACACGAATTACTTTCCCCGCTATTTCATGGCCGGGCACCATGGGATAAATGGAGCCGCCCCATTCATCACGCACCTGGTGCAGGTCAGAGTGGCAAACCCCGGAAAATAATATATCCACCAGCACATCATCGTCTTTCAATTCTCTTCGTTCAAAATCAAACGGCGCCAGCGGCGTAGCGGGGCTCATGGCAGCATATCCTTTTACAGGTATCATATTTATTCTTTTAATAAACAAAAATATTAAACGAAAGGGCTATTTAAACTGACTAATATTATTTACATAAAACGAATTCCATTTTCAGGTTGTTTCCGTAACTTACCGCTTTAAAACTAACGATTATGAAAAAAATAATTTTACCTGCAGCCATTTTTTTATTCCTGTTTTTGTTTGGCTTTGTTTCAAAAAACAACGCACAGTCATTAACTGCTGACGATATCAAAACTCAATTGATAAAAGAATGGGAAAGGGCAAAAGTTTATACCGCTGAATATCTCAGTACTATGCCTGCCGAAAAATATTCCCTGAAAGCAAACGACAGTGTACGCAGCTATGCGCAGCAGATGCTGCACCTGGCCAGCGGCAATGTGTTCCTGATGTCGAATGCCACCGATCAGCCCATGCTGCCGTGGGTAAGCTTCGATATTGACAACAGGCCCGGCGCACAAAAACCCGATTCGGTTGCTTATTATGTAAACGCCAGCTACGATTTTTGCATCAATGCCGTAAAAAATTCCGACATCAGTAAATGGAGTGAGAAAAAGAAACTGTTCGGGGCATTTGAAGAAACCCGCTTTGCCCTGATGATAAAATGTTTTGAACACCAGACACACCATCGCGGCCAGACAACTATTTACATCCGGCTGGCAGGTATTAAACCGCCGCAGGAAAAATTATTTTAATCAACCACTTCGCCGTTTTGATTTTAAAAAATTAACCCCAGGTACACGTACCCGGGGTTTTTCTTTATTGGAAAGCGAAGTTTTCAAATAAATAATTACGTCTGTATACCAAACCCCTGTTTTTTACCAAACACCGAAATTATGTTTAAAAAAATCCTGCTTGGAATTCTTGCCACACTGATTGTAGTAACTGGACTTATTCTTTTTAAAACATTCCGGTATGGGAAGGATATGCCGGTTCAAACTGCGTCAGGACACGGCAACATGCCCGATTCTGCAGTGGCCCATTTACAAAAAGCCATTACGCATAAAACCATTTCATGGGGTGGCAACCGGGCAGCCGACACATCGGAATTCATGGCGTTTAAAAATTTTCTTGTGAGGACCTATCCGCTTGTTCACAGCAGGCTTTCGCTGCAGGAGTTTGGGGGCTTTACTTATTTGTATAAATGGGAAGGAAAGAATTCATCGCTGCCGCCTTATGTTTTGATGGCACACTACGATGTGGTGCCGGTGGAAGAAGCCGCTTTATCAAAATGGACATGCCAGCCCTTTGGCGGCGAACTGAAAGATGATAAAGTGTGGGGCCGCGGCGCTGTGGATGATAAAGCATCGGTGATAGCCATGCTGGAGGCCGTAGAAAAATTGTTGCAGGAAAACTTCACTCCTGATCGAACAGTTTATGTCAGTCTCGGCCATAATGAAGAAATCGGCGGCATCGGCGGCGCCGAAGAGGTGGCAAAATGGTTCAGGCAAAATAATATCAAACCTGCCCTGGTGCTCGACGAAGGTGGCATGATTACCAAAACAATGAAATACACCGACAGGCCGGTGGCATTAATTTCCACAGCTGAAAAGGGATACATGTCGTTTGAACTGAAAGTGGAACTGGCCGGCGGTCACAGCTCGCAACCCAAACAGGAAACAGCCATAGATGTGCTGAATAAAGCGCTGGTGAACCTGCGCAAACTACAGATGCCGGTACACTTCACTGAGCCGGTGGAAGAAATGTTTCTGCGGTTGGGAAAACAAATACCATTCAAAGAAAGGATGGCCTTTGCTAACCGATGGTTATTTGAAAAAATGATTGCAAAGGCAGCCGAAAGCGATGGACAACAGAATGCCCTTTTTCATACTACGCTTGTACCTACCCTAATCAATGCCGGCATTAAAGACAATGTGATTCCTTCGGTGGCTACAGCCATTGTAAACTGCCGCCTGCTGCCCAGCGAAACACTTGACAATGTGGAAGCGTTTATGAAAAAACAAATGGCCGACGACCGGGTTGCCATCAGGCGGTTGAACGAGGAATTTTACAATGCGCCTGCCATAACATCATTCACCGGCAAAGGATTTCAGCATGTGGAAGGCCTGGTGTACAAAACTGTAAAAGACGTTCTGCCTGTGCCGTTTCAGCTTATGGGAACTACCGACAGCCGGCATTTCCAGGATATAAGTGAAGCGGTAATCCGCTTTACACCGTTTACTGACGTTAAAGGCTATCACGGCATTGACGAGCACATTGAACTGGCTGATTTCAGGCAGATGATTTTTTTCTATACGCTGTTTTTAAAAGAGGCGAGATAATATTACCCTTTGCTGAGGCTCGCCTCACGAAGCTTTATTCTAATGAGGCCTGCCTCACGAAGCTTTAGTCCAGTGAGACCTGTTTCACGAAGCTTAAGCGCAGTGAAACCCGCCTCACGAAGCTTTAGTCCAGTGAGACCTGTTTCACGAAGCTTAAGCGCAGTGAAACCCGCCTCACGAAGCTTTAGTCCAGTGAGGCCCGCCTCACGAAGCCTTGGCGTTGTGAGGTGGAGGCCTGACTACGCTATAGCTTCGTCAGGTAAACGACCAGATCTCATTCCTAATATTCGTTTATATAAAATTGCTTTCCCGGAACCTGTTTTGAAATATTGTTCC
>Ga0114944_1000264_pt1 | contig 13222 bp, 7 predicted proteins | sample OV2TP2_FD_89582 | JGI IMG/M metagenome (GOLD analysis project Ga0114944, IMG submission 89582) | Hot spring microbial communities from Beatty, Nevada to study Microbial Dark Matter (Phase II) - OV2 TP2 | ecosystem: Environmental > Aquatic > Thermal springs > Hot (42-90C) | place: USA: Beatty... | reverse complement strand
GCCCTAAGGGTCTCGTCGTGGACAGCCTCGCGACGCTGCCAGGGGAACAGCCGCACTCCGCGCATTTCACCAGCGACTTTCAATTCAACTTTACGCAGTTCAGCACGGCGCTGGTCAATCAGCTCGTCAGCGTGCCGCTGCCGTCGCCCGCGTCGGGATTCACCTACCATCTCGATCCCAGCCTCGGTGTCTTTCAACGAACGACGCAGAGCTTCGGCCCTATCCTGGCCGAGCGCGCCGACACGATCGGCGCGGGCCGCGTGTCGTTCGGATTCGCGTTCCAGCGCTTTGCCTTCGACACGGTCGAAGGGCTGGACCTGCGGAGCGTTCCCGCGGTGTTCACCCACGACAACGCAGCCCTGCGCGGCGGCCGTGAGGACGTCGTTGCCACGACGAATTCAATCGAGGCCACCGTCAGCCAGGCGACGACATTCGTGACGATGGGCATCACGGATCGATTCGATCTGTCCGTCGCGGTTCCCCTGGTGGCCACCAGACTGAAGGTCGTCTCCGAGGCGACGATTCACCGGCTGGGGACGACCAATCCGCTCACGCACTTCTTCCGGCAGTCGGACGGCGAGGTTGGTGACCATCGCATCTTCACCGCCGAGGGCAGCGCCGGCGGTCTCAGCGATCTGATCGTTCGCGTCAAGGCCACGGTAGCGAAGCGATCTGCCAGCGGAGTCGCCGTCGGTCTCGACGTGCGATTGCCGACCGGTGACGAGCGGAACCTCCTCGGCACCGGCGCGGCAGGCCTGCAGCCGTTCGCCATCTGGTCGACGTCGCTGAACAAGGTGTCACCCCACGCCAATCTCAGCTACGCGTGGAACGGATCGAGCCTGCTGGCCGGAAATCCGTCGGCCGGACAGTCTGCCGGCTTCCCGGATCTGGCAACCTACGCCATCGGCGCGGATCTCAGTGTGAATCCACGGGTCACCGTCGCCTTCGACGTGCTGGGGCGGTACCTCATCGGCGCCCAACGGCTCGTCCAGCAGCCGTTTCACGCGCTCGACGGTCGTTCGGTCTTCCAGAACGTCGCCTTCGGCCGCGACTCGTTCAACGCGCTGAGCGGCAGCCTGGGTCTGAAGGCCAACCTGGTCGGACGGCTGCTCGTCGACGTGAATCTGCTCTTCAAGCTCGATGAGCATGGTCTGCGCGACAAGGTGACCCCGCTCGTCGGCCTCGAATACGCGTTCTGACCCTTCAGGGTACACTTCGTCCCAACAGGAGGACCCGCCTCATGCGCGCCACGATGATCACATGGTCGGCCGGCACCGTGCTGGCTCTGCTGCTCGCCCAGACCGGCGGCATCGCGCAGCAAGCGGCCGATACGTCGAGTGCCTCCGACTGGCCGATGTACCGCCGCGACTTTGCCGGAACCGGATACTCGCCGCTTCGGCAGATCACCGCGAACAACGTCGCACGGATGACGCGCGCGTGGACTCATCGGCTGGCGAGCGACGCCCCGGCGCCAGCCCCAACGGGCGGGCCAGGCGGCCCACCGGTCAACTCGCAGGCCACGCCAATCGTTGTCAACGGCGTGATGTACCTTCCAGCGTCGAATCGCATCGTCGCGCTGGAGCCGGAATCCGGGAAGGAGATCTGGCAGGCGCTGCTGGAGGGCGCGCCCTCTCGGCGCGGACTCGCGTACTGGCCGGGCGAGGCGGGGATCGCTCCGCGAATTCTCTTCACGGCCGGACGGCGCCTGGTTGCGCTCGATGCGCGGACGGGGGCGTCGGCGACCACCTTCGGCCAGGGGGGCGAGGTCGATCTGGTGGTGCCGTACAACTCGGTGCCGCTCGTGTACAGGAATGTCGTCGTGGTGGGCGCCAACACACCGCCGCGCACGATTGGCGGCATCGGGAATCCCCGTGCGTACGACGCCCGCACCGGCGCCAAACTCTGGGAGTTCAGCTCGGTGGCCCAGCCGGGCAGCGTTGGCCACGAGACGTGGGAAGGCGACAGCTGGAAGGGACGTCTGGGCGCCAACGCGTGGCCGTTCTACTTCACGCTCGATGAGGGGCGGGGGCTTCTCTACCTGCCGCTGGCGTCGCCAATCCCGGGCGGGTACGGTGGAGACCGCAAGGGAGCAAATCTGTACGGGAACTCAGTCGTCGCCGTCGACATCCAGACCGGCGCGTACAAGTGGCACTTCCAGACGATCCATCACGACTTGTGGGACCACGACCCGCCAGCGCCGCCTGGGCTGTTCGACATCGTGCGAAACGGGCGCACGGTTCCGGCGCTGGGGCTGACCACGAAGTCCGGGTACCTCTACATTCTGAATCGCGAGACCGGTCAACCAATCTTTGGCGTGGAAGAGCGGGCCGTGCCCCAGAGCGATGTGCCCGGCGAGCTGGCCTTCCCGACACAGCCGTTTCCCGTGAAGCCTCCGCCACTCTCTCGAGTCGCCTACAAGCCCGACGACCTTGTGACCGCGGCCGACACAACCGCCGAACATGCGGCGGCCTGCGCGGCGCTCGTCGAGAAGGTCGGTGGCGTGCGCAACGGAGGACCATTCACGCCATGGGGATTTCGCGCGGAGGGTAAACGGCCGCCAAGCACGCTCAATTTTCCAGGCGGGCTGGGTGGCGCCAACTGGGGCGGGACAGCCTTCGACCCCGCGACCCGATACCTGCTCGTAGCGACTCACGATGTGGGTGCATTGGGCTCGGTCGAAAAGGCAAAGGACGGTTCCCTCGTTCCGTACGACAAGACCACTCCCGGCCGCGCCAGCTTCGACGTCCCGATGGGCGACCTGAACTGGCCATGCCAGAAACCGCCATGGGGACAGCTGATCGCAGTCAACACGACGACCGGCGACTTCGCGTGGCGGGTCCCGCTTGGGATCACGGACCAACTGCCCGAGGGGAAACAGCGCACCGGACGGCCGGTGCTGGCGGGTCCCATCGTGACGGCCAGCGGCGTCGCGTTCATCGCATCGACCGACGACAACCGCCTCCGCGCGTTTGACACCAGGTCGGGCAAGGAGCTGTGGGCGACACGACTCGATCGGCGCGGGAACGCCGATCCCATCACGTACCAGGGCCGGAACGGGAAACAGTACGTGGCGATCGTGGCCACCGACACGCTGGCGGCGTACGCGCTGCCGTAGTCGAGGTCGTGCGCAGGCGGCTCAGTTCTGTGGAAGGCTCTTCAGGAACTCGATGAGCGCCGCGTTGGTCTCCCCGGCTCGCTCCTGTTGCACCCAGTGACCCGCGCCAGGGATGAGCTTCGCTCCCCTGAAGTCGGTCGCGACGCCGCTCATCATCTTGGTCAACTGCTCGGCGTTCTGTCCGCCGATCACGCCGTCGCGCTCACCCGCGATGAACAGCACGGGTTTGGCGATCTTCATATCCGCGACCTGCGGCGTCGTCTCCCAGTTCCGGTGAAAGTTCCGGTAGAAGTTGATGCCGCCGCGGAAGCCTGACTCCGTGAACTCGTTGACGTAGTAATCGAGGTCGGCCTGCGTCAGCCAGTCCGGCAGGCCCTTGGGGGCGCCCATCCTGACGGTCCACCCTCCAGCGACGCGCTTGGGATCGGTCACCTGCGCGGGCTCGCGCGGGGAATCGGGTGACAGGTACAACCGGCTCAAGATGGCACGCGGATCTTTGTCGAATTCGGCCTCGGCCACGCCGGGCTCTTGAAAGTAGAGGATGTAGAAGAAATTGTCGCCGTACCTCTTTTTCATCGTCTCGAGCGGCGACTGCGCCGCCCGCCCGCCGTACGGCACGCTCATGGGCACCAGCCCCGTGAAGCGGTCCGGATGGAGGAGCAGGCAGTTCCACGCGACGAGCGCGCCCCAGTCGTGGCCGACGACCACCGCAGTCTTCTCGCCGAGCGCGTCGATGAGTCCGACCACGTCTGCTGTGAGGTGATGGACGTCGTAGTCCTCGACGGCGGCTGGTTTGTCGGTCTTGCCGTACCCACGGAGATCGGGGGCGACCGCTCGATAGCCGGCCTTGGCAATCGCCGGGAGCTGATGGCGCCACGAGTACCAGGACTCGGGGAAGCCGTGAAGGAATATCACGAGCGGTCCCTGCCCCATCTCGGCGACGCGCATCTGAATGCCATTGGCCCTGATCATCCGCATCGTCGGCGCGCCGCTGGCACCCGGCGCACTTTCACGGCCGGTGGCGCTCTGGGCGGGCGGCGACGAGCTCGGTCCGGAGCAGCCAATCCCAACGACCAACACGACACACGCCATGACCGCATTTACCTTCAGTCGACCTCGAGGCATCGTCCCGCTCCTTTCGAGTGAGGATCGGAATCATACCGCGGGGACCCCATCCCCGCGCGATGCCGCCCCGCGCGCTCGGCGTCTTGCGGTTTCCTGCGTCGCGTCGCTCGCAGCTCGCCGCGTCATGTCGCGCCTGGAGCGCTCGGTCCAGTCGTCGACGGTCCGGGCTGCGAGTGATGTCGCCAGCGGCATCGACATCGGTCTGGCCGCCCGCGCGCAGGCGTCGGTCGACTGGCGCGGGGCAAGTCAACGAGGACGACGTATCGGGCCGGCTGCGCCTTCGACAGGCCGTCTGATTCGGTCGGAGAGGACGCGCCGAATCACAGTCGGTATAGAATACGCGCTTCGATCGCTTCTATTCTGGAGGACACGCATGCGGATGATGCTCAAGGTCACGGTTCCGGTCGAAGCGGGCAACAGGGCCATCAAGGACGGGACGCTTCCAAGGGTCATTCAAAGCACGACAGAGCGACTGAAGCCGGAAGCCGCCTACTTCCTCGCCGAGGACGGCAAGCGGACGGCGATGTTCTTCTTCAACATGCAGGACGTGTCGCAGATTCCGGTGATCGCCGAACCGCTGTTCATGGGGATGGATGCGGCGCTCACTATCCTTCCCGTCATGAACGCCGACGACCTGCAGAAGGGACTCACCGAAGCTGCGAAGAACTTCTGACGCGGGACGTCCGCCCTCGAACGAAGCGGTGCGGCGCTACACCCACCCCCACCGCTTCGCGGTCTTCTCCCAGAACGCCCAGCAGTCCTGGCCCACGCCCTTGTCGAGGAATTCGGCCGGCAGGCCCGAATCGGTCCCCTGTGGCTCGATCAACCGTCCGTTGACGTACCAGGACGACTTAATCGTGCCCTTGAACGGCTGCTCGTCATCGTCCTGGGGCTCGACGAGGGCCGAGTCGATGTGAATGCGCCACTGGGCGTTCTGCTCGGTTTCGAAGGGGCCAGTGAATGTCAGCTCGTCGCCGCTGGCCTTGACGTCGCGGACGAAGCTCACCGACGCCACCTGCGCGACGAAGGACTCGCGCAAACCATCGATGCCGGGAGCGCTCGAGCAGCCTGGAGCCGTCAGGACCGCACACAACAACACCGATACCGTGAGCACCGGCCGGACCTGCTTCCAGATACGCACCAGACCTGGCAGCGCCGATCAGAGCGACAGAGGCTCGAACTGGAGCTTCCCCGTGCTCGTGCCGAGCCGCTCGAGCGGCACACCGAAGGTGTCGAGCAGCGTCATCAGCATGTTCGTGTGGGGCGTGCCCTTCGAGGTCACGACGTGACGACCCATTCGGAGCCCGGCGCCGCCACCGAGGAGCAGCACGGGGATGTTGGTGGGGTCGTGCATGTTGCTGTTCGACATCCCTGCACCGTAGATGAGCGCCGTGTGATCGAGGAGCGAGCCATCGCCGTCGGGCGTCGACCTGAGCTTCTCGACGTACTCGGAGAAGAGCGTCACGTGGTACGTGTTGATCTTCTCGAGCTTGTCCAGCAGCTCGGGCTCGTCCCTGTGGTGGGAGGTCGGGTGGTGGGCCTCCGGGACCCCGATCTCCGGATAGGTCCGGCCGCTGATCTCCCGTCCCAGCATGAACGTGATGATGCGGGTCAAGTCCGTGCGGAACGCGAGCAGCTGCAGGTCGAACATCAGACGGGCGTGATCGCGGTAGTCGGCCGGCACGCCAGGCGGCTGGTCGAGCACGGGCAGCTGGCTCGTGCTCTGCTCTTCCGCGCGCTGAATGCGCCGCTCGATGTCGCGCACGGCCTCGAGGTACTCGCCGAGCCGGGTACGGTCGCGCGGCCCGAGCTCGCGCTCGAGGGCCGACACGCGGTCGGTCACCGAGTCGAGAATGCTCCGTTGTCCCTGGATGCGGGCGAGCCGCACGCGGGCGTCGGTACTGCCGCTGTCGCCGAACAACTGCTCGAACACGGCGCGCGGGTTGTATTCCATCGGGAGCGGGGTCGTGTCCGTGCGCCACGAAATGGTGTTCGTGTAGACGCAGGAATAGCCGACATCGCACGACCCGGAGGTGTCCCGGCTCTCCAGTGCAACCTCAAGCGATGCGAGCTCGGTCTGCCGGCCGAACTCCTTGGCCAGAAGCTGATCGGCCGAAATCCCGGCGTGGATGTTGTACTCGCCCGATCGCGAGGTGACGCCGCCGTCGCCGCTCGTCACGCCCGTCAGGAACCCCGACGATCGCCCCGCGTGCGAGCCGCCACCCTGAACGTTGTTCATGCCGCTCAAGACCAGCAGCTTGTCGCGGAACGGTTCGAGCGGCTTGAGAATCGGCGTGAACTCGAACCCGGCGCCCTCGGTCGCCGGCGTCCAGCTTCGCATGGCGATCCCGTTTGGCACGTACACGACGCCGAAGCGCCGTACACCGCGGGCCGCGGTCTGCGCAAGCGCGGAGGCCGCCGGCACCATCGCGTCGAGAAGCGGCAGCGCCAGGCTTGCACCGAGACCTCGAAGGAACGTCCTGCGCGGCAGAGCCATCTTGGTGATGATCATGAGTGTGAGCTCCTCTTCGGCGCGGGGATCTCGCCCGCCCGTCAGCGGTGCGACGCGACCGTGGAGGGGGCCGGAGCCGGCTCTCCCGGTCTTCTCATCTGAAACGGCGCGCTACGAACGACTTCCATGATAACCGACGACCAGCGGTAGCCGTCGGCCGCCGCCGCCCGGGTCACCGCCCGGACAGCCGGCATGTCGTAATACTCTACCTCGCGGCCCAGCGCGTATGTGAGCAGTTTTTCGGCCACGGTGCGGGCAAACTGTTCGCGCCGCCCTCCCAGCACGGACCGCAGCCCGGCAAGTCCCTGCAGTTTCGTGCCATCCGCCATTGCCCCCGTGGGGTCGATGGGTGCGCCGGCGTCCGAGGTGCGCCAGGCTCCTACGGCGTCGAAATTCTCGAGGGCAAAACCGAGTGGGTCCATCTGGGCGTGGCACGTGGCGCAGACCGGGTTGCTGCGGTGCTGCTCCAGGAGCGCCCTGACGGTCGCCGGTTTGCCGCCCTCGCCGCGCTCGGGCAGGGCCGGCACGTTGGGCGGCGGCGGCGGCGGTGGTGTGCCGAGCACGTTCTCGAGCAGCCACTTGCCGCGCAGGACGGGAGACGTGCGCGTCGGGTACGAGGTGACCATGAGCACACTGCCATGCCCGAGCAGACCGCCCCGATACTGACCCTCGCCAAGCATGACCTTCCGGAACCGGCTGCCGTACACCCCCGGAATACCGTAGTGGCGGGCCAGTTGCTCGTTGAGGAACGTGTAGTTGGCTGTCAGCAGCTCGACCAGACTCCGATCCTCGCGCAGCTGGCTCGTGATGAACAGGTCGGTCTCGCGCTCGAACGCCTCGCGCAGGCCGTCGTCGAACTGCGGAAACGTTCCCGGATCCGGAACGTGTGTGCGCGCGCCGCGCAGCGTCAGCCACTGCCCGAAGAAGTTGTCGACTAGCGCCTTCGACCGCCCGTCGGCCAGCATCCGCTCGACCTGCTGCTTGAGGATCGTCGGGTCGTCCAGCTTGCCGCTGGCAGCCAGGTCGAGCAGCTGATCGTCGGGCAGGCTGCTCCACAAGAAGAACGCCAGGCGCGACGCGAGCTCGTAGCCGCTCAGGCGATAGGGCTGTCCCGGCGTGCTCGCGGCCGGATCGCGTTCGATCCGGAAGAGAAAGTCCGGCGCCGACAGAATTCGCTCGATCCCCGCCCCGATGGCCTGGTCGAACGACCCGCGCTCGCGCGCCTGCGTGAAGAACCTCTGCAGGACCTCGACGTCGGCGGCGGTTAGCGCCCGCCGGTACGCCCGGCGCGCCAGCCTCGACAGAATCCGGTCGGCGCACGCCTTCTCCTCGGCCTCGCGCGCCGGCCGACAGACGAAGACCTGCCGGCGGCTCGGCGTATCTCCCGGACCGCTGACCTCGTACGGTCCGCTGATCTCGATGCTCCCGAGCCCCGGGTTCGTGTCGGGCATCGCGTCCACGGCGAGCGCAAAGCCGAATGCGCGCGGCTGGTTGATCCCTTCCGGGCTCCAGCGCTCGCGCGGGAATGCCGCACCAATCAGCCTCGGACCCGCGCGGACCGGAAGGCGGACGCGCAGGTGCTGATCCGCGTTGTGCATGTAGTCTTCCCACTCGGTCGAGCCGAAGATGTTGCCCTCATAGCTCGACGGCGCCGGGCGCCCCGGGGCCTGGCCGCCCACCGTGAACGTTCGAACACGGGCGCCATCGAGCCTGAGCTCGACCTCGTGCGACGATAGCATCCCGCGGAGGTACCCGACGTAGTTCGTCTGAAGCTTGATCGCTATCTCGTACTCGCCATCGACGGGGAAGTTGTGCCGGACGGCCAGGCCGCCGCGCGAGCCGAACGGCGAGTCCTCGCTCAGGCGATCGTCCTGGACCACGGTGATCGGCATGGTGAAGGACTGGACCGACGGCCCAATCGGGGCGCCACCGACCGCCAGGCGGCTGATCTTGTGCGCTGCCGACACGTAGCGCTGCAGCAGCGCAGGCGAAATCGACAGCACGCCTGCCATGTTGTCGAACCCGTTGCGGTCCGCGGCGTCACCTGGAATCAGCGCCGTCACATCCACGTCAAGATCAAGCAGGTCGCGGATGGCGTGATGGTACTCGGTGCGCGTCAGGCGGCGCAGCGCCTCGGTCCTGCCGGGATTGACGATTGCCGCGGCGTGACGATCGAGCGCGTTTTCGAGCGACGCGATCAGCGCGTCGTAGGTCGGCTGTGTGGGCCGGCGACTTCCGGGCGGAGGCATGGCGCCCGCCCGCAGCTTGCGTGCGACCTTTTCCCACACCTCCGGCTCGGCGCCGACGTTGCCCACATCAACCGTGTCGAGCGCGAGTCCCCCGGTGCGTAGCCGCTGGTTGTGACAGGAGACGCAGTACGTATCGAGCGTTCCCCGCTCGGATATGGTGGTCGCCGCGTCGGGTCGCTGGGCGGCCGCAGCCTGCACTCCGCTGCCGGGGCGGGCAGGCGGTTCCGCCGCATCAAGCGACAAGTACCCGACGAGGGTCAACGCGAGGACCAGCGACCCCGAAACCGCGTGCCAACCGAATCGCATGGGCCGTGCCTTTCCGTCGATGCTGCCGAGGACTGACATGATACGATTTGACCGTCGCATTATCCAACCCTTTTGTGGGGGTTTGCCGCGATCGGTCCCACGAATCGGGAGGGACTCTTATGCCCATGGGCACACGCGTCCTCGCTCTGCTGGCAGTGACGCTCCTCGCCTGGCACGGAACGGGCGCGGCTGCCGGTGATCTGCGGCTCGTCGAGGCTGCCAGGAACCAGAACTGGCCGCTCGTTCGTTCTCTGCTCAAGCAGAAGGTCGACGTCAACGCGCCGCAGCCCGATGGGGCCACGGCGCTTCACTGGGCCGTCTACTGGGACGACGCCGGGGCGATTGACGCGTTGATTGCGGCCGGGGCGAAGATCAACGCCGCGAACGAGTTCGGCGCGACGCCCCTGTGGATTGCGTCCACCGAGGGCCGGGCGCGAATCATCGAGCGTCTGCTCAGGGCGGGGGCCGACGCGCGCGCGGCGCTGCTGACGGGCGAAACAGCGCTGATGACGGCATCGCGCGTCGGAGATGTCGAGACGGTCAAGCTGCTCCTGGCGAGCGGCGCGGACGTCAACGCCCGCGAGCGCTCGCGCAATCAGACCGCGCTCATGTGGGCCGTCTCCGAACAGCACGCCGACGTCGTCCAGGTCCTGCTCGAGCAGGGCGCCGATGCGGGGGCGCGGTCCCTCGTCCGGCGGATGCTGGGCAACGCCGGAGCGGACGGACTGCAGCGGCTGACCGGCGACTACACGGATCTCATCGACGAGGCACAGGGTGGTTTTACGCCGCTCCTGTTTGCGGCTCGCATCGGCGACCTCGCGTCGGCCAGGCTCCTGGTTGACAAGGGAGCGCGCGTGAACGACGAAGCGCCGACGGGTGCGTCCGCTCTCCACATCGCGATCCTCAGCGGCCAGCCTCATGTGGCGGCGTTTCTCGTCGATTCGGGCGCCGATCCCAACAGCAGCACTGGCGGCTACACGCCGCTGCATACGGCAGTACTGCGCGGCGATCAGGCGTTGGTCAAGAAGCTTCTCGACAAGGGTGCCGACCCGAACGCGCTGCTGACCGGCTCGACCCCGGGCCGCAGAAACAGCCAGGATTGGGCGCTGCATCCATCGTGGATCGGTGCAACACCGATGTGGCTCGCGTCGAAGTTCATGGAAGCCGGGCTCATGCGGATCCTGGCGGCCGCCGGCGCGGATTCCCGCTTCGTCAAGAAGGACGGCACGACAGTGCTGATGGCGGCCCTGACCCCAGGTCCGGGACGCCGCACGTCCATCCAGGCGGCCCCGCCCGATCCGAAGGAAGTGGAACGTCAGGCGCTGGAGGCCGTCAGGACCGCGGCCGACCTCGGCGCCGACGTGAACGCCGCCAGTGCGGCGGGCGACTCGCCGCTGCACGTCGCGGCGGCAAGACGCTTCGACAGCGTCGTCGAGCTGCTCGCCGAGCGCGGTGCGAACCTCGGCGCGAAGAACAAGAAGGGTCAGACGCCGCTCGGAGTGGCAGCGGCGGCCGTGCAGCGGCGTCCAACGGACCCGGCCTACGGCGAGCAGCAGCGACCGTCCAGCACGGCCGAGCTGCTGCGGAAGCTGGGCGCGCCCGAGTAGCCCGGCCGCCCGGTCCTCAGCCTGGCGAACCTCGTGCGGACACACGCTCGGCTACTTGTCTGGCCCGGGGCCTGCCCCGCCGAGACACCCTTCTGATCGAATCGTGAGGTTGACTCGCGCGACCGGAATCCACCCTGCGGCGCGGAAGGCGCGCTGGCTGCTGCTGGCCTGCGTCCTGTCGGGCGCGTCCGGGCTGATCTTCGAGATCGCCTGGTTTCATCGGAGCGGCCTCGTATTCGGCGGCAGCGTGTGGGCCACGAGCCTGGTGCTGTCGAGCTTCATGGGCGGCTTGACGGTTGGGAGCGCAGCTGTCGCAGCGATCGGTTACCGCATCCGGATGTTTCTGACCGCGTACGCGGGAGTGGAAATTGCCGTCGCGGTCTCGGGCGTGGCCCTCACACACGCTCTTCCCGGCCTGACCCAGTCGGTCATCACCCTCACCAGACCGGCTGCCGACCCCCTCTGGCCGACCAACCTCGTCCTCTTCGGAACCTCGTTCGCGATTCTCCTCGTGCCGTCCACGGCCATGGGCGCGACGGTGCCGCTGCTCGTGCCGGCTCTCGCCGGACGGACGGGTGGCGTGGGACAGGGCGCGACGGGCTTCGGCCCGGCGCTCGGCCGCGTCTACGGTTGGAACACGCTTGGTGCCGTCGCTGGCGTTCTCAGCGCCGAGCTGCTGCTCATCTGGGCGTTCGGAGTGGCGGGCAGTGCGTGGTTCGCGGCGCTGCTCAGCCTGATCGCCGCCGCCCTCGCACTGGGGCTGGCAGGCGGCCGCCCTGCCGTCAGGCAGGCCCACAGCCAGGCCCAGCCCACTGATGGGGCGACACCCACCGATGGATCTCCGGATACCGATCGCATCCGCGCCTGGCCCTTGCTTGTCTGCTCGTTTCTGTCCGGCCTCACGCTGCTGGCGCTCGAGGTCGTCTGGTTCCGGTTTCTCACGATGTACGTGCTCTCGACGTCGCTCGCCGCGAGCCTGATGCTGGCGGTGGTGCTGGCCGCGATTGGCTTGGGGGGACTCGCGGCCTCAATCTGGGTGAAGCGATCTCCCCACGCGCCGCTGCGTCTGGCCTCGGTCGCGCTTGCCGCAGGCTGCAGCGTGGCGGCAACCTATACGGGCTTCCAACTGCTGACCGACGGCGTGCAGATTGGCGCATGGTATCGGATGCTGTGGTTCGCAGCCGCCCTGACGCTTCCGACGTCGTTCCTCTCGGGGATCCTGTTCACGCTGCTGGGGGACGCGCTCCGACGTGGCATCGGCGCGGAGACGCGTGCGGCCGGTGCGCTGACACTGGCCAACACCGCTGGCGGCATGGTCGGTCCACTCCTCGCGGCCTTCGTGATGCTGCCCACACTCGGCATGGAACGATCCTTTTTCGTCCTGGCCGCCGGTTATGGTCTGGTCGCAGTGCTTTCGCTTGCCGGCGCGGGGCCCGGTCGGGCCCGTCTGCGATCGCCCGCCTTCGCCCTGCCTGTTCTAGCACTGATGGGCGCGCTCGCGTGGTTTCCGTTTGGCCTGATGGACGAGGCGTACTTCGCGCGCGTGGCCAGGCCGTACACGAGCGACGGCTCGGAGATCGTCGCCACTCGCGAGGGGCCCTCCGAGACCATTTTTCTGATGCAGCAAAAGTGGATGAGAGAGCCCGTCTACAGCCGCCTGGTGACCAACGGCTTCTCGATGTCGGGCACCGCCGTCCCTGCCATGCGGTACATGCGGTATTTCGTGTACTGGCCCATGCTGCTGCACCGCGACCCCATCAGGCGAGTCCTCGTGGTCTGCTACGGGGTTGGTGTGACGGCCGGCGCGGCGCTCGACCTTCCCTCGGCGGAACTGGTCGACGTGGTGGAGATCTCCCGGGATGTGGTCACGATGAGCGACCTCATCTATCCCCGGGACCATCCGCTTCGCGACCCGCGCGTCCGTCTCCACGTCGAGGACGGACGACAGTACCTCCTGAGGACCGCGGAGCAGTACGACCTGATTACCGGGGAGCCGCCGCCGCCACGAACGCCGGGAGCCGTCAATATCTACACGCGGGAGTACTTCGGGCTGATGCGCGATCGGCTGGCCGACGGGGGCATCGCGACGTACTGGCTTCCCGTCGGGCGTCCCGATCCCGGCACCAACGTCAGCGCCATCGTTCGCGCCTTCTGCGACGTGTTCGAGAACTGTTCGCTCTGGAACGCCACGCCGTTCGACCTCATGCTCGCCGGATCCCGCGGCGACCTGAGCGTCCCCGAGGCACGGTTCACCGAACCCTGGGGGATTCCCCCTCTGCGCGCGCGACTGGCGGAGGTGGGGCTCGAG
>Ga0114944_1000263_pt1 | contig 13237 bp, 14 predicted proteins | sample OV2TP2_FD_89582 | JGI IMG/M metagenome (GOLD analysis project Ga0114944, IMG submission 89582) | Hot spring microbial communities from Beatty, Nevada to study Microbial Dark Matter (Phase II) - OV2 TP2 | ecosystem: Environmental > Aquatic > Thermal springs > Hot (42-90C) | place: USA: Beatty... | reverse complement strand
TTGCGGTAATGAGTTTCGCCTGACTACCGGTTGCATTTCCTCCGAATACTTGAAAGATCGCATTCCGTCCCGATGCTACATTTTGCGCTACTGCTACAAGCACCTTCCCCGCTCCTACCGCCGTAGCCGCCGTCGTTGTTGTCTGAAATGCCGTGGTTGAGACTGAAACATCAAGGTAAATATACGTTACCGCAGCCATATTTCCTGTGTTGCTGCCGGTAATCGAATATGCCGTACCGTCTGCGCTGGTAAATGTGCCAGTCGCCCATGCAACCGTGTCTAAATCAGTTGCCGAAAACGCTCCCGAATATGTCCACCCTCTGTCGGATATGTTGATGGCAGCGCTTGTTATCGCTACGCCTCCCCCACCGCCAAATACCTGATATGTTGCGGCAGACGTGGCATTTTGTGCCACCGCAATGAGTATCTTATTTTTCCCTGCCGCAAGCGTATCATCAGTTGTTGTTTGAAACGCGCTTGTGGAAGCGCGAGTATCAAAATAAACATACGTAAGCGCAGCCATATTCCCCGTATTTCCGGCTGCAATCGTATACTGCCGACCTGATGCTAATGTAAGAGTTCCTGTTGCCCACGAGACGGTATCTGCGTCAGTAGAAGAAAATACAAGATCATGCGACCACCCCACCGTTCCTACCGGTTCTGTACCGGCAACAACAGCATCAGTACCACTCTCAAAATAGTTACTGAACCCCGGAGTTTCTTCATCAAAATCACTCGCGGGAGTAACCGATGACGACGGATCATCACCGAGCAGATCATTCAAGGTATATTTTGTCTCTCTCCCTATCATAAAGAATAATTTTCCAGTACCGCTATCTTTGGCACCTCGATTTCTTTGATATACGCCCGCGCGCCTGTTTGATTGCCGGTGATTGCAAACCTAAAATAATTCCCTCGTATGGGAATAGGTAATTTTATTTCAGCCACATCAGACATGATTTCTCCATAATCTCGCCAATCACCCCCATTCACTTTTATGAGCAATTTCGCTCCTTTTGCGGTACGCGAATACACGACGATGCGTTCAGATATTTCTTTTACCTGATTGTAGCCAAACTTTTCATCCTGACTTTCGATACGCCACTTAATCGGCGTCGTAGAAGGATAGTCCGTATACACACTCGCCGCATCTACTTGGATTATGGTGCCATCATCGTCTCCCGCTACAATGAGATTATCGTTGCTTGAAACATAACTACTCCACACTAAAAACTCCGACGGATACGAACGTACTACCCATTCTTTCGTTCGCACGCTCCAACGCACCACAACATTTGTGTACGCAACACCGTCTACCGTGACGTCGCCTATAGACCAGAAAAAGTGCTCCTCATTACCCCACCCTGATACATCGTCATAATATGCGGCCGGAATTGCTTTGACCCACTTTTTAATATTCTTTAATCCTCCGTGTGAGATCGGTATCGGCCTACCGCCATTCGTTACATAAAAACCAACCGCATCCGTGGATGACGATGAAAAGAAAGCGCACACGCCTGCGGCATTTATTACTGACTCCTGTGAAAGCGTACCAAGGTTTACTAAAGTTTCGGGGAACGCGCTGTCAAAATTCCAACGCTTGAGTGAACGTTCTTTGAAGATGAGCAGGTACCCGGGCACCTTACCGAGCGCGGTGATTGTCCCGCCGCCATCTTCCGGTTCAATGTCTACGTTTCCGTTTCCCGACGTCCACGAGACCGCTCCTGCTGACGGCGTAGACGAGTAGTAGAGCCGATCCGGCTCCGTGTTATCTCCCGCTACATATACCCGATCACGCCACTCAATAGCGATATTAACGGTGTTTGAGCTTGGTATATTCGCCAAATCAAAAGCGCCGCCGGTTGTTATGACAGTCGTTCCATCGTACGACGCCTCCGCGTTTGAACCATTTACCATCAATACACTATCGAGAAACGTAACAAACCGCATCTTTGTAGACGCGGTAAGGCCCGTTCGTATGGTAGAGGCGGCGTTCACGTCATAGACGACCGATGTTGCTCCGCCGGAGGCATTTATGGTTGCAAGGAGTTTCCCGCTTCCTGTTCCATATCGGAAGTCATGCAATCCCAGTATCGAGTTGTTGTCAACGAGTTGCGCACCAACCACACTGCTGCCCAATCGTGACACGGCTGATCCCACCTCAAAGTCACAGTCAACATTGAGCGCGAGGGACATGCCATTTGGCGGTATGAGATTTTCATTGACATGTGTAACGACCCCGGATGTAAAATCTTTAATAAATTGGGGCTCTAAAAATTTCATTTAGTATCGCGCTATACGCGGAGTTCGAGGTGTTCTTGGTGTTCGCGGGGTGCGTGGCGTTCGAGGTGTGCGACCCGCTAACTGGCTCAAGAATGGCGTCGCCACTAACGCAGCTCGTTCTGCGCCATGCCTCGCCATACCCTCTGCTCGTGTCGCCATTGCTCCTGCCCTCGCTATCCCAACCGCTGCAAGTTCTCCTCCCTTCTTTTTCATAGCTGCTACTTTAGCTCCATACAATAAATGTTTCATGATAATTAGTAAGATATTCGGTTAATCTTTGGCTTCGACCGATGCACGAGGCCGCGTGCTTTATTGCGGATCGCGTCATTTAACGCTTCTTTGAAAAGAATATAATCCGGATCAGTAAAATCCTTTTCTCCATTTCGTTTGAACTGATTGCGCATAGTCCACGAAAGATATGGCTGCACCATATCGAATCTATCTGTATCAAGCGTATCATCGTCGCTGTTTACTTCTGTCGCTACAGTCCAATAATCCAATCGGATATTAAAATTGTCATAGGTAGCATCAGAGAGAGGCCACGCTTCGAAATTCCCGTTCCTGATAGTAAAGTAAATCGGCTTTCCTTCCTCCTCGTCTTGCCAAACATTCGTCGCGTTCGCAAACGCCACCGTAATAGAGCCAGTGCCGGAAGCAGGAATGCCTGTAAGCGCCCCCGTTGCTCCTGATGACGTATCTCGCGTTACTCCTGTGTAAGTAATGTTGTAGAGTGTCCCGGCGTTATAAATATTCACTGAGCCGGAATCTGCGAAATCATAGGAATTGGTGAGCGGTAATGTTGTTGCCCCAACAGTCGCGGCAGATCGTAGAGTCGTTGTTTTTACATCGCCGATAATCTCCTCAAACTCTAACGGGTCTTTATACAGAAGCGCGTCCTGATCTCCTAGACGCGCGGCGAGAATAGATTTATTTGAATCGTTGTCATAAATATCTGACGGCAACGCGACAGACATTATACCTCTCGTCGTTTGCCCTATGATTGCGTTCAAATTCTGATGTTCGGGCCAGCGTAACTGTTTTCCTTGAATTGTTTTCAGGCACTCATTGATCTTGTCATAGCACCACTGTGGCGTCACAATCTCGTTAAAGGTACGTTGGTTTTCCTGCAATGCTGCCTCAATCATGTACCCGACCGTATTTGTCGCCCACCCGTCATACGGGCATGCAGGGGAGTAACTGCCGAACGTAGCAGCGTTTTGATTATTAAAACGTGCAAAATAAAACCCCGTCGTTACCGAGGTATCGAGATAGTGCAATACATGTTTATCTGGCTCAAGCGCTGTGGTAGTGAGAACTGTTTTTGTACCACCAGCAGTAGAGGCCTGTGAAATTTCTACGCGGTTAAATTCCACACGATATACCTTCGTTCCTGCGTCATGCGCGTAGGTAACACCACCAGTAACGAGAGTAATTGTTGTTCCTGAAGGAGCAGTCGTCGCGTGTGTTTTGACTATCTCCGAATCTTGCGCCCCCCATTCTCCAAAAAGGAGGTATTGATCTACCGCAAAACCCGTAATACTCCGCACCGTAATTGCCGTCGCTGCGGCGGCGGCGTTTGCAGTAATCACCGTATCCTCTAACTGATTAGAAAGAATAGGATACTGATATACATGCACTACCCTATTACGATGGTTGATAAAAGGAGGCATTAGTAATCTACAATGATACGGCAATTAGAACGCAAAGTAGTCGCAGGACTTACGTTTACTGCCGCAGTAGAACTCGCCACGCATTTTAGGATAGGATACGAGTCACTTTCCAAGTCCATGCTGACCGTAGATGTTGCGGTGCTGTCTAGGGCCACAGAAGCGACACGAGTGAGCGTCTGCGCATTCGTATTCGTTACATTTGAGATCAACTTATTGTACACAATGAATGCGTCATCGTTTGTCACCGTTACGTCTGAACCTATCCATATCTGAAACGTCGTCGTGCCTCTTCCTGCTGCGGCACCGTTGAGGCCTTGAGAAAAAAAGAATGTTGCTCGTTTCGCTCCCGCCAAACGGAATGCAGTAGAAGTGGGAGACGCCGATTGAGTTATATTCGATAGCAAGTCCACCTCTTTATGTACGTCACTTTGCACTGTCTCGTTGGTGTTTCCTCCGATTGGTAGCTGAAATCCTTTCTCTTTGAAAAGAGAATAAAAACCCATAGCCAATAAGAGCAATCCCACAATGACTATATGTGAATTTTTGATCATAAGATTTTGAGGGATTGACTTACACATCACTGGACTCATTTCAAAGCCCAGTGTCTATAAGTCAACCAATATTAAGGTTCCCAATGATAGCGAATACGAATTCGTGGTGTAATACCTCGGTTCGTTGATGTCGCGGCCTCACAAGCGCCTTGACCATCACCTTGTTGCTGATTCAGATTCTGCCCAGTACGAGCGCATGTTGCAGTTGTTGCTCCATCCGTGTCTAATACTTGCAAAAATCCATGAATGTAATTATTTTGCTCCCAGTATGTCGGCATTGTTGATGAAGCAACAGTAATACGTCGAGAGGCAGATGCAGCAGTCGAGGTAGAAATTCGGATACTTAGTAATGTGCTCGTCGCGTCTATATCCGTTTGCGTATCAATCGCGTGGTAATCATGCGAAGCCGGTATAGTGGCGGAAGATGTGGCAACGATATAAAACCGAAACGTAGAACTCGCAGCGCCTTGTGTATCCAATTCCGCATAATCAATCACCACTCGCTTAAATGCTTCAGTATTTCGTATAGAGCATGATCGTGTCGAACTTGCAGAAGTGTCTCCTGTTACCAGAGCGCATGTTTGCCATCGCGTTGCAACATCGCCAGCAGCGACGCTACTAAAAACAGTAGGCGAACCAAGCGCAATATCTTCTGTGTTTGAAACAGCAACAGGAGCCGCCGTATCTTCATTCAAGATTTTTACACCTACAAGACTTCCAGCCACTGTTACTACACCCAGAAGTATTTTCGCCACCATCATGTTTAAGGGATTATCCATATTTTTTTATACTTTAACTAATGCTAATGGGGTAGTACGACCTAGCTAGTAATTGCTACACCATCTTCGACATCTTCATCTTCGGACAGTTTCTCAATATCTTTCAAGGCGTCAATTTTTGCTGCTTTAGCTGTTGCTCGTTCTTGTTTCCGTATTTCCTTTTCGATAAGGTCTTTTAACACTTCTTTCGTCGCAGCGTCAGTATGGGCAATACCAAGTTCTTTCGCCCTTATTTGCAATTCCCCCTTACTTAAAAGGTACAAAGGTTTATCGCCGGTACTTTTTTCGTACTGCTCATTTTCTTTCTTTGTCTCTTCATACGCCGCAAGCGTCAAACAACCCTCTCGCACATATTCCGCCGGAATGTGTTTATTGATAACCGCATCCCATTCTTCATCAGACCACGGCACACCAACGGCCTTTGCTCGGCCATCGTTTACAAGTCTGCCCCAGTCTATCGTAATCATGTTCATACTAATTGACACCTGTTGAACCATTAACGAACGCCTGAAATCCAAAGCCCCATGAATAGAAGTAATCCACGGTATATTCCCAGTTCTTGTTCTTGTATACTTGCTCAGGCGCATCAAGCGTCGGCCGCTCTGCGAAGAACGCCTTAAGCGTTTCGCTCGCTTGAGAAGAATCGCAGAGGAACCAATAGGCACTGGTATCAGTCCCATCAGACCGCGTATCAATGCGCTCCCATGTGAGAATTTGCTTTATTTTCCCCTTAAGCGGGTTTGTGTCATTGTTTCCTGTCCCACTCATCTGATTTGAGAACACAATACGTTCTGCAAGGTCTTCATTTGTCGGCGCAACAACAATCGTATCAAGACGCACCGGCCGGAAGTTGCCCGCCGCATCCCGAAACGCCATAGCGCGCGCGCGAGTTCGCACCACTGCCTGCCGAGAAAGCGCGGGATTGCTGTTTGTGCCGTCAGTCGTGATGTTAGAGTACGTTCGTGTCAGTCCCGCAATACCGAATGTATGCGAAGCATTAAACAATGCCAACCCATCAGGGCCAGTCGCCGTTACTGTTCCACCATAAATATCTGTATAGCTTGTAGATGTTCCAAATGTGAGTACATCTGCCATTGAGTAGTCTACCTTATCAAAGGCATCCACGGTCGTGTTCCGTGCTAGTGATTCAATCTGTTCGTAAAGGTCAAACTTACGCATCGCTTTCGTGACCGCAAACTTCCCACCGAAGTATCGTTGCGTATAGGTGATCGTATCTCCCTGATCCAGCGTCACTGTCGGCAGATCAGCGCCGGGAGTTACTTCACGAATCGCATCGGCTCCGTGGAGAGGCAGGTGGTCATGCGTGCGCCTATTTGTCTCTCGAACTCCAAAGATTTTCATACCCACCGAGTCCGCAATTTTCATCTTCGCAGTCGAATTGAAAATAGTTTGCAGATCGTCGGTAAGTGCCGGAAAATCGGTTGTTGAAATAGGCATAGTAAATAATTACTAGACTTTTAATTTTTAATAATTAGGAGTTAGGTACTCCGCCGAGGAACCACCCACGAACTTTATTGTTCGTCACCGCTCCCACAATATCTTCAATGAAGAACAAATCATTGGCCGAAGCGTCAGGATTGATTGTCGAAGCGCTTGCCAAGTCCGCTTCTGTCCCCACGTCAGTCCGTGCCGGATTTGCATCAGTATCAGCTTCAAAAATCACGCCCGGGGTGCGAATGCAGAGAAGATAATCGCCCTGCGTTGCCGCAGTGGTGATTGTCTCCATGGCAACGTACTTAATGTCAATTGCCGTTCCTGCAACGGCCCGAGAGAGAAATCCCGAACCATTGTCAATCAGCGCATCGCCTTTCGTAAATGTCTGCGCAGCCACCTGAAGCCGTACCAGCTTTCCGTCGTCGTATTGAACTGGATTGAAACTCATATTTTGGTAACTAATTTATTTATAATACTTTTCAAACCCTTCTCGTATGTCTACAAGGTCGATCTCTTTGTAGTGCATACAAGGGTAATCATAATGCGCGTATATCTCAAAACCACGACTTGTTAGAAGCTCACAAAAAAGAATATCCTCGCCCTTGAATGTTCTACCGTCATCTCTTGAGATGCTGTGTATAGGAGTATTTTGTACCATCTCGTCCTCAAGAACACGACGAGCCAAGAGATAACAGCCCATCCCGATAGCATCTACTTTTTGCAATCCTTTTTTCGGCGTATGTTCGATAAACTGAAACTTCTTGAGTTCCTTGTTTTCGATTCTGTCATATGCGTTTAAGCGGATCGGATTTTCTATCGGAGTATCTTTCGCGTAATACCACGTCGGCGTTACGCACCCGATCAAGTCTTTGTCAAACTCAATCAAGTCAAGCGGATTTTTGAGCGGCGCATTGTCGTCGTCTATAGAAAGAAGATAGTCAAATTTATCTTCCAAGAAGTAGTGATGGATATACTGCCGCGTTGCCTCGATAGACGTAAATCTATTCGGCGGCGGCACGAGCAATACCTTATCGTAACGCGGATCATTCATTATCCGCACCAACGACATAACAACACTTGCGTGTATCCACCCTTGATTTGGAAGCGCAATGAGTACCTTCTTTTTCATGAGTACCATTCCTCCGGCTTTTCTCGTTTTCCAAGAATAGAACGCTTCGGTTGTTCCGTTTGTCCTGAGTTTGCCGAAGAACCTCTTTGACCGCGTTCCGGCCCAATATCAGCGCGTCCATGCTTGCTTGCATCTCCGCCTTTCGTAGGATTGCGTCGCTTCCATGCCGCGTGAGCATCGTAAATGTCCTCCAAAATATCCTGCGACGTTCCTTGTCCACTGTGAGCAGTATAAAACGTACGAATACTGTCCCAGTTTTCGTCAATCTCCGCTTTCATGGCCTTCACCTCATCAGTATCATTTTCTTCGGAAGTCGTCGCCAAACGAATCGCAGTTTTTTGGTTATCCCTGTAGAAATCTGCCTTGGTAATGTACTCACTATCTTCCGGTGTCGAAAAACTCTCCGGTTTTTTGTCGGGAGTGATTGACTGGCGATTCTCGCGTCTTTTTTGACGATCAAGGATCGCTTTATATTTCAGCGCTTCACCTTTCCAGTCAGTCTCATCCGCTTCCGGTTCTTTTTTTTCTTCCTCACCTTCGTCTTCTTCCTCCTCGACCTCCGTTTCTTCTGTGGTGGTTTCTTTTGTCTCGGCTTCCACCTCGCCGGATTTCTCATCTTGTTCCATGTAGATGGTAACAGTTATCACCGCATCACGCGGGGGGCTAATAAAAAAACCTACCAAAGTTAGGTAGGTATCCCGAGAAAATTGCCGCCAAGCTCCCTTCTCGGGAATCCTGCTTAACTTTGGCGGCAACGTATTTTGTAAGGACTATTCTTCTAAATCTCTCGCATCTTCTTTCTTTACTCTGTCTTTATACCACGCCTCATAGCGCCTCTGCAATCTCTCTGCAAGTCTCAAAAGCTCAAAATGCTGCCCGAATATCCGCACATAATCATCCCGTGGCGGTTCTACCCAACCGATGCCATCCGAGAGCCGTTTTCGCAACATCCTTCGTCGTGCCTTGATATAAACATGGAAACCCTGATCTTGCCAACTCGCAAGCATCCATGCGTTCAACATTTTCAATTCCTTTTCCCCTAATTCTACACCATCATCATCGTCAAGCAAATTAAAGAGCCATTTTATTAAAAAGCGACGTATTTTCTTTGTTGTCAAGAGCTTCATACCGATATACTCTTTATGCACAATTTCCATCCGTTCCAGAAGAAATCCCCTGCCACGCGGCACCGTCATAAAAACACAATTCATCTGGAGAAGCAGTAGAATCTACATATATATCCCCAGAATTTGCCGTTCCAGGAGGACTTGCTTGCGGTGTAAGGTGCATAGCACCTACGATATCTAATTGCTCTGCCGGTGCAACCAAACCAAGACCTACATTCCCTAACGAATCAATAACAAAATCACTTGTAAGCACCCCAGCTCCATCACCGGATAATATCCTAAACAGAGGCGCATCGTATCCTGATCCAGGTTCGACACTCATTCTAAACATTATTTCGCTTTCATTTTCATTAAACCAATCTATAGAAAGTGGTGATGAAGCAAAATTAGTATCGGAACTTAATTGCAACAAAGTTGTATTCAATATAGGAGTATTTTGTGCATCTATAGCTAGAACACCACCAAAAGTTGACGTTGCGGTCGAGCTTGCATTGATCGTTTGTACATTCAATGACGAATTTATTGTTGAAGAAGCTGCAGACACAAATCCATTACCAAATCTCCACGCCAAATTATCGGTCGCCGTAGAAGAAGCAGTAAAGTATTTGGTTCCGCCGACTAGACTATAAATCAAGTCAGGTGTTCCGTTTCCACCGCCGTCCGTCGCCCACGAAAGCACACCATTTGCATTTGTAGAAAGTATCTGGCCATTCGTACCATCTGCCGACGGCCAGAGATAATCCACGTCTCTAAAAACTGTTTTGCCGCTGTCTACTTGCAAAGTGCTCGTTGCTCGTAATGATTTGATCGTCGTTGTCCCTGCAATGAGTACGTCGCCATGAACACTTAAAACTTGTGGAGGAGTCGTTGACCCGATACCAAGAGAACCGACAAAAGTTGAGGCAGCAGTCCCCGTTGCGTTGAGACCAACAACCCACAGCGTCGAGGAAGCGGTCAATGCCCCCGTACCCCCCGCTCCAACGATTGGGTATGTGCTAAATGTACCAGCCGTTGAACCACCTTGTGGCACCCCAACTATGGTGAGTGCGCCCGCAATCCCGACTAAAGCGAAAAAAACAAAAATGGTTAATCCTGTAAGATATTTTTTCATACTAGGTTTTGCCAAGCCATGACTTGACGTTCGCTATTAAAATGCCGTTTATTCTTTTTACACTCGCTGTGAACAGTGTATTTATTCTTTTGACTGTAGTAAGCGTTCCCGCTGGCCCGGCACTGCCGAGAATAGTCGGCGCCACTTGCGTGGCAAATGTATTGCTTGGGTTATTTCCCGCCGAGAAATTGAACGCTCCACGCGGTGATTTTCCTGCGTCTATCGCCGCCGTATAATTTGAAGCGGCATTTGTAGTTGTCCATGAATTTGCCTCTGCGCCAATACGATACCCGATACCTATTTTTGTCCTTGGGATTTGCTGGGATGCGGTCGTGTTTCCATTGTTAAGCGATACTGTAACCGTCGTATTATAAAAATCAAGTGTTGAGCGCACGAACGACGGCACATTGTTTCCAGCACCATCATAAAACTGTGGACATATCCAATCAAGAGCAGTGCCAGTGTAAGAACCTGATGTCCCTCCGGCGTGCATTTCTGCAAGCACTTGTCTGTCCAACCACGCCTGTCCGTTTACAAATTGCTCATGGACTGCTGGCGGTGAAGTGATAAGAAAATCCGAACCATAAAATTCTTTCAAAGCCAAAGAACAGTAAGTAAGCCACTGCCCGCTTGCGGGAGTGCCTTCGTAGCTATTCCAGTCAATACCATCGAACGCAGGCGTTGTGCCTGATCCACCGCATTGCACGTTAATATTCTTGATACTTTGAACAAAATTGTCTGCTTTTGCCTGTGAAGTAACATCTACCTGCGCTCCCGCACCACCAATAGTAAGAAGCACTACTTGACCGCGAGCACGACAGGTGACTAAATCCGCATTAAATTGTGCTTGTGTTATCCCGCTTGAGAATGCAGGCATGTATACTGCCGCCACTGGTGTCGTCGGCAACATCTGAAAAACAAAAATGACGTTAATATACCCAGCCGCAGCGGGATTACTCCCCGGATCAGGAAAGGTCGTGATCCTCTGTGTTGGGTTGCCACCTACGGTGTAGTAGCTTTCCCAATAAAGACCGACTGGTTTGTTTGGAAGCGCCATAATTTTATTGCTATATTGCAGTAATATAGTCAGGCGAAGGGTTGAAATAAACCACGTCCGCTGTGACCGCAAAACCAACCACGCGTATCACATCATCCGTCCCAGAGGGTGCAGTGGCCGTCCATGCGCCCGAATCTGTCGAAAGATAAATAGTCTGCCCTGGCGTCCAGTTGAAGCTATCATCTCGAACGAATGAACCCGGAAGACCGACGGTAAGCGGTGTGCCACTCGCAACATTTCCTCCTGCCGGTACGAGAGTCACGCCGAGCATTCCAGTAGCAGAGAAAGCAAAATCCGCATCTGTTTTTACCCATGTGCTGTTTGAGGTGAGATAAACCGAGAATAGATCAGTAATCGCTTCGCCAGCATTAAAGGTATTTGTCGTGGGGCCCACACAAGCATGATCCATATCAGGCGTACCGTCGTATCTTTGCTCGCCATCGTAGTCAATAATACCGTGCATTTTTGATGTAGAGGCGTTGGGATCAATCCAGTAGTTTCCTGTTGTCGTGCTATTTGCGCCGATTACTAATATATCAGCCGTGGGTGAGGTTATGTTGTTTGGGAACACGGTTAATTGCGTCGGAACTTGCGAGGTGGTCGTAGAAAACGCACTTACTCCACTGCCTCCGCCACCGGCTGGAGTTCCCCATGTACCATCTCCTCGCCAAAAGGTAGTAGCGGATGCGCCAGTACCACTATTGAGATTTGCCACTGGAAGATTGCCCGAAACGTCGGCCGAGAGACTGACGAGCGACGTACTGATTACCCCCGCCGTTGCTTTGAGAAATCCTGAAAACGAAAGATCGAGCTTTGTTTGACCAGAGACGTGAAGGTTTGTTGAGGTAGCATCAGAAAACGTCTGCCCGCCCGTCCATGTATTGACTTTCGCAAGATTGAGAGATGAGACAACCGCTCCTGTTGTGGGGCTTATAGTGAGCGTGCCATCGGAGTTTGCTACCGAGGTTACGGTGCCGCTTCCCCCTGGTGCACCTCCAATGGTATATCTCGCAGAAAGCACGGAACCCGTAAGCGGCGCTTGAACAAACGTAATGGTTGATCCAGAAAGTGTATAATCTTCTCCACCTGCACTTTGAAATACCCCATTGAGATATAGTAAAAGTGAGCTTGTATTCGGCGTTTGAGTGAGTGTAAAGGTAAGGTTAGTGCCGTTGATTGCGCCTGACGGCGTCTCGGCAGTCCACGTCGCTGTTGTCGCTAAAATACAAGTGCCTGCGATTGCAAAACAGCCGCCTGTAAGATTAAGACCGTTTGTAAAACTGGAAGTCGCTGTCACGCTCGTGGTATTGATCGTCAATACTGAAAGCGGCCCGGCGAATGTGCTCGTTGCAGTTGAAGTCGCGTAGATATAATTTATAGTCGGCGAAGTAGATGCAGTGATAGCATTTTGACCACCTATTGTATGAAGCCATCCCTGTCCTAAACTATTCACAATTACACCGGTAAATTCCGGTGTGGAAGAAGTCGCAAGCGCCTGTCCTGTATCGAAAAAAAGTTGCGTATCGCCAATACAATTCGCCGTGACTGAAATCGTACCCCCTCCTACAGTGATACATGTCCCTCCCGTAAACCCGCCAGAACTGGTAATACAATTCCCAAAAATATCCGCAAAACATCCTCCTGTTATTCGTAAACCATTCGAGAATGAGGACGTCGCTGTCGTACTTGAAGCAAAAAAAGTGGATGCAGAAATAATCCCATGAGAAACCGTCGAAGTGGAAGTCGTTGCAAGATACAATCCCCAATTATCATCTACCAAACGCGCACGTGTTGTCGTCACCCCGCCATTCCGCACAAATTGATCGTCAGGATAAAAAATAGGAAATCCTTGTCCGTTTGCTTTTTCAACGAACGAAGAAATCGCCGCACCTATGAATACAATACTGCAGAGAATACCGACACTAACCCATGCTTTTTTCATATTACGCAATGTATGACTCTATCTCGACTGTGCCGCTCGCAGTCGGACTTTGAAAGTAGATAGTTTTACCCGTGAGGTCTATTCCCGGTCTGCTATACAGTCCATTTTGAGGCACCGTTATGTACGTCGTTCC
>Ga0114944_1000261_pt1 | contig 13295 bp, 13 predicted proteins | sample OV2TP2_FD_89582 | JGI IMG/M metagenome (GOLD analysis project Ga0114944, IMG submission 89582) | Hot spring microbial communities from Beatty, Nevada to study Microbial Dark Matter (Phase II) - OV2 TP2 | ecosystem: Environmental > Aquatic > Thermal springs > Hot (42-90C) | place: USA: Beatty... | reverse complement strand
TAGTACTACTATCAGCTACATATCCGGCTGACCGAACACGGATGAGCAACAGAATATGTTTTCAACTTTTGTAACTTACATCAGCTGCAGTTCCGGGCTGAACGTTTTCCAAATGCCCTGCCGAACGCAAAGCTGGGGCCGTAGGCTGCAACCCTACTACGACAACATAAACTCAATACGTTTCCAAATGACACCGGAAGAAAAACAAAAAGAACTTAAACGACACAGAGACATTTTAATCGCAACACTTGATTATTATATTGACCGTTTTCGTACTGCTAATCTAAAATTCGAAGAGTATGACCCGATAGCGCATTTCGAACAATTGAAACAACAGACTGAAGAACATTACAGCAAAGGGAGACTTACACGACTTAAGCAATGGCTTCGAGACATGACCGAAGAACCAAGAGAAACGGGTGATTTAAGCTTTGGCAGATACATAAAGGAAAAAACAGGACACGACATTGATATTTTTGGCAATTTTCAGAAACGTATTGACAAAATCATAGAACGAAAAAGAATTAAAACTGAAAATGAATACCGAGACGTGTTAGCAATGGTTGACAATCTTTGCCAACAGACTCCAGTTGATGAACACAAAATTGATATTTTAAATAACCTGCTTATTGATTTTGACGACAAAATAAGTGGTATCAAAACTCCAAAGAACAAAGCAAAATCATCTACAAGGAATAATTATTTTACCAATCAGCTTTCGGCAATTTATTCGCCTGACAACAAACGGAAACTAACTATTACCGAAAGTGGTGACGAAAATAGTGCAGCGACACAGATTTGTATTGAATTTGAAAACGGTGGAGGCGCAGGTGTGTATGCGACGAACGGCATTAGCTTAGGCATAAGAACTTATTGGAAAAATAACAATACAATTGTTATAGAGACCAACAAGGATTATTTGGCTTTACAAAAATGGGAACAAGTTCAAAGTTTCAAAGAGATTGTGAAAGTCGAGTATATTGAAACATAATCTATGTGACACAGAAGGGCGGCAGGCAACATTCAGTTTTGCGTCAGCAGGGGGTGACGAATAAATCTTCATCTTAGTACTACTATCAGCTACATATCCGGCTGACCGAACACGGATGGCAATAGAATATGTTTTCAACTTTTGTAACTTACATCAGCTGCAGTTCCGGGACGTTTTTCAAATGCCCTGCCGAACGCAAAGCTGGGGCCGTTGGTGGCAAGTTTGTTGCGACATTCTTTCTTAAAGAACATCCTATACATGAAGAGACTCATATTAATGCTATTCATTTTGTGCTTTGGTTGTTCATCGACCTTATACTCCCAGATTTTCAAGTTTGACAAAAGTAAACTCGAAGCAGTTAATGTATCAATGTCAATCGAAAGATTCATGGGTAAAGAAGTAGTAAAGGTCATAAAAGATTCTGCTGTGACAGAATTTGACGAACCAACTTTCGCCAAGCTAAAAGGCCTTGACTTTAAAAACGGGACTATTGAAGTAAAAGTATTGAGCAGACTTCTTCCAAACGCCCCAGAATTGGCAAGAGGGTTTATTGGAATTGCTTTTAGGGTAAATGATAGTAACTCCAAGTTTGAAAGCATTTATATCCGCCCGACTAACGGAAGATCTAGCAACCAATTAAGAAGAAATCGGTCTATTCAGTACTTTTCCTTTCCCGACTATAAATTTGACCGACTTAGAAAAGAAGCACCCGGAGAATATGAATCATATGCTGACATGGGATTAAATGAATGGATAAAATTGAAGATTGTCGTAATCAACAATCAAGCAAAACTCTTTATTAACGACAATAAACAGCCATCACTGATTGTAAATGACTTAAAGCATGGAGCAAGTTCATCTGGAGCGATTGGATTATGGGTCGATGTAGGCACAGAAGGTTTCTTTTCTGATTTAAGAATTCAAAAAGAGTGACCGATATAAAACCTGCCGTTAATCGAGTAGGCGGCCTCACCGCCGGTAAGCGATGAGGTGCGGGAGTAGAATCTCCCCCGGTAAGATAAATAGCCTTCGCTGTATCGCTGCTGCATCTACATACCACTGCTTTTTAATTCTGTTCGGACTTTGTGATGATGTGCTCACTCATCCGCAGTTATATGCCTCTTATGCAGTTCCTGTTCGTCAGTACACAGCTTTGCAGGCTGGCTTATTTCAGATATAGCATTACTGCTATCACCCTTGCCACTTGCTAAAACTTCGGAACGTCACTTCCGTGTTTAAGAGACTTCCCGCCTGCACCTCGTTTCGGCGGGCAGGTCACTCTCTGGCTTTCTCATTGCTAAGAACTATATTTATCATTCAGGGCACACACAGGGAGTTTGGCAAAATACAGGGTGACGTAATCCATGTTTCATCGTCCGGTTCATTGTGCATCTGCATATCCAGCTTGACATTAAAAATTTAGCTGTAGAAAATATCATCAACTTTTTATCTTTACTCAGCAGCGGTCAGCCGGGCTTGATAGAACACAGAATACCCGTACTTCGGCAAGCTCTGTCCGTCAGAATGTGAAAAAACTCAAACTATCATTTTTAATACTCCGGTAATTTTTCTGAAGTGGATTACTGAAGTTTATATAAGAATGTGAGTATAGGTACGTTATTTTTCATCAACTCAGCTTTATGGCCGAGTTTGAAGAAAATTCCAGGTCATTTTCGTTCCGTAGGAACGTTTGGTGCTCTGGCAACAAACACCCGGCGTGCCGATGGAACGCATGAATGGTTCCTTGAACATATACTACCCCCCACAAGTCCCTACGGGACAAAAAAAAGTATTAATATATTACCGGAGTATTAATAGTTGAAAAAGAGTTTTTAATGCTGTGCTGTTATTCTTTCTGAAGTCGGCAATGCTGTGGTAATTGGGAACCAACTCCTGCATCAGCCAGCGCAACTCTATATTACGACCACATTCTTTCTCCAGTTTGCGGCTGCTGCGGATTTTATTCAGGTAACCGTACAGGTATAGTTTCAGTAACAGCCTGTCAGCATAACGTGGCGCCCCGCTGGCATTTGCTTTGCCGGTTCGTTTACCTGATTTATTTTGTTGAATACCGATACCCGGCATATCCAGCTTTTCAACTAAAGCTTCCAGTATACAAACCGGATTATCCGGCGCTATCAGCTCATCAAGGCTGCTGAACTTTACCTGATGACGGTTTATCCCTTTAATGATTTTCATAACCATCCAGACAAACTTTACCGTTTTACTGTTGCCCGGAATTGTTTATTTTTATTCAACAGGTGTGAATAGTTTTTTCACAGACTGCCGTTATAGGCAATTTTACCGAGACCCCGAACCACAATTGACCACAGACAAAATTTAAGGAATGGAGAATAGAAATTTGAAAATAAAAAACAAAATAATAGGTAAAGACTTGATAAAGTATTTTATCCTTATTTATTGGACATTATTTTGGTTGCTCAACATCGTGGACAAAGTAATTGGCGGTGCTCATTTCCTATTTGTAGGTAAAGACAGGTTTGCTCAAATTCAACGATTTTTTGACTCACTTGGACTTGGCGACCCAATTATTGCCAACATTGCGTTGATAATTACAGCAGGCTTAGAAACCTTTGCTTTTGTTTTCTTTTGTGGTGCATTGTATCATTTTACAAAGAAAAACATTGACGCTACACGTTCTTGGTTTTTTACTGGTATTGTTTTAACGCTTATTACTTATACCTATTTTACTGTTGGCGACCAAGTATTTGGTGACCATTTTGAACTTTTAGAACACGGTCTATTTTGGTTTATCGCATTGCTGTCTTGGATTATTTTTATTCGAGTTGACAAAATCCAACTCTTTGACAATTTTTCAATTGGTAAAAAACAGTTTATTGCTTCAACCATTTTTGTTGTTGCCATAACTGCCGTTACAATTTTTTCAATTTTCTGGCACAATCATACTTCGTTTGTTGAAAGAAATCAAGCCGTTAATGCAGAACAAATAACCGAAAACAAATACAAAATTCGGTTTCCTTTTCTTGCTGGTAGCAAAGCATTTGAAAACTCTATTGCCAAATTCAAGACAGACAACCCAACAGAAAAAATCGTATACATATACACAGCACCAACACAATTAAGATTAGGAGAGTCTGACGGACTTATAATTTATATTCAAACCGAGGAAAAATGAAAGAGAAAATATTAATTCAATATTTAGTTCTAATTCATTGGACATTATTTTCGGCAACGACCGTAATTGATAAAATTGTTCCAGACGTTTATCCTTTATGGGTTGGAGCAGATTTCTATACACTATTCATAAAATTATTCGCTTCATTGGGGCTAACAGACCCCCTTTTTGCAACAACAGCATTAGCAGGAATTTCCTTTTTAGAAATAGTTGCATTTGTTTGTTTCGCATTCTCCTTATTCAACTTATACAATAGCAAAGACAAAATCGCGGAACAATGCTTTTATCTTGGTATTTCATTCTCTGCGCTAACTTTCAGTTTCTTTTCAATTGGCGACCAAGTGTTTGGCGACAGGTTTACGTTGCTTGAACATACCATTTTTTGGATAATATTGATGGTTTCTTGGGTAGTTTATAAATACAATACGCTGACTGATGAAAGAGTAATTAAATTTTCAATGACCAAAGACATAAAAACAGGTCTATTGGTCGGTGTATTATTGACACTCATAACATCCTATTCTATTGTGGATTTTGCAAAAGCCACTTATACTAACAAGACACAACCTTTGCAAGGCAAAGAAGTAGTTGAAGGCGTTTACAAGTTTGACTTTCCATTTTTGGGCGACAAAATCACAATGGAAAATACACTCAAAGCATTTGAAGAAAACAACCCCGACTTAAAAGTAAATTACATTTACACAGGACCAGACGAACTAAACTCAAAAAAGAAAACGCATATGTTACTTTACGTATTTACCGAACCGAATAAATAAAAAAAACTGCCTACAATTGAATAGGCGGCCTCACCGCCGGTAAGCGATGAGGTGCGCCTCTCACATGTATCTGCCGAAGTTTTAACGAAGGCATGACCACTGTACGTTCGGGTCTCGAATACAGCGGTTCATTAAGTTGTGGAGATACTTTAAGATAATGGTCGAGCAGGGATTGATAGCCTCGCTTTCTTAGTCGTTCCACTGTAATTGTTGTTCCCAATATCGGGCTTTGCGCAATGGCCCATCCGCCTTTTCTTGTTCTGCTCCATACACAGGCATGATAATAGTCCACTCCTAATCACATAAGATTTTTCTTCTTTCGTTCTATTTTCTTCCACTGATGCCAGATGCAATAGCGCAGCCTGTTGCGCACCCAACTGTCGAGGTCTTTGAGTTTGCCGTGGATACTTGCCATACGGAAGTAATTCACCCATCCTCTGCCAACTTCTTTGAGTTGAGCGATGCGCTGTGCTACATTTAATGGAGTTGTTTTGCGGGTAATGTTCTTCAGGCTTTGTTTCAGATTTTTCCAACGCTTGTCGCTTACTACCAATTGATATTTGCTAAATGAGCTTCTTAGCTATGTAAACTATTTTAAGCCACTTTTCACAAGTGCGGAGACACAGTCCATTGCAAGTTATTTACTTAATTTGAATTGATAATAGTATTTGAAACAAAAGGGGTGACGACCGAGAAATATTACTGCTGCCAACAAAAGTATCCTAATTTATATAGAAATTCAGAGAGGGATCGTATCGTTTACCTATATTTTCTTTTGTGGCAAAGCCATCCCTTTGGGAAAAGCAGGTGATAATGGAGGGTTGCTCAATTACCTCCTGCATCAAACAATTCCCAGCACCCCTACTCCACAAACACTTCAAACGGCAGCCTTGCCTGCACCGTGTTGGTCATTTCTTTCACCCTGATCAGTTCTTTATAAATTTTGTATGGCTCCTCCCCAAGCTCCTTGCGCAGGGTTTCGGTTTTAAGGGTATTGTCAGATGCGCCGAATAGTTTGTCAAAAACAGATTTCACTTCCGGGTATTCACGCAGGCGGTAATCCGGCAGCCTGGCCATGCGTGCCGCACATTCCACTGCATCCTGCAATCCCCCCCATTTATCCACCAGCCCGATACCGGTGGCGCGGCTGCCGCTCCACACACGGCCCTGCGCAATGCTGTCAATATACTCCACTGATTTTTTTCTTCCCTCGGCCACACGCTGCTTGAAGCTGAGATAAATTTCATCAATGCTTTGCTGGATGATGTTTTTTTCGGCCTCCGTCATGGGTCTCGACAACGCACCAAGGTCGGCATAGGGTCCTGTCTTCACGCCATCGAACGTAATGCCTAATTTATTTTTATAAAATCCCTGCAGGTTGGGAATAATGCCAAACACACCAATGGAACCGGTGATGGTAAGCGGGCTGGCAAAAATGCTGTCGGCCGCACAGGAAATATAATACCCGCCGGAAGCAGCCACATCGCCAAAACTCACCACCACGGGTTTTTCTTTCCGTGCCAGCGAAAGCTCCCGCCAGATGGTTTCGCTGGCAAGGGCGCTGCCGCCACCGCTGTTTACCCGCAATACGATGGCTTTAATATTCCGGTCGAGCCTTGCCTTGCGGATGAGTTTGATGTAATCGGCGCTGGCAATGTAGTAATGATCATCGCGGCTGCCGTCAACAATGGCGCCCTGCGCATATATCAAAGCAATCCTGTTGGCAGAAGATTTGTTCAGGTTGCTTGCTTTGAAATACCGGTTGACAGTAATGAAATTTATGCGGTCGTATTTATCCAAACCCAGTTTCGTTTTTATTTCATCTCTCACTTCATCGTCGTACTTCACACCGTCAATCAGTTTATGCTCCACCGCATCCTGCGGCGTTTTTATCACGGCATCGTTGGCCATGCGGTGCAGCGTGGCTGTATCAATTTCTCTTGCTTCGGATGTTTTCAGCAGGAAATGCGCATACAGGTCGCCCAGCCATACGGATGTCTGCAGCCGGTTTTCCTCCGTCATCTTATCGGTGCGGAAAGGTTCGGTAGCGCTTTTAAATTTTCCTGCATAAAAAATCTGCGGCTCGATATCCAGTTTTTCCAGCGTGCCTTTCAGAAACAGCAGCGAGGAACGAAAACCCATGAAGTCGAAGTAGCCTTTGGGATTCATAAAAATTTTTTCGGCCACGTTGACCACATAGTATGATTTCTGATTCATGATTTCGCCATAAGCAAAAATGAATTTGCCTGATTTTTTAAAATCAAGCAATGCATTCCTGAATTCTTCGCAGGTGGCAAACCCGTTGGGATTAGCCCCGGCAGTAAGGTAGATGCCTTTTACCCGTGCATCGTTTTTTGCTTTGGCGATGAGCCGTACCACATCGTACACACCGGGTATGGTCAGGTCATCGTTGCTGCTGAATCCGGCAAGCGGGTTTTCCACATGCTGTTCAAAATAGGGCTGGCTCAGGTTCAGCAGCAGCACTGAATTTTTTTCCATTACAGGTTTTTCACTGCTTGCAATACCGGCCACAAAAGCAAACAACAGGAAAAAAACCAGCAATGAAAAAATAAGCAAAGCAAGCAGCGATGCAAAAAACATTTTGAAAAAACCACCCATAACCAAAAATATTTAAGAGGATAAAAATAAAGATATTTGCGCCTCCCGCGGGGAATGGTTTATGAAAACAGCCTATTTATTGACAGGTGGTAATTTGGGCAACAGGCAGGCAACGCTGCAAAAAGCGGCGGAGCTGATTAGTCAGTATTGCGGCGCCATTACCAATTTATCATCGGTATATGAAACAGCCGCATGGGGAAAAACCGATCAGCCTGCATTTCTGAACCAGGCAATTGAAATACACACAGCGCTGAATGCACGGCAACTCATCCGCCGGATTTTAAAAGTGGAAAAGCTGATGGGCCGTGTGCGGCGGGAAAAACTCGGCCCGCGGCTCATCGACATTGACATTCTTTTTTACGAAAACGAAATACATGACCTGCGTTTTTTGAAAGTGCCCCATCCTGAAATTCAGAACCGGCGTTTTGCATTAATCCCGTTAGCAGAAATCAATCCGGATATAGTGCATCCGCAACTGAATAAAACAGTTGCCCGGTTGCTTGAAGAATGCCCCGATAATCTTGATGTAAAAAAAATAACGGATTAAATGATGGCAGTGCATATATCGCGGATTTATCCACAAAATTCCCATTAGCCAAACATCCCACATCCATTTCATTTATTTTGCAATTCCTGATACTTTAACCATAAACTATAAACAACAAACCACAACCCTTTGACCATTCCCCCAATGAACTACCATTTCATCACCATAGAAGGCAATATCGGCGCCGGCAAAACCACGCTGGCTCACATGCTGGCACGACATTACAATGCAAGGCTGATACTGGAGGAGTTTGCCGACAATCCTTTTCTGCCCAAGTTTTATGAAAATCCAAAACAGTATGCTTTCCCGCTCGAGCTTTTTTTTATGGCCGAACGGTACAAGCAGCTGAAGGAACTCATCCAGCAAAAAGATCTTTTTCAAAACATCACCATCTCCGATTATCTTTTTACCAAATGCCTGTTGTTTGCAAAAGTGAACCTGCCCGAAGATGAGTTCCGTCTGTACCAGCGCCTGTTCGACATTATTCACCAGCAGCTCATCCAGCCCGACCTGCTCATTTACCTGCACAGCCCCGTGCACAAGCTGCAGCAAAACATCCGGAAAAGAAACCGGCCTTACGAACAGAAAATTCCCGACGAGTATCTGTTCAGCATACAGGAAACCTACACCAGCTACATCAAGCATCACAACCTGAAAACCCTTTTTGTGGATGCTTCCAATGCCGATTTTTTCGGAAAAGAAAAACACCTGCAGGTGGTTATTGATGCGCTGGATATGGATTACGAGGAGGGGCAGCATTATATTACGCTGCCATAGAACCTTGATTAACGGATTTTATTTCGATTATTTGGAAAATATAACCCGCACAATAATGAAATTTTCCAATATAACTGAAAAAATAATCGGATGTGCCATGAAAGTGCATCGTGAATTGGGTGCCGGATTTCAGGAATATATTTACCAAAGAGCATTGGAAATTGAATTAGCAAAAGCAGGTATGCTTTTTATAAGAGAATATGAAATGCCGGTTTATTACTGCGGAAAAAAGATTGGGACAAGGAAAGTTGACTTCTTTGTTGAAAATAAAATTATGGCAGAAATAAAAGCAATGGCAGAACTTGATGATACACATTTAGCACAAGCATTGAATTACCTGGAAGCATCCGGGGAAGAAATTGGTTTGTTAATTAATTTCGGAGCCAAATCATTACAGTTTAAAAAATTGCACAACAGAAAACCAAATTCCTGATTTCCTCAAAATCCATGATAAATCCAGTCAATCGAGGTTCTTTAATAAATAAAGAATTCACATCGTACATCACAGCCCGCTTTCTTTTCATTGCGGGCCTGCGTATGTCGCCGGTGCTGCTGGGCTGGAAACTGTATGAAGTTACCGGCAGCAAGCTGGCGCTTGGCATTCTTGGCTTAAGCGAAGTGATACCGGCTATTGCTTTTGCTTTGCCCGCCGGCGTACGTGTGGATAAAAGTAACAAACACCGGCTGATCAGCATCTGCATCGCCATGTACCTGTTGCTGATGATGGGTCTGCTTGTTGTCACATCCAGGTGGTTTACTCAAAACACATCAGCAAAAATTATTGAATGGAGCATTTACTTTTTGGTATTCGGCACCGGTGTGGTCAGGGCTTTCAGCGCTTCGGCATTCAATGCATTCATGGCGCAGCTTGTAAACAGTGAATCGCTGGTCAGGGCCGTATCGCTCAACAGCATGACCTGGCTTATTGCCGCCGTCACCGGCCCTGCCATTGCAGGTTTATTGCTCGGTTACACCAATATCACCGTTGCGTTTTCCATTACCTGCGCCGCTATTTTCATTTCGCTGCTTTTATTTCAACTGATAAAACCTAAACCAGTAAGCTGGCAACCCGGCAATGCCAAAACTTGGGACGGTATCAAAGAAGGTTTGCGGTATGTGTTTCATCAGAAAGCCTTACTGGGCGCTATGAGTCTTGATATGTTTGCCGTACTCTTTGGTGGCGCCACAGCGTTGCTCCCCGTTTTTGCCAAAGACATCCTGCACGTGGGCCCGCAGGGCCTCGGCTGGCTGATGGCCGCCACTTATCTTGGTAATTTCCTCGCCATTGCCTGGCTCACCTGGCATCCGATGAAAGGAAAACAGGGCAGCGTACTGCTTTATGTGGTTGCAGGCTTCGGCCTTTGTATTCTTTTATTCGCCATTTCAAAAAATTTCTGGCTCAGTTTTGCCGCCCTGTTTGCCAGCGGACTTTTCGATGGCGTCAGTGTAATCATCCGCGGCACCATCGTGCAGCTATTTGTGCCGGATGAAATGCGTGGCCGGGTTTCCTCGGTCAATTCCATTTTTATCAATTCATCCAACGAGCTTGGCCAGTTTGAAAGCGGCGTAGCCGCAACCGTCATGGGCACGGTGCCATCCGTCATTTTCGGCGGCTGCATGACGCTGCTGGTGACTGTCGTCACCTGGATAAAAGCGCCAACCTTGAGGAAATTTGAATATTGAACCGTCCGGCCCCCCTGCCCCCCAAAGGAGGAACTTAGATATATACATTCACTTTTATTTACTAATTTCATCTCTGTTGTAAGTTTTTTGATTAGGTAGCCAGCGCCGGTACTACTATGAAGCTCCCGTTGCGCCTGCCCGCCGTATCCGCCACAGGCGGAGCAGGCGGGTCGCACTTTTTTACTGCAATAATTCTATTGAGCAAACGTGAAACTTCACACCGGCACCAGAAACCAGCAACAAAAAACCACAAACCACAAACTACAAACTATAAACTATATGAACCGTCGTTCCTTTCTCCAAAACACTGCATTCACTATCGGTGCACTCAGCCTTACTCAGCAAAAAATATTTGCCTCCCTGTTTTCAAAAACCCCGTCATCCGCTCCGCCGCCGTGGATGTTTCATATGATGACGGATAAAATCGGCGTGTTTACCGAGCGGGGCGGCACCATCGGCTTCCTGCTGGAGAAAAAAGGAGTAGTGGTGGTGGATGCACAGTTTCCCGATACCGCCCCCCACCTGATTGGCGAAGTGCAGAAAAACAGCGATGCTCCAATAAAATACCTCATCAATACCCACCACCATGGCGATCATACAGCGGGCAATATCGCCTTTAAGGGATTGGTGAAAAATGTAGTGGCGCATGAAAACTCAAAGAAAAACCAGAAGCGGGTAGCCAAAGCGAATAAAACAGAAGACAGGCAGCTTTATCCCGACCGGACTTTTTCCGACTACTGGCAGAAGCATGTGGGAGATGAAAGCATCGCTATGTATTACTTCGGCCCCGCCCATACCAATGGCGACGCTATTATTCATTTTGAAAACACAAATATCGTTCACATGGGCGACCTGATGTTTAACCGCCGCCATCCCTTTGTTGACCGCAGCGCCGGTGCCAGCATCAAGGGCTGGATTAAAGTGCTGAACAAAACAATCAGGCGGTTTGATAATAAAACCACCTACATCTTTGGTCATGCCGCCGATGGCTACAACATTGTGGGCAATTCCGATGACCTGAAAAAATTTGCCGACTACCTTGACGGTATACTCAGGTTTACCGAAAGCGAAATAGCTGCAGGCAAAACCAGGGAAGGATTCCTGTTGACCAAAAACCTGCCATTTGCTACCGAATGGAAAGGCGACGGATTGGTGAGACCGCTTACAGCAGCCTGGGAAGAACTGACAGAGGAAAAATGAAATTCAGGATTGCGTTACAGATTGGCAGTTATGCGGGAATCAAAATTTATTCTCCTTTTATTCACCAGTTTAAGTTTCTTCATTTCCGGGTGCAGCGGGTTAATTACAAAATTCAGCTCTTCCCGTATTAATACGCTGGGTACGGCAAGCAGCACGCTGCTTTTGGCCTTTAAAAATTTATCGCCCAGCTTTTTTGTCAATGGCCGGGTATCCGGTGCATCCCAGCCGGCAGTAAGCATGCTCCTGTCAAGCACTTCGGGATACAAAGTATCAGGCACTGAAAACGTGATAAGCATATACACTTTTTCATTCAGCATTTTTGCAGGCGTATGCGCCAGTGTTTCCAGCAGTGCCAGCGAACGGGTGGAGGAAGTATAGACCGCAAACAATCCTTCACTGTTCCACCGCCCCCCATACAGCCTGGCACCGTTGCCCGAAAGATCTTCGGCATATTTTTCCTGCGAAATACGAAACAATTCCATATAGTATTTAAAAAAGTAAAAAAAGGCCCCGCTCACCTGCGGGGTCTGAAGTAATTAAGAATATACCCCATGCTCCAGCCGGCCCAGGATTTTTGTAACCAGGTGAATACCGAATGAAGTATCTAAAAAGTCAACCGGGGGTTTATTTCCCAGGGCTACCAGCGGACTATGCAACCACTCAATAAAGCCCTCGCGGCTGCCAATGACTTCAATACCGCGTTGCGCAAAAGCTGCCAGTTCCAGCACCTTCTCTGTTTTTAATGTATCCAGCATTTCATCCTCATCCTTTCGTTGAATATTCCGGTGCGAAGTATGCAGCAGCCCGCTCATAGTGTTCATGGAAATGCCCAGGTATGCCGCCAGTGATTTCAGGGTAGATTTTTTTATGCCCTCACGGGAAAGGGCAATCAAATCGAAATCGCCGGCAATGTTTTTTTTCATTGCCTTATTGCCGCCAAGTATTACACGAAGCGTTTCATACTGAACCGCTGCTTCTTCTACCATAGACAGGGGTGCGTCATCAGGAATTTTATACACCTTGGGTTTTTTCTTCTTTTCTTCCATACACCAAAAATACGACATTTTGGATAAATATTTCCCATTTTGTCGTTTTTTTTAAAAAAAATTATTTCCCCCCAAAGGATTCAGAACCGATGGAAATCTTATTTATCCCCCGCCAATAATTTTTCAAGTACGAAGTATGTAATCGGGCAAAACGTGGAGTTCTTAAGGGTTAGCTCCTGTCTTTTTAAAAAGACATCTTCATCGGTATAGGGAAAACGTACACAGTCCGATGGTCGGATTTCATAAATAGTGCAATAATTATCAGAGCCGAGGAAAGGACAGGGTCTTGAATTTACCACAAAATCGCCATCTTCATCCACTACAAGATATTTTTCGATGAATTCCGATTCACGCAATTTCAGATGCCGGCTGATGCGTTTGATGTCGGGTGTTTTAAAGCGGGGCGAGTAGTTCTTGCAGCAGTTGGCGCACTGCAGGCAGTCAATTTTTGAAAATGTTTCCTCATGCAGCCCGGGCAGTTGCCTCAGCACTTTGTTTT
>Ga0114944_1000258_pt1 | contig 13340 bp, 12 predicted proteins | sample OV2TP2_FD_89582 | JGI IMG/M metagenome (GOLD analysis project Ga0114944, IMG submission 89582) | Hot spring microbial communities from Beatty, Nevada to study Microbial Dark Matter (Phase II) - OV2 TP2 | ecosystem: Environmental > Aquatic > Thermal springs > Hot (42-90C) | place: USA: Beatty... | reverse complement strand
CCTATGAGACGCGCGACGGACAGACGCGTTTTCAGAACGAAATCTTTGCCACAGATGTCCGATTCCTGAGCGCGCCGAGTTCCAGGGAAGAGGGGTCTCCGCCTGAGATGGAGCAGGGCACGGGGGCAGGGATGGAAGCTGACGACCTCCCCTTCTAAGCTCGAACGCATACGGAGGTGATAGTCCAGTTATGACTACAGGACAGCCAAGGAGACTTACCAGACCTGGCCCCGGCGGCAGACCTGCCCCCGGCGGCAGACCTCGCCAGAGGGGCAGATTTCCGCCCAGGCGTAAAGTATGCGCTTTTTGTGTGGAGAAGATAGCGGTCATTGATTACAAGGATGTGGGTAAGTTCAGACGCTATATCTCCGACAGATTCAAGATAGAACCCAAGAGAAAGACAGGGGTCTGCGCCAGCCATCAGCGTGACCTGTCCATCGCAATCAAACGGGCCAGGCATCTTGCCATGTTACCCATCACTACAACCCATACCCGCATACCAGTGTAGCGTAGATGCGACTCATGGCCCGCCCTTATTGTCCAACAGGACAGTCCAAGGAGCCTTCAGGGTCCCATTAGCCTTCTTTTCACTGTTCGGGCCAGGGCCCTTCAGGGTCAAGTCCTTTGGGCCAGGCAGATGAGACCTGAGAGATACGAGTATGGCCTCTCCACGAAACAGACGACCTACTACACCTCGATCTGAGGGGTCTGCAAGACCCTCCGATAGGAGAATGCGCGGCCAAAGGCCACAGCGTACCGATCGCCGGATGCAACGCTCTCGCGACCATAGGGACCGGCGCAGGCAGCGTACGGTCATCATCGTAGGTATAGCCATCCTCCTTGTAATAGCAGGGATAGTAGTATACGGCTTCTATGATGAGTTCATCGGACCTCCCAGGGTGCTGGCGGCTCGGGTTGGCGATACCCGCTATACCCAGGGGGACCTGGTGAAGCGGATGCGTATGCTTCAGGCGGCGTCCGAGGCCCTTGGTCAGCGCCTCGACCTGGGCAGGGCTCCCTTTCAGGTATTGAATAGTATGGCGGAGGCAGAGCTCATCCGACGGGCCGCCCCTAGCTTCGACGTGCAAGTCCCAGAGGCGGATGTTGAGCTTGCCTTGCTGCAAAGGTTCTACCCTGTAATACCCGAAGGCCAGGAGGTACAGCCGGACCAGATTGAGCGAGAGTACAGAGAGAACTACCGGAGTTTCCTGAGCAAGAGCCATCTTTCGGACGAGGACTACCGCAAGATCGTGGAGGAAAGTATATACAGGGTCAAGCTGCGGGAGAAACTAGGAGAATTGGTCCCTTCCATAGGCGAGCAAGTGGAGGTCCACTGGATAAGGCTGCCCTCGGCCTTCGAGTCCCAAGGCACCGGCCCCCAAGGTCCCAGCCCCGAAGAGGTGCTCGATCTCTTGACGAAAAATGACTTCGGGGGCGTAGCTGGGCAGTTCTCCACAGAACGCAGGTATGCCGACGAGAAGGGGTACGTCGGCTGGGTGCCTAAAGGGGTTTTCTCCTCCCTGGATGAGACTCTCTTTGGCAGTGCGGAGCATCAGCCTATTGCCCACGATGAGATAAGCCAGCCCATCTTCACGACCGAAGGGACTTATATCTTAAAGGTGACGGCGGGCCCCGAGGAGCGAGAGATTTCAGCGACTATGAGGGAAGGGCTCAAAGACCAGGCCCTGGACAAGTGGCTCCTGGAGCAGAAGGATGTAGGTGGGAGGGAAGGGTGGCTGGAGATGAACTTCAGCAGTGACCTTTATAGCTGGGTCAACGATCAGGTACGGCAAACTGCGCCTCGCGCCACCCCACCGTCGAGCGGTGGCAGGTAGACTGTCCATGAAATTTACAGCAAGGCCCCGCGAGATCGGCATCGGCCTTATGGGCCTTGGAGTGGTGGGCGGCGGCGTGGCAAAGGTCCTATCACACCATGCTCATCCCCTTTCTAGAAAAGCGGGCAGCCCCATCAAGCTAAAGAAGGTCCTGGTCAGAGACATAGCCAAGCCCCGTTCCTTATTGCTGCCACACGGCCTCCTCACCACTGACTCCCAGGATATACTGGCTGACCCAGAGGTACAGATCGTCGTAGAGGTAATGGGAGGGGAGGACCCTGCTACCCAATACATTCACCAGGCCCTTTCCTCGGGCAAGCACGTAGTCACCGCCAACAAAGAGGTCATGGCCAAGCACGGGCCAGAGTTGACAGCCCTCGCCTCGACGCAAAAGGTGAACCTCCTCTTCGAGGCCAGCGTTGGGGGTGGCATACCTATAATCGGCCCTTTGATGAAAGACCTCCTGGCGAACGACATACGGTCTATCCATGCCATCATCAACGGCACCACCAACTACATCCTCACCCGAATGGCCAGGGACAGGGTGGATTTCCATGAGGGTTTGAAGGAGGCCCAGGCTCAGGGCTACGCCGAGGCCGATCCCACCAATGATATAGATGGGATAGATGCAGCCTACAAGCTGGCTGTCCTTGCCACTCTTGCCTTCCATACAAGGGTCCATGCCACAGAAGTGTACCGAGAAGGCATCTCCCGCCTCCAGCCCCAGGACTTCCGCTATGCCCAGGAGCTGGGCTACGCCATCAAGCTGCTGGCCATAGCCACAAAAGTAGGGGACGGGGAGAAGGGCCAAGGGAAGAGCCCTTTGCCCCCCCCTACGGTCCCACATCTATACGTGCGGGTGCACCCTTCCTTTGTGCCCCAGGAGCACATGCTGGCAAAGGTGGATGGGGTCCTCAACGCCGTAGAGGTAGAGGGTGACCTGATAGGCAGGGTGCTGTTCCACGGGATGGGTGCGGGCCGCGAACCCACCACCAGCGCTGTGATAGGAGATGTGCTTGAGATAGCCAGAAAGATTGTTTCAGGGAGTGAGCCGGTGCCCGCCACGGAGCTGGACGAACACCTTATCATCGCACCCATGTCTGGCCTGATGAGCAAGTACTACCTGAGATTGAATGTGGCCGACCGGGCGGGTGTTCTGGCCCAAATAGCCACGATTCTAGGAGATTTGAACATAAGCATCGCCTCGGTAATTCAGAAGGATACAGATCCAGCCACTCAGACCGCAGAGATCGTCGTAACTACTCACCCAGCGCGGGAGGATGCGATGCAGGAGTCCCTTAAACGCATGGAACGCCTGAAGGCGGTTCGGGAGGTCAATAACCTGGTACGGATAGAAGACTGGTCCTCCAAATGAGTCTGGTATGTGAAAGAGAACCTATGGGCGAGGGTATTCTAAGAGAGTACAAGGAGTTCCTGCCAGTCAATGAAGCCACCCCGATGGTAACCCTGGGGGAGGGCAATACCCCTCTGGTCAAGTCCACCAGACTGGGAAAGGAACTGGGCTGCGAAGAGTTGTACTTCAAGCTAGAGGGATGCAACCCCACCGGCTCTTTCAAGGATAGAGGCATGGTGGTGGCGGTAGCCAAGGCCCTTGAAGCTGGCAGCAAGGCTATAATGTGCGCTTCAACCGGCAACACTAGCGCGTCTGCAGCGGCCTATGGTGGCCGCTGCAATCTTTTTACTATAGTGCTGGTGCCCAAAGGCGACATAGCCCGAGGAAAGCTAGCCCAGGCGATGGCCTATGGTGCCCAAATCGTGGCGGTCAACGGCTCCTTCGATCAGGCCCTATCCATGGTACGCACCTTCAGCAGCAGACATCCGATAACTTTGGTCAACTCCGTAAACCCTTACAGATTGGAAGGACAGAAGACTGCCGCCTTCGAGATTGTGGACGATCTGGGGGACGCTCCCGACCATGTCTTCATACCCGTGGGCAACGCAGGCAACATCACTGCCTACTGGAAGGGCTTCGTGGAGTATCGTAGCCGTGGGCTGGCACTCAAGACCCCTAGAATGATGGGCTTCCAGGCAGAGGGCGCGGCACCCATAGTGCTGGGCCATCCGGTGAACAACCCCAAAACCGTGGCGTCAGCCATCCGCATAGGCAATCCTGCTAGCTGGAAGGGCGCCCTGGCCGCCAGGGACGAGTCGGGCGGCGTTATTGATATGGTCAGCGACGATGAGATACTCCATGCCTACCGTCTGCTGGCGTCGCGTGAAGGCATCTTCTGTGAACCCGCCTCCGCCGCCGCCTTCGCGGGGTTGATGAAGCTCTGCCGCCGAGACTCACGCTCAAACAAAGCTCTAGCCAACGGGCGGGTTGTGTGTATAATAACTGGGACGGGCCTCAAAGACCCGGAGCTAGCGGCCCAGTCCGCTCAGGCGGAGCTTATCGAGGTAAGCCCCGACATAGCCGAGATGGAAGCAGCGCTGCAGGGTAAGCTGGTTGGACTGTAAAGGAAGGTCACAGATAGTGGATGAGGAGCGTATCAAATCGGCTGTGGCCGCCATCCTGGAGGCCACAGGCGAGGACCCGCTCAGGGAGGGCCTGAGAGGTACTCCAGGGCGGGTAGCCCGTATGTACGCTGAGCTTTTCTCAGGAATCGGCGTAGACCCCAGGTCGGCCCTCGATACCATTTTTGAAGAAGAAGGGCACCAGGAGGGAGTGGTGATCGTGCGGGATGTGCCCTTCTTTGCCATGTGTGAGCACCACCTGTTGCCCTTCTTTGGCCAGGCCCACATGGGATATATCCCAGACGGTAAAATAGCGGGGGCGAGCAAGCTGGCCAGGGCCCTGGAGGTAGTTGCCCGCCGCCCTCAGCTACAGGAGCGTATGACCAGCCAGCTTGCCGACGCCATCTACGATGTCCTGAGGCCAGATGGAGCGGCAGTAGTGATCGAAGCCGAACACCTGTGCATGTCCATGAGAGGGGTCAAGAAGGATGGCAGTCTCATCGTAACCTCGGCTACCCGTGGCCTGTTTGCCGGACGTGGCATAAGCAGAGGCGAGTTCCTGACACTGTTGCAGAGGAGGGTAAAGTGACCCGTTTGGTAAACTCAGGGCAGGCGCATGTGACCTGCCTCGAACCTTATCAAGGGACTGAGCAACAGTGGCATGACCTCCTTTCTTCCTGTGCGGCAGATACCCTGTTTATTACGCCCGGCTGGCAGAAGGTATGGTGGGAGCAGTTCGGCGATGGAGCGGAGAAGCTCCTCCTCTGTCTCAAAGGTGAGAATAGTATTGAGGCTATCGCTCCCCTGGCGCGCCGCAACGGCACAATCTCTTTTATTGGAAGCCAGGACGTGTGCGACTATAATGACTTTCTGGTCTCCCGAGGCGCAGAGGCTCGTTTCTATCCCTGCCTCCTGGGTCACCTGGATGGAGAGGAGTGGGAAACCCTTGAGCTCTCGTCTCTGCCGGAGAGTTCTCCAACCCTGGCTTACCTGCCGGACCTGGCGCGGCAGCGCGGATACTCAGTGGAGCTTAAAGAGGAGGATGTGGCCCCAGCCTTAAGCCTCCCAGATAGCTGGGATGCCTATCTAGGCACACTCTCCAAGAAAGACCGCCACGAACTCCGACGTAAGCTGCGCCGCCTTGGTCAAATAGGAGGTGGGGAGTGGGCCGAGGAGGTGACCCCCCTTTCTCCCCCTGAGACCCCACACGGAGTACGATGCTACAAGCTCTCCGACCCCGCTGAGGTGGAAAGTAGCCTGGAAGACTTCTTCGCCCTTATGAGGTCCAGCCGCGAGACCAAACACCGATTCCTCACTCCGCCACGGGAGCAGTTCTTCCGGAACATCGCCAGGGAAATGTCCGGCATCGGCGTTTTTAAGCTTTTCTTCCTGGAGCTGAAAGGAGAGCGGGTGGCAGCAGCAATGTGCTTCGACTACGGTCCAGGGCGGCTTCTGTACAACAGCGGTTTTAACCCAGCACACGGTTACTACAGCGTGGGACTCCTCCTCAAGGCCCTTTGCATCAAAGACGCCATTGAGGAGGGTAAAGCGTACTTCGACTTTCTTCGAGGCTCTGAGCCATACAAGTACGACCTTGGTGGCAAGAACAGGACTGTCTATCAGATGGTGGTGAAGCGAAGTTGAAAACAGAGAAAGTAGCGTTGATCAGCTTTCACACCTGTCCTCTGGCCCAACTAGGAGAGGGAAAGGCTGGAGGGATGAATGTATACGTAAGGGAGCTTTCCAGGCATCTGGGAAGTATGGGGATAAAAGTAGATATTTTCACTCGCTCCCATATCGGCCACGAGGATAACATAGTAGAACTGGACAGCCAGGTCCGGTTGGTACATCTGAAAGGGGGCCCTCCAGAGGCAAATCTGGATACGCTCTACTCATACTTGCCTTCTTTCCTGGAGGAGCTTCACAACTTCAGCAGAAAAGAAGGGGCTCAGGAGTATGAAGAAGGCAAGGGATTGGAAGCAGCGCGAGGTGGTGATTCCTCTACCATTCCAACCGACCCCACCCCTCATCCTTCCGCTTCCCCATATCAGATAGTGCACTCCCACTACTGGCTTTCGGGATGGATAGGCAGGAAAGCCGCCGAAAGCTGGGGTGCGCCCCACGCGGTGACTTTCCACACCCTGGCGGAGATAAAGATGCAGGCCAGGGTGGGGGAAAGGGAGCCCGCCATCAGGTCTCAAGTAGAGAGGGAGCTGATGGCGTCGGCCCAACTGATAATCGCATCCAGCGCTCACGAGAAAGACGCAATGGTGCGCCTTTACGATGCCCCAGGGGAGCGCATCAGGGTTGTGCCTTGTGGGGTTGACCTCTCCCTTTTCAAGCCACTGGACATCGGAGAGGCCAGAAAAAAGCTGGGCTTGAACGGCGAGAAGGTCATAGTCTGCGTGGGCAGAATAGAGCCTATCAAGGGGCTGGAGCTTCTTCTGAGAAGCGCTGCTATAATAGAGGTAAATGAGCCGCTGAAAGTCCTGATAATAGGTGGCGACCCCACGCGTGAGGGAGAGATAAAACGCCTCAAAGAGATGGCAGAAGACCTGGGGATAGAGCATGTGATGGAATTCGTGGGTATAGTGGACCAGAAGCTCCTTCCCCTCTACTATAGCGCCGCCGATGTATGTGTGGTGCCCTCTTACTACGAGAGCTTTGGGCTGGTAGCCCTTGAGGCCCTGGCGTGTGGAACACCTGTGGTGGCCTCCAGGGTAGGAGGTCTGCCTGCCGTGGTACAGCATGGACGTACCGGCTACCTGTTGCCCTGGCGTTGCCCTGAGCCCTTTGCCGACTCTCTCGAAGTGATCCTCTCGAGTAAAGGGTTGCAGAAGAGTATGAGCCGGGCAGCCCGTAAACGGGCTGAGGGGATGGGATGGGAAATGGTAGCAACCGAGACCTGTCGGCTCTACAACTCCCTCCTCCCGGAAGCTCAGGGAGAAGGGGAATACACTGGGCCAGTGGTGGGTGCGTAACACGTGCTCTGGATAGGGAACAGATTAAAAGCCACAGGCCGGCACTTCAGGACTACCCTGGTAGCTGGACTGCTGGTCATTGTCCCCGTTGGGGTCACCTTCCTGATCCTCAAGTTCGTGTTTGACTTCCTCGACCCTTTGCTAAAACCCGTCTTTGAGGAGGGCATAAGTCGCTATACGCCGGGCATGGGAATCGCTGCGCTGCTGATCATCATATATCTGGTGGGGTTGGTGGCTGCTCATGTTGTGGGTAAGCGCATTGTACGGCTGGCCAATAACCTTGTAGAACGGATACCTGTGGTGAATGTCGTGTACAAGACGGCCCGACAGGCTGCCGATGTGTTCTCAACATCCAACCCCAACGGTAACCTCAATACTGTGGTGTTGGTGGATTTTCCCGGCAATGGACTGAAATCCATCGGGCTGGTGACGGCCAGGATGAAGGACCAGGATGGAAACCCTCTGATAGCCGTGTACCTTCCTACAACACCTTTTCCCACCTCGGGCTTTCTGGTGTTTCTGCCTGAGAGCATGATAACCTACACCGACATGACCGTGGACGACGCCATGAAACTCATCCTGTCGGCGGGGATTATAGCCCCTGATAGGATAAACTCCTACCCCAACCCTCCGGCTGACTCAGTGCCAGGCCAGGCTCCCTTCAAAGCCGCTCCTACTACCATCGGCTTCCCATTCCAGGCCCAGGGTCGGGCGGGCCAGGACCACTCCTCCGATAATTCCTCTCAGAGGCGGGCCTCGAACCAGTGAAGGTCCTGGGCATTTTTGAACCCTACCGAAGTGTAGAGCTTTATAGCAGGAGTGTTCCCCCCATCTACATCAAGCCTTATGTACTTCACGCCTCTGGAGTGCAGGTACTCCATCCCCGCCAGAAGGATAGGCGCGCTCAGCCCTCTCCCACGATAAGGAGGGGTAATGCCGATCATCCCTATGACGCCGATAGAAGACTCCCCTGAGTCTGGCGAAGGAGCCAGAGAGCGGGTCCCGGCTCCAGGCAGAACGCAGGTCCAGCAGTATCCGGCGGTGACATCGCCATTCGCAGTACGATCGGTGAGGAAAAGGATGCCCTCTGGTGGGCAGATGCTCATGCTCGCCCCGTAGCGCACCTCCTCGACCGTGTTGGGGCAGAAGCCCCAGCTGCCGCCAAAGGAGGCATTCTGCACCTGTGTCAGCCTCTCCTCATCCCCAGGCCGAAAGCTCTCGATGGCGAACCCCTGAGGTAAAGCCACCCTGGGCGTTGCAGCCTCATGCCACTGCATAGCCCAATAGACCCGTACACGGGAGAAACCTTCCTCCTCCAGCAGAACTCTCCAGAACTCAGAAGGAGATAGACATATATGGAGTACCCGTGCTCCCAGCCTTTTAGCCCGGTCCAGGGCAGACCTTATAACCTGTCTTGCGATGCCCGTCTCAGTGTAGGAGGGATGGATGCCCAGTTCCAGAACGGTGCGGCCTATTCGCAACTCGGGATGGAGAATGAAGAAGGCCCTCAGTTCCGCCTCATCACTGACGAAAAAGGAGCAGTTCTCCTCTGGAGCAAGGCCGGGGCGGGCCAGGTATTCTCTCAGGGACGATGTACTCACAGTGCGCTCGTCTCCCTCCGCTCTGCGCACCAGGCTAATAAACTCGGTGAGGGCTGGAAGGTCAGCCCAGGTGAAGTTGCGTGTTATCAAAACCAGGCTCCCTCTTTCAGCTTGAGCAGCGGCCCGGCCTAGCTGAAAAACGAGCCTTCCAGAGGCTCATTCTGATACTCAGCGTAAAAGATAAGGGAATGGTGTACCAAGATAAGGGGCTTGACACCTGAGCCTGATTGTAGCAGAGTATCTTTTCGTGTACAAGCCATAGGTTCTGGAGGTAAGAGATGGTAGAGACACCTGGCAGCGCTCTTGTAGTTATACCCCACCCCGATGATGGCGAGGGTTGGTGTGGCGGCACCGTGGCCCGATGGATAAAAGAGGGGGCGGAGGTGTACTACGTCCTGTGTACCGACGGAGGAAAAGGCTCCAATGACCTGGAGATGACCCCTGATCGCCTGGCCGTTATAAGGGAGAAGGAGCAGATCGAGGCCGCTGCTACCCTGGGGGTTAAAGAAGTGGTGCTGCTGCGCCACCCTGATGGAGAGCTTGAGGATACCAGAGAGTTCCGCAAAGAGATCGTACGAGCCATAAGGCGCTTCCGCCCCGACGTGGTGCTGTGCCCCGACCCCTACCGACGCAACTCCTACTGGCACAGGGACCACCGTATCACCGGCCAGGTCGCCGCTGATGCCACCTTCCCCTACGCCAGGGACCATCTCCACTTCCATGAGCTTTTTAAGGACGAAGGGCTTGCGCCCCATAAGGCGGGTATGATCTTGTTCTGGGCCCCCGACGTCCCCGATACCTTCATAGATATAGGTGAGACCATTGATATGAAGATAAAGTCTCTCCTCTGCCACGACAGCCAAGTATCGAAGAACCCTGATAGAGACGCCGCAGAGTGGGTGCGGGAGAGAGCAAGGCAGTCTGCCGAAGGTTCAGGTTTTCAGTACGCTGAAGCCTTCCGGAAAGTCGAGTTCCGGCGCTAAGGCCCTACGCTTTTATCAGGGCTCCTTGACGCTGGAACGTATTCATGTAATATCATAAGTTATAGCCAGGCCCGTGGCAGACCGAGCCCGGGTCGGGAGTAGACTTGTTCGTGCTGAGGGAAGGCGGAGGAAAGGAGGTCACCTATGGACTTCGGGCTGTTTTTGGAGTTCCCACGCCGGGAAGGGGCGACTCAAAAGGAGGCCTTTGAAGAGTCATTTGCCCTGGTGGACGAAGCGGAGGCGCTGGGAGTAGACTCGGCGTGGCTAGCAGAGTACCATTTCAACCCGGGCCGCGTCCTCTCCGCCCCCATCACCATCGCCAGCGCCATCGCTGCTCGCACCAGAAGGATGAGGATCGGCCTGGCAGTGCTTCTCTTGCCCCTGGGGCAGCCAGTGCGCATGGCTGAGGAGGTTGCTACCCTGGACCACATCAGCGGAGGCCGCCTGGAGTTTGGGGTAGGACGCGGCACCTTCCCCAACGTTCACGAGGGATTCTGCACTCCCTTCGCCGAGAGCCGAGGCCGGTTCGATGAGTTCCTGGAGGTCATCCTGAAGGCGTGGACGACGGAGAGCTTCTCCTTTGAGGGCAAATACTACAGTTGCCGTGACCTGAGCGTTGAGCCCAAACCATTGCAGACCCCTCACCCTCCCATCCGGGTGGGCATCACCTCGGAAGATACCTTCCCTATAATAGGACGCATGGGCTACCCTATCATCATCAACCCCTCCCGGGTGTTTGCCCTGCCGGAGCTGGGGCCTTATATCCAGCAGTATCGCCAGGCATGGCAAGAGACAGGCCATCAGGGAGAGACCCAGGTGGGCCTGAGGATTCCGGTGTACGCGGCCGAGACCGCAGAGCGTGCCTACTCCGAGCCCGAAGAGAGCACCATGTCCTCGGTGCGTCGCCTGGGAGATAGGATCGCCGTCTCTGCATCCCACGCAGGCACAACCGGAGACTGGCAAGCCCAGGCAGAACGGATTCAGAGCATGAGCTACGACGATTGGCTGCGAGACAAGGTGGTGTATGGCACTCCTGAGATGGTGGTGGAGCGGCTGCGCCAGTTGCAAGAGGACCTGGGCCTGACTCAGATCATCTACGAAGTGAACTTCGGGAATCTGATACCCTATGAACGCCAGGTCAAATGCCTGCGGCTATTGACAGAGAAGGTGATTCCCCACTTCAAGTAACCAATCTTACCTTGAGAGGAAGGCCCCTCATAGCTATAGGCGTCCAGAAATAAAGAGCGCTCTCGTGCTGCTGCGAGCAGCCACACGAGAGCGCCCCTACATATTATTATCCAATCAGCGTCTGTTACCCGTGATTGGCGTGGTAAAGGGCGTTTCGCATGACTCGGCCCGGCAGGGCCCCGGTATGCTTCCCATCCTCAATGAGCACCTCGCCGTTAACGATGGTGCACTTAATCCCCTCCGCCAGCTCTCTGATGCGCCACCCGCCGGCGGGGAAATCCTGCGCTATGTCCTCGGGCAGAGGCCTGACGGTCTCGGGATCGAAGATGGTTATGTCGGCAGCCATGCCCGGACGGAGTAGCCCGCGATCGTAGATGCCAAAGGTCGAGGCCGACTCGAAGGTCAACCGCCGGATGGCCTTTTCCAGTGACATTATCTGCTGCTCTCTCACCCAGTATCCAAGGAGGCGCGTGCTGTAGCCATAGCCTCCGTGGAACTGCACATGGGCCCCACCGTCGGAGAGGCCCACGATGGCGCTGGGGTAGTTGAGAATCTGGAACACAGCTTCTTTGTCCGTGTTGTTTTCGCCGTATACGAAGGCTGTATCCAGGTCCTCCTCCACTACCAGGTCCAGGAGGGCGTCAATAATGCCCTTCCCCTGCTCCCTGGCGATTTGACTAACAGTCTTGCCCTTCAGCCCCTTGTTCTTCTCCAGCACGGGCTCGTCCACCCACATATAGTCATACCAGGTGCGGGCGACGTTGGCATCACCCATGTCACCGCTCCACTCCACCGCTTCGGCGTGCAGCTTCTTGCGAACCTCGGGGTCGCTGTAAGCCCGTAGCTTCTCCTCGTCCGAGGCCAGCAGAATGGGGTGCCAGGTGGGTATGCCTCTGAACTGCTGGCAGTTCCTCATGGTGAAGCGCTGAGTGGTGCTGTTGGGGGTGCACAGGGGATAGGCCCGTATGCCAGCCCTGGAGGTCTCCTCCACGATGGCCATGAGCTCCTTCCACTCGTTGGGCCTGCGGGCGGTCTGGCCCAGATTGTTGTACACCACCTGTCGGCCCGTGGCTTCCGAGAGCCTGCTCATCAAGCGGTTGCTGATTTCTGCGCCTCGCCCGCCGCCACTCTGGATGATGCCCGTACCAAGCTCTCGGAGCACATCGGCCAGGGCGAAAATCTCCTCCTCAGTAGCCCAGATAGCTGGAATCAACACGCCTTGAGGGTCGAAATGGCCCCTGTTCCGAGAGACAGAGAGGCCCAGAGCGCCAGCGGCTATGGAATCGCGGACTATCCCTCGCTCCGCCTCAATCTCTTCTCCTGTAGCCGGTCGGCTCTGGCACTCATCGCCCATGACATAGTGTCTGACAGCAGAGTGCCCGATGAGCGTTCCTACGTTCACTCCCAGACGCCGGTCCAGGGTGTCCATATACTGGGAGGTCGTCTCCCAGGAGAAGTCCACCGTTTTCAGGACCTCCATAGGAATGGCTTCCACGTATGACAGGAACTCGGAGAGCCGTTCCTCTGTCCCTGGCCTTACGGGCGCCAGGGACAGGGAGCAGTTCCCGATGATCACCGTAGTAGCGCCGTGGTAACAGGAGAAGCTACACAGTGGGTCCCAGAGCACCTGGGCGTCGTAGTGGCAGTGGTTGTCCACAAACCCTGGAGATATGACCAGGCCATCAGCATCTATGACCCGCGTTGCTGGGCCGCTCAGTTTGCCTATCTCCACGATTTTACCGTTTTTCACCGCCACGTCCCCACGGAACGAGGGCATACCGGAGCCATCAACCACCACGCCATTCTTTACCAGCAAGTCGTAAGCCATGAACTTCCCTCCTCCAGCTTTCAGCATTCAGCTATCAGCTTTCAGTTGAAGCTGACTGCTGATAGCTACCATTATAACCCCTCTAGGGGGCGTGTCAACAAAGGTTCAGGCCCAAGACCTGCCATTTGCCTCTTATTAAGATGCAATTCTGTGAAATATTTAATGATAGTATCTGTAATTTATTATCATATTAAAAACTATTGACAGACCAAATGACAATATGATATTTGTAGATGCATGATTCAAAGACGTGGAGGTGCGTTCATGGCCCACCGCTGGTTCCTCAAGCCCAGATGGTTGGTCTTCGTCCCATTGGTGGTAGTCCTGGTAATAGCCGCAGCCTGCGGCGGCGAGGAGGCGACGCCGACGCCAAAGCCCACGCCAACTCCAGCCCCGCAGCCCACTGCCACTCCCGTGCCACAGCCTACTCCTACCCCCGTGGCGGCTGT
>Ga0114944_1000256_pt1 | contig 13368 bp, 11 predicted proteins | sample OV2TP2_FD_89582 | JGI IMG/M metagenome (GOLD analysis project Ga0114944, IMG submission 89582) | Hot spring microbial communities from Beatty, Nevada to study Microbial Dark Matter (Phase II) - OV2 TP2 | ecosystem: Environmental > Aquatic > Thermal springs > Hot (42-90C) | place: USA: Beatty... | reverse complement strand
ATTTCTTTAACCCTCTCCATGAGCTGCACCAAAAACTGCGATAAGCCAATCACCCTGCGCTAAATAGAGCGCATGACACTATGGTATAATCTGGTACTGGCGGCAGGAAAAACATTCCAAGGAGCCTTATGAGTACTTCTAAGCCTAAGCTGGCGCAACGGACCTCTAGCAGACGCACTGGTGTCCTGGATGATGCCTCTCTAGAGAGCCTTATGTTCCGTCTGAAAGAGATGGAGCAGCGCAGCAGGCAGCTTACCGTGGTCAACGCCATTGCTCAGGTCGTAGCTCGCTCACCGGAAATCAGTGACATTCTGGAGCAGTCATTGAACCGCCTTCTTGATGTCATGGACCTGGAAGGCGGCGCAATCTTCCTGCTGGACGAGAGTAAAGAGGAGCTAGTCCAGGTCGCCAGCGTTGGGTTTTCGGAACAGTACAACCGTGGGCTTCATCGTATCAAGGTCGGGGACCAGCTCACCGGCAGGGTAGCCAGGTACGGACAACCCATCTTTGTCGAAGATATAAGCAAGGACCGGCGGATCACAAGTATGGTGAAGAAGAGTGAGGACATCCAGTCCTTCGCTGGTATTCCCCTACATTCCAAGGACCGTTTGCTGGGGGTAATGAACGTTATAAGCAAAGAATTTCGGCGCTTTGATCCTTCCGAGGTGAGTCTTCTGAGCGCCGTCGGAGACCAGCTCGCTGTCGCCATAGACAATGCACACCTTTTCGAGCAAAACGCCCAACTGGCACTGGTAGAGGAGCGCAACTGGCTAGCAAGGGAAATCCACGATACCCTGGCCCAGGGCCTGGTAGCCCTGGTATTGCAACTCGAACTGGCTATTACTATGCTGACAGACGCAGGGGACATAGAAAAGGTCAAAACTTCGTTACGCAAAGCCCTGGAGCTGGCAAGGGAAAACCTGGAAGAAGCCCGCCGCTCTGTATTGAGTCTGCGGGGTGATCGCATGACAAGGCTGGGGCTTGCCAAGGCGGTCAGGGAGCTGCTAGGAAAGTTCTCTCAGGATACAGGTATCATCGTAAGTACATCCATCAGCAGAAGGCTAGGCTCACTGCCTATTAACGTGGAGGAAGGACTGTACCGTATCGCTCAGGAAGCTCTCGCCAATGTGCGTAAACACTCCGAGGCCAAGAAAGTTCGAGTCTCCCTTCAACGCCGGAACGGAGAGGTTCACCTGATGATTCGCGATGATGGTGTTGGGTTCAACCCGACCATCGGGCCCTCTCCAGAGCACTTCGGCATTCGGGGCATGGGAGAGCGGGCCAGTCTCCTCAGGGGCCGTCTTGATATACAGAGTAGACCTGGGCATGGCTCGCTAGTCCGAGCGGTCGTACCAGTCGAGGGGCTGGAAGACGGCGGAGGGCCGATCTCACGCGTCCAACCCCACTCCCTTTGACCTATCCAGTCCACAGAGGAGCAAAACGTGATTAGTATACTGGTTGTTGATGACCACCCTGTTGTGAGAGAGGGACTGGCAGCTATGCTGGCTACACAGCCAGATATGCGGGTAATCGCTGAAGCCAGCACAGGGGGCAAGGCAATCGCTTCCAGCAAGGAGCACTTCCCGGACGTTATAGTAATGGACCTCCAGCTACCGGATATGGACGGGGCCGATGCCATAGAGAAGATCAAGGCAGACTGGCCCGAGGCTCGCTTTCTTGTGCTCACTTCGTACGATACCGACGATCGCATCATCCATGCCATTCGAGCCGGCGCCCAGGGGTATCTTCTGAAAGGGGTCCCGAAAGATGAGCTATTCCATGCTGTTCGGACTATCTATCAGGGAGGCTCTCTCATGGGGCCCGGCGTAGCCACTAAGCTCCTGGACAAGGTGCATACTCTCGGTGAGGAACCCCAAACTACCAGCGATAGGCTAAGCGAGCGGGAGGTAGCGATCCTGCGGCTGGTCGCCAATGGCTTGAGGAACAAGGAGATCGCCTCAGAGCTGTCCATTTCAGAGCGGACGGTTAAATTCCACCTTAACGTTATTTTCCAGAAGCTGGATGCCAGCAGCCGGACCGAAGCAGTGAAAGTGGCCCTACAGAAAGGACTGATCCACATCTAAGGCGTGTCTGACGCGTACCCCGCCATGAAGAAAGGGACATACGCCGTACCCTTTAGCGCGCGATATATAGACAGAGTATTAAGAGCGCTCTAGCCCACTGAGTTGGACACTATGTACGAAAGGACAGGTACAAACCTGTCCTTTTTCTATTCTGGCACCTGTCCATTGTGACGTTGTAGTCACAGCCAAAGCACCCTACGCTGAAATCAGGCGAACCCTATCTATGGGTTGACTTCAGAAAGAGGGATGGCGAATCAATGGTACAGCAGGTCTCCAAGTCGGTGGCTGAGGAGAAAAAAGAAGGTACAGCTTGCTACCATCATTGGATCATCGAAGCTCCTACGGGGCCAGTGAGCAGAGGTGTGTGCCTACTTTGTGAGGAGATACGGGAGTTCAAAAACTATATCGGAGCTTCTCCATGGGGCGAATATACGCCCATGCTTCAGCCTGGTAGTAGATACCCCCAAACGTCGGCTTCCATGAATGAAGATGAAGAGGATGTAGATAATTTTTAGCCCCTCTAGCTTCAGCAATCGCATCAAAGCCTTAGAGTTTCCGCCTGATAACCAGTATGCTAGCCAGCCTGATAAGGAGCCCACCGTGTCGGGAAAATCTGACCTTTCGGTGGTGATAATCAGCCCTAATGCTCCATACCGTTCGGTGCTGGTAGACATGCTCCGGAAGCAGCATGGCATAGTGGTTGAGGCTGATGGGGCCTGCGCAGAACAGATATTGAAAGAAGCGCCGGGTCTGCAACCATCTATAGCATTTGTGGATGGGCGCGCCATTGATAGCGTCAGGTGTCTCCGGAAGGCTTGGCCCAACGCCCTGATTCTCTGCCTGCTGGACTATCTCAGCGACTGGGAATCGGCGACAGGGTCTGGTGCCGACGTGTGTGTACTTAAAGAGCAGGGTGCTTCTACGATTATCGGGTCAATAACGTATATTATAGCCAGAATTCGTTGTCAGGCCGGTCAGGCTCCGATGAACGCGGCCTGACTATCTGACCCTTTTCTGGGCATACACGAGTTTTCGGTCCGTCCCTTATTGCCGATGGCGCAAACGCTATCCATCACTATGAGGACCTGGCAGCCCGTCAGTCCCCTAAGACAGGTCATAAGCCAGCTTAAGTCGCAAGTTCCTGACAATAATCCTATTGACACAAGCAAGAAACCTGCCTATAATCATGCTGTAACACAAGCACAGGCGGTCTTAATCTCCTACAAACCGACCTGTTTTTCCTCCTTCTTCTCCCGAGTACGAAACCGTGTCCCACGCACTAGAGGTGTGTTCGCTGACACATGAGCACTAAATATATCTTCGTCACTGGAGGGGTTGTCAGCTCTGTCGGTAAGGGCATCAGCGTCGCCTCTATCGGACGCATCCTCAAAAGCCGAGGCATCGCCATCTCAGTCATGAAACTCGACCCCTACCTCAATGTGGACCCTGGTACTATGTCTCCCTATCAACATGGTGAGCTTTTCGTCACCAAGGATGGTGGGGAGACGGATATGGACCTGGGCCACTATGAGCGCTTCATAGACCTTGAGCTCACCAGGTCATCCAACCTCACAGCAGGGCAAGTTTATTTGTCCCTTCTTGGCAAAGAGCGCCGGGGAGATTTCCTAGGAGGCACGATTCAAGCGGTGCCCCACGTTACCAATGAGATAAAGGGAAGGATTATAGCCCTGGCCGATGAGACGGGCGCCAAGGTGATCGTGGTGGAAGTAGGGGGTACGGTGGGCGACATTGAAGGTCTCCCATTTTTAGAGGCCATACGCCAGATGCGCAACGAAGTGGGCAAGGACAATGTTTTCTATATTCATGTAACCCTGCTGCCCTACATGTCGACTACCGGCGAGTTGAAGACCAAGCCCACTCAGCACAGCGTCAAGGAACTGAGGAGCATAGGTATACAGCCCGACGCTATAATCTGCCGTAGCGACAATCCCATTCCCTCATCCATCAAAGATAAGATATCCCTTTTCTGCGACGTACCCAAAGAAGCAATCATTCCTCTCACCACTGTGCCGATGGTATATAAGGTACCTCTGATTCTGGAGGAATATGGACTGGGAGACCTGCTGGTGAGGTCCCTGGGCCTGTCGGGCAATCGCAGAGATATGAGCGAATGGGCTTCTATGGTGGAGCGGATGAGCCAGCCCAAGGCCAAAGTGCCCATCGCGTTGGTGGGCAAGTATGTTGAGTTGCCCGACTCCTATATATCGGTGAGAGAAGCTCTGAAACACGCTGGCCTGTACCACGACAGAGATGTAGAGATACAGTGGATACACTCGGAAGACATCGAAAGGGAAGGCCCAGACTCCCTTCTCAAGACGGCCTGTGGCATAGTAGTACCTGGGGGGTTCGGTCCCCGCGGGGTGGAGGGTATGATAGAGACCGCCCGCTATGCCCGAGAGAACAAGATACCTTATCTAGGGCTATGCTTGGGGCTTCAGGTCATGGTGGTGGAATACGCCAGAAACGTCCTGGGCCTCGAGGGCGCCAACTCATCGGAGATAGACCCTGGCACGCCCTATCCGGTGATAGATATAATGCCTGAGCAGCGCTCCATCACAGAAAAAGGTGGCACAATGCGATTGGGTGTCTGCCCTTGCCATCTGCTGGAGGGCAGCCTGGCTCGAAAGGCCTACAGTCAGACTGTCATCCACGAGCGGCACCGACACCGATTCGAGGTTAATAACGCCTTCCGTGAGGCCCTGGAGAATATGGGTCTCATGGCCAGCGGACTTTCGCCCGATGGCAAATTGGTAGAGATTACTGAGGTAGCAGGCCATCCTTTCATGTTGGGAGTCCAGTTCCATCCTGAATTCCTTTCCAGGCCCAACCGCCCCCATCCCTTATTCAAGCAGTTTATCGCTGACGCAAAGGTAACTCTGAGGGAAGGAGCCCAACCGCCTCTCCCGCTGTGAGCGCCGGGACCACGGCCTTGCTGCTCCATCTCAAGAGTGGCTGTCTGTGATAGTGGTGTCGCCACTGCTTATGAAAGTCTACCCTTCGGGTTGAGGCCCTCGAAGCCCAAAGCTTGCTCTGAGCACAGCAAAGAAGTGAAGCATCCCAGGGAGAATAGGGAGAATGAGGTGCGATAATGGAGATATTCCTTGACACTGCCAACATAGACGAAATCCGTCAGGGAGCACGCCTCGGTGTAATACGTGGCGTCACCACTAACCCCTCCCTGGCAGCTAAAGAAGGTATCGGAAGGGTTGAGGCTTATAAGACTGCGGTGCAGGAGATAGCCAGGATAATAGATGGCCCTATATCTGTAGAGGTGATCAGCTCAGACGTGGAAGGCATGATAACCGAAGCCCGGGACATAGCTGGGTGGATACCCAACCCCTGGGTCAAGCTTCCCAGCACCCTGGCAGGCATCGAAGCCATGTCCATCGTTACGAAAGAGAACATAAAGGTTAACCAGACCCTCTGCTTCTCCGTCAATCAAGCCTTGCTGGGGGCCCAGGCTGGCGCTACAGTAGTAAGTCCTTTCGTGGGCCGACTGGATGATATAGGCCACGAAGGGATGAAGGTGGTAGAGGACATTGTATCTACGTTTCGCCGCTACAGCATCAAGACCAAAGTGATGGCAGCCAGCATACGTCATCCCCTTCACTGCGTCATGGCGTCTAAGGCTGGAGCCGATATATCCACCGTACCCTTTGCAGTGCTCATGCAGATGATAAAACATCCCCTCACCGATGCTGGTCAGGCCCGTTTCTTGCAGGACTGGAAGCGAGCTTTGTCGTGAGCCCTGAGAAGACCAGGGAGTAAGTCTTTCATTAGCGGCCCTTCCAGAGAGGAAGGTACGCCTTCAGATTCAGGCGAGATAGTGCGCCTCACGATCTCTGTTTGCTGTTGCGAGGCCCATGCTGCTATATGTCCAGAGCCATGGCAGCGTAGGGACAAGCAGGTCTATCGAAGCGATAATCAAATACAAAAGGGACACACCTGGGTCAAAGTGGCCTTTCCTATGACAATCCCTCTACCCAGGATGCCCCCTCTATCTACCCCAAGTGCGGAACCTATCTATTAATAGAGGTGGTACCTATGACTACTGAACGAGTGCTGAATATTGCAGAGCTAGAAAGGAAAACCAAGGATGAGCTACTGGTGGTCGCCCAGGACCTCGGCCTTGAGGACGGCGCTCCCCCAGCGAATCTCCGAAGGGAAGACATCCTGTACCGTATCTTCCAGTTGTATTCGGACCAGCAGGGCCTTATCGCTACTGGAACACTGGAAATCATGGGCGAGGGATACGGCTTTTTGCGACAGAACGGCCTACGCCCTGCGGCCGGGGATGTATATGTCTCCCAGTCTCAGATAAGGCGTTTTGCCCTCAGGACGGGCGATGCCATCACGGGCCACGTGAGGCCACCTAAGGATGGCGAGAGGTACTTTGGACTCGTTAGGGTTGAAAAAGTCAATAGTCTGGACCCCGAAAGCGCCCGTTCCAGGGCCTCCTTTGAGCACCTTACGCCCATCTTCCCTAACAAGCAGCTAAAGCTGGAAACCGTCCCCAATAACCTCACCACCAGGATGGTAGACCTTTTCTCACCCATAGGTCTGGGTCAGCGGGGCCTCATTGTATCCCCTCCCAAAGCTGGTAAGACCACCGTCCTCAAACACATCGCCAGCGGTGTCGCCACTAATTATCCCAATGTGGATATCATGGTGGTGCTTATTGGCGAGCGCCCTGAAGAGGTCACTGATATGCGGCGCTCTGTTAAGGGAGAGGTATTTAGCTCTACCTTTGATGAGTCGGTAGAAGACCAGTGCCGTGTTGGAGAGCTAGCCATGGAGCGGGCCAAACGCCTGGTGGAAAGCAAAAGAGACGTGATAATCCTCCTGGATAGTATTACCCGCTTTACCAGGGCCTACAACCTGGCCGTTCCTACCAGCGGCCGCACCCTCTCCGGGGGCATAGACCCAGTAGCGCTCTATCCCCCTAAGCGGTTCTTCGGAGCCGCTCGAAACGTGGAAGAAGGCGGGAGCCTCACTATCATCGCCAACTGTCTCGTAGACACAGGTAGCCGCATGGACGAGGTCATTTATGAGGAGTTCAAGGGTACAGGCAACATGGAGCTTCACCTGGACCGCAGGCTGGCAGAGCGGCGTTTCTTCCCGGCCATAGACATTCAGCGTAGCGGCACCCGCAGGGAAGAGTTGTTCTTTGACGAGACCACCCTGAAGCAAGTCTGGCTACTCCGGCGTATGGTTGCCCTCCTCTCTACCGATGCCATCAACACCGCCGACGCCACAGAGCGCGTCCTGGACCGGCTGGCCAAGAGTCGCAACAACTCGGAATTCCTGGCAAACCTCTCTAAAGGAATCTAATAGATTCTTCGCTGCTGCTCTGAAAATAGCCTCAGCCTTCGACAAGTGTACCAGGCAAGGACCGAAAGACTTGTCCATGCCCTTTTTGGGCACCACAGACGAATGAAAATAGGGTCAGAGCCCTGTTTTCCAGTTCCCTGTGTCAGCCACAACCCCTCCTTGACACTCCTGAGATGCCAATCTAATATGAGGACAGTTCGGCCCATGTGATGGAACTTTTTCGCTCGCTCACACGTCTATACTTGTGACAAAGGCGCTTCCTGGGCCTGTACAAGAGGACGTGTATGAGGAGGGTGAAATGATGAAGTGGCGCGGCATCTGGTGTGCTATTTTGGGTCTGTCTATGGCCTTGATAATAGCGGTCGTGGCCTGCGGTGGTGCCGAGCAGGCACCGCGTGTCGAGCAGGCATCGCCGCCATATTTTGGTGATACGGCGGCGCCAATGGCACCGGCAGCAGCGGCGGCGACGCCGACTCCTGCCGGGTTACGGGCGCTGAGGATGCCGGCGGCCCCTGCGCCAGTAGCCGCAGTACCTGCGGAGGCGCAGGACTCCTCCTCCAAGCTTGACGCGTGGACGGCATCAACCGTAGCAGGTGATATTGCCGTGATACCACAGCAACAGCGCATAATTATCCGCACGGTGGATATGGCGCTGGTGGTGCGGGACGTCTCAGAGACTCTGGACGCAACTGGAGCTTTGGCCCAGGAGTTGGGCGGCTGGGTTGTCCAGTCCAGCCACAAAGAGGAGCACCACGGGTTTATCTCCATCCGTGTCCCGGCAGAGAGGCTTGGCGAGGCAATACGACGCTTGCGTGGGGTAGCGGTAGAGGTAAAGGCGGAGAATTCCATCAGCCAGGATGTGACCGATGAGTACGTGGACATCCAGGCCCGTGTGAGGAACCTGAAGGCTACGGAGGAGCAGCTAATTAAGCTTATGGACCGGGCGGGAAAGGTGGAGGAGTTGCTGGAAGTGCAACGGGAGCTAACCAGGGTCCAGGGAGAGATCGAACAGCTCCAGGGCCGCATCAAGTTCCTGGAAGAGACTTCGGCCTACTCCCTCATCAACGTCAATCTGGAGCTGGCGCCTGTCATGATGCGAGCGGATGTCGGCCTCGACCAAACGGTGAGCGAGGGGGAGCCAGCCAGATTCCGAGCAATCTTCACACCACCTGAAGATATTGCCCAGTTCCTCTACGAATGGGACTTTGGAGACGGCTCAGGTCCTATTGTCGAAACCCGCACCGCCCCCGGCATTGACGGCACTTCTCGCATCACTGCCACAGTGACCCACACCTACTATGACAGGCAGGACTCTCCTTTCATCGTAACGTTCCATATTACCGGGACCGGCAAGGCCGGGATCACCGAAGGTGAGGACACCCTTATCGTTGCGGTGACCAGGGTTCCCAGGATCGAGGTGTTCGCCGGGGATCATCTGATGGCAGAAGAAGGAGAGACGGTCAAGCTGAACGGCTCTTTCACTCGTCCAGAGGGCATAGCAGACCTGGCCTTCCGATGGGACTTCGGCGATGGCTCTGAGCCCGTTACGGGCAGTCTCGGGGGAACTGAGACTACTGCCCCAGCAACCCATATCTACCCCAACCACCGCCCCGTGCCCTTCACCGCAACCCTGACCGTCATCGGCACCGGCGACACCGGAGTTGTCGTGGGCACCCATACTCTCAATGTCACCGTGACCGAGGCTACTTCATGGAGTCCCGGGGGCATCTCTATGGCCGCCGCACGGGCGCTTGCCTCGGTGGGTCGGGGCCTGGCCCAGGCGGGCATCTGGATGGGAATATTGAGTCCCATCTGGGGTGGTGGCCTGCTGGTTGGCTATCTCGTCTGGCGCAGAAACAGGCGCTCCCCACCATAGAGCCTAAACTTACCATTGGGAGGGTTCACGCGTGTTCCCTGAAAAGGTCTTTCCGGAAACTACGGAAATCAACAGCCAGGGCCATCTCGTCGTAGGCGGCTGCGATATGCTGGAGCTAGCTTCCCGGTTCGGCACGCCCCTTTATATCTTTGACGAGGAGGTGCTGAGGAGTCGGTGCCGACAGTTCACCCAGGAGTTCCACGTACGTCACTCGCAGACCACCGTGGTCTACGCCTGCAAGGCCTACGTAAACCCGGCCCTTGCTCGCATATTTATGGAAGAGGGACTCGGGCTGGACGTGGTCTCAGGGGGGGAAATGGCAATAGCCAGGGCCGTGAATTTCCCTCCTCAGGTCGTTTACTTCCACGGCAACAACAAGGGCCCCGAGGAGCTGCGGGATGCCCTGGCCTGGAACATAGGCCGCATCGTGGCGGACAGCTTCCATGAGCTTGAGCTTCTTGACCGCCTGGCTGGTGAGGCGCGGAAAGTCCAGGAGATACTTATACGCGTCTCTCCGGGGGTGGACCCACACACTCACGTCCACACCACCACCGGCGTCCTCGACAGCAAGTTCGGCTTCTCCATTCAGACAGGCCAGGCCGAGGAAGCGATACGTATAGCCCTCCGGTCTCCCAACTTGAGGCTGGTGGGATTACACTTCCATCTGGGCTCGCCCATCTTCGAGCTTGAGCCCTACAAGGTCGCTATGGAAGTCGTGCTGAGCTTCGCCTCTCGCTTCAGAGAGGAGGGACTAATGCTCCAGGAGATAAGCCCGGGTGGAGGTTTCGCTATCGCCTACACCCGTGACCAGGAGCCGCCGTCTATTGGCGACTATGCTGAAACCATAGTCTCCACCATGCAGACAACGTGCCGGGCCCTGGGTATGGAAGCACCCCGATTGGTAGTGGAGCCGGGCAGAGCCATAGTGGGGCCTGCGGGGGTAGCTCTCTACCGTGTAGGCGCGGTCAAGGATATACCTGGTGTGCGCAAGTACATATCGGTAGATGGTGGCATGGGTGACAACATCCGCCCCGCCCTGTACGGCGCGGTCTACGAGGCGGTGGTTGCGGGGAAGATGGATATGGAGCCGTCGGAAAAGGTCACCATCGCCGGGAAGTTCTGCGAGTCAGGGGATGTGCTGGTGCGAGATATAACGCTCCCCCCTGTCCAGGCCGGGGATGTCATCGCTATACCTGCCGCGGGCGCTTACTGCCTCTCGATGGCTAGCGTATACAACCTCAACCCTCGGCCGCCTATAGTGCTGGTGAAGGGTGGCAAAGCTCGCCTTATCCGCCGGCGGGAGAGCTACCAGGACATGATGGCGTGTGATATTGTTTAGGTGAATATGATCTCTTTATGTGGCAAGTATTGGGCCATGAGCCTATTATTAAACAGCTAGACAGAAGCCTGAAGGAGGGCCGCTACGCCCACGCTTACCTCCTGGTAGGCCCGCCTCGAGTGGGCAAGAGGACCCTCGCCCTTAACCTAGCCCAGGCAGTGAACTGCCTCTCTCAAGAAGATGCGCCCTTCGGCTCCGCTCAGGGCAGGCCCTGCGGGGAATGCATCCAGTGTCGGCGCATAGCCTCCGCTCAGCATGCGGACGTAGTGATAATCGGGGTGCAGCGTGGCGAAGGGGATGGCCCGTCCAGGAAGGAGATTGGGATTGATGATGTGAGGGAGGTGCAACATCGGGCCAGCTTAAAGCCCTACGAGGGCAGACACCGCGTGTTCATCTTCGATGGCGCTGAGCACATGAGTGAGGAAGCTGCCAACGCCCTTCTCAAAACCCTGGAGGAACCGCCTCCCCAGGTGTTGATAATCCTCCTCACTTCCCGAGAGGAGACCCTGCTACCTACCATTCGCTCCCGTTGCTGGCGGCTGGAGATGAGACCCCTACCCCTGGCGGAAGTGGCAAGAGAGCTGGTCAATAACCATCCTATCAATACGACAGAGGCGGAACAACTGGCTCGCCTCTCTATGGGTTGCCTTGGCTGGGCACTGTCTGTCCTCAAAGACCCATCCATTATGGAGAGGCGGACGGAGCAGCTAGAACGTATCGCCCAGCTTTCCGAAGCCAGCCTGGAAGACCAGTTCAACTATGCCTCCAACCTGGCTTCCGTCTTTTTCAGGGACCGAGAAGGGGCCAGGGAAGTGCTTTATATGTGGCTGCGATGGTGGAGAGACTTGCTGCTCCTAAGAGAAGGCGCAGGAGAATATATCTATAACGTGGACTGGGAAGACACTCTACGTCCCATGACATCAAGACTGACTACGGCCCAGGTGGTGGGTTTCATCAGGGCTATTCTGAGGACTCTTGAGGCCCTAGAGCACAACGCTAACGCCCGTCTGGCCCTGGAGGTGCTGATGCTGAACCTGCCAGGCGGAAGGATAAAAGCATGAACAGAGTCGTAGGCGTCAGATTCAGACGCGCGGATAAGGTCTGCTACTGCGATCCGAGAGAGTTCGACTGCCGTCTGAACAGCTATGTCATAGTGCAAATGGAAAAAGGCCAGGAGATGGGCTGGGTTGTCAAGGAGCCGAAAGACGTTGTGCATAAGCAGCCTCAGGAGCCTTTGAGCCCGGTCATACGAAAGGCTACCTCCCTGGACGTTCAGCGCAGGGATGAGCTTAAAGCCAAAGAAGAAGAAGCCCTGCGCCTGGCTAAAGGTATGGTGAGGGAGCTGGGCCTGCCCTTCAAGATGATAGAAGCTCACTATACCTTCGATGGTAGGCGGGCCATTTTTGCCTTTGGCTCGGAGACGAGGGTGGACTTTCGACCACTCATCCATCAGCTCAGCTCAGCCCTGCATTGCAAGGTAGAGCTCAAGCAGGTAGGCGCTAGAGACGAGGCGAAACTCATCGGGGGAATCGGCAGGTGTGGCATGACCTTGTGCTGTGCTACCTGGCTCACCCAATTCAGCACTGTAACAGTGCGCATGGCCAAGGAACAGGCATTGCCTATCAGCGCCGAGGGTCTGGCCGGGCAATGCGGTCGCCTGCGCTGCTGTCTCAAATACGAGTACGAGCAGTACCTGACTATAAACAAAGCTATGCCAAAGATAGGGGAACGAGTGGGCACGGCCTTCGGGGAAGCCAGGGTTATTGTGGGACACCGAGTGAGGGAGACGGTGTCGGTGCTTTATGATGACGAGGCAGTAAGGGAACTGCCCCTGGAGGAGATAACCCGGTACGCTCTCCCCAGCAACTAGGCCGTGTCTGGCGAATACCTCACCTTGAAGGATAGGGTATATGCTGCACCCTTACGAAATTTGGCTCTTCGGGCTTTCGTGTGGTATAGCCCTCACCCCCGGCCCCTCTCCCATTGGGAGAGGGGTGGCCGAAGGCCGGGGTGAGGGATTAATCCTCCCCCACAAGGGGTAGGGAGATGTGGTGATTCCTACACAAGGTCTATCCAGGGGATGAATTTACGCCATTCCTCCAGAATAGTCCGGTTGTGGAGGATGTAGTAAGGGCTTGGATAGGGAGCCTTCGGCTGACGCAGCAGCTTCATCCCTGCTTCCGCTGGAGTGCGGCCCGCCTTTCGCCGGTTGCAGGGGATACAGGCGCTGACGACGTTCTCCCAGGCATGGCCCCCGTCCTGGCGACGCGGTATCACATGGTCAATAGTTAGCTCTCGAATCCGCACACCACAATACTGGCACGTATGACGGTCTCGCAGGAAAATCTCTTTTTTGGACAGCTTACGCTGAGCCAGGGGGCGTCTCACCAGGTACACCAGACGAATGACGGAAGGGATGGTCATAGTAACACTGGGGGTGCGAATCTCCCCGCGGCCGTTCTCAAGCAACTCTGCTTTCCCCTTGCCGAGCAGGACTACCGCTCGCTTTACATTGCAGACGTTGATAGGCTCGTAGTTTAGGTTAAGCACCAGGACCGATGAAGTTAGCATATATCTAATTATAAAGCCACTGATGGGATTTTCACCAGCGCAAGAAGAGAGGTCTTCTCGGTAGAATGTGAAATCAACCCCTCACCCTGGCCCTTCGGCAAGCTCAGGGCCACCCCTCTCCCACCAGTGGGAGAGGGGCCAAGGGT
>Ga0114944_1000255_pt1 | contig 13438 bp, 22 predicted proteins | sample OV2TP2_FD_89582 | JGI IMG/M metagenome (GOLD analysis project Ga0114944, IMG submission 89582) | Hot spring microbial communities from Beatty, Nevada to study Microbial Dark Matter (Phase II) - OV2 TP2 | ecosystem: Environmental > Aquatic > Thermal springs > Hot (42-90C) | place: USA: Beatty... | reverse complement strand
GCTGTTAGTGGAGAAAAACATCCTAATTGGAAAGGAATAAGATTTAATAAAATTTGTAAATTTTGTCAAAAAAGTTTTGTTATTGAGAATTGGAGAGAAAAGAGAGGTGGAGGAATATTTTGTAATCATTCTTGTAGAGCCAGATGGATGTTAATAAATAACCCAAAGCAAAATACTTTTATAGAAAGAGTAATAGAAAATAAACTCAAAAAATTAGGAATATTATTTCAAAAACAGGTTTTTCTTGAAAATATTAGTATTGTAGATTTTTCATTACCAAATAAAGTTATTTTACAGGCAGATGGTGACTATTGGCATAAATTAGAAAAGAATTCTGGAAGAGATAAAAAACAAGATTTGATATATAGAAATTTAGGGTATCGAGTTTATCGTTTCTGGGAAACTGATATTAAAAAAAATATGGGAAATTGTATTTTACCAATATTAAAAAAGGAGGGATTGTTGTGTTAAAAATTGATTTACCTCATGTAACTTCTGTTCTTGGTTGTCTTAGGCGACCTGCTCTTGAGATGTGGTTCAAATACAACACGGCTGCGTTTTGCGACGCCGAAAGTAATAGAGGAAAAGAAATCGGAAAAACGATCCACAGTGCGATCCAGCAACATATAGAACAAGCGGAAATGAAATTTGAAACAGAATACCCCGATGAGGTTAAAAACTGCGTCAAGTCATTTTTTGCTTTTAAGAAAACGTATCCGAAGATCAAACTAAAAAAAGCGGAAATGCCGGTAGTTAGCAAAAAGCATGGCTACTGCGGCACATTGGATTGTTTAGCGACTGACAGCGGAGAATTGCTTATTATTGACTGGAAAAGTGGAAAATGTAACGTCGGCGAAAAAAAAGAAACCGAGTTTCCTAAAATATATGAGGAACACGAGTATCAGGTAGCTGCTTATGTTACTGCTTATAATGAACAAGAAAAAGCGGATATAGAAAAAGCCGGTATCCTGATGCTGGCTAAAGACAAAGTAGCGTTTAACTATCTCATGCTTCATAAACCGGTAATGGACTCTATATTGCATGAAGTATTTCTACCTGCGTTGAGCATTTACAATTATCAAAAAAAGGAAAAAAAACCAAGTACAAATTAGGAGGTAAATATAATGGCTGATTGGTCAGTAAGTATGGCCGGAGAAGGAGAAGGCGGTTATAAATTGTGGGACGAGGGAGAGCATACACTGATTGTCAAGGATGTCGAACTGGTTGCATCCTCCAATAGTGGAAACCCATATTTTTTATGGGCGTTTGAAAATGAGGATGGAGACAAGATCGAGGTTGTAACTACGCTAATAAAAGGAAAACGATGGTTATTAAAACAGTTGCTTTCTGCCTGTGGGATTGAAGCCATGCAGGACGATCCCGAAGAAAAGTACCGTTTTAACCCTAATGCTGTGATTGATAAAAAAGTACTCGGCACAATAAAAAACAAAGAAAATAAATATACAAACAGAGAGGGGAAAGAAATTGTAAATACAAAATCTGAAATTCAGAGATTTCAGAAAATAAATAAAGCTGATCCCGACTCACTGCCATTCTAATGAATAGTACGCTCGAGTACGAAAATTGTCCGTTTTGCCAAGCGACGGGAAAGCTCTGCGATAATGAAGACTGTCCCGATTGCGATGGCAGAGGTTATTTTGTAATTGTGCTATGACAATTCCCTTGAGTATATAGAGTTTGCTGGCGCATTTTTTGGAAGGAGGGTTATTAAATGAAAAAGATATATCTTTACATACTACTAACAATTATAACTATCGGCAGTCTTTGGGCACATTTTAGAGAACCGACGATTGAAAGAAAAATCTTATGGTTTTTTGAAGAGGATAAATTAATAATAACGGAAGTAAAATATAAATCCGAAGGTATCATTTGGGAGGAATCTCCTTATAACGAACGTACTACAACCATTCATGAATTTTTAGCAATTCCTCTTACGTCTTATTTCTATACAGAAGTTTTGGTTAAGCCAGAGAAATGGGAGCGTGAGGAATGAGATTACATAACCGAAATCAAATTTAAAATGGGGAAGTGTTTAAGCCATGACCGATATTAATGAGATAGTCAATAATAATAAAAAATTGAAACAGAAGATCGCAGAACAAGAGGTACTTATTGTGGAGATGCAGAAGACGTTGAAAAAGTTAGCAAATTTAGATACTCTTGGTATTTTGACAAACACATATTCAGTAATGGCGTTATGTGAAGTAATTAAAAATATAGCCCAAGAAGCTTTACAATGTAAGGAGTCTAAACATGGACAATAGAACGTGGTGGAGAAAGGGATCTGAAGTTCAAGAACAACTGCTAAATGTTTGGAAAGATCAAGAAAATAGATTACATTATAACTCTGATTATATTTTTCATATCAATGATTTTCTTATGCTGGATAGAAACGACATGGATTGCGTGGAAGAACAGTTATGGGCAGAAAGGGAGATTTTATCGTGATGAAAAATAAATCTAAGCCCGATCATTCGATAGATGCTGAAAGAAATTGAATCAGGTCAATTACAATGCAAACGGCAGGGGTAAATCTTGCGCCATTTGGCTTATTCCTGCTTTTAGTTGGGGGAATAGGGAAAATGAGCTTAAAAGGCAAAAACATAGCTTTCTGTGCGTTTTAGGAGGATTTGAATCAATGACATTTATAATATATTTTTTAGCATGGTTATGGTGGCTGGTAGTTGCAATCCTGTGTATTATAGCAGTAATGGGGTTGTGGGGAAGCAATTCAATAATTGTGAAGTTGAAATGAACGATAATAAAAGATGTTTTGAACGAGTAGTTCAAGAGGCCCTGATGCTTTCAATCAAGAAATTTTTTGAAAAAAATAATTGTTTCCCGAACGTGGTTATATTGCCAAAAAGTTATAAATATAATTTCGATGAAAGTATTCTTGAATGTTGGGGAGTGAAGGCGCGGTATGGGAATATCAACGGGGAATTGTTGCGGGTGGATAGGTGGACGAATTTGTGAATAAGATCATTCAAGGCAATGCTTTGTCAGAACTTAAAAAGATGACAGCAGATTCCATAGATTGTTGCATTACCAGCCCGCCTTATTTTGGATTACGCTCGTATGAAACAATCCCGCAGATATGGGATGCAAATCCAGGATGTGGGCATGAATGGATAGAAGATATTCAAAAACCAAAAGGAGGCAAGGGAAGTAAATATGCTAATGTTGGAGCTAATAAAAATGATGAAGCGAACTTGCGAGATGGGGATACGATAACTAATTTTTGTTATAAATGTCCTGCATGGAAATGTGAGCTTGGACTTGAACCAACATTTCAGCTTTACATTAAACATCTGTTACAGATATTTGATGAAGTCAAACGAGTACTTAAAAAGACTGGCACTTGCTTTGTAAATTTGGGTGATTCTTACGGCGGTTCAATTATGCCGAAATCGCTCATTGGAATTCCAGAACGCTTTGCTATTGCAATGACTGATAGTGGATGGATAAGGCGTAATACGATCATCTGGTATAAGCGTAACTGTATGCCTTCAAGTGTCACTGATCGTTTTACAATAGATTTTGAGTATATCTATTTTTTTACGAAGTCTAAAAAATACTGGTTTGAGCAGCAGTTTCAATCGTATAGCCAAAGTTTTCTTGATACTTTAGAATATAAAAGAAAATCAAAAAAGGCGGGAATTGCTGGTGGGATGACTGTTGAAAATCAATTCAAAGCATTTCAGGAAGCTAAAAATGGCAAAGGTAGGAATATGCGTTGTGTATGGGATATTCCTACTCAAGCATTTCACGGCTCGCATTTTGCCGTATTCCCGACTACATTAGTTGTCCCGATGATTAAATCTGGCTGTCCGCCTGAAGGGATTGTCTTAGATCCGTTTTCAGGAGCAGGGACGACCTGTTTGGTTGCCAAAAAACTTGACAGACAATATATCGGAATAGAAATAAATTCAAAATATATCGAGATGGCAGAGCAACGTATAGAGCAAGAATGCGGAATGCTGATATGAAATCTCCTTTCCCTTATTTTGGCGCTAAATCAACTGTTGCTCATCTTGTTTGGGAAGGACTGGGCGATGTGAAACATTACATTGAGCCATTTTTTGGTAGTGGCGCAGTTCTTCTCAACCGTCCCGATTATACTAATGAAAAACACATAGAAACTGTTTGCGATAAAGATGGATTTTTAGCGAACGTTTTTAGATCGTTGCAATTCAATCCTGATGAAGTAGCAAAGTGGTGCGACTGGCCAGTTGATCACGCGAATTTAAACGCACGTAAACTCAAACTAATTTCGCACGAAAATTACCTATTAGAAAACCTGATTAAAAATGATGAGTGGTGTGATCCGAAATTAGCAGGATATTGGATATGGGCTGCTTCATGTTGGATAGGAGCAGGACTAACAAGAGTAAATCAGATACCTCAAATCAGCCATGGCGGGAAGGGAATTCATGCTTTAGGTCAGATACCCCACGTCGGCACTGGCGGAATGGGAGTTCATAAATTAAGTAAGAGGCAAGCCATTAACGGAAGTGACAAAAATGTCCAAGAACCATATAATACGAATCTCTACAAATGGTTTAGGGAATTGTCGGAACGGTTAAGATACGTTCGAGTAGTCTGCGGAGACTGGACAAGAGTTTGTGGCGGTAACTGGCAAGATAATAATGGAACAGTCGGTATATTTTTTGATCCACCTTATGGCGTAAAAGATAGAAACACTGCTGTATACTATCACGATTCAACGACGGTTGCGAAGGATGTGATGGCATGGTGCATAGAGCGGGGAAGTAAAGAAAGTTATCGGATAGTTTTGGCAGGGTACAATGAGTATGAAGAATTGTCAAAATATGGTTGGCGTTCGGTTCATTGGAAATCGCATGGTGGATATGCAAATGTGTCAAAGAAAGAAGGAACACAAGGAAAGCTAAATCGAAATCGTGAGACATTATGGTTCAGCCCACATTGCATTAAGACAGAATTGTTGTTAGACATTCCAAAAAATGCGGTTGTTTTAAAATAAAAAAAAGGATATAGAATAATGAAGAAAAAGAAACGAGTATTTTATTCTTGGCTTACAATTGGATGGCATAAATGGGAAATTTACGGAATGTATGGAATTTTGGATAGCATAATTACAGAAGGAACTAAAGAATCGTGGGAAAAACCAGTTAGGATTAAAGTAACTGTGGAGGAAAAATAATGAGCGATCCGAAATGGCAGCATATTGTCCAGCATATTGTCTACTATATTGTCCAGAGTGCAATTCATTTTGTTAAATAAATTAAAATAAAATGGTTCTCTGCCTAATTTTGTACCTATTGGTTAGTTTGTTCTATTTGGATAAGTACCCAACCGTTTACGGAGATGAGATGTTTTATTTTGAACCTTGTGTAAACTTTCTTAAATACCACGACTGGCGCAGTTACATTTACGCTCCCGCCGGAGGTTTTGAAATATCAAATCTTATACATGGCAGGATATGGAATATTATGCAAACAAGTATGCTCTATATGTTTGGCGAAAGCGTTTCTTCAATGAGGCTGCTTTCTTATTTATCAGGGATCGGCGTATTGATAATGACATGGCTTGTCAGTCGCCAACTTTTCGATGATAATGAAGAATGGATAGCTTGGTGGTCTGTCGCTATTCTTGCGCTATCTCACTCTTTTATTTTTGCTTCGCATTTTGGCAGACCAGATATTATGGTCGCTTTATTTATCTTATGCGCCGTTTATTTGCATCTAAGGGGAAATTACTTTTGGGCTGGACTAACAGCCGCTCTTACAATGGACGTTCATGTGTCTGGCGCTGTAGCTATGTTTTCTTTGATCGGATTAGAAGTTCGAAAAACGCATGAATTAAAATTTATTCCTTTAGCGAGTCATTCAAGGCGGTGGTTCTCTTTATTTGGCGGGATGGCTTTTGGAGTCAGTTGGTGGGTTTTCTGGCACGTCTTAAACAATTACGAATTGTTTAAAATTCAATATTCGTTTTTACGATCTGTTTCTTATGGGAATACTCTGAACCTATCCGGCGAAATCGGACGCTGGATATCTTTTTTTTGGGAAGGCGCGTATCATCGAAATCTATTATGGCTTGGATTGATTGTCACATCCATAGCGTACTTAAAAGTTACTAAGCAGCAGGGTTATAAAGAACTGATAGCGTTATTTTTTGGTTCACTATTGGGATACATCGTTGCTGCCCCTCATAAAACAACATGGTATGTGATTTACATATTTCCCTTCATTATAATGTTAATAGTCAAAACTTTGTCCGGTCGTGAACCACCGCTCTTTAAGCAATTCCTCCACATTGGTTTAGTTATTTTTCTACTAATGGAAAGTATTGCGCTAATACCGTTTTATAAAGCAAATTACGATAATTTTGCGCATAGTCTTTCTTCTAAAATCCCAAAAAGAAACGTCGTCATATTTTGTTCTGAAACTTACTGGCTCGGATTAAAAAACAATTTCCAGATCGTTGGAGCAGGCAAGATAAACCTCGTTCGTAGAGGTCGGGAAAATTTTGATTTAACCAAAACTTTAACTGATAATAAAGTTGAGTATATTATAGCGGATAGAGAGCTTCTCGGCTTTTATGGCGACTCATTAGAAAAGTATATAAGCCAGAGCGCGGAAGAGATAGGAATCGTCGAGGATGAATTTTACGGTAGCTCTGAATTTTTAGCAAAAAAAAGTAAGAGCGTGCTAATAAGCAAAATACTGGCAACGAAAGGAGAATAAAAAAAATGGAACTTGATGACGAAAGAATACTGTATTATAGAATCTTAACGCCGGCAAACGAAACAATCAATAAAAAATATCCTGAACTTGTAAGTGTTTTCCACGAGTCTCAAGGATATTATATTTATTACTTAAATAACGAAGAACTTATACCCATTACATTCTATCGGCAGAAACATAGAAATGAAGTAATTGAATTATGTGTTGCTATGGGAGTTGATGAAATCAGGGAACGAGCTAAAAATGCTGAAAAGTATTTACTTTTATACAGATGAAAAAGAAAAAAGAAATATCAATATCTAAAAGATTTATAGAAAACCCAAGAGATTTGGTTAATGAATTAAATTCTTCAAACGAAGGAAATCTTATTGAAACTGGCATGTATCTTTTAGGTAAACATTTGGAGGAGTTGCCTGAAAGAACTCGAACAGAAAGATTTCTTGAAAAACATGAATGTAGATGTTGTCAAAAACCGTTAGATAAATATGGTAACTATTGTTTACCATGCGCTATGGGAAAATGTAAGCATTGAGTCATAATAAAACAAGCATAAAGTGGAAGAACAACTATGGGCGGAGCATGAAGGTCTGGCAAAAGGAGAATAAAAATGAGATACTGGTTCATAGCTATTGCAACTATCCTGACTCTGGTGGTTTTTGTCTGGTTGCAACTCAAAACTAAAATGTCCTCGGTGAGCGTAGAAAATTTTCAGGAATTACATAATTTTCTTATGCGGGTAGCCCCATGAAACAAACCATAGAATTTACTATTCACGGCGTTATCAAGGGCGGGAAGAATAATATGAAAATTTCGAGAAATGGACGACACTACCCTGAGAAGAAATGGGCGGCGTGGCGGAATCAGGTTGTTTTTGAGTTACAAGAGTACCTTCATTCGATAAATTTTACAAAACCATTAAAAGGAGACTTACATTTTACAGCAGACTACTATGCCGGTGATCTAAGGCGTCGGGATATACCCGCTATGCTGGATAGTATTTTTCACTGTATCGAACGGGCAGGAGTAGTAGAGAACGATTCGCAGTTTAAAACATGTCTATGGCTTGATCGAGGAGTAAGGAGAGATAACTCCGGAGTGTGGATTAAAATAGAGAATCTTCATTAGAAAAACGACCGACTATGATTTTAAAATTTGATCTCAACTCCAGATATGATTCCGTGTCCGGGAGTGCCGCGATTAAAGTCCCATGAGAGAGCATACCCGAAATAGAACCTGTCCAGGAAGTTCTCCGCTGAGTCCGGGGTTAATCTGTCAATCAGGCCGCGAACCCAGGGGAAGTTGTGACCAATAAACTCATCTACACGCAGGAGCATGCCGCCAATGCCCTCGCCTTTCTGTTCCTTCTGGAATCCGTGCGCGATTCCGACAGCCGCGTGCAAGTAGCGGTAAGCGAATATCGAAGTCAGGCCAACGCCCTTAGATTGCCCAGTCCTGAAATTCGCATAGTAGGCAGGAATCACTCCACTGCCAAACGTCGTCCGCGTATTATTTTTAATCTCATTGCCCAGATCAGTCCATGAGTAAGACCATACGCTCTCGACTGATAGCATCAACGTTAAGCATATCGAAACGATCATTTTATTCATTGTTTGTCACCTCCATTTTGAACTGTAACATGATCTAAGAATTTCTTGATGATGTATGTAGAAAGAGCTACAAAACCTTCAACTGACGCTATTCTTTGAATCACGAGATAGCAGTATACGGTTGAGATCAATATGGCCAGATATATCTGTACTTTTTCATTCATGGGACAATCTCCTTTAGAATGTTGTCTATATGTTCGCTTGCATCCTTAATCGGCGCAATTTCTTTCAACGGCTTATTCATAGCTTCCCTGATACGCTTTTCAAATTCTTGCCCCTTAACTACTGAGTAGATGTTAGCCGATAAAGCCCGATGTAGACGCTCTGATTCCGCATAGTGGTAAGTCACCTTATCTTTTAATTCCTGCACCTGTCTATCAATCGCATCAATAATTTCTTTGCGAGTTTTTTCTATTCGTGAAGAAATTGCAAAGACGATCTCTTTTATCTCGTCAGCCCGATCTTTTTCACATTCTTTTTTAATTTGTTCTTTAAGGTTCTTATATGGCGCACCTTCTGGGCTCATAAAGTTCATTATAAACTCTGGAATGAACTTATACTCCAAGAACTGATCAGCCCGCTTTCGGCTTTCTTCACCCCAACGATCAATCAGATCAAGATGAGATTGTTTGCTCTCTGCTATCTGATTGCCAAGCAGGGTAATGGTAGTGCCAGCCTGCTTTGGAATAGAAACGCAACCTGCAAGTAAAATAAGTGATATTGCAAATATTAATTTCATGTTAAATCACCAATGCCTTACCGATCTTAAATCCTTCCTTCAATGCTTTAGCTCCTTCGACTGTCAGTTTCAGAGCAATTGCTTGGCAAGCAGTGATCGTTTCATTCCTATCAGTAGATTTTTCAAGAGATTCAATAATTTTATCAATCAATGCTTTGTCTGCCGTATTCGGAAACAAGGATTTAATATCCTTGTTGGTGAGGTCATCCAATGCATCTGCTAATGCAATCTTTGTTTTCTTTAATGCCGCGTCCGCTTCTTTATCATACTTACCCATTTTAGTTACCTCCTTAACATGATCTAACAATAAAGACTAAAATAATTCCAAAAGCTATACCTGTAAACGTGGTTATCAAGAACCATCCGATTAATTTGCTATAGTCAATATTCATTTTACCACGATGTCAACACGATAGAATAAAATCATTTAGATTTTCCAGACCAGAAACATTCAGGCAATTTTCTGCAATCTCCGAGATGGATATGTTTATCATAAAGCCCGATCCGATAGTCAAGACCGCAATGAGCGGCTTCTTTGATAATTTTTTTCTTTGTCAATCCATCAAAACATTTAATATCAACCCCAACTCCTTCTGTATGATCGGAAATGTCACCATGTGTTGAATCTTGCTTTTTGTGGAACTCGAATGTTCTGAATCCTCCGCCTTTTGAGATTATTAAAGGAAATTCAAGATTTTTTCGCATTTGCCAGAGGTTTATGATAAAATAAAAGCGCATATTATTTCCCGATCCCGGAACATCAGGACTGTCAAATTCTTCCCTTTTGAAGATCGGATAGAACTGTTTCCAATCTGAATCTTTCATTAAATCATTCCTCATTTTATAAACCCGACTATCCCGCCAATGATGGATACGATCACTGCAATGATTACAAGGAACTGCCAATGACCAGGACTCTTCTCATGCTTATCAATTTTTTCTGAAATCTCTTTAGTGCGTTTATCAACCTTCTCCGAGACCGCTTCAATGTATGAAGCATGATTATCCATATTTGTTTGTAAAGATGAGATAGATTCACCGTGTGCTTGAACTCTTTGTCCGATACCATTGGAAAGTTTGTCAACAGAAGTTATTAAATTGTCCAGTTTAGAATGAGCAACTTTCATGTCTCCCTCAAGAATTCCTAACCGGCGCTCTGTGTCGTCATTCATAACGGATTTGCCTTTCTTCCCTTATATTTTTCCAGATTTATAGTTTCTTTAATAGTTTCTTTTGTGACTGTAACTCCCTTTACTTTTAAAGATTCATAACCCAAAAGTAGAGATTCTGATTCAGCCATTTTCTTTAGGTTATAATCTTCCGACATTCTTGTTTCAATATCTTCAATAGCTTGTGATCTACTGCTTATCCTGCCTTCATTATTCAAATCCTCGACAACTGAAAGCACATGGGTGCTTATTTTGACTAAAACAAAATCCGATATCTTAGGAATTCCTGTCCCAGTATCAACAGAATTGGCAATGATTTTATCTCTCTCTTTATCATTAAACACTGCCTTGCCTGATAAATCATATTTTTGCACCCATATCCTGCCTTCCATCACTTTGACTTCAAAGTCAATGGCAAATAAAATCTGACCTAAAAAAACAATCGGAACTAAAAAAATGTAACGCATAAAACCTCCATTATGGATTGCTTGGCGAATCATTCGGATATCTGCCTCTGTATAAAGTCATGTTATCGTTGTAATGAGTGCGTTGTCCAGAATCTGAAATAGTCGCGCTGGATGATAACACATTCCCATGAAAATTCACTCCGTCAATACTGTCACTATTAAAAGCGATTGCGTTGGAGGCATTAGTGTCAAATGTGTTAAAGGAGATATTACCGCCGATATATTGACCTACCGAATCACCGTCAAGCAGGAAAAATTGTTGTATGGATATTGATGATATGTTATTTGTATAGATATTTGTAGAACCGAAATGGTTAAAACTCCAATCCATATTTACAATATCTCCTCTTGACCCGTAGTCTACCAGACCTATAGATCCATTATTAGGGTCTCCTCTTTGGATAAATTTATTGAATTTAAAACTCGATCCATAGCTACCACCATCATACGCCACCATTCTTCCTCTTGTATCCATCCATCCATTTGTCACATTCCAAGTCCCGCCATTATGTTGGATAAGAGGCGCATTCGGACTTTTGTTAAAACAATTTCTAATGTCGAAACTATCCACAATTGCATAAGTTGGATTAGATGAACCAATAATTCCTACGTATGCGTTGTTTGTTACAGCATCCACATTCTGAATCTTAAACCTACGTGCAGTTGCATTGACTGCTTTAGTTTCAAATCGTATAACACCATAACCTAAAGTAAAATCAGTCCCACTGGCTATACTACCGCCATCAACCGTAAAATCTTGATATGTGCCTGAAGATTTTATCAATGTTGCCACAGAATTATAGTTGTATGGTATTTTAAGACAGCTACCAGTCAATGTCCCCGAAACAGTGAAGGCATTAAAATTACCGTTTATCCAAATGTCTGCGCCTTTAGCTATCCACTCCTGATTCCATGGTATGGTTGCCCCATTGCCTGTGAATGTATATGAGCCCGGAGCAACACATACCTTTCCTGCGTTTAAAAATGTAGTGCTAACGGCAATCCATTGAGCTTGACTTGTGCCAACATAGGTCGCATTTGTAGATGCCGCTGACCCAATGGAAGTCATACATTCTGAAAAAGGAGTTGGATTTGATGCGGATTCATCGCCACTAAAATAAATGTTACCTGAACCATCTGTATGCAAAGCTGTTCCGCTTGACCCATCTGCTCCGGGCCACCTATGTAGAACACCACGCATAGTTGTAGAACCGCTTTCCACCACTAAACCAGACGCATTACCACGCGTGGTAATTGAACCACCAACAACATCAAGTAAAGATACTTCGTCTTGAGTGCCAATCCCTAAATTTCCATTACTATTGATATGAAATCGTGTTAAAAAATTAGTATTATCATAAATAAAAAAATGCCCATCAGCTGCTTGTCCAAAAACCCAAGAGTTTGAATCATCTCGAAACATGACAGAGACTTCGCCGTCTGTGTTCCTCTTAATACTTATCGGATTATTTTTATCCGACAAAACCGTTAGAGACGATACTATAATCTCCCCAAGATTGAAAGAAGAACCAGAAATGTTATATAAAGTTCCAGTAGAATATCTTTGTAAAACCCCTGTTTCAACAGCCACTTTTGTAGAGGCAATTATAATTCCAGCATCAGTTCCTCTGACTGTAACTGAACCATTGACTATATCCAATAATGATGATGGGCTGCCGTCTGTTCCCATAATAGATTTTCCTCTATAAAATCGGACTTCATCTACATCAAATTTTTGTCTACCTGACCATGTTGGAGAGCTGGACGGAGCAGGAGAACCTATCATAGGTATCCATTGAGTATCGGACGATGATTCAATTCTATTGATAGCCGCTGCCATCGTCGAAATACTTAAAGAATTACCTTGTAAAGTAACGCTGGATGGACTAAGACGATTGTTAGGCAATAGCCCACGATTAAGATTGGCAGCGTCTCTTGGTAAAGTATGAGTGGCAAAAACATAAGATGAAATGTTGAATAATATAATTACTGTTAAAAATACTTTTTGCATAAATTCTCCTTATCTTTCTACAAACGGTTTTTCTATTCTTGACACTGCTTGCCCGATCAGCTTAAATTTTGGTTCTAACTCTTCTGAAAAATACTTAAATTGGATATAAACGGAATCCTGCGCTCCTAAACCGATATATCTTGTTTCTATTTTCTGCTTAAAAGACTGACCATCTCCTAAGATAGTAGATTGAAATGAATCATTCTTTAATTCTGAAACAAAACTTAGATCATCTTTTAAGTATTTGTGAACGTAATACGAAAAATTTCCCGAAGTAAAATCCTCCGTAAAATTTACAAATAGATAGTCGCCAAGTAAAGCAATATCTCCTATAACAGCATACGTGCTATTGACTACGGAATTTTCAGGTCTAATAATCTTTCTAATTAAAATTTTCCCTGTGTTTTTATCTCTTTTTTCAATTACAACGTTCTGAAAATACACTTTTTCAGGATCAATCTTGTTATATACGGCATAAATATTTTCTCCGTCATTTGCTAATGATATTTCTCCTACTGTGTTCATATCTAACTCAATAATTCTAACAAAAGAAAAATCATTTTGATTTTGCTGAACAATTCTTGAATTGCCGTCATCTCCTACCCATATAAATTGAGAATCAGCTGTAATTCCAGTAGGCGCATGATAGTTTGTAGCAGTGATTCCAAGTTCACCAAATACTCTCTTTACCTG
>Ga0114944_1000253_pt1 | contig 13477 bp, 10 predicted proteins | sample OV2TP2_FD_89582 | JGI IMG/M metagenome (GOLD analysis project Ga0114944, IMG submission 89582) | Hot spring microbial communities from Beatty, Nevada to study Microbial Dark Matter (Phase II) - OV2 TP2 | ecosystem: Environmental > Aquatic > Thermal springs > Hot (42-90C) | place: USA: Beatty... | reverse complement strand
TAGTTGGTGAAAGGCGGCCAACGCAAATAATCAAATTTTCCTTGGGGACGACTAACGGCTTAAAAAGATCGGTATCAATGCCGTGGCCCATTATCTTAACTTTGGCGCTGGGCAGTCGAAAGCTTTGAGCAGAAGCGGTGAAGATCTTATCGCAAAACTTTTCGGCTATTCGCAATTGCCAGCCAACGTGCTTGTGCGTGTACCAGAGCGCCACTTTTTTACCGGTCAGTTTCCACCACCAACCAGCGATTACTATATACTTCGGATTCATGTGGACGAAAACATAGTTGTAGTCACGACGCCATTGCCGGAGATATTTCCAGAAATTGATAAAACGAGTGAGGCGTGTATTATTCAGTTCTTTGCCCAGAGATTCAACTTCGGTATTGGGCGGCAAATCCGTTGAACCTTTTTCTAGACAGATAACTTTCACCGTCTCGAGATTTTCCGAAAACTTTTTCAGCCAGTGGTGAAAAAATCCCAAAGTTGGATCTTGCTGGTCAACTTTTTGCGTAATGATTAAGATTTTCATATTTCCAGTTGCTTAAACATTGATTTGACTTGGGCGACATATTGCTGAGCATTAGGAAATTTGGCTACCGTTTCATAACCGGCCACGATTAAGTCTTGGCGTTTGCGTGAATCCGTCATCAGCGACAGGATGGCTTCTTGCAGCGCCGACTCGTCGTTGACCGGCACTACCATGCCGTTAGTATTACCGACGTCGGTCATAACCACCGGCACTCCCGAGGCCGAAGCCTCAATCACGGTCATACCGAAGCCCTCGTAATTAGAGGTTAGTAAAAATAGATCGGCGGTTTTATAGGAGGAGGACGCCTCGTCCTGCCAGGGCTCGAATTTGATATTGGGACAATAGGCGGCCAGCGCTTTCAGCCCCTTCTCTTCCGGACCGCGACCGCGAATTAAAAGCAGGGCGTGGGGAAAGGCGGCGGCGACTTTTTTAAAAACTCTAACGGCCAATGGAATATTTTTTTCCGGCGAAAAGCGCGAGGCCATTAAAATAATAAAATCAAAATCGGGATATTTTTTATGGAGATCAATTTGAGGAATGGCTTGGCGATATTTTTCCACATCAACATAAACCGGCAGGACAACGATTTTTTTCGGATTGATTTTTGAGCGGTCAATAAGCGAGTTTTTAATTCTTTGACTGACCACTCGAACCTGATCGGCGCGGGGCAGCAGCCATTGGGCGATTGTCACTCTCAACTTATTAACCAAAGACTCTTGCCAGAAATAGGGGCTAAAAATATCGGTATGCACTTGAACCTGCAAAGGAATTTTAAATGTTTTTTTTAAAAACCAGCCCAATGGTCCGGCATTGTAGGGATCCTGAACCGTTACTACCCAATTATCGACTTCGCAAGTCCTTAATATTGATTTGGCCAGTTTGTAGGCGTCCCAATAATAAAAAAGTTTAGAAAGGGAATTGGTGGGATGGGCGTAAACATTTTCCGCCAATTTTAATTCGGAATAAATTTTTTTGGAAAAAACAATAATGTGCAACTCCTCAAAAATCTGTCCCAATCGAGCCTGGCGTTTAGCCAAGTCGGCTGTTGGATTAAAAAGACTTTTGTCCGAACCAATATTGAGTACCCTCATAAGCTTGTGATGAGTTGATAGTTTTTTTCCAACCACCTGTCCCACGACCAGGATAAGTCCAATTGCCTAATTTCTTTTCGGGTGGCGTCATAATTGGTTAACAGGTAATTCAATTTATCCATAAATTCTTTAGCGTCGCGATGATCAAAAAGGAACTTTTCATCAAGCGTCACGGTCAGGCCGTTTTCTTTGGTAATTAAAACCGGTTTTTTCAACGACAAACATTCCAGGATAAAATTGGGATTGCAGTCGCTGAACGAGGCTAGGACACCGACTTTGGACTGACTGATTTGTTCAAAAAGTTGGTTTTGCGGCATCTTTCCCAAAAAAATTATCTCTTTTTCCAACCCCAAGTCCCCGACCAGATTCAAGAGTTTTGTTTTTTCTTCGCCTTCGCCAATAATTATAAATTTAAGGTTCGGGCGTTGTTTTTTAACTTCGGGAAATAATCTGATAATAAAGTCCAAATTTTTTAAATTAATAAGACGGCCGGCGTAAATGATTTGGTCATTGACCGTCGTTGTTTTTGGGGGGAGAGGCGCGGGAATCGGGTTGGCGATAATCTCAACTTTTTCTTCCGGCACCCGATAATATTCGACATAGAGATCTTTTAGCAGTTGGTTGGGCGCGATGATTTTGGCCGCGTTTTGCATAACTTTTTTAATCACCGCAAATTTCTTAGACTGTCGGTGTAGGCCTTGTTTATAAAATTCTCTAAGAGAGAGAGGTTGACGGCTGGTAAAGACCCACCTTTCCCAAATTGTATCGCCGCCCAAACGCATTAAATATTTTGTTCTTAACAGGCGACTGACTAAGAAAGAGCTAATACCGCAAAGCCAGGGATCAAGAGCGTAGATTGCCGATCGGCCAAAGGAGTTTTTTAATACTTTAAAAAAATAAACGACAAACCGGACTGGACTGGGCAGAGTTTTTCCATAGCGGCCCGGGTTAACGATCCGGACGTCAAAATTTTTCTGGGCAAGGTAATTGGCCAGATTTTGCGCGTACAAAACCGGCCCGCCGACTTCCGGATGCCAAAGTCCGGTAACTAAGACAATCTTTTTGAACATTAGTCAATATATTGACAGTACCACAGCTCTAATGTCAAGAGGGTCCAAAGTTCGTTGGCGTAATCATTTTGACCGCTGGCGTGGCTGTTGATTAGGCGATTAACTTCCCCTGCGTCTAGGGGCGAGCGGGCGATGGCTTTCGGCGCTAGTAAAGTTGCCTTCAAATAACCCAATAGCCCATTACGAAACCAACGGTCGATGGGGACGGAAAAACCCATTTTGGGTCGGTTTAAGATTTCCGCTGGCAGAATTTGTTTTAAGGCCCGCTTAAATATGTATTTGTTGGTATTACCTTTAAGTTTGAGAGAGCTGGGGATTTTGGCGGTCAGTTCCATAAATTCGTGATCAAGCAAGGGCGAGCGGCCCTCCAAGGAATGAGCCATGGTGGCGATATCGATCTTAACCAGTAAGTCGTCTGGCAGGTAAGAGTTGATGTCCGCCCAAAGTAATTGATCGAGTGAGTCAGTGGCTAAAGCCTGCTCAAACTTGGCCTCGATGCTTGTTAAGGCTTGATTGGGGTAGTTGTCAATGTAGGCGATGAGAGGAAAATATTTTTGGGCGGGGGCGGCCCCTTCCCTCAATCTTTTTAAAAATTTTAAAGCCTTTTGCTGGCGCCATTTTGGTCTTAGCATCAATTTGGCAATCAATGGCCCAAATAATTTAGCGATGATTGGGTGTTGGTGAGCCAGTTGATAGAAATTGTAGCGCAAGTAGCCGGCGAAATTTTCGTCGCCACCATCGCCGTTAAGAGCCACCGTCACATGTTGTTTGGTTTGCTCGGCGACGTGCCAACTGGGCAAGGCAGAAGAATCGGCATACGGTTCTTCATAGTGATAGATCAGTTTGGGTAATAGTTTGATAGCTTCTGGCGAGACGACAAATTCATGATGATCGGTTTTGAATTTTTCAGCAGTTAGGCGGGCGTAAGGCAACTCGTTATGCGTTGCCTCTTTAAAACCAATAGAAAAAGTTTTAACGGGCGCGCTGGAAAACTGGCTCATCAAGGCCACAATGGCCGAGGAGTCGGTGCCGCCCGACAAAAAGGCGCCCAAAGGCACGTCGGCGATCATCCGTAAACGGACGGCTTCGGCCAGCTTGTCAATGATTTTTTCAGTCCACTCCTTTTCCGACAACTCCCACTTTTCTCGATAATCCAAATTCCAGTAACGTTCGGTTACGATCTCGCCGCTTTCTTGAACTCTTAAATAATGAGCGGGCGGCAGTTTTTTAATACCCACAAAACCGGTGGCGGGGTGGGGGACATACTGAAAACTTAAATAATTGGCAATGGCCTCGCGATCGGGCTCTTTTTTCACCTCGGCGCATTTTAAAATCGCCTTCAGTTCCGAGGCAAAGATGAAAGTATTTTTATCAACATAATATTTAAACGGTTTTTTTCCCAAACGGTCGCGGGCGGCAAAGAGCTCTTTTTTGTTTTCATCCCAGCTGGCAAAGGCAAACATGCCGCGCAGTTTTTCCAAGCACTTAACGCCATATTTTTTATAAGCGTAGATAATGACCTCGGTGTCGCCTTTCGAGCGGAACTTCACCCCGTCTTTTTCCAGCTCCGCTCTTAAACTTTGAAAGTTGTAAATCTCGCCGTTAAAAACAATCCAAATCTTGCCTTCGGCGTCGGACATGGGTTGGTTGCCGGCGGGGGAAAGCTCAATAATAGCTAAGCGGCGAAAACTAAAGCCGATATTGTTATTGGTCCAAAAACCGGCCTGATCGGGGCCGCGGTGAGCGATAGCGTCAGTCATAGCTTTTAATTCGGCTTCAGTGACCGGTTTTTGACCGAAATTAAATTTTCCGGCAATGCCGCACATTATTTAATAATATTATCACGGCGTTCCTTAATGGCGTTGCGGGTGTCCACTATCAGCTTCGCTTTCCTGCTGATGAGTTTATAGTCATAGGCCGAGTGGTCTGTGGTGATGGCGACGCAGTCAACACGCTTTAATAGGTCGGGCGTTAGCGGGGAGGAATAAATTTTTTCGCCATCAAGGACAATCTGCGGAATGTGCGGGTCATTGTAGATGACGATGGCCTTTTTGTGCATTAAAATTTTTATAATTTCTAAGGCCGGCGATTCGCGCGGATCGTCAATGTCCTTTTTGTAGGCGACGCCCAGAACTAAAATCTTGGAACCATTGAGCGATTTGCGTTTGCGGTTGAGAGCACCGATGATTTTCGTAACAATATGGTGTGGCATCAGCTCATTAATTTCCCCAGCTAGCTCGATGAAGCGGGCGAAAAATCCTAACTCACGGGCTTTCCATGACAAGTAAAAAGGATCAAGAGGAATGCAGTTATGAACAAGAATACCGCCGGTGGTTAACAGGGTGTTAGTTTTATCAACCTCTAATGAATAGACGACTTGTGGCGCGTAACAACCCTTAACCTCTTTAACTTTTATAAACAAATAATCATCAACCTCCTTAGTCAGATGAAAGTCATTTTTTTTCTTTATCAAAGATAAGTAGTAGGCGATGAGTCTTCGTTTTTCACCATCAAAAAAATTTATTAACTTTTTGGCATTTTCCTGACCGCGAATTGTAATCAGTCCAACCCTTTTTTCTATATAAGGAATAACTCCGTTTTCGTGAAGAATGATTTGAACTTGTTCGAACAGCGTCGTGGAAGAGGTGAAATACGAAATCTCAACAGCGTTGTTCTGGCGGATATAATAGCGATCATTTTTAAAGTAACGGTGTTTTTTCGGTGGCATATAAACACCGCCATCACCTCGTAATATTCCTGACAAAATTTCTTGACGTATTTTAGGCGTGGAAAAGAATAGGGAGCGGGGAATCCTCATCTCGTAACAATTGGTACCGGTTCTTAAAACATCGCGAAAGAAAAGACCTAATGTTCGTGAAGAAACTTTGATGTGAAAACTTTGCCATTGTTTGTCTTGATAAGATGAAAAACGAACGCCCTTATTTTTTAGAATTCTTTCCAAATCGTTTATATATTCGTGCTCTTTGGAATGAAAAGTCCAGCGTAATCTTAGTGTCTTTTTGTCATCGGTTAAACAACCCTCACTCAGGTAGTAACCGATCAACCTAGCCCAGTCCTGATCTATAGTTATTACTGCTGGAATATAATTAGCTGATGGACCGCGGCCACCACCCAGCAACAAATCGGCTCTTTTGAGTCGTAATTTTTCTTCGATTTTTAAAAAATCTATCAGTGGTAAATAATTACCTTTTCGGTAGTCTTTTTTGAGAAATTTAAACTTACTCAAATTGCCATGACACGGTTTAATGCGTAGTTTATGTAAAAGATTTGGATAACCTTTCCTAACAATATCAATAAGGTCAAAAATCAAAGACTGTTTTTCGTTGGGAATTTTTTTGGGCATGACTAAAAAATCGCCGGCCACTATATTGTCCGCAAATTTTAATTTTATTTGATTAGTTGGCTGATCAAAAACGAAAACCGGGTGTTTGTCGGTAAGTCTCAGTTGGTAATTATAATGACAGAAGATGTTAATAACCCGATCGGTATCCCGGCTGGAAACCAGTAATATCTTTTGGTTCTCCGGTAGAGCGACTTTTAGGGGTGTTTGCGGACAGGCGAGATTTAATCGAGGTTTGGCCTTGGTAATGGTGGTGCTGTTTTGATTAAAAACTTGAGATAATGATCGGATGGTTTTTGTGACGGTGTTTCGATAAATTTCCTTTACTGTTAATGATTGTAGTTCAAGGCCGTTGTCAACTATGACCCTTTGATTTTCCTCGAAACAATGTCCTCCCACGCCCGGTCCCGGATAAAAGGGGTAAAAGCCAAGGGGCTTAGTTTTAGCGGCTTCGATTACTTCCCAAAAATCAATATCCATCCGGTCCGCTAAAAGTTTTAACTCATTGACCATGGAGATATTGACTAGACGAAAAATGTTTTCCAGCAGCTTGGTCATTTCGGCGGTGCGGGCATTCTGCACGGGGACGACTTTATTGATGAGATTGGAGTAAAACAAACAGGCCAATTCAGTTGATTTTTGATCAATGCCGCCTACCACCTTTGGCACTTCCCTAAACTTAAAGTTTTTATTGCCCGGGTCGATTCTTTCGGGCGCAAAAGCCAGGTAACATTTAGGCAAAAGAGACTTCACCAACTCCTCAGTGGTGCCGGGATAGGTAGTGCTCTCTAAGATTACCAAGCTTTCTGGGGATAAATGCGGAGCGATGTTGCGAGTGGCATTTTCAATAAACGAGGTATCGGGTGTTTTGTTTTTAGTAAGAGGCGTGGGTACGGCGATGATGACGACGCGGCACTTTTTTATTTCTGACCACTTGGTGGTGGCCGAGAATTTTTTGGAAATATTTTTGATAGCTTCATTGGGAATTTCCGCGATGAAACTTCGTCCGTTATTGAGCTGTTTAACGCGCTGTTCGTTAACGTCAACGCCCACTACTTCAAAACCGGCCTCGGCAATAGCGATAGCGGTTGGCAAGCCCACATAACCCAAGCCGACAATAGCCACCCCCGCCTTTTTTTCTTTAATGAGATGGTCGAGCATAGATTATGGTTTTTAAGTCCTCGATTATTTGCTCTTTTAACAGAAAAAGCGCGCCAAAGTAAACTATGACTGCCGAAGGAATACCGATCACAATCGAAATGCCCCAGCTCTTAGCCAACCAGACAACTATTCCCATAATTAAAGCGGCGCCAATGATTTTATTTAATTTTCCCAAAATTGAAAAGTTATTAACCTTTTTCATTCTCTGCCAGCTTAGGGCGCTGCTGATGATTTGAGTGATGACGGTGGCAACGGCAGCTCCCGCGATTCCCCAAACTGGTATCAACAGAAAATTAAGAGTGACATTGGCCAAGGCGCCGATGCCACCGTAGAGAATAAAGTGGCGTTGCTGGTTGTAGGCAAACAGGGCGTTGCCCAAAATGGCGGCGGGATAGTTGATGGCCAAACTTAACAGAAGAATTTGAAAGGTAAGAGCGGCTGGTTGGTACTCGGCGCCGAAAAATAAGTCCATCACCTCGGAACCGATAATCAAGCCGCCGATGGTAATGGGAACGGCGATTAAGAAGACGGTTTTCAGGGCTTTTTCCAAAAGATCGGCAAAGGCCATTTTGTCTTTATTAGCCAGGCGGGTCCAAGTGGGAAAAGCGGCGGCGCCGATTAGGGTCGGCAAGAGATATAAAGTGAAAATAATCTTTTGCGCCGAAGAATAATAACCGATCTCGGTTTCGGTGCGCAGCCAGCCCAGCATGATGATGTCGGTGTTGAGCATGATGCTGCCCAGGAGTCCCAGAAGGGCGAAGGGCCAGGCGGCGCTTAAGAGCCGCTTCACGGTCTGCCGGTCGAACTTGGTGAAGAATTTTTTCCAATAACTTTTAATTGTCCAGATGCCAAAGACCGCTCCCAAGCTACTGCCAGCGACATAGCTGACCGCCAAACTTTCCGCCGAAGGCCTGGTGCGCAGTATCCAGACGCCCATGGTAACGATGGCTACCTGCGTGATGATGTTGGTGAAGGCTTCCAGGTGCATTTTTTCGACAGCGCGGTTGATGGATCCCGAAAGAATGCGGATATTGTCGGCCACGACTAGTGAAGCGACAAAGATTAAAAGGGTCTCGGAAAGTTGAATGTTGGTGAAAAGGGGGGTGACGAAGAGGATGATGAGGGCAGTCAGCGCCAAAAAGATTGTTTTAATCATAAAAGAAGAAGAAAGATAAACAGCGCCGTTTTCGTTGTCCCGAACCAATTCTCGAGTTAAGACAGCGCCAATGCCGATGTCGGCGAGAACTGTAAATAAAGCCGAGAGGCTAAGAGCGTAGGAAAAAACGCCCCAATCAGCGGCGCCCAAAACGCGGGCCGCGTAAAGAACCAAAACCACCCGCAAGAGGCGGCCGACAATCTCTCCGGTAGTTAGCCAGAAGGTGTTTTTAACAACTTTTTGCCACATTAGTTTTTGGCGAAAAATAACTTAACGGTTTTTATGACAATACTCAAATCCAACCAAAATGATCGGTTTTTTAGATAATAAATATCATATTGCAGCTTTTCCCTAGCATCTTCAACTGAAGCGCCATAGCGATAGTTCAACTGTGCCCAGCCGGTCAATCCCGGTTTAACAATATGTCTTAATTCATAAAATAAAACCCCATTTTTTAATTGGTTCACAAACTCCGGTCTTTCGGGACGCGGACCGACGAAAGAAAGATCACCCATAATGATATTGATTAGTTGTGGCAGTTCATCCAAGTGAGTATATCTTAGGATTTTTCCGACAGTGGTAATGCGCGGATCATTTTCTTGAGACCATTGTGGCCCTGATTTTTCGGCGTTGTTCACCATGCTGCGGAATTTGTATAAAACAAAGTGCCTACCCAACTCACCAACGCGCACCTGTTTAATTATCACTGGTCCTCTCGAAGTCAGTTTGATTAAAATAGCCGCCACCAGCGCCACTGGCGTCAGAATCGCCGTCAAAGCCAAGGCCAACAGCGCTTCAAGCGGAGCTCTTATTAGGTCGTAACTTTTGTGACGATTGATTAAATTTTCCAAAAACCAAAACTCTTCCAACTCGGAAAGCGGCACCTTGCCAAAAATGGCCTCATAAAAATTGGCCACGTTGGTAATTTCCGTGCCAGTGACGAGATTTTGGTAGACGGCGTCAGCGATCTTTGGATCGTTGCGCAGATGAGCGGGAACGATAATCAAATCTATTTTTTCGGCGCCTTCCCGAACCACTTCGTAACCAAGTTGCGGATTTCTTTGTAAGTGATCAATGAGGCTGTGGGCGGCGGCGCTGGCGCCAACAAAAATCACTTTAGTGGCGGGAGCGCCCTTGGCCAGAAAATTGTTGTACGAGCTGCGCCAAAAATATTCCAAGAGCAGCACCATTATTAAAAAGATGAACAGATTGGTTTTTGGGGTAATGTCGTAGGTAGGAATGAAATAGAAAAAAATGATGGTCGCTAAAGCGCTCACCGCCAAAGCCGCGCCGAATTTTTTAACGAAATCAACGCCGGTTTTCAACGCCCTGATCTCATAAAGGCCGACAATGTAAAAAATTAAAATCCAGGTAATAAAAACGAGGCTAAAAGGCTCTAGGTGGAGCTGGAGCGCTTCTTCGGAAAACGGTTGCTGATAGCGAACGAATAAAGTCAATCCTAAAGCGGCATAAAAAACGATAATATCGCCTACGGCCAGCACTATTTGTTTGAACCTTAGCGGCGTTTGCATTGCCTACCTACTATATTCCATTTATTGACTTTTTTCAAAGGCTGATGTATAATACAGTAATTAGTTGAAGAACGTTCCTTTTTTGGGAAGTTCGTAGGCTAAAAAGGGACGTAAAAAACATTAATTTAGATGGAATTTCAAAGAGAACAGCGGCAGATGTATCAGGGCGACTGGAAGTGTTCCAAGTGCGGTGGCGACATTAAAGAGTTGCCATTTCAACCGGATCCTTCTCGTCTTGGTCAACTGCTTTGCCGAGACTGTCATCGCGAAAGAACCAAAAACTTTCGCCGACCGTCGTTTCGGTAAGTAAAACAGAAACGCCCCCTTGCGGGGCGTTTCTGTTTTTAATGAAGCAAACCAACTCCACTTACTTTCCTCAACCCGTTCCGGCGGCTCCAGCGGCCGCCTCCACTTTTTCTCGCATACGGTGCGGTTTTTGTTAAAAAAACGATTATAACAAAAACACCCAGCCGCACCGGCTCGAAAGGTATCGGAAAAGCAAGTGGAGTTGGAGAGGAACCCTTTTTATATTTGTGATTTTTTGCGTTCTCTATATTTTGAGTTTATAATTAGAATTATGAAAAAAGTTGTTATCTATACCACGCCGACTTGCGTCTATTGTAAAATGACCAAGGATTATTTTGATAAAAATGGCGTTACCTACGAAGAGCATAATGTGCAAGAAGATTTAAGGGCGCGGCAGGAGATGGTGGATAAATCACACCAGTTGGGCGTGCCGGTGATTGAGATTGACGGCGAAATTTTTGTCGGTTTTGACCGTTCGAGCTTGGCCAAAGCGTTAGGAATTCAATGATGTACGAGTTGGTTATAATCGGCGGCGGACCGGCGGGCATAGCGGCCGGTGTTTACGCGGCGCGCAAAAAAATGAAGACTCTTTTAATTGCCGATTCTTTTGGTGGGCAATCCTTAGTTTCCGCTGGCATTGAAAACTGGATTGGCACGAAGATGATTACCGGCTATGAATTGGGGAAAAATTTGGAAGAACATTTGCGTCATTTTCAAAAAGACATTGATATTTGGGATGGTAACTTGGTTAGTAGGGTGGAAAAGATTGATGGTGGTTTTCGGTTGACCACTAATAAAAATCAGATGGCCGATACCAAAACAGTTTTAGTCTGTTCGGGCAGTCGGCGTCGGCGCTTGGGAGTGCCCGGTGAAGACCGTTTGGACGGTAAGGGCTTGGCGTGGTGTTCGATTTGCGACGCGCCCTTTTTTAAGGACAAGGTGGTGGCGGTAATTGGCGGGGGCAATGCGGGCTTGGAGGCAGTGATTGATTTAAAGCCTTACGCCAATAAAATTTATATCATTCAGCGCAGTGATAAATTAAGAGGCGATCCGGTTACCCAAGAAAAAGTTTTGGCCATGCCAAACTTAACGGTTATTTATAACGCCCTGACGCAAGAAATTTTGGGCGATAATTTTGTCAGCGGTATTCGCTATAAAGATGCCATTTCGGGTGAAGAAAAAACTTTAGAAGTGGGTGGGGTTTTTGTTGAGGTGGGCAGTTTGCCCAATATCGACTTCATCAAAGACCTGGTCAAAATAGACGATTACGGCCAGATTGTGACTGATGCCCGTACGCAGAAAACCTCTTTAGAAGGCATCTGGGCGGCCGGCGACGTGACTGATGTCTTATATAAACAAAATAATATTTCGGTAGGCGATGCGATTCGGGGGGTTTTGAACGTTTTTGATTATTTGCATAAGAAGTAAGTTTATCAGGGGTCCTGTCAGGAGATTGGTTTTCGGGCACGGCTCGGTGAGTCCTGCCGAAAGCACAAAGCAACCCAACTCCCCTTACTTTCCTCAACCCGTTCCGGCGGCTCCAGCGGCCGCCTTCACTTTTTCTCGCCACGGTGCGGTTTTTGCTTAACAAGGGATTATAGCAAAAACACCCAGCCGCACCGGCTCGAAAGGTATCGGAAAAGCAAGTGGAGTTGGTTTGCTAGATTGATTCCTAACGTGCCTCCGACAATGCCCTCAAACCAATCTTCTGTCGTCTGTAATAAAAACCCTAAAAAAATAAAAAAAGAACCGCTTCTTAGGCGGTCATTGTTTTGCGGCTGAATTTCTATTCAAATTGATTTAATTAATGGGGCGGCATTCCCGGAACAATTAATCTTCCTGTGGCGAGAAAGCCAACAAGAATACAAATAATCACTGCGCCCAAGAAACTCGCGCTCATTCCAATTCCTAAATAATGCAAGAATTTATCAAATTCTCGTTGTTCTTCATCGGTTCTTTTGCGAGTGTGGATGGGGATAAAAAATGGCAACCAAATCATATCTTCCTCTCCATGTAGTAATCAAGAACTGTTCTGAAGTCTATGTTATGCTTGCAAATTAGTCAAATGAAAGTCAAACCCAATAATTAGTTAAAGTATCTGCGATCGCAATTACTTATACTAATAATAAAAAAGCCATTCTTCTTAAACCTTAAAATATTTTCTTAACTGGTTTTCTTTAGCGATTTTGGCCGTGGTGGTGTAAATTATCTTCTCTTGATTGATTTTTAGCAGCTTGCAGAGCTGGTTTAATTCCTTTTTGTGGTCATAGGGCGAAACCCAGACCGTTCTTTTCATCTGGTAAAAACCCCAGCCTTTTATTTTTTTGCGAAAAGCATCTTTAGTGGGCTTGCTTAAGCCGATTAAATCATAAATTAATAAGTGCCATTTTTTATTCCATGATTTTTCGGTGGTTATCATCGGCAACGGTTTAACATGCTCAATCTCAACCTCCCTCTCCATTTTTTTGGCCAGTACTTGTCCCAAGGGGGTCAGGCCAATGCGCAGAGCATCACCGATTTTTTTGAAATAAACAATATTGCGATCTTCCAACTCCCTTAGTTTCTTAGTGCGACTGCGGACGATTTTAGTGGCTCGATCGCCGAAGAACATTTTAGAAAGACGATGGAGAACATAAGGGGATGAAGTGGCCGAGAAGAGAGTGAAGGGGGACATCACCATGCGCAGGATGGTATCGCGGGTCAAGGTCTCCTTTTTCCAAGCTTTAGCGGTAGCCATAAATTGACTGTATTATAAGACCTTTATGCTTTTTAGCAAGAATTGACTTTTAATTATTTCGTTGTAGAATTACCAAAAGAAAGGAGGCCTCCCCAATGGTTGAAGAGAGGCATAACGGAGTGCGTTATTTTGTTCGTTTTATGAATGACCACGATATTCCCGCTATGGTCAAAATTGAAACCAGCCAAGAACATTGTTGCACTGAGGAAGAACTTAGAAAAATCAAGAGGAAAAGAGATGTGGTGGGTATGGTGGTTGAGATAGTGGACAAGGCGAGTCGGCTAAAAGTGATCGGCTTTGCCTTTTACCGGCTTGAGGAAAAACACAATCAACTGATCAGATTCGTCATCCATCATGAATACCGTCGTCGCGGCTGGGGGCGGAAGCTGATGGAAAAGTTGATGGCTCGGTTGTCGCCGGAAAAGCGTAATCGTTTGATTGTTCACGTGCGGGAAAGTAGTTTGGAAGCGCAGTTGTTTTTGAAAGCGTTTGGTTTTAAGGGCGTGAGTATCATCAGGGAATATTTTTCTG
>Ga0114944_1000250_pt1 | contig 13522 bp, 11 predicted proteins | sample OV2TP2_FD_89582 | JGI IMG/M metagenome (GOLD analysis project Ga0114944, IMG submission 89582) | Hot spring microbial communities from Beatty, Nevada to study Microbial Dark Matter (Phase II) - OV2 TP2 | ecosystem: Environmental > Aquatic > Thermal springs > Hot (42-90C) | place: USA: Beatty... | reverse complement strand
TCATAATAACCGGGTGTTTGCTGCATGGCGCCGATCATCTCGCCTTTTTCATTGTGCGAAATCATGAGTGATGTGAGTTTTCTTTCGGCCAGCGAATCGGCTGAAAAATCAAGCGGCGTGGCCTGTTCATTCACTACTCTTGCATGACCGTTGTAGCACTCCCAATGCAGGCGGCCGAAACCCAGCCGCGGCCGGCTGGCATCGAGATAAACTACCTGGTTGTTGATGACTGCCCGGCAAATAACATAATTAAACCTGTCCATGATGGGATAAATGGCAAATGTGTAGCCATGTGATTTGGTGCTGAGAAGTACCGGGTCGGCCGACAGGCCGGCCTTGCGCAGCATGGCTACCAGCAGCAGGTTGATTTCCGCTTCGCTTCCTTTCTTATCGCTCAATATTTTTTTCAGCGGCTGATCGGTAAGTGTTCTGTTATAATTTGTGCAGGTAAAATTATTCTGCAGGTATCGGTAAATATTCCGGGCTTTTTCCATTTCAGTGGATGCTCCGGCAGTGGCAAGGGTGAGTTCAGCAGCCATCCAGCTGTTGTCCCTGCTCAGTTGCTGGCCGAAATCTTCGTCTTTCAGCAACTGGCGGCACACATCCGTCCAGTTGCCCATGATATTCCGCGGTGTAAGCGGGTACCGGTACTCCGCCAGCTGAAATTCCACTTTGGCAATGTGATTGTTCAGCGTGGATGTAAAGCTTTCTTCTTTCAGCGCCGGCACATTTTTCATTATCATGCGGTGGTCGGTTACCCCGGCATTGATGCTGAAATTATCCGATGCGCCGGCACCACGGGTATCGGCAATGCGGTAGCTTTCCTGCCTTGTTTTCTGGGTTTTAGCATAATTGTATTGCAGGCCCTGCGAAAGAAACACATAATAAAAAAACTCAGGAATGGAAACTTCATATTCCGAATACAGGCGGGGATAAGCACCCTGAAACTCCCACGGCTGCAGGTTGAACAAAAAATCGGAAGTAACCGTGTACTCATATTCTATTATTGATCCTTCCTTGATAGCTGGAAACGTAAATTTCTTTATAATAAAATTTCTGCTCAGCTTATCTTTGAACACAGCTGATTTTACATCCAGTTTTGTTTCCACCACTTTCCCGTTTTCAAGATTATAAGTATTGGCTTTCAGGTTTTTCAGTTCTTCTTCTTCGCGGCCATTTGTATAAAGCGAAATTTCAACATTGGCAAGATCATACCCTCCTTTTTTCAGTATGTGCATGCGTTTAAAATGTTTGAACTCGATGGAGAACCATCCTTTCAGGTTGCCAAGAATCTGCGATGAGCCGATGTCGGCAATTACTACTGCTGCCGCATTGCTGTCAATACTGTAAACGGTAGTTTTGAAATCATCGGCAGATATTTTTCCGAATTTTACAGGCGGCCTGTCCTGGGCACTGGCGATAAAAAAGAGGGCTAAACTGAGTAAAAAAATAAATGCTGTTCTCATGTTGCTGGGGGTTATAAACACTAATTTATAAAAATGCCGGGTTTAACAAACAGGAAATAAAAAAAATACCACGAAAGTGGTATGGGAATGAAAGAGAAATTAACCATACTGATAAAAAAACATGCTGCAGAACTCGGATTCAGCTTCTGCGGTATTGCCCGTGCCCGCCGGCTTGACGATGATGCCCGCCGGCTGGAAGCCTGGCTGGGCAAGGGTATGCACGGCAGCATGGCCTACATGGAAAGATATTTTGACCTGCGCATTGACCCCTGCAAACTGGTGCCGGGCGCCCAATCAGTGATTACCCTTATGCTGAATTATTTTCCGAAAGAAAAACAAAAAAATAATGTACCGAAGATTTCGAAATATGCTTTTGGCAAAGACTACCACGAAGTGATTAGAGAAAAACTGAACAGGTTGCTGGGGATTATAAAATCCATAGCCGGTGATGTGCATGGCCGTGGTTTTGTTGACAGCGCCCCCGTGCTGGAGCGGACATGGGCTCAGCGCAGCGGCCTGGGCTGGGTAGGCAAAAACGGAAACCTGATTACCAAACAACAGGGCTCCTTCTTTTTTATTGCCACCCTGATAACCGACCTGGAACTGGAATACGACGACCCCTTTGTAAAAGATTATTGCGGCACCTGCACCCGTTGTTTGGATGCCTGTCCTACTGATGCCATCCTGCCGGGCAAAGTGGTGGACGGCAGCCGCTGCATTTCCTATTTCACCATCGAACTGAAAGAGGCGCTGATACCGGGTGAAATGAAGGGCCGCTTTGAAAACTGGATGTTTGGCTGCGATATTTGCCAGGATGTGTGCCCATGGAACCGTTTTTCGAAACCCATGGATGAGGCTGCTTTTACTCCCATTCCCGAAATCCTGGATTTTTCAACCAGCCAGTGGGAAGCGATGACGGAAGAAAATTTTAAAAAGATTTTTAAACACTCGCCGCTCAGCCGCAGCAAGTGGAAGGGCATTCGGCGCAACCTGAAGTTTATCCAAGTCAAATAACTTAAAATCTCCAGCCCAGCTTCACTGTAATCCTGCTGAAGCGGTAGCGGTAAATATCGGTGAACTGCTCCTGCGAACGCCAGTCGGTATAGGTTACGGTTTGCTTCAGTGTTTTATAAGAATGGCCAAGCGACAGCACTAGGGCGCCTGCTTTTTTCATCGTAACCAGGTAACCAAAACCAGCATCGGTAAAACGACCCTTGTCATAATCATTATTTTCCCGGTCCCCTTCCAAGATGAAAATTATGGGGCCGGGGTTTTGATTTGTTTCCACCCATTCCAGATTGATGCCGCCGGCAGCATAGGCAAAAAATTTATTTTCCTTTTTTCCAAATTCATACCGCACATCGGCAAACAAAGGAACTGTGCGATGGATATAATAATCCAGCCCGGCACCAATACCGGCAAACCAGTTTCCTTTCTGCAGCCCATTGACCGATTGCAGCCCGGCCGAAACTTCATTGGCTCCATTCAGCAGGCTTACTGTATTAATGGAATGAAACCGGTACGCAGGCTTTTTTTGCTGGGCAAAAACAGCTGCTGATAAAAAGGAGCAGGCCAGCAATATTATTAATTCCTTTCGCATACGATTAATTTTTTACACTCATTTTACTGAGCAGGTTAATATTGCTGATATTGGAAAAATCGTACTGGTACAATCCGTCTTTTGCCACTACCAGCGCCCAGCCATTGAGGGCTATTACATCATACGTATCAGGCATAGCAATATTTTTTTGCAGAATAAGATTTCTTACATCCGATGCATTGTAAAATTTCAGCCCGGCCCTGCCGTCGCAAATGACGAGTGTGCTGCCGTCTTTGGCCAGTCCATGCGGGTTGGTCATCGGGTAGGTTTTTATCAACGAGGGTCTGTCCAGGTCAGTAATATCGAGCACATCCAGCTGGTTGGTATAGCCAAGGCATTCGGTGCCGGAGCGCAGGGTAACAAAAGCATGCGTGTTGTCGGCAATCACGGGGTCGCAACTGCGGGCATGAGAAAAGCTGCCCCGCTGCACCGGGTTCGTGGGGTTGGAAATATCATAAATAAACATTCCCGAATTGGAGCCGATGAACAGCCGGTTGCTGAAAGGATAAATGGTTTCGATGCCCCAGCCGATGTTTACTTTATTGCTGAATACCGGGTCGGCAGCACTGGCAATGGAAACCACGTTGAGCGATGTGTTGTTGACGGCATACAGGTGATTGTTTACAATGCTGAATCTTGCCATGGAGCCGCCTACGCCAAAGGGAGAACCACCGCCGCCTGCGGCGGCTGCATCAGCATTTACCATAAACACTTCCGATGATTTGAGCCTGCCGAATAAACCGCCATTGCCGCCGCAATATGCCTCCACAATAGTATCACGCCTGCGCCAGTCGGCTATCACCATGGTTTGATCCGGTGAAAATCCATTGCCCCAGTATCGCTCCGGAAAAATATTTTCCGTGAATTTCTTTACAACTACCTGCTGCGGGTTGCTGATGTCAATTGCCACCAGGTCTGTATAAAAATCCGCATACAGCATATTGCCCTTTACAGCCATATCAAGGTTGCCGGGAATATCAACAAAGGCAATGCTGCGTGGCGCCAGGCGGTTGCTGTTGTCAATAATATGAATGCCGCGGTCAACTTCGTTGAGGAAAATGTAATTGCCACGGATAAAAATTTTACCGGGATGCTCAATCTCCCGGGGCGCATTGTTTTTGATATTGGCCCTTACTTCATCCCTGGTGCGGTACACCGGCTCCCAGAAAGTGTAGCGCCGTGTGCAGGTATCCTTTACGCAACTGTTGAAAATAAAAAGCAGGGAAAGTGTGCTGGCTGATAAAGCAGTAATAAATCTTATTCTCATAAACATCATTTTAAAGGTTGACAACGCCTGTGGCAATACCGTTGCCTTGCCGCAACAGATTTTTTTTCCCGGTTTTAAAAAACATCAAGCCCCGCCGTGCATTATTTTTTTGAAGAAAAACTAACCGAGGTTTTGATACCGGTAAACAGCAGGTATTTCTTTTTTTCCAACGGGTTATTCAGCAGGCTGTTTACATGAATATCTGCCAGCGGGCCGATAGTCCACTGCACATGGGACTTGCTTATAAGCGTACAGCTAAAACCGGTAGAAAGGCTGAACTGCGTTTTGTTTAAAAATTTATTGCTGTTATAATAAATGCCGCCAAACGATGTATCGTAAACAAGAGCTTTGGCTGCAATCAGCCGGCTGATGGATAAGCCGACATCCCACGACAGGGGATAGTTTTCATTTTTATTCAGCCGCCATCGAAACCGCAAAGGCAATTCGATGAAGTGATAGCGATTGGTATAAAATTTTGCTGTGTCGCGGCCGGCATTGTAAACAAAAGAGGCATCCTGCAGGCCGGCAAGCTGGTTGCTGTAGTTCCGCAACGAATCCCTGCTGCTTCCAATTCTCGTCCGGTCGCTGTAATAACCATACTGCAAGCCAAATGAAAAACTGTTTTGTGATGAAATATTCCGCTGCATAAACCCGCCAAGCCGGATGGCAAAGCCGGCTTTACTTTCCGATGGTGGAACAGGACGGTTACCCGCTCCACTGCCGGGCGAACCTGTGCCGGAACTCAGCTCGGCACTTTTTTGCAGGTTAAAAGAAAAAAAGTTTTCATTCATCATGGAAATACCGGGTGAAATGTGAACTCCCCATTTCCATTTTTTGATTCGGGCTAAAGGCTGAACGGGTGGAATGACTGCTGCGGTATCCGTTTTCATTTCATTTTGAACAAGCGGGTCTGCTTTGGGGGTTTCAGCTTTTTCCTGTGCTTCAATTTTCTGTTCTTCTTTTGTTTCCTTAACTGCTTTTACCACAACTGTGTCGGCAGGGATGGGTTCAATCTTTACCGCTTCCTTTTCTTCAACAAGCACTTTCTTAACTTCCTCATCTTTCTTTGTCAAAACCTGGTTCTGTTTTTCGGTTTCAGATTTAACAACGGGCAGATTTGGGGAAACCGGCTTTTCTTTAACCGCTGAAACTTTTTCTGCAGATACTGGTTTTTGTTTCTCCTTACCTGTTGCAGCAATCTTTTTACCCTGGGACGGTTCTTTAATTGTTAGAATTTCTTTTGCTGCACTCAATTTTTCTTTGCCTGTTTCTGGCAATACCGGACTTTCATTCTTCACAGTCGGTAGTAACGGTTCGGCTTCCATATTATTTTCCGGTAAAGACAGAGTTCCGGTTTTTTCAACCGGCGTTTCTTTCTTTTCTGCCGGGGTTTCAGTTTTCACAAGGACAGTTTTCTTTTCGCCAAAAAAATTATCCCACTGCCACCAGCCCAGCAAAGCAAGACCGGCAAAAAAGAGGATGAAGAAAACCTTTCTCCTTTTTTTCCTGCGGATTCTTTCTTCCACTTTCTGCCACACGACATCCGAGGGCTTCAGCCTGAGCCCTTGCAGTTCGGAAGAAACTTTTTTCTCAAATTCATTTTCCGGCATATGCACCAGTTTTAAGATTGATTTCATTGTTTTTCCTGATCCAGCTTATCAGCAAGGCCCTTGCCCTTGCATACTGCGAACGGGACGTGCCTTCATTTATGCCCAGCATCTTTCCTATTTCCACATGACTGTAGCCTTCCACGGCATGCAGGTTGAAGATAGTCTGGTAGCCCACGGGCAATTGCCTGATAAGGTCAGCCAGTTCTTTACCTGCCAGTTTAATTTCAGGATTATCATCCGCCACCGGGTGCAGGTTTTCGTTTTCAAAAGAAAACTCATGATTATAACGGGAATTTTTTTTCAGAAAATTCAAGGCCGTGGTCACCATGATGCGGCGTATCCAGGCGCCCAGCTCACCTTCGTATTTATACTGCCGCAGGTTTCTGAACACTTTTACAAACCCGTCCTGCAGCACATCTTCGGCATCCTGCATTGATTTGGTGTAGCGGTAACAAACTCCCAGCATCGTTTCGGCAAAATGATCATACAACTGCCGCTGGGCAGCAGGTACTTCCCTGATACAATCTTTCACCAGTTTATTATAATCCATTACGCTTCCTCATCTGCTCTGACAACGGTTGTATATACATCGTTGCATCGGTTTTTTTAAACTATTTTTTATTCTGCCGGTCACAGGCCTTGTTTATATTTACCAACCGAAAATTCCTGCTATGAGAATATTAGTATCCCGCCTGCTCAGCAGCCTGCTTGTTTTAATTTCCATCTTATCGTGCCAGAGAGAAATAAAAACAGATAGCCCGGTTACCGTTCCGGGCACCGTCATTAATCCAAGCCCGGTGCAGGCAAGCCTCAGCGGCAAGGTAGTGGATGAAAACAACAATGCCGTGGGCGGCGCCATGGTAAAATCGGGAAGCAGCACCGCAATTACTGACAACCGGGGGCTCTTTCGCTTCGACAATATTCAGCTTGATAAATACGCCGCCCTGGTGACGGTAGAAAAAAGCGGTTATTTCAAAGCCTTCCGCACTTTTTCAGCATCAGCCAATGCTGTGAATTTTGTAAAAGTGAAACTGGTACCCAAAATACTTGCCGGCACAATTGATGCAGCCACAGGTGGCAGTGTAAGCCTGGCTGATAATTCCCGTATCACGATGCCAGCATCTTCTGTTGTGGTAAAATCAAGTAATCAGCCATACACCGGCAGTGTAAAAGTGTATGCAGCCGTCATTGATCCCACATCGCCTGATATTGCACAAGCTGTGCCCGGAAGTTTCCAGGCAAACGATGCAAACAATTACCGTGTGCTGCTGAAATCGTACGGCATGCTGGCCGTGGAGCTGGAAGGCAGCGGCGGCGAACAACTGCAAATAGCCAGTGGCAAAACAGCCAAACTCAGGTTTACCATTCCTTCATCACTCCGTGCTACGGCGCCTTCTGCCATTGCACTGTGGTCAATTGATGAAACAACCGGCCTGTGGAAAGAAGAAGGCAGCGCATCAAAATCAGGTGATTACTTCGAAGGCGATGTCACCCATTTTTCGTTCTGGAACTGCGACATCAGCATTCCCACCATGTATCTTGAAATGACTATCGTGACGGCTGAAGGGCCATTGCCATTTACGCTTGTAAAAATTACAAGGTTGAATAACGGCGGCTCCAGCTACGGCTATACCGATTCGGCCGGGCATGTGGGCGGGCTGGTACCAAAAAATGAACCACTGATGCTCGAAGTGATGAATACCTGCAATCAGCCTGTGTATTCACAAAACATCGGGCCGTTCAGTTCCAATACAAATCTTGGCACCATCACGGTCACTATTCCGCCGGTTAGCTCATTGCAGATTACAGGCAGCGCCGTCACCTGCAGCAATCAGCCGGTAACCAATGGCAATGCTTTAATTTATGTGGATGGAATTTTATACAACAAACCCATCAGCAATGGTAATTTTTCACTTACCATTACCCGCTGCACCAACAGCAGTGTGACAGTGGAAGTGATAGCTATAGATAATGCAGCCAACCAGCAAAGCAATGCATGGACCGGTACCGCCACCACCGGCACACTGAATACCGGCAGCATTGCTGCATGCGGCACTTCATCGGTCAGCTATATTGATTATTCCGTTGACGGCAGCAATTTCAGCCTGAGCACTGCCAATGCCAGCGACTCCATTACCACTTATGGCGCCAACGGTACAACACAGCAGGCTACAGCAGTTTTTGGTTTCCGCATCAGCCAGCCCAATATCAATATCAGCTTTTATACACAGGGTGCAGCAGTTGGTACTTTTCCATTGCAATTTTTAACGGTGAATCAATACGACCCGGTAGCGCTTGTACTGCCATTTAATGTTACGTTTACAACGTATGGTGCGCCCGGGCAGTTTATCGAAGGAAACCTGAGCGGGCAGATAAGGGAGCTTGCCAACAATGCATTGCATACAGTGACAGCCAGCTTCAGGGTGCGGCGACAATAAATTTACTTGTGATAATCCGGGGCATGCAACTTACAAAATCTGCATGCCTTTTTCTTTGTAGGGTTTAAAAATACTCTCGGAAGGATTCATTTCTGTCACCATTATATCCAGCTCATCCAGGTCGGCCACTTTTATTTTTTGCTGCGTATTTACTTTTTCGGCAATGGTGAGCACGGCTACTTTTTTCGATGTCTGTATCATAGCCTTCTTCACCTGTACCACGTCCCAGTCGTTATCGGTAAGGCCGTGCTCCACATCAATGGCATTGATGCCGAGAAAACAGATATCGGCATGTATTTGCTTTATTTTGGTGATGGCATCGCCGCCCACGGTGATTTTTGAATTTTTGGAAATACGGTCGCCGATAAAAATGACGTCGATAGCGGGGTGCTGAATATATTCAATTGCTGCCGGCAGGCTGCCTGTGAAAAAAGTGGCCCGCAGATGCTGCGGCAATGCCTTGGCCAGCTCGATGATGGTAGTGCCGCCGGTGGTCAACACAAACATCCCGTCGCGAATCAGCGTCACGGCTTTCTGGGCAATCAGTTTCTTTTTATCATGCGAATAAACACCGTTGGCTTGAAATGAAACATGAAATGACCTGGAAAGGGCGCCACCGTGCACTTTAATTATTTCTCCCGTTTCGGCCAGCTCGGCCAGGTCGCGGCGTATGGTGTCTTCCGAAACGTTGATTGCCTCGCAGAGGTCGGATGTCAGCACCTTGTTATGCAGGTTTATTTCCCTGAGTATAAACTCCTGTCTCTCCTTTTTCAGCATAAGGTCGTCTGGTTGTTTGGGTATCCGAAGCTAAACCAGATTTTTTAAAACCCGGCAAATAAATGCAGCATTTTTAAGAAAAACCCGCACAAACATTCATTATACAGTTCCTGCACAGCAACCCTTTTAGTGCCTATATTTATTGCATGAACAGCAATATTGAAAAGCTTGCCCGCATTTCAGCGCTGCCCGAAAAAATCATCATTGGCCTGATGAGCGGCACCTCGTTCGACGGGTTGGATGTGGCGCTTTGTAAAATCAAAGGCAGTGGCGCAAACACCCAGGTAGGATTGCTGCAATTTGAAACCGTGACTTACTCACCCGATTTTAAAGAAGAACTGAAATCTGTTTTCAGCCGCCGTGATGCCGACCTGGAAAAAGTTTGCCTGCTGAATGCATGGGTGGCTATTCAGCATGCTGCTATTGTAAATGATTGCCTGCGCAAATGGAAGATGGATAAAAACGAAGTGCACCTGGTTGCCAGCCATGGGCAAACCATTTATCACGCACCAAAATTTTTGCATAGGCGGGAAAAATTTCCAAACGCTACCTTGCAGATTGGCGACGGCGATCATATTGCCGTGCACACGGGCATCATCACCGTAAGCGATTTCAGGCAGAAGCATATTGCGGCCGGCGGCGAAGGCGCCCCGCTGGCTGTGTATGGTGATTATCTTTTATTTTCTAAAAAAGGCGAAACGAGAATCATGCTGAACATCGGCGGCATTGCCAACTTCACTTACCTGCCCGCCAGTATGGACGCTGCCAAAGTGTTCAGTACGGATGTGGGACCGGGCAATACGATGATGGATGCTTATGTGCAGAAAAATTTCCCGGGAAAATATATTGACGCGGATGCAGCCATTGCCCGAAAAGGAAAAATCAACCATGAGCTTTTGATGCAACTGAAAAATCATCCCTTCTTTTCAGAAGAGTTTCCAAAAACCATCGGGCCAGAGCTGTTCAATCTTTCTTACCTGCAAGCAGCAATGGAAAAATCGGGGACAGTTTCTTTAGCGCCGGAAGATGTGATGGCCACACTCAATCGCTTTTCTGCCGATATGATTGCCGAAGCAATTAAAAGAACAACCGGGGATGAAAGCATTTCGGTTTATACCAGCGGCGGCGGCATGCACAACCCGCTGCTGATGGAAAACCTGCAGAAGCAACTGCCGGCTGCAAAGTTTGAAACCACCGGGGCGCTGCACATACCGCCGGATGCAAAGGAAGCAGTGCTGTTTGCACTGCTTGCCAATGAATGTGTTTGCGGCGAAAAAATTAATTTGGGCGCCGGGAGAGCAAAAGTGCCTTCGGTGCTGATGGGTAAAATAAGTTTCCCGGCTTAAGTATTACTGCACATTGAAATCAACCTGTACATCGCCCCACATCAGCGATACCTTGCCATCCTTGCCGATTGCAAAGGTCATTTTTTCAGTAAAGGCCGATGTTTTACCGGGAGTCACTTTTACCCGCAACGCATCATCTGCTTCTTTGTAGTTGGTCCCCCATTGATTCCATGTTTTATTAAAAATTATTACCCACTCTGCTTCACCCGGTATGCTGTACAGGCCATACTTTCCTGCGGCCAGCGGCTGACCTTCTATGTTTACTTCTTTACTGACTTCAAAAACGGTTGCTTCGTTGGCACCGGTTCTCCATACTTTTCCGTAAGGGGCTATTTCTTTTCCTATAGTACGGCCTTTCACCGACGGCTGGCTGTAATCAATGGTAATGGTAACACCGGAATCGGTAGTTTCAGTAACCACGGCCGGCGGGCTCGGTCTTTTTGATTTATCGCCTTGCCCGCAGGCAGTCAAACTGACAAAAGCTGCAATGCACAGAATAGTTTGTTTCATAAAAAAATATTTTTTAGAAGCTAAAATTACAAAGCAGAAATTTACAGTTTGTCAGTTTAATGACGAATGGTTTTCTTCCAGCAGCGCTTTCAGGTTGCTGAGCCCCTGCTCCATCTGCACGCCGTAAATATTTTCATAAAGCAGCGATTTGAATTTCTCCCACGGGTACCAGCGCAGCCTGAAATTCATGTACCACTGTAGGGTAAGTGAATCACTCCCGGCATGATGCAGCAGCTTAATACCGCTGATTACCGGCCGGCCCCTGTCTTTTTTCAGTTCGGTAATTATTTCATCCGGCTTTTTTTCAAGCAGGATGATGGTATTATCTTTTATTCTCAAATCCCCGTTTTGTAAAACAATAATTTCATTTTCCGGCAGCTCCCTCAGCGCCGGGTGCCATTGTTTCCAGGCAGGCAAATCGGCCACATAATGAAAAACCATTTCATCCCGGGCCATTACATTCACCGCTTTTGAAATCCTGATATTGGAAGGAATTAATAGCGAAAACGCCGTCATCAGCAGGAAGAGAAAAACAAAACTCAGTATGGCTAATTTTAATGCACGCATATTTTTTCAGAAGTCAGTATTCAGTAGTCAGAAGCCTGCCCTCCGTAGCATCCAGGTTCGCTAAATCTTCAATGCACAAATCAGCGAAGGAGGGTCTGATGTCTGATGTCGGATGTCCGAGGTCAGATGCCGGATTTGCTTGAGAATTATTTACACCCGTATTGGATTACAAGACATCCTACATCCAACCACCATCCGAACACCTATTGATTCTCCCTCTTGCGCCCCCAAATGTTCGGAGCTTCGAAGGTCAGAAAACTATAAACTATAAACTAAAAACCTTTTACTCCCACCTGAACACTTTAATCGCCACCACATACACCGCCACGCCCCACAGGGCAAGTATCCCGATTTGCTTCAGGCAATCGTTGAGATGAGCACCTTCAAACGCCACGCTGCGCATGGCATCATTCATGTGTTTCAGCGGCATCACATCGGCAATGCTCTTGAGCCATTTTGGAAAAACATCAGTAGAAAAAAATGTTCCGCCGATGAGGAACTGCGGCAGCGTGATGATATTGGCCAGCGGCGGAATGGCGCCTTCGCTTTTGGCCACGCTGCTTACAATAAATCCAAAACCCATGAACACCACCAGGCCGAGCAAACTCAGCAGCATCAGCTCAATAAAAGTGATGAAACCGTAAACCAGCGTAAACTTAAAAGCAAAATGTCCCAGCAGCAGGATGACTACGGCGGTTATCATGCCGAAGAGCACCCGGCTGATGGCCTCACCCAGCACGATATAGGGACGGCGGATAGGCGTGGCAAAAAAACGTTTCAGCACCAGCGTTTGCCGCAGGTTGAAAAAAATAAATGCTACTCCAAACACCCCGGCACTTAACAATGAAAAACCCAACTGGCCCGGCAGAATAAAATCAATGGTGCGGTACCGGCGGCCGGGAATCCGGATCACTTCATTATTCACCACGGCGATGGTGGGAATATCAGGAAACTGTTTTTCGTTGATGGATTTTATCATGCCATCAAGAATGGAGCGCAGCACTTCGATATTCTGCGGGTTCACGGCACCGGATGTTTTGATGTGGATGATGACGGGTGCCATGCTGCCGGCAGTTTTTTCCATATTGATGATGGCCGACAGTCTTCCTTTTTCCAGGTCGCGGAGTAATGCTGCAGCATCTTTTTCAATGATAATAAGCCCGGGTATGGAAAGCAGTTGCCGGTAAACAATATTTGAAGTATCCGAATTTTTATCAAAAGCAATACGCAGCGCCACCCGGCTGCCGCTGCCGATAAAGCCAAACACCAGGATAAATATCAGCGGAAACACAAAGCTGAAAGTAACCGCCGAGGGGCTTCGGAACACAGCCGTAAGACTTCCTTTGGCAATAGCCATCATGGCACGGAGCTGGCTGTAATGTTTTGGCATTTATTATTTGATTGAACAGCAAATGTAAGGGGATGGAGGGATTTGCTCCGAGATGGATTGTTCTAACGACAATACGAAATGTATAACGTCAAAATGCTGGATATCAAAGGCTGTGGTTTTTGTGGAATAGCGGTTTATAACATAAATTTACGTGTTATGTGCTATGCTATTGGACACCCTACTACTTTAAAACAGCTAAATGAAAGTATTACTCGACACTAACATCATTATTCATAGGGAGGCATCCAAAGTAATAAACCAAGACATTGGAGTTCTATTTAATTGGATTGACAGACTTAAATACGAGAAATTTATACACCCAGCGACAGTTGAGGAACTTAATCGAAATAAAGACCCACAGACAGTAGCTACAATGGCAATAAAAATTGGGAGTTATAATTTAATTCGCAATCTTGCCCCGACAAGTCCAATCCTGGAGCAAGTAAGCAAGCAAATTGACACAGTTGCAAACGACGAGAACGACACCAAAATTCTTAATGAAGTATTTTGCGACAGGGTTGACATTTTAATATCAGAGGATAAGAAAATTC
>Ga0114944_1000248_pt1 | contig 13554 bp, 10 predicted proteins | sample OV2TP2_FD_89582 | JGI IMG/M metagenome (GOLD analysis project Ga0114944, IMG submission 89582) | Hot spring microbial communities from Beatty, Nevada to study Microbial Dark Matter (Phase II) - OV2 TP2 | ecosystem: Environmental > Aquatic > Thermal springs > Hot (42-90C) | place: USA: Beatty... | reverse complement strand
CTCGTATTTCATTGCCCTTCGCGACATAGACTCCGAGTTTTTTGTGATCGGTTGGGCGGGAGACCTTTTGCCATTCCCGCCTTCGTCCTTCTCAGACGTCTGGTGGCTCGTTCAGAAGTTCTTCGAGATGTTTGCTAATCCAGCAAGCCAGACACTGACGGGTGTTGCAGCCCTGGCCTTTCTGGTAGGTTGTTTTTCCATGTTCTGGGAGAGCAGGGAGAAGTTTCTCGTTCTGCTATTCCCAATGCTCTTTGTCTTACTGGCCTCCGCCCTCGATCTGTACCCATTTGGCGGGAGATTGATACTATTCCTCGTGCCCTCGCTTCTGCTTCTTATTGGGGAGGGAGCAGGATATATTCGCGATAAGACCAGGAATAGCTCTCCTATAATAGGGCTTGCTGTCATAGGGCTATTATTCGTCCACCCGGTCCACACCGCGGCCTACTTTCAATTTCATCCAGCTCCATTTAGCCAGGAGATAAAATCCGCTCTCAGCTATATTAGAGAACATAAACAGAGTAGGGATATACTGTACATCCATTGGGAGGCACAATACGCTTTCGCATACTATCGAGATAGGTACGGCTTTGGTGATGACTATGTTATAGGAATACGCTCGCCAGAGAATCTGGGAGCTTATATAGCAGACCTGGACCAGCTTCGTGACCTTGACAGAGTATGGATGATTTTTACTCCCAGCTTCTCTGAACGGGATTTCTTTTTAGGCTATCTCGACAGCATAGGGACAAGGGTTGATTCCTTTTCTGCCCCCGGAGCAACAGTCTATCTCTACAATCTAACGCCAGTAGTGACCCCTGCCCCCATCGCTTTTAACTCCGACAGGGATGGCAACTTCGAGATATATGTGAGAGAGGCCGACGGCTCCAGCCAGACCAACCTCACCAACAGCTCAGCCTGGGACTTTTCCCCTGCCTTGTCCCCCGACGGCAGCAAAATAGCCTTCGCCTCCGATAGGGACGGCAACGAAGAGGTATATGTTATGAACGCTGATGGCTCCGAGCCGAGGCGCCTCACCTACAACCCTACCTTTGATGGGTGGCCCGCCTGGTCGCCTGACGGTAGCAAGATAGCCTTTACATCCTACAGAGATAGCCCTGAGATATATGTGATGGGTGCCGATGGCTCTAACCAGACCCGCCTCACCAGGAACTCTGCCTGGGACGAGTATCCCGTCTGGTCACCTCGGGGTGGCACAGACGAAGGTAGCCCTCTCCGACGTTAGGGATGAGGACTGTGGTAAATCCACCGCCTCTTGACCGATGCGAGGTGGCGCCGTCGTTGGCGAGTTTACTTGCAGGTGGAATGACCAGCTAGCGGATACCCTGCTGAGGCTTGACAGAATTCAACGCATGATGCATAAAATACAACTAATTCGAGAGAGGAGCCAATGATAAAGCTGCCTCCGTGGCTAAGGACGCTTTGAATGAGAAAAGCATTAATCACAGGCATTGCTGGTCAGGATGGATCATATCTGGCAGAATTTCTGCTAGAGAAAGGGTATGAGGTCTTTGGGCTGGTGAGGAGGTCTGTTTTTGGAGAGTTTGAGAGAATTCAGCACATAATGGATAAGGTCCGATTAGTTCAAGGAGATGTGATAGACCAATCCTCGGTTGATGAAGCCATAAGGACAGCACAACCTGATGAGGTATATAATTTAGCAGGGCTATCTTTTGTCCCCCTCTCCTGGAATCAAACGTTGCTTACGGCCAACATAAACGGGCTGGGCGTAGCCAGGGTCCTGGATGCCATCAGGAAGTATAAACCAGACGCAAGGTTTTACCAGGCGTCCAGCAGTGAGATGTACGGCAAGGCGGAAGGCTTCGCTCAAAACGAAAGCGCCCCTTTCCACCCGTTGAGTCCTTACGGAGTGGCAAAGGCTTATGGACACTGGATCACCGTGAACTATCGTGAAAGCTTCAACATTTATAGCTGTTCAGGGATCTGCTTCAACCATGAGTCCCCTCGGAGAGGGCTAGAATTTGTACCAAGAAAGGTTACCAACGGAGTGGCGAGAATCAAGCTAGGGCTTGCCAAACAATTAAAGATGGGGAATATGAATGCCAGGAGGGACTGGGGATTTGCAGGAGATTATGTCAAGGCCATGTGGTTAATGCTCCAGCAGGACCAGCCCGATGACTATGTCATTGCTACCGGCACGGTTCATAGCGTCAGGGAATTAGTTGAAATCGCTTTCGAGTATGTGGAACTGGACTGGGAGGACTATGTAGTTACCGATCCTCAGCTCCTCAGGCCATTAGACATCGAGCTCCTGATTGGTGATGCCTCAAAAGCCCGAGAGAAGCTCGGATGGAGCTCAACTGTCCCTTTTGAAGAGTTAGTTAAGATGATGGTGGATGCGGACCTGAGAGAGCTAAAAAAGAGGAATAACAGCCATAGCTTCCCTTAAAGCTACCTATCGCAGAACACGGGTTGGGAGCAAACTAGAGCCACAAGGTGACACATAACATGAGTTCTGGTTCGGCACAAAATCCAGTTAAGATTGGCGAACCCCTGATTGGTATTCCCAAGAGCAAGGTCGGACTACCTGGTCGCAAGCGACAGGGTGATAGGCCCCACCCAGTCAGGTGCCAGATATGCGGTTTTTCGACTATCCCGGGACTCGATCTGGAGTACCAGCCAGTCAGCGATCTCCTCCTGTCCAGAGCACAGCTCAATCAGCCTGAGACATTCTATCCGATGAGACTCCACCACTGCCTGGAGTGCGGGCTGACCCAACTCGGCTATACCGTCAATCCCAGGGTCGTGTATAAGAACTTCCCCTTCGTCAGCGGGACTACCCAGACCACCACCAAGCACCTCCAGAGCCTCCCGAAGAAACTGGCGGATATGCTGGGCCTGGACAGACACTCCTTCGCCGTTGACATCGGCTCAAATGATGGGACACTCCTCAAAGGCTATATCCCCTATGGGGTCAGATTTCTGGGAGTTGACCCATCCGGCGACCCTGTCCGTGTCGCCAGGGAGCAGGGCATCGAGACATTGCATGCCTTTTTCAATGGGGAGGTGGCTGAGAGCATCCTGGGACGCTACGGGAAGGCCGACGCCATCACCGCCTGCAACGTGTTCGCTCACGTCGCCGATCTGTCAGGCGTTATGAAGGGGGTCAAGCTGCTGCTGGCCAGGGGAGGAGTGTTCGCCACCGACTCAGAGTACTGGCTGGATACGGTGCTGACCCTGCACTACGATAATGTGTTTCACCAGCACCTGCGCTATTACTCCATGAAACCGCTCATCCATCTCTTTCGGCAATACGACATGGACGTGTTCGATGTAGAGCGCCACGACGTCCTTGGCGGCTCCATCCGCGTTTTCAGTTGCCACGCAGGGGAACATCCGATCTCGAAGCGAGTCACGGAGCTGGTAGCCCTCGAGGAGAAGGAAAAACTTTACGACGAGGCCACGTACCAGAGCTTTGCTCGGAGGGTCGAGGAGCGGAAGCAAAAGCTCTTCGATGAGGTATATCAGCTCAAGTCAAAGGGGAAAAAGGTCATCGGCATCGGCGCCCCCGCAAAAGCATCCACCATCTGCAACTACTGCCGGCTCGGGCCTGATCTCGTCGAGTACATAACTGAAGTCAATCCTTTACGGATAGGCAAATACCTCCCAGGCGTACATATCCCCATTGTCGCCGAAGAATACATGTTCCAGGACAGCCGACCTGCTGACGCTGGCATCCTCTTCGCCTGGAACTATTACCATGAAATAGCCCCGAAGCTCCGCAACCACGGGTTCGCAGGCGACTTCATACTGCCGTGACAGGGATATGAAGCGGCGGCAACAACCAATCCTTGCGATGAGGTAACCATGGCCCATTCGCTCGGCGAAGGCACCATCCTCTTTGGAGGAAGCGGGTTCCTCGGCCCCTACATCCTCGAGAGAGCCCCGGCTATGATCTCCGTGGGACGGAGGCCACCGCCAACGCCAAATCGGCACATCCATGTGGACAGCCTGGCGGACCTGGACGCGCTGCAAGCCGTGCCTTTCGACAAGGTCATCTATATCATCGGGAATACTGACCATCACAGCCTGTCAAGGGAACGTCTCCCCCGCGGCGAGCCTACGGCGTTTGATTACCATACTATCCCTCTCATCCAGACGCTAGAGCAGCTAAAGCACTACCCCATTAAAAAGTTCGTCCACATGTCCACGGCTCTCATCTACGACTGGGATAGGATCACCCTGCCCGTCTCCGAGGATGCCCCTATTGACCCCTATAGGAACCGCTACGTGCTCAGCAAGTACCTGGCCGAGGAGGCGTGCAAGTTCTACACCAGGTGGGTCCCGATTATCAATGTTCGCCAGGCCAACCTCTACGGCCCAACGCCTCTGAAACGGTACGATCTCATCCACACCCTCATTCACCAGCTATTGGACGACGGCAAGGGTCAGGTGTGGAACACCAAACCGACGCGGGACTTCATCTATGTGGAAGACACCGCTGATGCCGTATTGAAGGTCCTTGAGACCGACTACACCGGGACCCTGAACCTGGGCACCGGCACCATGACTTCCGTCCGCAGGATCGTGGATATCCTTCAGGAGGTCAGCGGCTGCCCCATCACCGAGCAGGGCATCCCGGTAGACGGACCGACGCAGTTCCAGACAGATATAAGCAGGCTCCAGCGCTTGACCGGCTGGACGTCCAGGTATACGGTGGAGGAGGGCGTGCAAAAGACTTTCGAGGTCATGAAATCCTGGCGGAGAGCCTCCCACCACAGCCCTGCATAATCACTAATGGGAGGGTTTAGCAAAGCGGATGGAAAACAGGGAAAGAAGCCGGTTACTAGGAGAGATGGAAAGGCTGATTCAAGCCTATCTGGACCTGGAAAGCCCTTCCGGGCCGTGGAGAATTCCACTATCCGTTCCTTCCTTTGGCATTGAGGAGATCATGGAGGTCCTCGACTCCCTGCTTGCAAAGCGTGTGACTATGGGAGAAAAGGTCCGCAGGTTCGAGGCTTCCTTCGCTGGATATGTAGGAACGAGGCACGGGGTGATGGTGAACTCTGGCTCAAGCGCCAATCTCGTTGCCCTGTCAGCCCTGGCCCATCCCGGACTACCAAGGGGGCTCCGCTCCGGCGATGAGGTTATCACCACAGCCGTCCCGTGGTCCACCACCGTCTTTCCCATTCTGCAAGTTGGAGCTATACCTGTATTCGTGGATATAGAGCCGAAAACCTACAATATGGATGTCAAGCAGATCGAAAGCGCCATAACCTCGCGGACGAAAGCCATCATGGTGGTGCACCTGTTGGGCAACCCGGTGGATATGGCAGCTGTCATGGAGCTTGCCCGGCGCTACGATCTGTTCGTCATAGAGGACTGCTGCGAAGCTCATGGGGCGGAGATCGGGGGTCGCAAAGTGGGCAGCTTTGGGGAAATAGCCACTTTCAGCTTCTTCTTCTCCCATCACATAAGCACTATAGAGGGAGGGATTGTACTAACCGACAACGACGAGCTTGCTGACCTGGCCCGTTCCATGCGAGCCCACGGCTGGGTACGAGAGATGGCGAAAAGGCGTGAAATTCTAGAGGGGTTCCCTTACATAGACGAAAGGTATCTTTTCGCTACCGCAGGCTACAACCTGAGGCCGATGGAGCTCCAAGGAGCCTTCGGGCTCCATCAGTTGACCAGGCTCGAGGGGTTTATCAGGGCAAGGATCGAGACCGCCCAATTCTGGACGAGACAGCTAAGCGGGTATTCAGAATACTTCGTGTTGCCAGAAGAGGGAGAAGGCACCAGGCACGTGTGGTTCTGCTATCCTATCACCATAAGGCCCGACGCACCCTTCTCCCGGCGGGAGCTGGTGCAGTACCTTACGGGAAAGGGGATTGAAACAAGGCCCATCATGGCTGGCAACATGGTGGAGCAGCCCGTAATGAAGGACTACCCCTATCGGACAGCAGGGGACCTGAGACATGCCCAGTACGCTATGCGCCACTCTATTCTTCTGCCGAACCACCATGAGATCGGCGAGGACGAAAGAAGCTATGCGGCGGAGGCATTCCGAGAGTTCCTGGAGCCATTGGGGGCGAAGGGGGGAAAGTGAGGGCTTTCCATACACCCCATAAGACGGGTTGGACATGTGAGAACGACGGCTAAAGGACGAGATCATAGAGAGGGAGATGGTAGGCTACGATGCTGTCCAAAGAGGGAGGATTGGCCCGCAACTCTACAAGCTCAAGGAGTAGAAGGCTAGGTATCAATGCCAGGATACTGGTTGAGGAAACTGCTGGCGTTAAAAGATATGCCCAGTGTCTGCTGGAGCAATGGGGTAAAATGCACCTGCCCTTTGAAAGTGTCGCTCTGTATAGCCATCAGCCTTTGGAGAGGAGCCTGCTCCCCGCCGGTTTCTATAACCAGGTGATTAAATCGAAACTGCCCAATGTTTTGTGGGAGAACGTCCTGCTTCCTGCCAAAGCCAGGGATTCAGGTGTGTTGTTTTGCCCTTCCTACACAGTTCCCATGTGGTATAGAGGGAAGCGTGTGGTAACTATCCATGACGCCACGCAAGAGATCGTACCAAAGTCGTATGCAATTCCCTGGTATGTTCGTCTTCGCTGGTCCTGGGCCTACAGGTACAGCGCTAAGAAGGCCGATGTGGTCATCACAGTCTGCCATGCGACGAAACAGGACATCTCTCGATATTACAAGGTAGATGAGGGGAAAATCAGGGTCACCTACCTGGCCGCTAATGAGATGTTTCGCCCTGTTGGGGACGAAGCCGAACTGAACAGGGTGAGAGAAAAGTACCATCTAGGGGGGCGCCCTTTTCTGATGTTCGCAGGGCAACTCACGGGGAGGCGGCGCGTTCCAGAGGTCATTGAGGCCTTGAGCCAGCTAGAGAAGCAATATAAAGTCCCCCATAAGCTCCTCATTGTCGGACGAAATCGCTCGAATAGGGACCCGATGGATGTGGCTCGAGAGGTGGGTATCGCGGATAGCGTGGCACATCTGGGGTGGATCAGCGACCAGGACTTAGTATCGCTGTATAATGCGGCTGATGTTTTCGTATCCCCCGCGGACTACGATGGCTTCGCCTTGCCACCGCTGGAAGCCATGTCGTGCGGAGCGCCGGTAATCACCACGAACGTTGGTGGGCTCAAAGAAATCTACGGGGGAGCTGCGTTTATGCTGGAATCGAACTCCGTGAATGAGATAAAAGAGGCTATACTAGCAGTGACTTCCGATAGAGCATTACGTGACAAGCTGATTAAGGACGGGCTCGAGCGAGCGAAGGCATTTTCTTGGGAGAAGACGGCTAAGGAGACCATGGAAATTTTGCAGCAGGTGGCTGAGGGCAAAGATAGGCCCTCATGAGGTTTGAACATTTCATATAGTATTCACTGAGGGAATGGAATGCTTCTTCAAGGCAAGTCGGTGCTAGTAACTGGAGGGGCAGGCTTCCTGGGATCGCATCTAGTAGACGCCCTTGTAGAAAAGGGGGCCACGGTTACCGCCCTCGATAACCTCACGGGAGGGACATTGACCAACCTGAAAAGGTCGTGGAAGTCTGTACGGTTCATAGAAGCAGATGTCCGTGATAGAGAGGCGGTTGCTAAAGCGGTAGAAGGGCAGGCGGTGGTCTTCCATCTGGCTGCCAATGCCAACGTCCCCTATTCGGTAGAAAATCCTGCCTATGATTTTGAGACCAATGCTCTAGGTAGCTATAACGTCTTTACCGCGTGTCTCCATCATCAGGTTGAACGTGTCATCTTCTCATCGTCCGCTGCCATCTATGGCAACCCGGTTTATGCTCCAATGGATGAGAACCATCCTACAAATCCCGTCTCACCTTACGGAGCATCAAAGCTGGCTGCTGAGAAGCTGGGCCTGGCATATTTCAGTGTCTATGACTTCCCTTTCACAGCTATCCGCGTCTTTAACACCTATGGCGAACGCCAGCGACGTTATGTCATGTATGACCTGCTTAGCAAGCTGAATAAAGACCCCTCTCGCCTTGAGGTGCTTGGCGACGGCCGACAGAGGCGCGACTTTTGCTATGTGTCCGATGTCTGTCGGGCTCTCATGTGTGCCGCTGAGTCGGATGATGCGGTTGGCGGGGTCTTCAACATAAGCGGCGGCTCGCCGGTGACCATACGGGAGCTTATAGACCTGATTTTAGACTTGCTGGGAACGAAAAATACCACTGGCCTGACTTTCACCGGCAGTAGCTGGAAGGGAGACATTGCAGACCTGGTGGGAGACTCGACCAGAATCAAAACAGTGCTAGGGGTTTCACCTCAGGTAGGCCTTGGAGAAGGTCTGACCAATTTGATTCGATGGTTAAACGAAAAATCGCAGGAGTCTCTTTGAACACCCAGGGACGGATGAAAACGGGCCTGGAAGGTCATTTTCATAGCGTGCTACTCTTCTGTGGGATTCTAGAGAGGAACGGTGAAGGAACAACGAGGGTCCATAAGTCCTGAAAACCCACCTAAGCGGCGTGAAACCCGCGAGTATTTCGATTGGGCGGCAGAAACCTGGTGGACGCTGTACGAGGACCCCTATATCCTCGGCTTCTCGCTGCGCACCCGGAAGGAACGGACCCTTGAGCTTTTCGATCAGCCAGGAGGGAAGGTACTGGATGTGGGTTGCGGGCCTGGTAGAATGATCGAGGACTTCCTCGAGCGAGGTTGCCAGTTCTGGGGTACGGACGTCTCCGCCGGGATGATCGAGGAAGCCCGCAAGCATTTCGGCGATAGGCCCGATGTGCATCTAGCCCCTGGAGAAGCTGAGCGCCTGGAGTATCCGGATGATTTTTTCGATGCGGTGCTGGCGCTAGGGGTGATCGAGTACACCACAGAGGAGACCGCCCTGAGAGAGATGGCCAGAGTACTGCGACCTGGCGGCACTCTGATTCTGAGCGCACCCAGCCGTTACAGCCCCTATTGGCTGTGGAGGCACTACGTTTTCTATCCAGCGGTGAACCTCATCAGGCCGTTGTACTTCCGCATAGCCCGCAAGCCTCCGCACCCAAGCCTGACCCACGTTCAACGAGCGTACACGGAAAAAGATATAGCGCGTTTGCTGGACCGCTCAGGTTGCAAAGTCGTTGACGTGGTCTACTTCTACTTCCAGTTGTTCCCAGCCCCCCTGGAGCTGCTCTTGCCCAGGGTAAGTGTCTGGATTACAAGCCGTCTTGAAGGACTCTACAGGAGCTGGCTACGGCGGTTGGGCCACGGGTTTATCGTCAAGGCTCGAAAGCCAACTGGTGCGGCTTGACAGAGTTAGGGACGCGCCACTACAATCGCTTTTGCCAAAGGGCCCGCTTCCCTCGCTGGAAGCGGCTATAGTAGCCTGATGACTGTGCAGATAGCTAGCCACACTTTCCCCGGTTGATGCAGGTGCACCTAGATGACGGAAGACACGCAGTTGAAGCTCGGAGTCCTCGGCCTGGGCCATGTGGGTTTGCCAACATCCCTTGGCCTGGCCGAGTTGGGCTGGTCAGTGGTAGGGGCGGACGATGACCGGAAGAAGGCTGAGCGTATCGCCAGGGGTGATGCTCCGTTCTATGAACCCGGGCTTGGAGACCTTCTTCAGCGACATCTGGCATCGGGCCGGTTTCGTGTGGCGACGGACGTTCCCACCGCTGTTCGGGAGGCCACCGTTCTCTTTGTCTGCGTGGGCACCCCTGAGCGAGAGGATGGATCGGCTGACCTGTCTTATATAGAGCAGGTAGCTCACACCATTGCCTTGAACATCAACGGCTACAAATGCATTGTCGAAAAAAGCACTACCCCAGTGCGGACGGCTGAACAGATTAAGCGAAGCATTCTCCGCTACTCCAGGGCTCACAGCGCCAGGGGCCCCGAAAACGCCACGGATGCTGATTTCGACGTCGTTGTCAACCCAGAGTTTCTGAGGGAAGGGGCTGCGCTCGAAGACTTCTTCCATCCGGACCGTATCGTCCTGGGTGTCGAATCCAGGCGCGCCCTGGACCTGCTCCTCCAGGTCTACCAGCCGCTCCTGGACCGCCTGGGCTCAAATCACAGGGCCCGCGTTATCTCTACCGATGTCAACACGGCCGAAATCATCAAGCATGCCTCCAACGCTTTCCTGGCAACCAAGGTCTCCTTCATCAACATGGTAGCTGACCTGTGCGAGGCCACAACCGCCGACGTGGGGACGGTAGTCCAGGGGATTGGCCTGGACCCACGCATCGGCCCCCACTATATGAGGGCCGGGATCGGTTTTGGTGGCTATTGCTTGCCGAAAGACCTGCGGGCCTTTACGCAGATTGGCGCTGAACATGGCGTTGACTTCTCGCTCCTGAGAGAAGTGGAGCGAATCAACCAGAACCGGGTAGACAGGTTCCTGATCAAAGTACGTCAGGCTGTCTGGGTGATCAAAGACAAAACCCTGGCTGTGTGGGGTCTGTCATTCAAGCCAGGGACTGACGACGTCCGACAGGCGCCAAGCCTACGGATAGTTAGCTCTCTCCTGGAGGAAGGAGCCAGGCTGCGCCTCTACGACCCCCGCTCCATGAGCGAGTTCCGGCATCGTTTCCCCGAAGACTCTTCTCGCCTGGTTTATTGCGCCTCTCCAGAAGAAACCACCGATGGCGCTGAGGCTATCCTCATCCTCACCGAATGGCCGGAGTTCTTGTCGGTGGACCTGACCGAGGTCTACAGGCGGATGGCGGTGCCGGTCATTGTGGATGGCCGCAACTTGTTTGACCCTGCTACCGTGCGAAGCCTGGGATTCGATTACTACGGAGTGGGAAGGCCCTGACCAGCGACCTCGGTCCACGCTATGGAAACGCCAAAGGTATCTATAGTGATCGCTTCCCACAACTGCGCTTCCGTGATCGTCCAATGCCTCTCAGCTCTGGAAGGGCAGGCGGGGAGGGAGATGGCAGAGGTCATCGTGGCCGACAGCTCGTCAGATGAAACCGCCGCTCTCATCCAGGACCACTTCCCTGACGTTCGTTTGCTCCACTTCTCTAACCTCATGACAGTCCCGGAGCTACGTGGTGCAGCCATCGCCGCGGCCCAGGGCGAGATCATCGCCATCCTGGATCCCTACTGCATTGTAGACGGTGAGTGGATTACGGAGTTGCTCAGGGTACATGCTGAGCGGCCTGAGCCTGCCATCGGGGGCGCTGTGGAGCTGGAGAGCGCCCACTGCCAAAGTCTGGTGAGGTGGGCCACGTACCTCTGCGAGTACGACGCCTTCATGCCGCCTCTCGAGGCTGGGCCTGCTGCCGAGCTGACAGGCAACAACATATCGTACAAGCGAGTAGCGCTAGGGGAGGCCGAAGAACTGAGCTATACAGGGTTCTGGAAGACGTTTGTCAACTGGCAGCTTCGGGCTGGCGGCCATCAGTTGTGGACTGATCCCCTCCTGGTAGTGAAGCTGCGAAAGCCCATCCCTTTTATGGAGTTCTTCCGTAGCCGCTATCAGCACGGGCGCTGCTTTGCAGCTATGCGTGTTAGCGGGGCTCCCCGCTACATAAGATGGCTCCGCGCCCTCACAGCGCCACTGCTTCCCTATTTAGCACTGTGGCGTCAGGCACGAAGTACCTGGCCCGAGAGACGCCACCGCGTGAAATCCCTGATGGCAGCCCCACTGGTATTTCTCTTATTTAGCAGTTGGGCCTGGGGAGAGATGTGGGGGTATCTGCGCGGCCAGGGGGGTAGCTGTGCCCGACTATTTTACTGACAGAACTGAATCAAGGGATAGGTTACAATGAAGAATGCGCCTGATCTCTCAGTCATCATCGCATGTGTGAATGGCCTGCCAATGGTCAGGGAATGCTTAGCCTCTCTAGCCACCCAACAAGGAAACGTCGAGGCCGAGGTCATCGTGGCAGATGTCACGGGCGCGGAGACCGCCCGCCTCATCAGGGAGCAATTCCCTTGGGTTAAGCTGATAACCTTTACAGAGCGCCTGACGATCCCACAGCTTCGTACTGTCGGCCTGGCGCATAGCAGCGGAAAGATCGTCGCCATCATCGAAGACCACGTCGTCATGGACGGACGCTGGTACGAGGAGATGGTCAAAGCGCACCACACTCACCCTGACTGCATCGCCGTGGGCGGGGTGATAGAAAACGGCAGCTATGAGCGCCTGGTTGACTGGGCAGTCTTCTTCTGCGAGTACAGCTCCTATATGCAGCCCGTGCCTCCGGGCATTGTCAAAGAAATCCCAGGGAATAACGTCTCGTACAAAAGGAGTGCCTTTGAAGGCATAGACAGTCTGGAGGAAACCCTCGACCAGGGGTTCTGGGAGACCACTCTCCATGAGAAGCTACTGGCCCGAGGCGAACGGTTCCTGCTGGAGCCGTCCATCGTCGTATACCATGAGAAGAGCTTCGGGTTTCTCTATTTCCTAAGCCAGCGATACCATTATAGCCGCTACTATGCGGGCACACTTTTTGCCAGGGCTAGCTTGCCGAGCAGGGTGTTCCGGAGTGCTGTGTCGCTGTTCGTCCCTCCATTACTCATGGGCAGGATAGCGGCCCGCGTGGTGCGGAAAAGGCGACACCTGAAGAAGCTACTGCTGACGAGCCCGCTACTTGCGATTTTCACGATGGTGTGGGCGATAGGCGAATCGGTAGGGTGCCTCCTCGGCCCCGGCCAGAGTCTGAGGAAAGTAGAATGAATATCCGCTAACGGGCCCCACGTCCCCTGGTGACCTGACAAAAAGCTGGCCATCAGGACTGAAGGAGATCACGATGAGCGCCGCTTGCCTTCGGTTGGCGCCAGCCGGAGCGAAGCCCTTGGGGTGTTGCAGGGTACGGTGCTGGGCAGGGCATGACAGGACAATCGCAGAAAGAGGCCCCCGTCCGACGGACGGGGGCCTTTCGGGTCTACTGAGGAATGACTCATCGAGAGACGATACTACCGGGCCTCAGACGCCTTTTGCAGCGCCTTACTGAACCCGTCCAGGGCCTCCTTGAACTTCCCTTGCTGGAGCCACGCGACCGCCTGCTCCAACAGCGAGTTGGCCTCTTGCACCTTCTTGTTACTCGACCCTGCCAGGGCCCCCACGTCCGCGACCGCCTGCTGGACCCGCAGGGCAACTCCTTCCACGAGGGCCTGCTGCAAGGCAGCGGTGTTGGCGCCCTCCTCTTGAGCGTTCATGAGCTCTTGCAGGGCGGGCTTGAGCTCCTGGAGCGCATGGTCGAGGTCTCCTGCTGCGAGGAATATCTGGGCATCTTCGAGCTTCTTCATGGCCTGCTCCAGCTTGCCCTTGGCGTCCTTCGGCGCGGTAGGCAGGAGGCTCTGAATCCCCTGGATAACGGAGGCGACCTGCGACCCTGGGGCCACCAGAACGGCGACCTGATTCTGGAGTTGAGTATTCTGGGCCGTCAGGGTGTCCACCTGGTCCTGGAGCGTGCTGTTCTGGCTCGTCAGAGTGCTGACTTGCCCTTGCAATGTCTGAATGGTGGTGTTCGCCGTGGCAAGCTCACTCTGGAGGGTCTGGACCTGCTGCTGCGCCGCCGCCAACTCATCCTGACACGAGGTCTTGCACTTGCCCGCGCTGCCCGCGTTGTAGATGGCCTGGACT
>Ga0114944_1000247_pt1 | contig 13563 bp, 13 predicted proteins | sample OV2TP2_FD_89582 | JGI IMG/M metagenome (GOLD analysis project Ga0114944, IMG submission 89582) | Hot spring microbial communities from Beatty, Nevada to study Microbial Dark Matter (Phase II) - OV2 TP2 | ecosystem: Environmental > Aquatic > Thermal springs > Hot (42-90C) | place: USA: Beatty... | reverse complement strand
TTTGCTTTTGTGTATGGTAAGTATCTATTACCGGTCTGTGTGGCCGGCCATTGCCATACACATAGCGCTTGCACTGGGCCATGAAATCACACTGCTGATAAAAAACAGGTCGTTAATAAAAAAGTTATGGTTATGAAAATCTTCATTACAGGCGCCACCGGGTACATCGGCCACAAGCTGGCCATGGAAGCAGCCGAAAGAAATCACACCGTGCATATACTTGTACGTGACCTGCAGTCGCCGCACCTGCCCGTGCATCCCAATATTGTTGCATTCAAAGGCGATGTTACGGACAAAGCATCCGTACTGGCTGCCATGAAAGACTGTAAAAAAGTTTTTCATTCCGCTGCGGTAACTAAACTGTGGGACAAAGACAGCAGCATTTTTTACCGCGTGAATGTGGAAGGGACAAGAAATGTGCTGGATGCTGCACTGGAAACCGGTGTGAAAAAACTGGTGTTCACCAGCACCGGCGCCGTCATCGGGCCATCGGGCAAACTGCCGATGAGTGAAAATGACCCACGGATTACGGCTTTTGAAAACGATTATGAAATTTCGAAATACTGGGCCGAAGAGCTGGTGAAAGAATATAGCCGCCGCGGTTTGTTTGCTATTATTGTTGCTGCACCCAGGGTTTACGGGCCGGGCATAGTGGCTGGCGGCAATGTGCTTGAAAGATTCCTGAAGAAAATTTTATCGCTGCGCATGGCATTTGTTCCTTCCTGTGGCCAGGTGGTAGCCAACTATGCCTTTATAGATGATGTGGTGAAAGGTCATTTCCTGGCCATGGAAAAAGGCCTGGGCGGAGAAAAATACATACTTGGCGGTGAAAATATTTCTTACGAAAATTTTTTCAAAACCATACAGCAGCGGGCCGGGAAAAAAATCCGGCTGATACGGGTGCCAAAATCTCTCATACTATTCTGGAGTTACCTGCACCTGATAGTATGCAAGCTGATTGGGAAAAACACACAGGTATCACCGCGGGTTATTCAGCGTATGTCGCAAAACCGGGCATTGAGCTGCGATAAAGCCATCCGGCAGCTTGGCTATTCTATCACGCCATTTACTGAAGGCATACAAAAAACCATTCTTCACCTGTACCGTGTGAATGCACCTGGTACAAAAAACCAACATTATGCGTAACGAAAACTATGCGCTGATTACCGGCGCCAGCGAAGGCTTCGGCAAAGCATTGGCTTTGGAATGTGCCTGCCGCAGCATGAACCTGATTCTTGTAGCGCTGCCCGGCTCGGGTTTAAGCAGCCTGGCCTGCTACATCGAAAAAAACTTCGGAGTAAAAACTTTTTGCTTTGAATATGATCTTTCATTAAAAGAATCCTGTTGCTCGCTGTTTGAAGAAATCAGCTGCAGGCGCCTCCGGGTAAATATGCTTATCAACAATGCCGGCATGGGAGGCACGCATTATTTTGAAGAGCGGAACGCTGAATATTATCACCGGCAGATTGCACTGAATGTGATGGCGCCTACCCTGCTTTCGCACCTGTTTCTTGATATGCTGGAAAAAAATTCCCCGGCGCATATTTTAAATGTAAGCAGCCTGGCCAGCTTTTTTTATTTGCCAAAAAAACAGGTATATGGCGGCACCAAATCCTATATCGTTTCATTTTCAAAAAGCCTGCGGCGTGAGCTGAAAAGTAAAAAAGTTTTTGTCAGCACGGTTTGTCCCGGTGGCATGAACACAACACCTGCACTGATTTTATACAACCGTACACTCTCCGGCATCGGCCGCTGGTCGGTAATGAATCCGGAAGTGGTGGCACGCATTACTGTTGATGGAATGCTCAGGAATAAAGAGCTCATCATACCCGGCTTCCTGAACCGCCTGTTTATAATGATGGACAAACTACTGCCCAAATGGCTGAAGGAAATACTTACTGACAGAGAAATGAAAAAAAGCAAAACATTTTCAAGCCCCCTCACCTTTTTTATTCACCCACTAAAAACAGCTATATGATTTTCTACCTGCTCGGAATACTCGGTTATTATAAGCTGGCCAAAAAAGCTGTGCCATGGACCATCTGCCTGGCATTTTTTGCCGTGGTCACCATTCCGCCCGGCACTACGCTTTACCTGCTGCTGCACAAGCACTGGATATTTCAGCTGCTTGCTTTTGCCGGTGGCCTTTTCTGCTGGACGTTTGCTGAATATTTTATTCACCGTTTCCTCATGCACGAAAAGGAAAAAAAGCAATATCACAAAAGCCAGCACTTCATCCATCATACCAACCCGGGAAAAATTTTTACCGGCTGGTTCAGACGGATATTGTTGACGGCGGTAGCTGTTGCTCTTACCTGGTGCAGTATTTTTTTCACGCCTTACCTCGCACTGCCAGCCGGGTTTGCTACCGGGTTTGCATTATACACTTATGTACACATGTGGCTGCACCGGCGCGGTGCAAACAAGTGGATGGGTGGTTTACAAACGTTTCATATCCGCCATCATTGCGGGCAAACGGAAAGCTGCTTTGGTGTGATGACCACCTGGTGGGATCACCTGTTTAATACGGCAAATGCGGGTGAAAAAAATATCGGGGGCAAAGCTATAGAGCTTTATTTCGGAAACAGCACAAAGAACAAATCGAATGCTGCATAACCGATAGCTGAAATTATCAGCCAAAAAACAGCTTAAACATATTAGCAAAGCATTTTTATGTTTCAAATTTATTTAATGCTTAAAAGCATTCAGTTTAATCTGAAACCATTCAGGCAAGAACGATTTTTTACTGCACCTGTGTTAATTGCATTAAAAAGACATTTCAGACTGTCTGATGGGCGGTATCCCGGTTAGATAATAAACGTTGTGCCGTTGGCTTTAATGCATCTGTGCTTCTTTGCTAACTCATTTTTGCTACTGAGGCACTGAAAAACAGAAATTCAAACAAAGACACTGTCAGCTTCCCGGCCCTTTTTGCCTTTACTATGCTAACCAGTACCTTTGCCACACTTTTTTGAAAAATTGTGAAATGAGCAAAGTACTTCTGTCTGAGCAGGAACAAATACGCAGGGAAAAACTGGGCGATCTGCTGGGCCTGGGCATTGATCCGTACCCGGCCGAACTTTACCCGGTGAATCAATTTGCTGCTGACATTAAACAAAATTTTACCGAAGAAAATAAAGACGACTTCAACGAAGTATGCGTGGCCGGCCGCATTATGAGCATCCGCGATATGGGCAAAGCCAATTTTGCCGTGCTGCAGGATTCTTCCGGCCGGATTCAATTATATATTAAGCGTGACGACATCTGCCCCGGTGAGGATAAAACACTTTATGATTTTGTATGGAAAAAATGCACCGACATCGGCGACATTATCGGTGTAAAAGGTTTTGTATTTAAAACCCGCACCGGTGAAATATCCATTCATGTGAAAGAGCTGTGCATGCTGGCCAAAAGCCTGAAGCCGCTGCCGGTAGTAAAAGAAGCCGAAGGACAAACCTATGATGCGGTAACCGACCCCGAGTTCAAATACCGGCAGCGCTATGCCGATCTCATTATCAACCCGGAGGTAAAAGAAGTTTTTACTAAACGCACAAAGCTGGTGAATGCCATGCGTGATTTTCTGAATGAACACGGCGCACTGGAAGTGGATACACCGGTGCTGCAAAGCATTCCCGGCGGCGCGGCAGCCCGGCCATTCATTACGCATCACAATGCACTGGACATTCCCATGTACCTGCGCATTGCCAACGAACTCTATTTAAAACGTCTCATTGTCGGTGGGTTCGACTGGGTGTATGAGTTCAGCCGCAATTTCCGCAACGAAGGCATGGACCGCACTCACAATCCAGAATTTACCGTGCTGGAATTCTATGTGTCGTATAAAGATTATGTGTGGATGATGGAAATCACTGAACAATTGCTGGAAAAAACTGCATGGGCAGTAAACAGTACAACAAAAGTGATGGTGGATGGAAAAGAAATTGATTTCAAAGCTCCTTACCCGCGGATCAGCATGTCGGATGCCATAAAAGAATACACCGGCTTCGACATTACCAACATGAGCGAAGATCACCTGCGCAGCGTATGCAAACAACTGCATATTCATGCAGACAAAACCATGGGCAAGGGAAAACTGATTGACGAAATATTCAGTGAAAAATGCGAGCCGCATTTTGTGCAGCCCACTTTTGTGATCGATTATCCCAAAGAGATGAGCCCGCTGACCAAGAAACACAGAAGCAAAGCGGGGCTTGTAGAAAGATTTGAGCTCATCATTAACGGTAAAGAAATTGCCAATGCCTACAGCGAACTGAACGACCCCATTGACCAGCGTGACCGTTTTGCCGAGCAGGCCATGCTGATGGAACGGGGCGATACCGAAGCTATGTATATTGACCACGATTTTCTGCGGGCATTGGAATATGGCATGCCGCCCACTGCCGGTATCGGTTTCGGCATCGACCGGCTCTGCATGCTGCTGCTCAACCAGGCATCCATACAAGATGTGCTCCTCTTTCCCATGATGAGACCGGAGAAAAAAGATGATATGTCAATTCAATAGCTGAATGAATTATCATAGCCCGGCCTCCCTCTCCGAAGGAGAGGGAACGAGGGTGAGGCCCGATGATGAGACCGGAAAAAAAAGATGAATAGACGGTTTACAGTAAAATATCCTGCACAGTTTATACAGTTGTTTTGGCTAAGGCTTGCAGCAGCCGATAATTTTTTGTAGCTTTCATTCAACCAAAACCAATAACAATGAAAGCGTTGATACCATCCCGGGTAATTGATTTTATTTTTTCCTTTTTTATTATCTATGCCGGTGTAAGCTGGCATTTAATGAATGCCGGCGGACTGGCCGGAATGATTCCTGATTACATGCCCGGCGACCCGAAAATCTGGGTATATGTTACCGGCGCCGGTTTTGTGCTGGCTGCTGTTGCCATCATTACCGGAATACAGAAAACACTGGCCTGTTATTTACTGGCGGCTATGTTTTTGGTTTTTGTATTTACCCTGCACTTAAAACCGGCTATGGATGGTGATCTGACAGCGCTTGTAAAAGATTCGGCATTGGCCATGTGCTCCATCCTTATCGGCAACCGGTCGGTCAAAAAATAATCAGCAGTATTATGTAAATAATCATATACCCTGCCTGAAGTGCAGGGTATTTTGATTTTGAAATTTTACCTGCAAAATATTTATCTTTAATTCCTGTTGATATTCCCTGAAACTTTACTGCAATCCTTCCTTGAGCATTCCTGACTGGTTTATCCTGCTTACTGAAAACAAATAATTGATTTATTCACCAAAAAAAATTGTTTTATGAAATCTACGATTGCTCTGCTGATGATTGTTTTTTCATTTTCTTTCCTGCTTGTAAACTGTTCGGATTCTAAAAACGAAAGGCCTGGAGCTAAAGAAGCATATGGCGGATTTGAAAGCCAGGTAAAATGGGGTGAACACCTTGTAACCATCGGCGCCTGCCACGATTGCCACACACCTAAGGATTTTACAAAAATGACCCCATTGGGACCTGATTTAGACAGCGTCAATTTGCTGGCTGGTTATATGGGTACACCCATACCGGATGTAAACAGAAAAGAAGCGCAGGAAAAAGGTTACTTAACCACCAGCGATCTTACCTCATTCGTGGGACCCTGGGGTGTTTCGTTTACGGCAAATCTCACTTCCGATTCCACCGGAATCGGAGCATGGAAGGAGGAACAGTTTATCCTGGCCATCCGTGAAGGAAAGTATAAGGGGCTTGCAACAAATCGCAGTTTGCTGCCACCCATGTCATGGCCTATGTACAGGAATATGACAGATGATGAATTGAAAGCCGTTTTTGCTTACCTGAAATCAACCAAACCGGTGAAGAATGTGGTGCCGCCACCACAACCACCTGTTCAATAAATTTTCAAATAAAGGTTGCATTTGAAAAGGGCAACCTTTATTTTTTCTCATCAATAAATTAACAGGAACTTAATCAACAAAAAGATCAGTATATAATTTCGCTCCGGGTACCACGCTGTATTTACTCAAATCAGTTATTCCTTCACTGGCCAGCACCTGTTCATCTATAAAACAATGGCCGGTACATCCGGCGGGTGTTTTACTTAAGATATAGTAAGCAGCATCAGCCAGAATTTGCGGCGTGCGGCTCATATTGGCCATCATTTGGCCGCCCAGGAGGTTTCTTACTGCAGCTGTGTCAATGATAGTTCGCGGCCACAAGGCATTGGATGCAATGTTATACTGCTGCAGTTCAGCCGCCCAGCCAATGGCCATCAGGCTCATATTAAATTTGGTGAGTGTGTATGCTATATGTCCTGCCAGCCATTTCGGATGCAGGTTCACCGGCGGTGAAAGTGTGAGAATATGTGCATGGGAAGATTTTTTTAAATGCGGGATACATGCCCGGGTGACAAGAAATGTTCCCCGCACATTGATGTCGTGCATCAGGTCGAAGCGTTTGGGTTCAGTCTGTTCAGTTGGCGTCAAAAAAATGGCGGATGCATTATTGATGACAATATCAATGCCGCCAAAACGGGTAACGGCGCTTTCAACAGCTTTCTGTATCTGTTCTTCAAACCGGATATCACACTGCACCGGCAACGCATGGCCGCCTGCATTTTCAATTTCTTTTGCTGCAGAAAAAATAGTACCCCCGAGTTTCGGATTTTCTTCCACCGATTTGGCGGCAATCACAATGTTTACGCCTTCGCCGGCAAGCTTAAGCGCAATTGCCTTTCCGATACCACGGCTGGCGCCGGTGATGAAGGCTGTTTTATTTTGCAATGACATTTTCAATGATTTTAGCGGTGAAGATAGCTGATTGCGGCAGAAAGCGGGTTTGTTCCCTTGGTAATTCTACGAAGCACACAGTAAAAAAGACAGTAAAAAAAAGGGGCAATTTTGCTCTTTTGCAAACCATTAACGCATGATATGTTTGTATCAAGAAGTTGGTTGATAAGGTTACTGCATCCAATATCCAAATGTCCAAAACCGTCCAGAAGCTCTTAATCCAACATCCTGAGAAACCAAAGTAAAATCCGTATCAATCAACTTTCTTTCTTATGAAAGTTCGGGACCCGTTTTTATCCAGGGCCTGTTGAAAAACCAAAATCCAAGATCCCGTGTCCGTGAATGCTTTAAGGTTAATTTCACTTGAAGAAAAAATTTTCCCCCGTTTTCAGCCGGGGGATTTTTTTTATTGCTGATTTTGGATTGAACAGCTTGCCGGACGATGTTCTGCTTTAGCTTTATTAAGTTTTTCTATTTCATATAAACGGGCAACAGGTACCCAATATATCCTGACTGTTGTTTTGAATAATTTTAATTAATGATAGTAGTGAAATCCGGAAATGACTGCACTGTTCCTAATTCCCAAATATAAAATCCAAAATCTCATTCCGGCAGATTGCCCTCCTTCACCTGGAAAGGCCCGGTGGGATATTTGAACTCAATCACTTTAAGATCCTGTGTGGCTTCGAGGCCCTGTGTGCCGGTGATGTGTTTGTCTTTGCCATCGAGACGGGCGGGTTTGTCGGTATAAAATTTCTGCCGGTTCTGATCCCACCAAAGTTCGGGGCAGCGCAGCGTATCGCCTTCGGTATTAATAACCGTCACACTGTCGCGGAGAAAAACTTTGTTCAGGTTTTCATAATAAATGCCGTACCGGGAAGTAAGCCAGCTCTCCACCCGCACACTGTCGTCATAAAAATCTACATGCAGCGATTGAGGAAATTCTGTTATCAGCGTATCCCGCTGGTAGCGGTACATCAGGGGCGCTGTGAGCTTTGCCCTTAATGACCCGCCCTGGCTGAGGTAGCTTTCGATGATTTTTCCTTCTTCATGCAATTCGGCTCTTTTTGTCCAGTTATCAATATCACGGGGATCGTTTTCGCAGGAAGAAAAAATGAAGAGAAGAAACAAGGCACAGGTAACAAATGATAAAAGAGTAGTAAAAAGTTTTGCTGAACCGTGATACGAACGACGAACCCTGCCCGACTGCGTCACGCAGGCAGGGGAGGGTCCCTCCTGCGCTAAAGCTTCAGAGGACAAGCGCAACAGAAGCTTAATAGCAGCAATACAGCCGGCTAAATAAAAAATATTCTTCTGAATGTCATGGTCAATCAATATGGAATGTTGCTTGCTCATGCAGACATGCTCAACAGCCTCTTTAGGGGTTGGGGTTCTTAATCATATTTCCGCTTGGTAAACCAGCGGTCGCTCAGGGTAAAGCCGACGGAAAGCCTGAAAAGATTTTCGTGAAGCGGATTTTTGTTATTCCCTCTTTTGATATACTCGGCGGAAATATTGACGACTGAATACTGGGTGCGGAATCGCCGTGCTGCATCTTTCAGGTTGGCTACAGGCAAGCTGATGCCGGCCGTGATGCCCCACTCCTGCAGCTTCTGGCCGAGGTAAATATAGTCATCGCCAAAAAAGATGCCGGCCCGGTAAGCCACCAGGTTTTTATACCTGGATTGTTTAAGTGCGGGCTTCAGCTGCCCCCCAATTTTTAATTGCCAGTTGCTGCGCACTGCATCAGCTAGCCCGCTGAAGCGGTAATTGTCCCAGCCGTTATGAATAAAATCAATGCCCAGCAACCAGCCGGTTTTAATGGAATCGGGCAGCTGCTCAATCACAAAGCCGCCGCCGAACATGGCCGGGTAATCCAGTTTTCCTTTTACATCCAGTTGTTCACTCACACTGTCGAGCCGGTAATCGCCGCCATCGCTTCCTTTGAAGTAGGTTTCGCGGATGATATCGCTGTGCGTGGTGAGCTGCTGTTTTACATTGCCAAAAACGCCGAGTTGTAAATATTTTGATTTGTTTTTTTTCAAATCAACCCGGTACTGCATACCGGCATTGAAGAAAAGACCACCAAAGGAATTTTTTGTCTGGTGATTGGAACCGCGGTAATAGGCAGGCACGGTGTCAATAAACAAGTCGCGGCGGGTGCTGTAATCTTTTTTCCCGAAAAGATAACCGGCATTGATGCCGGCGCTGAAATTTTTTATGGCAAAGCCGGTGCCGGTATTAAACAGGTATGAGCCCCCATCGCCGGTAAAGCGGGTGAGTGCACTATCAATTGGCTGACCCGTGTTGGGATCGAAGACCTTTTCTCTTTTTTCAATATTGTAACTGATAGTGGAAAGCGGTCTTAGTCCAAATACCAGGCCCCAGTTTTTTCTGAGTGGCACGCCCAGTTGCAGGTAAGAAAAATAAGCATTAGGCGAAGTGAATTTATCCGGATTGCCGGTTTCAGTCAATGTGCGGCTGCTGAAGTTGATGCCCACATCGAGCAACATTCTGCCATAAGCCGATTTTTTTGAACGGGCTTCCTGCAGGGAATAAAAACGGGAATAGGATGCAGGGTTTAAAAAATTTATTGAAGGATAAGAAAGATTTGCATAAGGGTTACTGTTGTAAAGCTCAGCGGGATAATCGGAAAACCCGGCGCTGATGCCGGCCATGCCGCGGTTAAAAATATTGTTGCCGGGGTGCAGGTCGCCAAGGCCGTAACGGGAATAGGGCGAATTGTCCTGTGCCGGCAGCAACCCGGCTGCAAACAGCAAACTGCAAAGAAAAAATACACGATGAAAAATTAATGGTATCCGTCCGAAACCCGACAGTCTTCGTTGAACATTAAACATTGAGCATTGAGCATTTAGTCTGGAAATATTCCCGTAACTGCCTGCTTTTCTCACAGGTTATTTACTTCACTGATGGCATACAGTCCTTTAAAAATCAGTTCGGGGTCTGCAAATATCTGGTTTTTAAGATGGGGAGCCAAATAGGTCAAATCACCCCCGGTTAAATGGGCGTTAAAGTTGCTGTATCTTCTTTTATACTCATTGATGAAGCTGTCAATTTCGAAAGCCATGCCCAATACTACTCCGCTGAGGATATTGGTGACTGTATCGTAGCCCACCAGCGGCACATTGCCATCGGGTTTTACAATGGGAAGTTTTGCAGTGAACTGGTTCAGCGCTTTCATCCGCATTTCCATGCCGGGTGATATGCCGCCACCAAGAAACTCATGATCTTTATTGATAAAATTGTACGTGATGCAGCTACCCAAGCCGATGACAAGGTTATGCTGTCGCGGATAAAAATAAACGGCTGCTGCAGACAATGCCAGGCGGTCGGCGCCGATGGTTTCAGGTTTGCCCACGGCTGTGGTGAAAGGAAGCCTGGATAAATAACTCAGCTTATGAAAGCGGGTTTTTTCGTTAAGCAGTTTTTCAATTTCCGGTTTGTGATTAATGACGGATGAAAGAATAGTTTTTTGAGGGCTAAATTTTTTCAACAGCGAATCAATCAGAGTTGATCCGTCATTTTCAATAACGAACAGCTCAGCCAGCTTATCGTTTTGAAAGAAAGCTGCTTTTAGCCGGGTGTTACCAAAATCGAAGCAGAGGGTGGAGGACATAAAAACAAAAATACCACGAAAGTGGTATTGGAAATATCCCCCCCCTCCTTTATCATTATTAATCATTACCATTCATTAACCAAAATCCACATTTATGAGAAAATATGTAAGCTCCCTGTTACTAATCGGTTTTTCTTTACTGATTATGGTCTCTTGTAATAAAGAAGAATCAATTGAAGTTATTAAACCCGAGCCTGAAGCAATTAAAGATTATATTTTCTTAAATCAAAAACTCAAACAACTTGCAATTGTGTTGGGCCCGTTAATAAAAAACCCCAGCTTTAGAAGTATTATTATCAATAAAGTAAATCAAAAATTTGATGAGGAATATGAAATGCTTATCAAGGATATTTTTTCTGATGAATCAATAAAATCTGTTGTTAGCTATTCAAAAATTGAAAAAATACATACAGATTTATATGAACGAAGCGGTATACATCTTTACCCCCAAATTTACATACCTATGTACCAATATTTAGAGGATAACAATCGAAACGCAGCCAGAACATCTACTGAAGAGGAACCTGTATTGGTTTTTTATAGTGGAAACCCGGATGTTGACAGTTCACACAATGAAACACTACCAGGTTATAAATTAGTAAATGACGAATTAGTTTATTTTACTATGGTAAACGAAGAATATGCTAATGAACATGAAGTTTGGGTATTTAATATTAACGAGGTTGTTGATGAAGAAGGTAGAATTATACCATCACTCTTGGATGAAAATCCAGAAGGTGATGGAGGAACACCAACGGGTGGTTATGACGACGATCCGGAAGATGCACCCAGTAAGTTTGTCCCTTTTCCTGAATTAGGACATAATAAAATCAATTTTAAAATACAATATATGAGAGTAAGAAACCCCAAAGAAAGCTGGCTTTCAGGTTCATCAGAAATCGCAATAAAAGCCAAGTTGGTATGCCATAATGGAAGGGATTTGGGACTTCCATATCCGGCAGAAAAAAAGGAATATTCATCAGATCAATACAGTAATAAATTAGGCAAGTTAATTATTAAAGTAAAGAGAAAAGAGGTAAAGGAACAGAATATATTAACAGTAAATTATCCCCTACAAACAAACTGGCAAAATTATGAACCACAACAAGACCCGGTTCATTTTATGTATGTGATGTTTGAAAGAGACCCATGGCCGGCAAAAGCTTGGGAGATAGATAAATACTCACAAAATAGTCCATATTTCCCTAATGATCCACATCCGGGAAAATTTACTCTATGGTATAGATCATCTGAAAATTTTGATCCTACCCCATACGCCAATTACCATTTTACGAATACATTAATTTTGGCTACTGCAATAACATATGCAGGTAGTGGGTTAGTACAAAATAATGATATAGCATTTAATACGGTAATATATTAATAAGCAAAAAACCTGTAAGTTTACAAATCTCTATTAAATAAATATTTATTTTGTTTAAATACATTTATGCCTAAAATTTGAAATTACTTGTATTAAAAATAGCATTATTTCTTACAATGCTTTCAGCATCGGGGCAAATTAATAAATCGAAATATTTATTGGCTGTAGGCATAGAATACCGTCAATTACCAATTGATATTGAGAATTTGCCTGCAAATGGAAGCAGTAGTGGTAATGACATATTCTATGGTCTTGATTTTTGGAGATGTTTAAGCCTTAAGTCAAGCATTGGAACCAATCTTAAAAACGACTGGCGGCTATCAATTATAAATTATATCCGCTACAACCACCTGCATTGGTTGGAATTACCTGAAGATGGTATAGCTGAATTACAGAATCTTGATGAAAAAAAGAATTTAAAATTTGATCTATTCCTGACATTTGAAAAAAGAAAGCAACTAAAAAAAGATAAAGAAAATTATATACTGGCCTCAGCGGGAGTTGGACTTTCCAATATTAATACCAGATACAATGTTTATTTTAAAGACACATTGCCATCAGGTACAATTTATGAAGAGCGGTTTAGGGGAACTTTTTTACGCTTTACTCCCAGATTTGGTTTTGGAATTCAACTTCAACATGTAATGCTTTCTTTAAATGCTATTATTATTGAGGGCCCTGATTTGAATGATTTGACATCTCTATGGATGGGAGGAAATATTTCTTATGAGATACAATTTAAAAAGAAGCAAAAGAAGCAAATATTTGAATAAGTAAAGAAACCAAGTTCCATATTTCCACCAAAAATTGCAACATTAAGTATTTAATCTGACAAATTATTTTAGTTGAAAAGGATTAATCCTGTAGGATCAAAAATTTTCTTGTCAAGTCCTTTTCCATGCAGGATAAACTTGCTATGAATACTCACCACTCAAACTGAAACCCGCTCAGGTTTTTGAAATGCCCGTTCTGTTTTATTTTATCTTTCAGGCCTTCCATTTCGGCCACCAACGGAATCACTTTGGTCAGATGCCGCTTCAGGTATTCCTGTCGCTGCCGTTCATCCATCAGGCCGAGCAGTTCATACTCTTCCTGCAAAGTAAGGCCGACATGATGCGCCACTTCGTAAGTGTTCAGCTCCTCATCGGGTTTATTAAAATCTTTTGACACGTTCAGCAGCTTGTGCAGCTCGCGGATGCCTTTCATTACTTTGCGCATCAGCTCTATATCACCCTGTTCTTTGTTATCGGGATAGGTGACAATGGCGCCGCTATAGAGCTTGTCCGGCACTTCCTTTATTACTTCCAGCATGCGGAAAACTTTTTCGCCCCGGCTCTTAATATCCATTTCACCGTTGTTGTACACTTTGCTTACTTCCTCCACACTCACCAGGGTGCCTTTTTCCTGCAGGCGGTTTTCAATTACAGCCGGAATGCCAAATGGTTTTTTGCTGTCATGACATTCTTTTATCAGTTGTTTGTAGCGGGGCTCAAAAATGTGGAGGTTCAGGTTTTCACCGGGATACACCACGATGCCGAGCGGAAAAATAGGGATGAAGTTTGTCATAGTTATTATAGGTAAATTTAAAAAAATCTTACGCAGGGTGCAAAGAAATTTACATGTTGAATGCAAACAGAATTTTAAACTTTAATCTTTAACTACCCCTGTTTGATTATACTTGCTTCCACCAATCCCTTAATTTTTTATACTTTAAAAACGTATACCAGGCGCTGATTCTTGCGCAGTGAAATCCGGCAGCACCGTCAAGAAAGCC
>Ga0114944_1000244_pt1 | contig 13589 bp, 9 predicted proteins | sample OV2TP2_FD_89582 | JGI IMG/M metagenome (GOLD analysis project Ga0114944, IMG submission 89582) | Hot spring microbial communities from Beatty, Nevada to study Microbial Dark Matter (Phase II) - OV2 TP2 | ecosystem: Environmental > Aquatic > Thermal springs > Hot (42-90C) | place: USA: Beatty... | reverse complement strand
GACAGATCCATCAGGGCCCGTGTCAGATGGCCGGAGCCGCCGCAGATGTCGACGGCACGCCCACCCGTGCCCTCGCGCAAGACGGTGCCCGCGACGGCACGGATGATCGCATGCGCGACCACGTAGCTCGGATCTGAGAAGCGGTAGAGAAAATACCGGCTCTCGTCGTCGGGGCCGAGCGTCCGGAGCGCGTCTGCGTAAGTACCAGTATCGGATGTGACGGCAGCCTCGAACGCGGCGGCCCTCTCGTCGCCCAGGTTGAGCATGGCCAGGCGCGCCAGATCGGGGCGTCCCGCCCGCAGGTGCTCGGTGACCGACCGCACGGGTTCCTCGAGATGCATGACCGGAATGCCGGCCACCACCGGGAAGGTGCAGCAGGCGCAGCCGATCATGCCGTCGAGTATCTCGTCGCCCCGACCGACGGCGGGCACCGACGTGTCGAGCTCGAGGCTCCCACCGCAGTACGGGCAGCGCAGGATGTCGAAGAGATCGGGTCGCACGGGTGAAGGTAACCGGACGTGTCAGCGGATCGCGATCGTGAAATCCTGAGTCTTGACGTCGCCCTCGCCGACCCGCACGCGCGCGGCTCCCGTGCGATGCCGCTCGAGAAACGAGGGCTCGAACCACTCGCCCGGCTCGGTGGGATCGACGGGCGTCAGGAAATACTCTCCGGCAGGCAGTCCTCGAATCTGGAACCTTCCGTTCTGGTCCGGCCGGGCCGTCATGATCTGCCGGGCCATGGGTCGCCAGTACGTCGGATCAGAGGAGAACGCGAGCACGGTGTACTCGGTCATCGGATTGCCGCGGTCGTCGGTGACGGTTCCGCCGACCTCCGAGAGATTGTCGGTGAACACGAGCGTCACGCTCGAGACGCGCTGTCCGCTGCGAATGTCGAGCGGCGTATCGATGACGTCCCGCCCATCGACCAGCACCTCCCTCAGCATCCAGCCGCGAGGCGAGCCCTGAGTCCTGATCAGGTGCCCTCCGGCCGCGACGCCCTCGAGGACGAACTGCCGGTCCTCGGTCACCCGGCTCGAAGGGTTGGGCCCGAAGCCAGAGTCGTCTGCTGGAAGCGCCGCGATTCGAATCGTGGTGGGATCGGGAGGCTGGGCCGACCGCGCGGCTTCGAACGTCACGGTTCCACTCAGGCTTCCTGAAGGAGCGAGGACGACAACGACGTCGGTCAAGTCGCCGTCGGTGACCGTGAGCGTCTGCGCCCCGAACTGCGCCTGCGCGTCACCGCCTCCACGGGCGCGCAACATATAGCGGCCGGGCGGGACGTTCGCGATCGCAAACGCGCCGTCCCCGCGGAACCGGGCACCGTAGGTGCCGCCCAACGCGCCTCGTCCGCGCTGGCCGGTGTCGGGAACGAGCACGACGTTGCCGGTCGACGAGGGGCTGCCGTCCGGATTGACGACTCGTCCCGACACCCGCGAGGTGCGGACGAGCAGGAGCCCGAAGTCGATATCCCGGGCCTCGGCGCCGAGCGCGACGCTCACCGGCCGCGCTTCGTTCACCGCAGGGACGCCGGGATAGTAGGTGGGAGCGTAGGCGATTGGATCGGAGTCTGAAGGATTTCCAGGAACCAGGCCGCGCGCCTCGAGCGCTTGCGCCGCGAAGCTCCCGGGCGGCGGGCCCGGCGGGCCCCCGCGACCGCCAAGAGGCCCGGGGCCGCCGCGACCCGCACCCATGAACGTGCGCGCCAGCGCGCTGATGTAGTACTCCCCCGGGTTCAAACCCCAGATCCGGTAGGTTCCCTGGTCGTCGGTTTCTGCGGCACCCGCAGGCACGAGTTGACGGTTTCCCTGTGTGTACTGGTAGCGCAAAGCCCGCACGGTACTGCCGGGGACAGGCTCACCGGTCTCGTCCAGGATTCGCCCCGTGATCACGCTCCCCCGCGGCAGCCGAAACTCGATGCCGGTCAACTCCTGGGTGGCGCCAAGCTGCAGCGGCGTGCCGGCCTGAAGCGGCCGGCGCTGGCCGTACGCAAGCGTGATGAACCCGGTTTTCGAAACGGTCAGCGTGTAGCGGCCTTCCGGCAAACCCGTGAGGTCGAACGCTCCAGCCTCGTCGGTGAGCGTGCCCCGGCCCTGGGGAAGCTGAGGCGAAGTCGCGAGGACGCGAGCGCGCCGGATCGGCCGACCGTTGTCGGCCGCCAGCACGCGTCCACTCAGTCTCCCGCGTGGCGTCGCTTCCTGGGCGGTTCCCTGCGCCGGAACATCCCGAGCGGGCTGGCCGGGGCGCGTCTGCGACGACACGGACACGGCCAGCAGCCCGGCCGCCACCAACGCGGTCAGGAACAGGAGTTGAGCCGGGCGCCGGCTCATGCCGCCGCACCGGCGATCCGCCGAAGCGCATCGCGCGGGCATCATCGGATCCTCCCGTCACCGGAGGGAGCGCCTGAACTGTACGCCAACGCGATCCATCCTGCTTCTTCCGCGTCCCAGAAAGGCGTCGCCGCGGAAAACGCCCCGTCGACCGCCGCTCGCTCGGGGACTTCGATCCCGGAGACGATGAGCACGCCGCCGGGCCGGGCCTGCCCGAACAGTCGCGGAGCGGACCGCACGAGCTGGGCTGCCGTCAGATTCGCGATGATGAGGTCGAAGAACGGCAGCTCGGTGGACTGGATGTCTGCAACCTTGAACCGGACGTTGTCCACGCCGCTGTTAAGCGCCAGATTCGAGACCGCCGACTCGATCGCGTCGGCGTCGATGTCGATGCCGAGAACGTTCCGTGCGCCCAGGACGCGAGCCGCGAGCGCCAGCACGCCTGACCCCGTACCCGCGTCGAGCACGTCGAGGCCGTCGAGACTCCTCGTCTGCAGCGCCGCCAGGCACAGCCGTGTGGTCGCATGGTGGCCGGTGCCGAAGCCCATGGACGGCAGGACGACCACGGTGCAGGGAGGAAGGCCGGGTTTCGAGAACGTCGAAACGTGAGCAGTCGGGAGGTCCCAGGGCGGCGCGATCGTCACGCGGCCGACCGTCACGGCTGTCAGGCCTTCCTGCGATCGGCGCGCCCAGTCCTCGTCGGAGACATCCACGGCGGCGACAGCGAAGCGCGGCGCGAGGGCGCGCGCGGCCCCGTCCCGCGCGTCGGCGCTTGGGAAGAAAACGCGCGGTCCGGACTCCCGCTCTTCGACGGCCGATGGCGCAAACTGATCGATGGCGGCGAGCAGCAGGCCGACATCGTACTCGGGGTGCCGGACGTCGAGCGCCGGCCAGAGCCTCATCGACGACCAGCCCTACCCGAACATGTCCTTGACGCGGTCGAACAGGTTGCGCTCATCGGCCCCCTCGCCGCCAGGCGCCCGCGGCTCGAACCGTTCCTTCGGCAGTAGGTCGGACAGCTGTTCGAGCAGATGGCGCTGCTCCCTGGTGAGTCGTTTCGGGGTGTGCACCTGGACCGTGGCAAAGAGATCGCCGCGGCCGTGGCCGTTCACATCCGGCATCCCCTTGCCCTTGAGACGCAGCGTCGTTCCGGTCTGGGTCCCTTCGGGGACCTTGACGCTTTCCGATCCATCAAGCGTAGGGACAAGAACCTCGCCCCCGAGCGCGAGCGTCGTGAAGTTGACCGGAACCTCGCAGAAGAGGTTGACGCCGTCGCGCCGGAAGAACTCGTGCTCCTGAACGTGGACGACGACGTAGAGATGGCCCGGTGGTCCGCCCATGCTCCCGGCTTCGCCTTCGCCCTGCAGGCGCAGTTGCTGGCCGGTGGCGATGCCCATCGGCACCTTGACCGTGATCTTGCGCTCGCGGGTCACGACGCCCGCGCCGCGACAGCCCTGACAGGGCTTGGTGACGATGCGCCCGGCCCCGCGGCACTGGGGGCAGGTTCTGGAGACCGTAAAGAAGCCTTGCTGGAAGCGCACCTGACCCTGTCCCCGGCACTGCGGGCACGTCGAGGGCGAGGATCCGGGGGCCGCCCCCGAGCCTTTGCATGTGTCGCATTTCTCGTGACGGGGAATCTGGATGGTCGTTTCGGCGCCGCTGGCAGCCTCTTCGAACGAGATCTCGAGGTCGTACCGCAGGTCCGCTCCCCGCTGCGGGCCGCCGCGGCGGCGTGCACCGCCGCCGAAGAGGTCCCCGAAGCCGAACATGCTGCCGAGAATCTCCGAGAAGTCGCCGAACTCGCTGAACACCGACGGGTCGAAGCCGGGGCCGCCTGCAGCCGAGCTCACACCCCTGTGGCCAAACCGATCGTAGAGGCTCCGCTTCTCGGCGTCACAGAGGACGGCGTACGCTTCGGCCGCCTCCTTGAATTTCTCTTCCGCCGTCCGATCGCCGGGATTGCGATCGGGGTGATATTGCATGGCGAGCTTCCGGTACGCGCTCTTCAGCTCACTGTCCGCGGCGGTGCGCGACACACCGAGCACCTCGTAGTAATCGCGCTTGCTCACGACTTGGCCACCTTCACCATCGAGGGACGCAGCAGCCGCTCGCCCAGCATGTAGCCCCGGCGCAACTCGGCGATGACCTCGCCCTCGCGGTGCTCGGGGCTGACTTCGTGCACGACCGCCTGATGCAGGTTCGGATCGAAGTCGGTTCCGATGGCCTCGATCGGCCGCACCCCGTGCTTGCGCAGCAGATCGTGGAGCTTGGCATGGATGAGCTCGACGCCCTTTCGGTACGAGGCGGCGCTCTCGCCGCTGTCGACCGTCAAGGCCCGCTCGAAGTCGTCGACGACCAGCAGCAGCTCCTGCAGGATCCCCGCGATGGCCTGGCTCGCCTGCTCCCTGCGCTCGCGGTCGACGCGTTTCCGGTAGTTGTCGAACTCAGCGCTCTTGCGCAGCAAACGATCGTAGTGTTCGTCCCGCTCGCGCTTGAGCGCGGCAATCTCGGGCGGCTCGACCAGCGTCTCGGAATTCTGCGGATCCGAGCCAACCGGGTCGGGGACAGCGGTGGCGGAAACGGCCAGGTCGGGGACGACCGGATCGCTCACAGACTCGAGCGCTTCGTCATCAGGCATAGGTGCAACCGCCGGAACATCAGAGAAAGCCAGCTAACCTTAGTTCGGATCCCGCAGCACCCGCGACACAGCCTGGGCGGCGCCGTCGACGACCGCGATGGCACGCGGGTAGCGCATGCGCGTGGGACCGATGACGCCGATCGTGCCCCAGCCGGCGCCGTCCTGGTAGGCCGACGCGACCAGACTGAACGATCGCAGGCTGGGATCCGGATGTTCGGCGCCGATGACGACCGTCAGCCCGTGTCCGTCGATGTACTCGTTCAGCAGCCTGACCAGCCGCTGCTTCTCCTCGATCATGAGCAGCAGCTTGTGCGCCGTGCCCAGCGTGAGTCCGTGATCTTCGCCGAGCAGCGAGGCGGCGCCGTCGACGTACAGCACACGGTCGTCGGTCAGGTTGCTGAACGACGAGGACGCCAGTCGCATCGCCCTGGCCAGCAGCGCATCGTAGAGCAGCCGCTCCTCCTTCATGCGCGCGAGGACGGCCTCCCGCGCCAGGTGGAGGGGAAGGCCCGAGAACTCCGAGTTCAGGTAGCTGGCGGCCTGCCGCAGCTCGTCAGCGCCGAGCGGCTCGCCGATGTCGATCACCTTCTGCACGATGTGCCCGCCGCGGGCCACGATGACCACGAGCACACGCGCCGCGCTCAGCGGAATGAACTCGACGCGGTCGAAGACGGCTGCCTCGCGCGCCGCGGCGAGCGCGAACCCGACCTGTCCCGAGGCCTGCGAGACGACGTGTGAGGCCTGCGAGAGCACCGAGTCGACCAGCGGCGTCGCGCTCTCGCGCCGGAGTCGCGCCTCGACGGCATGCGCTGTGCGGGGCGATCGCTTGGTCTCGAGGAGCAGGTCGACGTAGAAGCGGTACCCGCGATCGGTCGGAATCCGGCCGGCTGATGTGTGGGGTTGCTGCACGAACCCCTCGTCTTCGAGCCGGGCCATGACGGCGCGGACCGTCGCGGCGGAGACGCCCAGACCGGCGGCGCTCACCAGCACGGACGAGGCGACGGGCTCGCCCGACGCGATGTACTCGCGCACCAGCGCGGCAAGGACGCGGCCCGACCGTTCGGCGGTTGCCATTGGCACTCTAACTCTAAGACTGCTAACCGATTATACAACGGGTCGTCCGCCGGGGGTGCGGCCCCGGGCCCTGGCCCAACCGCGAATTACGCCTTGCCGAGGTTGTTCCACTGCATGGACAGCTCGTTGGCGTCGCGGCCTCGCATCTTGCCGTGTCTGACCGCAATCAGCTCGGCGAGGATGCTTACGGCGATCTCCTGCGGCGTGACGGCGCCGATGTCGAGGCCAATCGGCGCGTGCACCTGGCGAAGCACGCTCGCGGGCACCGATTCCGCGGTGAGGGCGTCGTAGATCCGCGCAACCTTGGCCCGGCTGCCGATGAGGCCCAGGTAACGCAGCTCCCGTGGGGCGAGTGCCCGCAGCGCATCGAGGTCATTGGTATGTCCGCGCGTGACGACCACCACGCAGGCGTGCGCGGGCAGCGTGGTGCGCTCCAGCCAGGCGGGAATGTCGTCGGCGACGACCTCGACGGCGTGGGGAAAGCGGTCCCGGTTGGCGAATTTCTCGCGGTCATCCACGACGTGCACGCGAAACCCGACTTCGTGCGCCAGGTTGGCCAGGTGCAGGCCCACGTGTCCGGCACCGATCACGTAGAGCTCGGGCGAGGGCTCGATGGGCTCGATGTACACGTCCATCTGCCCGCCGCAGATGAGCCCGGTTTCCTGCGCGAAATCGTCCGACAGCTCGTAGTGGAGCATCTGCGGGCGACGCGTGCCGATCGCCTCGCGGGCCTTCCAGAAGGCATCGTTCTCGTAGCACCCGCCCCCGATGGTGCCGACGGTGCGGCCATCGGCGAAGACCAGCATCTTCGCGCCGACCCTCTGCGGCGTGGAGCCGGTCGTCGACACGATCGTGACGAGCGCGGCCGGCTCCCCGCGTGCCAGCGCGTCCGCGACGGCGGCGAACACTTCGCGGTTCATCGAGGCGATTATACCGGCAGGCGTCCTTCGGTCGTGGTCGTGAGCTAGAACCTGTGGAGATCGCAGATCTCGGTCGGTTCAGTCCCCTCGATGAAGGCCTCGCTGAGGACGCGCGGACAGAAAGGCCCGGCCAGCTTGCCTGTGTCGCGATCGATCTCGATGAAGGTAATACCGGGAGGAACGTCGAACGGCACGTTGTCGTGCCCGGCGAGCGCCCGCGTCATGAATTCGGTCCAGATCGGCAGGGCGGCTCGTGCGCCCGACAGACCGAGGGGCTGGTTGTCGTCGAGCCCGACCCAGACCACGGTCAGCAGTTCCGGCGTGAACCCCACAAACCACGCGTCGCGCAGGTCGTTGGTCGTCCCGGTCGTGGCGGCGGCGTCCACCGAGAAACCGCCGCTCCTGGCGCCCGCGCCCGTGCCTTCATTGAGCACGCTCCGCAGCATGCTCGTGACGAGGAAGGTGGTTTCCGCGCGGGACACGGCCCTGGGGTTCTCGCTCCGTCGCCCGGTGACATCCGCGCCGCCGCTGGTGATTCGCAGGATGTGACGTAGCGGCCGCCGCATCCCAGCGTTGGCAAAGATGGTGTACGCCGAGGCAATCTCGAATGGCGTCGCCTCGAAGACACCGAGGGCGATCGAGGGATAGGGCTTGGGGGGAGCGCCCACGCTCAGGCGTTTCCAGAGCGCGGCGACCCGGTCGTAGCCGGTGCGCTCGGCCAGCTTGATTGTCGCCAGGTTCCGGGAGTGCGCCAGCGCGTGCCGCAGCGTGATGGGCCCGTCGTACTTGCTCTCGTAGTTCTCGGGGGTCCAGACCTGATCGTCGAACTCCCAGGTCGACGGGGAATCGTCGATGACGGTCGCCGGAGAGATATCGGTGAGCGCCTCGTCGGCCGCGTACTCGAAGGCCGCCAGATACACGAATGGCTTGAACACGGACCCTGGTTGCCGGCGCGCCACGACGGCGCGGTTGTATTGCGACTGGTTGTACGAGCGCCCGCCCACCATCGCCAGGATGTCGCCGGTCCGCGGGTCGACCGCGAGCAGGGCCGCTTCGGCGAGCGTCTTGCGCCGCCGGCGCGCCAGCAGCTCGTCCACCCGTCTGAGTCCGTTTCGCACGGCGTCCTGCGCCAGGCGCTGCAGGTGCAGATCCAGCGTGGTGTACACCTCCACGGCCCGAGTGGTCGTCGTTGTCAGACCCGGATAGTCAGTTCCGAGCGCCTGACCGACGTAATCGACGAAGTAAGGGGCCTCGGCCTCGAGCGCGCGCTGTACTACCCCGAGCGGTTCCTTCGCTGAGGCACCTGCCACCTCCCCGGTGATGAACCCCGCGTCGGCCATGGCCTGCAGCACGACGTTGCGCCTGGCTTCGGCGCGCTCGGGATGGGCAAACGGTGAGTGCGTCGACGGCGCCTGGATGGTGCCGGCGATGAGCGCGGCCTCGCTCAGCCCGAGGTTCGTGACATCCTTGCCGAACAACAGACGAGCAGCCTGTGCCACGCCGTGAACGGCAAAGGAGCCGCGCTGGCCCAGGTAGACGTCATTCAAGTACAGCTCGAGGATCTCGTCCTTCGACGCGCGCGTCTCGAGCACGATGGACATGAGCTGTTCGCGGAATTTCCGCCGATACGAGCGCCGGCCCGCGGCGTGCTCTTCGGCCAGCTCATCGGTCAGGAAGAAGTTCCGGGCGAGCTGCTGGGTGATCGTGCTGCCGCCCTCGAGATAACGCTTGTCCCCGAAGACGTTGGCGACGAGCGCGCCGGCCATGCGAATCGGGTCGACGCCAGGATGATCGTAGAAGCGGCGATCCTCGATGGCGAGCACGGCCTGCACGACGTGCTGGGGCAGCGTGGCGAGCGCCACCGGCCGGCGCTTTTCCCGCTCCGCGACAAACGACGCCACCAGCGGCGTGTCGAGCGTCAGCGTGTCGGCCGGCTGGGAGTCCAGCTCGATCTGCTCGATGCGGTCCGATCGCTGGGGGGAAGCCGGGCGGGTCCGGCGCCCGGCCGGCGCCGGCATGTCGAACCCGACCCGGACGACCTTGCCTTCGAAGGCCTGCGAGCGAGGCACGATGAACACCGCGCCGTTTGCCAGGGCAAACTCACCGGGCCGCTCAACCTGGGGCCGCTCGGCGTAGCCGAGGTCGTTCAGCCGGTCCACCAACTGGCGCTCAGTGAGCGCCTGACCGCGTCTCAGCTCGAGCGGTCGCGCGAAGATGCGCGGCAGCACACGCTCGCGCTCGCCGTCGAGGCGCGCATCGATCAGCCGCGCGAAGGTGACGTAGGAGTACCCAGCGGCAAAACAGGCGATGAGCGTTGGAACGGCCAGAACGGCTGCCAGCGCACGCATCCACCGGCGGCGCCAGATGGCGACGCCGCGCCGGCTGGAGACGACCGTCGCGGAGCGTGCCGAGGGTGGCCGCCTCACACCGCGATGACCCAGTGCTGGCCGAGGACGAGGGGAAGCTCCTGCTGGAGCCTGTCGACGAGCGCCGGGCCGTACCGGCCTAGAAACGACACAAATCCAATCGTGCGCTCCTGCGCGTGACCGCCGGGGAAGATCATCGCGCGCGTCCGATTGTACTGGCGGCGCAGTGTGTCGTCCCTCCGCTTGGCTGCCTGCAGCATCTTGCCATGGAGCGTGTCCATCTCCTGCCGCATGCGCCCGAGGGTCGTCTTCGCGGCCCCGGCCAGGGTCGGATCGAGAGCGGGAATCGCCTCGATGAGCCCGGCCATCCGCGTGTCAATGGCTTGGGCCGCGCCTGCGAAGGCCTCCTCGACATGCCCGGGGATCTGCGATCGCAGAAGGTCGTTGAGCCCCGACTCGTCCTGGCGCTGGAGCGCCTCGAGCGGCGGCGCGTATCGGCTCAGAAACCGCAGCCCCCCGGCGTCGGCAATCGTCGCCGAGGCCCGTGGATAGATGAGCGGCATCGGGACGCCGAAATGGTCGTAAACGGCGGCCAGCTGTCCCAGGTAGCCGAGCTCATTGGGGCCAGCGACGTAGCAGACAGTGGGAAACAACGTGTCCTGGACGATGGGGCGGAGCAGGACGTTCGGGCTGAAGACGGCGGGGCGCTCCACCGCTGCGCGAGCCAACGCCGCGGCGGCGATGGGCTCTCCCCGAATCTCAAACCCCCCGTCTACCTGCCGGATAGGCCGTCGCTCGCCATCCAGGTGGAAGAGCGCAAGCGCGCTGTCAGGCGTCTGGACCTGGGCGTGATAGCCGCGGGCCACCAACTCCGACCCGGCTCGGGACGCGAGCGCGGAGGTCTGCCCCGGTCGGGACAGTTCGTGCGCAAACACACTCGAGACGAGCGGCTTGGTCCGCGGGTCCGACGAGTCGTAGACGATCAGGCCGCGGCCGCCAAGCACGCGCTCCATCCAGCGGCAGAAGGCGTCCGCCATGGACCTGTGCGGTGCGTAGATCTCGCGCAGGTCCGCGAGCAGCGGACCCTTGAACTCGGTCGAGGGCAAGGCGCCGTCCAGTTCGTCGAGCGCTCGTTCGACTGACGCGTCGAGACGGACCGCCGCCACCGGCGTGTGGTCGGCCGCGGCACGAGCGGGCAGGGACACAGCGCGCGGGACAAGCGCTTCGTCCAGGACCGTACAGCTCCGCACCTCGTTCCAGTCGTGATCCTCGCCGTCGGCCCAGAAGACGGCGACCGCGGTCACTCCATGGTCGTGGGACACCTGCTCGGCAAGCTTGATCGCGGTCAGCGCCTTGAACAGCGTGAACAGCGGGCCCCCAAACAGACCGGCCTGTTGTCCGGTGAGGATGGCGACGGTTCCCGGGTCGCCCAGACGCTGCGCCGCATCGAGCGCCGCGGCCGGCGCACCTCGGCGTTCCTGCTGCGATCGAACGAGGTCAGCCACCTCGCCGCGATGGCGCGCGGACTGCCGTGCGCGTTGAATGGCTGCCGTCCAGGCCGCGGGATCCGTGGGCCGTCCGGCGAAGAACGGCGCGACCCGATCGAAGTCGAACATGTAGTCGGCTGCCAGCGGGCGGATCCAGGGGAGGCGGCGCAGGTCGAATGCGACGCGCGAGGGCGACGGGGCGACACCATCGTCAGCGACCGGCTGCGCAGGGTCCACGGGCACTGCATCGTACTGTCTCAAAGCGTCGGGGTCGCGTCAAGCCGCCACCTCGCGTGTTGAATGGGCAGTGTTTCGGTGTTACGATGAGCGCGCCTTCCTCGAGGAGTTACTCGCGCTGCAGACAGACGCAACTGCGCACGCGCCGCCCGACGCGTTCGGACCCTTTCGCATCCTGCATCAAATCGGGGCAGGCGCGCTGGGACCAGTCTTTCGCGCCTATCACCCCGACGAGGACCGTCTTGTTGCCATCAAGGTGTTCCGCCTGGACCTTCCCCCCGAACGCGTCGATCGTCTCGTCACCGAGTTCAGAAAGCTGATCGCGCTGGATCTGGATCACGCGGCGGTCGCTGCGCCGATCGCCGCGGGTGTGGCGGGCCCCTCCGCGTACCTGGCGCTCGATTTCGTGGCCGCGGACCCGCTCGATGTCTTCAGCCGCGGGCCGGGCCGGCTCGATCCAGCCGAGGTGTCCCGCATCACGTCCCAGCTCGCGGCCGCCATCGACGCCGCGCACCTCGCGGGCGTGGTGCACGGCGCGCTGCACCCCCGCGATGTGCTGGTGTCGCCCGACGAGGCACGGCTCACGGGTCTTGGCATCGTCCAGGCCCTCGAGGCGATCGGCGTCGACGTGCCGGTCCGGCCGCCGTATTCGGCGCCCGAGCGCGGCGCGCGCGGCGTGTGGGATCGCCGGGCGGACACGTTCAGCACCGCGGCGATGTCGTTCGAGCTGCTGTTTGGCCGCCCGCAGGTGTCGCAGCCTGGTTCCCGGGCTGCCGAAGCCATCACCGCGACAGCGCGCGGCAACGTGACCGAGCTGCGCGACGTGTTCGCGCGCGGACTGGCTGAGCATCCTGGAGACCGCTTCCAGACGGCGTCCGCCTTCGCCGATGCGTTGGGACGTGCCCTTGAAGGCTCCCGGCGTGGACCGGTGTCCGGGCGGGGGCGCGCCACGGGAAGGACTGACAGCGCCCGCCCTGCCCGGCTGCCGATCGACGATCCCGACGAGCTGAAACCACCGGCCCCGCCCGAGCATGTTGCCGGCGCGGACCTCGACCTGCGGCCGCCTGCGCGCGCACCAGGGCATGAGGATGGCGAGTTGACTATTGCGGCAGCGGATCGTCCCCATACCGTCGTCGACTCGGCCGATATCGCGGTCGGACTCGGGCTGACCAGCCCAGGCGACAGCCGGGGGGAGCCTGCCGTCGTGGCTCTCGCCGTGGACCCCTCCGCGTCTGGAATCGGCGAGATGCCACCCGAGCCGGCGCCAGTCGCGGGCACCGCCGTGTTTCAAGCGACGAGCGGACTCGCCTCTGAGGGGCCGGTGCGAGGGGTCTGGCCACTCGCCCTGGCGCTGCTCGTCGGCGCAGCGCTCGGGTTCGCGCTTGGCGTTGCCGTGGCGAGCAGGGACGGCCCGGCAGCGGAATCGTCCGGCCGCCCAGCCGCGGAGAGCCAGGGACCGTTCGCGGCGACGAGCGCGATCACCCGCGACCACGTCCCGGCGGTCGCTACTGATGCGAATCGTGTGATTGAGCCGCCAGATCCTCCGCCTGCCGATACGTCGTTGCCGAAACCACCGTCTGGCGTCCCGTCGGCCGCCGGTCCGGACCAGGTTGCGAAGCGAGCGTCAGTCGAAGAGACGCCGCCGCCGGCTCGTTCGATGGGCCGCCTGGAAGTCCGCTCGACACCACCTGGCGCCAGAGTCCTTGTGAACGGGCGGGACCGCGGCGTCACGCCGCTGACTCTTCGTGATGTCGGCCCGGGCGCCTACACCGTTCGACTCGTGCGGGAGGGGTATGCGCCGGAAGAGCGTCGTGTGGTCGTGTCCGAGGCACGGCCCGCCGCGACGCTTACGCTGGCATTGGCCCGGCCGGGCGCGGCGCCGGCCGCCGCCAGTGGTAGCCCTGACCCACGACGGGTGAGGGGAGCGCTGATGGTGGACTCACGTCCGTCCGGGGCGAGCGTGTTCGTCGACGACCGGCTCGTTGGCACGACGCCGCTCCTGATCGATCCGCTGGACGCGGGTGCGCATCGCGTGCGCATCGAGCGGGACGGCTACCGCCGCTGGACCTCGTCGGTCCGGATCGTGGCCGGGGAACGGGAGCGAGTGGCAGCCTCACTCGAGCGGTGAGCGCCCCGCGAGCCGCCACGCGTCCTGCCGGGCGCGCCGATCACGATCCAATGCGAGCACATGCTTCGTGTGAGAGAGCGTGAACACTGTATGGGAACCTTCGAGGTGAGCTGAAGAGATGGACGCGGTACTGGCACTGGAAGATGGAACCGTCTACCGCGGGGTGGCCGCCGGAGCCCAAGGCGAGGCGCGCGGCGAGGTCGTGTTCAACACCAGCATGACCGGCTACCAGGAAGTGCTGACCGACCCTTCGTATGCGGGCCAGATCGTCACGATGACGTGTGCCGAGATTGGCAACTACGGCGTCTCGCCCTTCGACGTCGAGTCGAGGCGTCCGCAGGTGGCGGGCTTCGTCATCCGAGACGAGTCCCCCCTCGCCAGCAACTGGCGGGCCGAAGGCACACTGCGGGAG
>Ga0114944_1000243_pt1 | contig 13617 bp, 14 predicted proteins | sample OV2TP2_FD_89582 | JGI IMG/M metagenome (GOLD analysis project Ga0114944, IMG submission 89582) | Hot spring microbial communities from Beatty, Nevada to study Microbial Dark Matter (Phase II) - OV2 TP2 | ecosystem: Environmental > Aquatic > Thermal springs > Hot (42-90C) | place: USA: Beatty... | reverse complement strand
ACCTCGACCGAGAACACGCGGCCCCGAAACACAATCGGCATGGCTCTCGGACCCGCCAATCCTACCGCTGTCACGAGGGAGCGGCAGCTGCCAGATCCTCCAGCACGCCCCGCAGGTCGTCCGGGAGCTCGCTCGTGAATTCCATCCTGCGGCCGTCCGCGGGATGCTGGAAGGCCAACCGGGCTGCGTGCAGGAATGGCCTTGCGAGCCGCAGGACCGCGCGCAGATCGCCGGCCACACGCCGGCGGACGCCGCCGTACAGCGAATCGCCAACGACCGGGTGACCAATAGCACTGAGGTGCACACGGATCTGATGGGTCCGGCCGGTGTGAATCGCCACGCGGACCAAGGTGAGCGCGCGTCCGACTGGATCGGCCCGCACGATGCGCGTGACCGCGTCGCGGCGCCGGCTCGCGCGAGCCGACATCTTCTTGCGCTGAACCGGGTCGCGACCGATTGGCGCATCGATACGCCGACCGGCCAGTACGACGCCCCAGACGAGCGCCACGTATTCCTTCTCGACCTCCCGGTCCTGGAATTGCCGCGCCAGCTCGCGGTGGGCGTCGTCGTGCTTCGCTACGACCATGAGCCCGGAGGTGCCGCGGTCGAGGCGATGCACGATGCCCGGGCGCGTCTCGCCTCCAATCCCGCTCAGGTCGCCGATGTGGTGGAGCAAGGCATTGACGAGCGTGCCCTTCTCGTGCCCGGCGGCTGGATGCACGACCATCCCTGCTGGCTTGTCGACGACCACGACGTCCCGGTCCTGATAGACGATTCGCAGTGGCAACGGCTCGGGTCGGGGCGCCGGCTCGACCGGATCTGGAATCTCCAGTGACACGATCTGGCCGGCTCTCACCTTCTGGTTCGCCTTCGCGACGCGGCCGTTGACAAGCACGCGGCCGTCATGGATCACGTGCTGGATGCGAGAACGGGACTGGTCCGCCAGGATGGATACCAGGAAGCGATCAAGGCGAACTAGGTGGCTGTCGGAAGGAACGGCCGCGGTCACCGCGCGCATGACGGAATCATGGGTCACGCTGCCTTGCGAGCGGTCTTGGGTGCCGGCTCCCAGTGTCGCCCGAGGTAGATGAGCATGACGACAGCCATTGGCGCGAGAAGGACCGAGATGAACTGCGAGGTCGAGAAGATCAGGACCGTGCCGCGCGGATCCCCGCGGAACATCTCGATGACGTAACGTGAGATCGCGTACAAGAGCATGTACCACCAGAACGTGCGGCCGGGGTAGCGTCGCCCGCGCGACTCAGTCGCGAGCAGCAGGCCGAGGATCAGGGCTTCGGCCCCTGCCTCGTACAGCTGCGTCGGGTGCAGCGCCACGTTGAGCGGCGTGCCGACGTTCGACGCGGCAAAGGGGTCGGTGAACGTGATGCCCCACGGCAGCGTCGTTGGCTTGCCGTAGCAGCACCCGGCGAAGAGACACCCGATCCGGCCGACCACGTGGCCCAGTGCGATGCCCGGCGCAAACACGTCGCAGGTGGTCCACAGGGGGAGGCCCACCCGCCGGATGTACCAGAGGGCCACCGTGACGGCCAGAATGAGTCCACCGTAGAACACGCCTCCCGATCGCAGCAGAGTCAACAGCTCCCGCGGGTTCGCGGTGTAGGTCCCGACGTCGACGGCAAGGAGCAGCAGTTTGGCGCCAACCAGTGCGCTGATGATGATGTAGATGCCCAGGTCCAGGACCCGCGTGTGGTCGAGTCCACGCGACCTGGCCCGCCTCATCGCCAGCTGCAGTCCCAGCAGGTAGGCCGCGGCCAACAGCACGCCGTACGTGTAGACGGTCACGCGCCCGAGGTCAAACAGTACTGGATGCATGTGTACCCACCCGGATCATGTCGAGGATCATGATCGCCACTCCAACGGTTATGGCCGAATCCGCAACGTTGAAGGCCCAGAAATGATACGAGCGCCAGTAGACATCAACAAAATCCACGACCGCGCCAACGCCTACACGGTCGATCAGGTTGCCGATCGCGCCGCCGACGATCAGTGAAAGGCCGGTCCTGGCCCAACGCTGGTGAGGTGCCAGGCTCGACGAATACGCAGCGACGCCGATGAGTGCCCCGGTCGCGACGATGGAGATGACCGTGGTCTTGAACGGAAAGTCGATGGCGTTGAGGAACCCGAATGCAGCACCGGTGTTTCGCACGTGTGTGAAATCGACCAAGCCCGGCACTACAGTGACGCTCTCATGAAGCGGGATCGTCGCGCGCACGAGGGCTTTCGAGACCTGGTCGAGCACGGCGACCAGAGCCGGCAGCCAGAGCTCCGGACCTCGAACCGGCCCGGTCGCCCGAAGGGACTCAGCCATGAATCGGTTCAGCCAGCGCGCCCTGACACCGCTCGCAGATCCCGGCCCACTCGGGCTCGCGCGACACAGAGGAGACGTACCGCCAGCAGCGGTCGCATTTCACTCCCCCTGCGCGCTCGATTGTGATCCGGGGCTCCAAGTCGCCTCCGTCACCCTCCTGCGCCGACAGCCGCAGTTCCACGTCCGAGACGATGAAGAGCATGGGGAGATCCCGGCGGTACGGCGCGAGCGAGGTCAGACCCGCTTGCGCCGCGGTCAGAATCACCTTCGCCTGGAGCGAGCTTCCGATCTGCTTGCTCTTGCGAAGCGGCTCGATCTCGGCGAGCACGCGCTCCCTGAGCGCCGTCAGCATCGTCCAGCGACGGAGCAGGTCCGCGTCGGCCAGGCCGTCGAGGGCCTGACGCTCGGGAAAGCGTGCGATGTGGACGGCCGGCTCTCGGGCGCCGGGCAGATGGTGCCACAGTTCATCGGCCGTGAACGACAGAATCGGCGCCATGAGGCGCGAGAGCCCGTCTGCCATGAGGAACATGGCCGACTGCGCCGACCGGCGCTCACGCGAGCGCGCGGCGAACGTGTACAGTCGATCCTTCGAGACGTCCGCGTAGAATGCGCTGAGGTCGACTGTCGCGAAGCCGTTCACTGCATGAAACACGGCCCCGTAGTCGTACGCGGCATACGCGTCGAGAATCCGTCGAGCGACGCCGGCGTAACGGGCCAGAACGAATCGATCCACCTCCTCGAGTCGAGCCGTATCGACGCGATCGACGGCTGGATCGAAATCGTAGAGGTTGGCCACCAGGTATCTGAGCGTGTTGCGAATCTTGCGGTACGCCTCGACCGCGCGGGCCAGCACTTCTTGTCCGAGCCTGATCTCCTGCGTGTAGTCGCTCATCGAGACCCACAGACGGAGAATGTCGGCGCCGCTCTTGCTGATGACGTCCTCGGGGTCGATCGAATTGCCCAGCGACTTGGACATCTTACGACCGTCCTCCGCCACGATGAAGCCGTGCGTGAGGACCTCGCGGAAAGGCGGGCGCCCGCGCGTGCCGAGCCCGACGAGCAGCGAGCTCTGAAACCAGCCACGATGCTGGTCGCCCCCCTCGAGATACATGTCTGCGGGCCAGGTCAGCTCGGGGCGGACCGACAGCACGGCCTCGTGGCTCGAACCCGAGTCGAACCAGACGTCCAGGATGTTCATCTCCCGCTCGAAGGTCGAGCCGCCGCAGGAAGGACACTGCAGGCCCTCGGGGGCGAAGTCGTCCAGGGGACGCTCGTACCACGCAACGGCGCCGTGCTGTTCGAACACTGCGGCCGCCCGTTCGACGGTCGCCGGGGTGACGAGCGCTTCGCCGCACGCCGTGCAGTCCAGCGCGGGAATCGGGACACCCCAGGCGCGCTGTCGGGAAATGCACCAGTCCGGCCGGCTCGCGACCATGTTGTAGATGCGGTCGTGACCCCAGGAGGGAATCCAGGTGACCTCGTGATCGATCGCGTCCAGGGCCGCATCGCGGAGCGTAGCGGCCTCCGCGCTCGGCCGGTTGTGCAGCTTGACCCGGATCGCCGGCTCGTCCATGCGAATGAACCACTGGGACGTAGCCAGGAAGATGACGGGATGGTGGCAGCGCCAGCAGTGCGGGTACTGGTGCGAGAACGCCTCACGGTGCCAGAGTCGACCACGTTCCTTCAGGGCGCTTTCGACCTTCGGGTTCGCATCGAACACCCGTAGCCCGCCGAACAGCTCCACGCTGTCGAAGAAGTGCCCGGAAGGTCCCACCGGCGCGTAGATCTCCAACCCGTATTTCATGCCGGTGTTGAAATCGTCCGCTCCGTGGCCGGGCGCCGTGTGCACCACCCCGGTTCCGGCGTCGAGCGTCACGTACTCCCCAAGGACGCCGGTCGAATCGCGCCCGTACAGCGGATGGCGGAACCGGATGCCCTCGAGCGCGCTGCCCCGCATGCTGGCGATCTTTTCCCCGAAGGGCCGACCAACCGCCCGGGAAACCTGTTCGGCAAGGCCTTGGGCGACGATGACCGCGCGCCCATCCACGTCGTAGGCGGCGTAGTCGAACTCGGGATGAAACGCGAGTGCGAGGTTCGACGGGATCGTCCACGGCGTCGTGGTCCAGATCAGCGCGGAGACCGCCATTCCGGCCAGCGCCGGCACGCGCGCTTCCAGTTCGGAGGCGCCGCTCTCCGCCAGCGGGAACTCCACGTAGATCGAGGGCGAGGAATGCTCCTCGTACTCGACCTCGGCCTCAGCGAGCGCCGTTCGGCAGTGGATGCACCAGTGAACGGGCTTCTTGCCCTTGTAGACCAGCCCGCGCTCGACGAACCGCCCGAATGCGCGTACGATCGCCGCCTGGTACCGGAAATCCATCGTCAGGTACGGCTCGTCCCACGTGCCCAGGATGCCGAGCCGCTGAAACTGCGCGGTCATCGTGTCGATGAACCGCTCGGCGTAGGCTCGGCAGGCGCGGCAGAATTCAGCCGTCGACATGTCCCGCTTCTTCGTACCCAACTCGCGATCGACCTGCAGCTCGATCGGCAGGCCATGGCAGTCGTACCCGACCACGTACGGCGCGTCGTACCCCTCCATCGAGCGCGACTTGACGACGAAGTCCTTGAGGATCTTGTTGAGCGCCGTGCCCATGTGGATGTTGCCGTTCGCGTACGGCGGACCGTCATGCAGCACGAACTTCGGCCGCCCGTGCCGGCTCTGCCGAATCTGTCCGTAGAGCCCCATCGCCGCCCAGCGCGCCAGCCCCACGGGTTCGCTCGCCGGCAGGTTCGCCTTCATCGGAAAGCCGGTACGCGGCAGGTTGACGGTGTCCTTCCATTCAGGCATGGGGTTTCACCGATTCTATAATGAAGTGTGATGACCGATCCCGAAGGAGCGCGGCCGCGCGGGGCGGTTCGCCTCGCCACGCTCGACAACGGATTGACCGTCCTGGTTCGCGAGGAGCACACCTCGCCGCTGGCCTCGGTGTGGTGCTGGTACAGGGTCGGCTCGAAGGACGAGGGCCCCGGGATGACCGGCGTGTCGCACTGGGTCGAGCACATGAACTTCAAGGGCTCGGAACACATTCCCCGCAGCGAGGTCAAGGGCATCATCGAGCAGGTCGGAGGTACGTGGAACGGTTACACCTGGATCGACCAGACCGCGTATCTCGAGACGGCCACGCGCGACGCGCTGGACCGCATGCTGTTCATCGAATCGGAGCGGATGGCGCGGTGCCTCTATCACCCCGAGGACTGCGAGTCGGAGCGCACGGTGATCATCTCGGAGCTCCAGGGAGGTGAAAACGATCCCGATCAGCTCCTCGACCAGGAGGTCACCGCGACCGCGTTCAAAGCGCATCCCTATCGTCACCCGACGATCGGCTGGCTGTCGGACCTGCAGACAATGACGCGCGAGGACTTGTACGGCTACTACCGCCGGTTCTACATCCCAAACAACGCGACGCTCGTCGTCGTCGGTGACGTCGAGACCGAGGACGTGCTGCGCAGAGTCGACCGCCATTTCGGGGCCGTCGCGTCCGGAGCCCTGCCGGCGCGTGTGCGGGCTGTCGAACCTCAGCAGACGGGGGAACGGCGGGTGACGATTCGCCGGGAGGGGACCGCCGCGTACGTCAAGATCGCCTACCATGCCCCCGACGTGACCGACCCGCTGTTTGTGCCCACGCTGCTCCTCGACGCGGTGCTGACGGGTGCCAAGGGTGTCAACTTGTGGAGCAGTTTTCGTGTGCCGCCGCCCCAGAGAAAGGCGCGGCTGTACCTGGCTCTCGTGGATCGCGGTCTCGCGTCGGCCGTGTCCGGTGCGCTCCTGCCGACTCAGCACCCATTTCTCTACACCGTCTCCGCGACCGTGAGGGCCGGCGTTCCGCTTCCCTCCGTCGAGGAGGCCGTGGTCGAGACCATCGACGGCGTTCGACGTGGCGGCGTCACGCACGCCGAACTGGGCCGGGCCAAGACACAGCTTCGGGCGCAGCTCGTCTTCGACGAGGACAGCGTCACCAGCGTCGCGCACCAGATTGGCTACTTCGCCACCGTGGCGCGAGTCGACGTCTTCACCGACCTGCCCGCTCGGATTGCCGCGGCGACGCTCGAGGACGTGTTCGAGGCCGCACGCAAGATGCTCGTGCCCTCGAACCGGACGGTGGGGTGGTTCGACCCTGGCGGGAGCACCAGCTGATGGCGTTGGTGCCGACGCGAGTGCGCCTGCCCAACGGCGCGGTCGTCATCGCCCTGGAGACCCCCAAGCTGCCCGCCGTCTCGGTCAACCTGGCCATCCGCGCCGGGTCCATCGCGGATCCGGCGGATCTGCCGGGCGCCACGCACCTGCTCGGGCGCGTGATCGATCGCGGCACGCTCGCGCGGTCAGCCGCCGTCATTGCCGACGAGCTTGACGATCGGGCCGTGTCGCTGAACGTCGTCGTCACGCGGCACCTGTTCTCCATCGATTGCACCTGCCTGCGCGAGGACTTCGACCATGTCCTCAGTCTGCTTGCCGACATCGTCATGTGTCCCTCGATTCCCGAGGGCGAGCTGATGGTCCGAAAGGGTGAGGTCGTCACCGCGATTCGACAGGACGAGGACAATCCGGCCGTCAGAGCCGTTGAAGAATTGATGGCGCTCCTGTACATGGAGCCCCATCCCTACGGACGGCGTGCGAAGGGAACCATCGACAGCGTGGAGCGCGCGACGCGGGACGCGCTTCTCCGGCTGCATCGCGACGGGTTTGGGCCAGGTGCCCTGACCGCGGTCGTGGTTGGCGACCTCGCCGCGTCGCGGGCCATCGACGCGGCAACCGATTGCTTCGGAAGCTGGCGGGCGAGTGAGACCCTTCCTCGCGCGTCTCCTCTCGAGTCGGCAGGTGTGGCGGGTCCCCACGCCAAAGCGTCCGATGCGCGTCGGCAAACGGTCATTCCGATGATGAACAAGGCGCAGACCGACATTGCCTACGGATTCCGAACGATCCCGAGATCCGATCCGTCCTATTACGCGTTTGTGCTGATGAACAACGTCCTCGGCCAGTACGCACTCGGCGGACGTCTCGGCGACAGCATTCGAGAGCGGCAGGGGATGGCGTACTACGTGTCGAGCTCCTTCGACGCGAACGTGCTCGAGGGTCCGCTCGTCATCCGCGCGGGTGTCAGCGCCGCGAACGTGCGGCGAACGATCGATTCGATCGACCACGAGCTCGAGCTGATCGCGCGTGAGGGGGTCACCCTCAAGGAGCTTGATGAGTCGCGACGATACCTGATTGGATCGATGCCCCGGGCTCTTGAAACGAACGCCGGCATTGCGAGGTTCCTTCAGACAGCGGAATTCTTCGCCCTCGGCCTCGACTATGACCAGCGACTGCCGGATCTGCTCGGACGGGTGACGCTCGGCGATGTCCACGCCGCCGCCCGCACCCTCGATCCCGCGCGCGCCACCGTCGTCGTCGCCGGACCCTACAGCGACGGCGGAACCGGGTCATAGTCACATATGCCACGGGCGGTCTTTTTCGACGTCGATTTCACGCTCATCTATCCCGGCCCCCGATTTGGCGGCGATGGCTACCGCGACTTCTGCGCTGGTTACGGAATGGAGATCGACCCGAACCGGTTCGATCGCGCCGTCGCGAGCGCGGCACCGCTGCTCGATGGGCCTGAGGACGAATACGACGCCGAGATCTTCGTGCGCTATACGAAGCGCATTATCGAGCAGATGGGTGGGCGCGGCGATCGTCTTGATCCGTGCGCGCGCGAGATCTATACCGAGTGGGCACGGTGCCACCACTTCGAGCTGTACCACGAAGTGCCGGAGGTTCTGCGGGACCTTGCCTCGGCGGGTGTCACCATCGGCCTGATCTCGAACACCCATCGGTGCCTGGCCGCGTTTCAATCGCACTTCGAGCTGCAGGGCCTGGTGGCGGTGGCCATCTCGTCGTCCGAGCACGGCTACATGAAGCCGCACCCGAGCATCTTTCAGGCTGCGCTGCGGGCGACTGGGGTCGCGCCCACTGAGGCCACGATGGTGGGCGACAACATCCGGCAGGATGTCGAAGGGGCGCTCGGCGTCGGCATGAGCGCGGTTCTGCTGCATCGGGGCGCCGCCCCGCACCCGCAGATGAAGGAACTCGCGTCGCGCGGCGTCCCGATCATCCGATCGCTTGCCGAGCTGCCCGAGTGTCTGGCCCGTTGAGGGCCAGGGCCGCTATTGGATCTTCAGCAACTCGATGTCGAACACGAGCAGGCCGAACGGAGCTTGTCTGCCTCCATAGGCAAGGGGCTCAGGAATCCAGAAGCGCGTCTTCTCGCCTTCGACCATCAGCTGGACGCCCTCGGTCCACCCCTTGATGACCCGATTCAGCGGGAACGTCGCCGGCTCGCCTCGCGTCACGGAGCTGTCGAACATCTTCCCGTCGGTCGTCCATCCGGTGTATTGCACCGTGACGGAGCTCGTCGCCGTCGGGTGCCTGGTGCCCTTGCCGGACGTCAGCACCTTGTAGGCAAGCCCGCTCGACGTCTTCTTGGCGTCCTTGGGTGCCGCCTTGACGTCGGGCGGTGGAGGCAGCGAGGACTGGGCGAAGCCGGCGAGAGTGGCGGTGAACGTGAGCGCGGTGACGGCTGCAAGTAGTCGCATGAGCATCCTTTCGTGGCACGTATTGTAGATCGTTGTGTTCTAACCGGGTGGCCAGGCCAGGCTCCGTCCGCCGAGCAGGTGCAGATGGATGTGGAAGACAGTCTGGCCGGCGTCCCGGTTGGTGTTGAACACCGTCCGGAAACCGCCCTCGGCGATCCCGCGGTCCTTCGCAATCAGCGCCGCGCGCCTGACCAGCTCACCGACAATCCCGTCATCTTCCGGCTGGAGGTCGTTCAGCGACTCGATGTGCCGCTTCGGAACAATCAGCACATGCGTGGGCGCCTGGGGGTTGATGTCGTTGAAAGCGAGGACCCGGTCGTCATCGTAGACGATCGAGCCGGGAATCTCACGGCTGACAATCCGGCAGAACAGACACTGAGGCATGGACGCCCGACTCTCTCGCTACTGACAATACACCAGGTGGGCGAGAGCACGAAGAATCGACGTCACGAGATGACTGGTCACGTCATCGGCGCGAGGCGATCGCCACGCGCGGAATCCCCTGCAGGTCCCGGCGGAGATCGAGCAGTGTCAACGTCCTTGATTCGGCAATCCGCTGGCTCACGCGCTCATCCTGGCCGAATCCGAACTCGAAGGCGAGAATTCCGCCCTTTGCCAGGTGTCCGGGCGCCTGGTCGACCAGCCTCCTGATGGCGGCCAGCCCGTCAGTCCCCCCGAAGAGCGCGATCGCCGGCTCGTGCAGGACTTCCGGAGGCAGGCTTTCGCGGTCGAGTTCCGGCACATAGGGCGGATTCGAGACGATGAGGTCGAACGTGCCAGGCACGTCGGTCAACAGGTCAGTCCGAACAAGAGCGATCCGGTGATCGACTTGGTGGCGGACGGCATTCCGTCTCGTGACAGCCAGCGCGTCGGCTGACACATCGGTGGCCACGAGCCGAGAGCGCGGGCGCTCGCGTGCCAGCGCAATCGCCAGGCACCCGCTGCCGGTACCGACGTCGGCGATGGCTGCAGCGCGATCCGCCGGGCACTGCGCGAGCCCGACCTCAATCAGGAGCTCGGTCTCGGGACGCGGAACGAGGACGGCTGGAGTCACCTCGAAGTCGAGCCCCCAGAACTCCTGCGAGCCTGTGATGTACGCGACCGGCTCGCGGGCGGCCCGCCGGTCGACGAGCTGCCGGTAGCGGGCGGAAAACGACGAGGGGGGCGGCAGGTGGCTGTCGCTGAGATACCGCGCGAGATCCCAGGCAAGCACCTGCTGGGCAAGGAGCCGCGCGTCGAGCGCCGCTTCGTCGACAGGGATGCCGGTGCGCACGAGGCGTTCACGCGCGGCAGCGACGATCGCCCGAATCGTGTCGGAACCAGACATGCGCGGCCCTGCGGCCTCGTCCGCGTCGCCCCCGCGCCTGAACGGCTGTCTCCTGGGGTGCGTCACGGTCCTCGGAAAAGGCGTCAGGGAACCGCCGTCGCGTCCTTCAGCTTCTCCGACTGGAAGTGCGTGATGACGTTGTCGAGCAGTTCACCGAGATCGCCGTTGAGCACCTCCGTCAGCCGATGCGTTGTGAAGTTGACGCGGTGGTCAGTGATGCGGTTCTGCGGAAAGTTGTAGGTGCGGATCTTCTCGGACCGCTCACCGGTGCCGACCTGGCTGCGCCGATCCTTGGCAATGGCCTCCTGCTGCTTGCGCAGCTCCATCTCGTAGAGCCGTGACCGCAGCACCTTCATGGCCTTCGCGCGATTCTTGATCTGCGACTTCTCGTCCTGCTGCGACACGACCAGCCCGGTGGGAATGTGCGTGATCCGCACGGCCGAATAGGTGGTGTTGACGCTTTGACCCCCGGGACCACTCGAGCAGAACGTGTCGATCCGCAGGTCCTTCTCGTTGATCTGAACGTCGACCTCTTCGGCTTCCGGCAGCACGGCAACGGTCGCCGTGGAGGTGTGGATGCGCCCGCTGGCCTCGGTCGCGGGCACGCGCTGCACTCGGTGCACGCCGCTCTCGTACTTGAGCCGGCTGTAGACGCCGCGTCCCTCGATCGTGGCGATCACTTCCTTGAGGCCACCGACGCCGGTGTCGCTCGTGGACATCACTTCGAGCCGCCATCCCTGTCGCTCTGAGAACTTGTTGTACATGCGGAAGAGCTCCGCGGCGAACAGGGCGGCCTCGTCGCCGCCAGTTCCGGCCCGAATCTCGAGGACGACGTTCTTCTCGTCGTTGGGGTCCTTCGGCACCAGCAGGACCTTCAGCTCCGCGACGAGCGCGTCCTTGCGTGCTACGAGCGTCTTGATCTCTTCGTGAGCGAGCTCGCGCATGTCGGGATCGCTCGATGCCGCGATCTCCTCGGCGTGGAGAATGTCGCGCTCGACGTTCTTGTATTCGCGAAAGCGCTCGACGAGGGGCTCGACGTCGGACAGCGTCTTCGCGCTCCGGCGGTACTCGGCGTGATCGTTCTGGATCTCGGCCGAGCCCAGCCGCTCGAGCAGCTCCTCGTATTGACGCTCGGTTGCAGTCAGCTTGTCGAACATGGATTCCACCGTCTCGTCAGCCGCCGGAGACCGGGGGCAGGAACGCAACCTCGTCGCCGTCGCGCACCTCGCGGTCCATCCGGGCGTAATCCGTGTTGACGGCGCTCGAGATCGAGCGTTCGTACTCCGCGAGGGCCGGGAAGTCGGTCACCAGCTGGCGCCAGACCGTGCCGATGGTGGCGCCGGGCGCGACCTCCCGTCCGAGCTCAGCGGCCCCGGCGATGTCCTTCAGCCGCGCGAACAGCCTGACCGTTACACGCATGCCACGCGCTCCGCCGCCTGCCGCGCACGCTCGTCATCGGGATCGGCCTGCGCGCCCTCGATCCACACGTCGCCGCCGTCGAAAAACTCCCGCTTCCAGATCGGCGCGATCTGCTTCACGCGCTCGATCGTGTAGCGGCAGGCCGAAAAGGCGTGGCCCCGATGCGCCGACGCCGCGGCAATCGCCACGCTCGCGCCCCCGATCTCGATCCGCCCGGTCCGGTGATGAAGCCCCAGGCGCGTGCCCGGCCAGCGTGCTTCGACCTCTCTGGCGATGCGTTCGAAGACATGGAGCGCGAGCGGCTCGTAGGCCTCGTACTCGAGACACTGCACGATCCGGCCGGCGTTGTGGTTCCTGACCACGCCGAGAAATGCCGCGACGGCCCCATCGGATCCCGACAGGTCGCCGCGCGAGGTGACGGCCTGAATTAGGCCGTCGAGCACGAGGGGATCCGGACCGATTGCGAGAAGCGGCGTTCCCACTGATCAAGTATACGAGACGGGGAGACCGTCCTGCACGGAGGCCCGATGCGTTCGCCGCACCCGCTATCGGCATAATGTCTCCGTCGATCGCATGCAGCCCAGGCCAAACGGCTCCAAGCGTTGGGAGCAGCACGTGAAATCGAGAACTGATGGGGCCGTCGTCACGCTCTGGGTTCTGGCGGGCATCGCCAGGACGCTGGCGGCATGGACCGGCTGGAACACGCGTCGGAGCGATTTTCAGATGCTGTGGACGTCCGCGCATCAGTGGTGGACGGGCGCCGACCCCTACGCCGGCGCCGTCGCCGGCGCAGATCTGAATCCTCCGTTCGTCATCCTGCTGCTGACGCCGCTCGGTTGGCTTGCATCGCCCACCGCGTTCGCGGTGTGGACGCTCCTGGGGTGGGTGTGTGTCGGAGCCGCCGCGTCGTTCATCGCCAAGGCGTGCCACTCTTCTTCGTGGCTGACGATCATGGCCGTTGCCCTGGTGACCGTCGGCGGCACGACGGCGACTGCCTCCGGTCAGCTGACGTGGCCGCTGATGCTGCTGGTGACGCTCGGATGGGTGGCCGACCGGCAGCAGGCCGCCCGAACCACCGGTGTTGTCATTGGCGCGATGGTCGCGATCAAGCTGTTCTTCGGACTCTGGTTCGTGGACCTTGCGCTGCGTCGCGCAGGCAGACTCTTGACGACTGCAATCGCCGTCGCGTCGATCGCATTTTTGCTGGGGCTTCTCGTCCACGGGATGGCGGGTTATGCCAGCTGGTTGGACGCACTTGGCCGTATCGCGTGGACCGACAAAGAAATCAACGCCTCTCTGCTTGGGCTGTGGACACGCGTGCTCCCCCCGGCGCAGGTGTTTCCAGTGTGGGCGGCCAGCGCGGCCTTTGTCGCGGCCGGGGGAGTCGGCGTCGTCTGGCGCCGGCGTGACGCCGACACCAGGTGGGCCGTTCTGATTCTCACGGCGCTGCTCGTTTCCCCACTGGGCTGGGTCTACTACGTGCCACTCGCGCTCGGGCCCCTGTGGGCGCTCCACGTCCGTCAACCGCGCACTCTCGTGGACAGCCTCCTGCTGATTGCCTGGTGCATCCCTGTGGGTTCCGACGTGCCGTCACCGGCCGGGAGATGGTGGCTGCTGATCTGGACGAACCGGTACACGTGGGCCTTGCTTGCCTTGTGGGTGCGCGCCCTCGCGAGCCAGTCGCATGTCGCAACTGCACACCACTATTCCCGGACGGGCCCTGAGTGACCTCGCAACTGCCAGAGGTGATCGATCGGACCTTGTCCGCGGCCGAGCGCCAGCGCGTGTCTGATCGCGCCCCCGACGTAGGCCTGTGCCTGCCTGACGGCGTCTTCGAGTGAGTGGTCGAGCGCCAGGTACGCTGCAATCGCCGACGCAAACGTGCACCCCGTGCCATGGGTATTGCGCGTTT